>Ga0256846_1000369_pt1 | contig 18968 bp, 20 predicted proteins | sample TevniametaG_FD_189098 | JGI IMG/M metagenome (GOLD analysis project Ga0256846, IMG submission 189098) | Tube worm associated microbial communities from hydrothermal vent at the East Pacific Rise, Pacific Ocean - Tevnia | ecosystem: Host-associated > Annelida > Integument > Unclassified ...
CCAGCTCTCCGCTGAGGTCGATCATTGACGCCGGTATTCATCTCAGCGGCGGCTCCGACGCGCCGGTCATCGACCCGGACCCCATCGAGGGGATTTACGGGGCGTGCAACCATCCGTACGATCCGGACCAGTCGGTATCGGTGACAGCGGCGCTTAAGATGTTTACCGGCGAAGTGGCCTGGACCACCTTTGACGAAAAAGACCGCGGCAGCCTGGAAAAGGGTAAATGCGCCGATATGGTGATTCTCAATCGGGATCCACTGGCAATGGCTCCCGCGGATCTGCGGCTTTTAACGGCCGAACAGCTGTTCTTGAATGGCAGAAAATATCGTCCCGGCCTGGGACTGGGCGGCATGCTCTGGCGGGGTCTGGCTGGAAAAAAAGAATCGATTTGACGTTTCCTTCGGCAATATAACTGGAAAACGAATATGCACAAAGATGATCTGCGGGAATCAACAGGCATCCTGGCGGGTATTTTTGCCCACGATTTTAACAATCTTCTCACCGTGATCCTGGGGAAAACCAATCTGGCCAAAATGCATATCGGCAAGGATTCCCCTGCCCATGAGATATTGTGTGATGTGGAAAACACCGCTTTGACGGCGACCCATCTGACCGGGAAGCTGCAGGCCCTTGCCCGGGAGTATGATGCGGTTAAAGCACCGATGGCCGTGGGTCAGGTGGTTATCTCAGCCGCCCGTCAGGTCATCGGTGATAGCGGGCAGGCGTGCCGTTTTGATATCCCTGAGGGGGTATGGCCATCCAAGATCGATATGGATCAGATACACCTGGCCTTCCGGCAGATCATTGACAACGCCTGCCGGGCCCAGCCAGAAGGCGGCGGTATCGACATCCGTCTGGCCAACATTTCAGACATTGCGGCCGACAGCGGCCTGGATCTTGCCGGCGGCAGGTATATCCGGATATTGATTCGAGATCACGGAAAAGGGATGTCGAAAGAGGCTCTGGATAACGCCTTTAACCTGTCTTTTTTCACTTCCGATAAGCGCAACCGTCTGGGACTGCCCCTGGCCCGGGCCATCATCACTCAACACGGGGGCAGGCTGATTCTCGAAAGCGCCATCGGGAAGGGCACGACGGTAACCATCTACCTGCCGGCCGCTGAATCCAGCCAGTAAAAAAAATGTATTTCTTTCCGACTGTGGAGCTTGCCAAACACCTAGTCGCCCGACCGCCCGGCCCTTCGATTTCATAGCGTCTCCACTTTCTCGTCATCGTACGCTTGACACCCCGGGAAAAGCGGTTATTATGAACGTGTGTTCAAAACAAGGGAGGCCGACATGCCCCGTCCCAGAAAACTTCGCTGCGTTCAACGTGATCCCGTCGCGGTTTTTTATAAACCCAACGGTATCCCCATGCGGCAGTTGAAAAGTATTTCTCTTCCGGTGGAGGGCCTGGAAGCCCTTCGACTTGCGGATGCCAAAGGTCTGGACCATCGCACGGCTGCCGGGAAAATGGACGTGTCGCGACCGACATTTTCACGGATTTTATCCGATGCCCGCCAGCGGATTGCCAGGGCCATTGCCAATGGATGGGCCATCCAGATCGAGGGGGGCGATTATCGGATCAAGGCGGATAATGACACGAACTATGAAAAAACAGATGAAAAAAGAGAGGAATCAGCAATGGAAAAGATTGCCGTCAGTTGCGAGGGGCCGTCTCTGGATGAACCGGTTGATCCGCGTTTTGGCAGAGCCGCTGGATTTATGATTGTTGATCCGGAAACCATGTCGTTTGAGTATATTGACAATGGATCTTCCCAGGCCATGGCCCGGGGCGCCGGTATCCAGGCGGCTGAAAACGTGGCCGGGTCCGGGGCGAAAGTCGTATTGAGCGGGTATGTCGGTCCCAAGGCGTTCAGCACCCTGCAGGCCGTTGGTATCCAGGTTTATCAGGACCTCGATAACCTGACGGTACGGGAAGCCGTGGAGCGTTTTAAAACAGGTCAGGTAAAAGCGGCCGAAGAGCCGAACAGCCCGGGGCATTCGGCATGAAACTTTCGATTGCCAGTGGAAAGGGCGGCACCGGGAAAACCACTGTTTCCGCTGCATTGGCATCGGTCTGGCCCCGCCGGCGGATTGCCATGGACCTGGATGTCGAGGCCCCGAACCTGCATCTGTTCCTGACACCGGAAATTACCGGCCGGCGGCAGTCGCGGGTCGAAATTCCGAAAATTAATCGGGACAAGTGCACGTATTGCGGCAGATGTGCCGAACTCTGCCAGTTTAAGGCCATCAGCGTCATGGGGGAAGTGATTTTGACCTTTCCGGAGATGTGCCACGGTTGCGGCGGTTGTTTTGATATCTGCCCGGAAGGGGCGATTGACACCGATACGCGCGACCTGGGGGAAGTGGCGTGGGGCAAATGCGACGGATTTGACTTTTTGATGGGCCGGCTGCGGGTCGGCGAAGCGATGAGTCCTCCCCTGATGCGGGATGTCAAAGCCCGGGGTGACGAGATGATCGCGGCCACGCCCGCCGACCGGGTACCGGTGGATATTATTATGGACAGCCCGCCGGGGGTCAGCTGCCCGGCGGTGACAGCCGTCATGGACAGTGATGTGATCCTTCTCGTTACCGAACCAACGCCGTTTGGCCTGTACGATCTGATCCTGGCCCACCAGTCTTTTATGCCCATTGGAAAACCGATGGGCGTGGTGGTCAACCGGGCCGGTCTGGGAGATGATGCACTGTACGACTATTGCCGGGAAAAGGATCTGCCCATCGTCTTTGAGATTCCGTACAGTCGCCAGATTGCCCGGGCGTATTCCAACGGCCGGCTGATTACCGACGTATCCGACGATTTTCGGAAGCAGTTTGTCGATCTGGCTCACAAGGCGATGGCAATGGCCGGAGAACCGGTAACCGCTGAAGGGGGACAGCATGCATGAGATAATTATTATCAGCGGAAAAGGGGGAACCGGGAAAACGTCGATTACAGCGGCCTTTGCCCACCTGGCCGCCAACCATGTCATCTGTGACCTTGACGTCGATGCACCGGATCTGCACCTGCTCCTGGCGCCCCGATATGTGAAGATGCACGAATTTATTTCGGGAAACGAAGCGGTGATCGATCCGGAAAAATGCGAAAACTGTCTCGACTGCATCGACCGGTGCCGCTTTGATGCCATCACTGAAAATGGCCGGGCACCGGTGGTTAACCCACTGAAATGCGAAGGATGCAAGGTCTGTGTCACTTTTTGTCCGGCCGGCGCCATCGATTATCCGGAAAAGAACTGCGGGCAATGGTATATCTCCGATTCCCGCATGGGCCCCATGATCCATGCCCAGTTGGAGCCCGGAGAGGAAAATTCGGGCAAACTCGTGACGCTGCTGCGGAAGCAGGCCAGGGAAAAAGCCCAGGCCGAAGGCCGGGAACTGATTCTGTCCGACGGGCCGCCGGGCATCGGTTGCCCGGTCATCAGCGCCCTGGGGGGCAACGATCTGGCGGTCATCGTCACCGAACCGACCCCGTCGGGACGGCACGACCTTGAACGGGTCTTTGGCCTCTGTCGTCATTTCCGGACGCCGGCCGGGGTGATTATCAATAAATTTGATCTGAACCTGGATCAAACCGAGAAGATTGACGCGTGGTGTCATGACAACGACATACCGGTTTTTGCCAGAGTGCCGCACGATGAAGCCTTTACCCGGGCCATGGTCCAGGGGCAGGTGATTACCGAATATGAATCTGCCGGCCTGGCGGATGAGATCCGTGGGGCCTGGGACAACATTACCCAATATTTAACAAGGAGAGCGTAAATGAATGCATTGATTGCCGTACCTTCGGAAAATCCCGGCGGGCTGGATGCCGGCCTGGGCGCCCATTTCGGACATTGTGATCTCTACACCCTGATCAATGTCGAAGATGAAAAAATCACGGATGTGAAAACCATTCCCAACGTACCCCATCAGCAGGGAGGCTGCATGGCGCCGGTCAACTACCTCTCTCAGAATGGCGTCACCGCCCTGATTGCCGGCGGCATGGGGGTGCGGCCGCTGATGGGCTTTAACCAGGTGGGGATAACCGTCTACTTCGGCGGCGCCAGTCACACTGTTGGTGATGCTGTCAACGCCTTTGTGTCCGGCAACCTGACCCAGTTCAGTCAGGAACACACCTGCGGTGGTGGCGGCGGGCATTGATTCGCGTGATCGGGTAGCAGCGACGGCACGCCGTGTTTACGGATGCTGTCGCTTTTCGATTTGACGGGTTATTGCTACCGGCGGGTTGCCGGTTTCCTTTTATCCCGGCAGCCGGCGTGAGAAGACAGCCGGGAAGGAGATGTTATGCCGATTTATGAAATTGCATGTAACCAGTGTGGCCGCCGCGGAGAAGTCCTTGTAGCAGCGCCGGACACCGAACTGATCTGCCCGGCGTGCGGCAGCAAAGACACCAGCAAACTGATGTCGGCCACCAGTTCCATGACCGGTCAGACACATGCGGGCCTGCCAGGTCCTTCCGATACGACCTGCTGTGGCAGTCATCCGGGCACGGGGTCCTGCGCCGGTCCGGGATCGTGCTGCGGCCGGGGCTGATGCCGCCCGCTGGTGGCCCTGTCGACCGGAGAGGACGGGGCTTCGGCGGGAAGATCACAATGCATGCAGTCTTAAGCAGCAAGCCTGGAACAGAAAAAATCTGAAACCAGATTTTCAGCGATGTAAAGCGCGGCGGTATTGGACACGGTTTTTCTGTTATCAATCGCCTGATGGTCGAATTGATGCATTTTTGCGTGAGTGGATGGCTTGCGGCTTTGTAGAGAATGGTTGTGCGAATGTCCCCTTTCAGGAAAAGTACAGAACCTGTTTTCCTGGATCGGGATTTTTAATTTTTTGATCGACTGGACCCATCTACCAGTGGAGGATATCCATGTATAAAATTGTTATCGTAACTTCGAGAAGAGAAGATTTCTACGCCTTTGAAACGGCACTTGAAAAGGCCGATCCGGGCGCTGCGCTTACCTGGCTGGAGTCCGGCGCCGATGCCCTGGCCGCCGCAGCCGGGGAAGCGCCGGATCTGATTGTCGTTGATGACCCCCTTGCCGATATGGCCGGACCCGCACTGATCCGACAACTTTTGGAAGTCAATGCCATGATCAACACGGTCATGGTCAGCGACCTGTCTGCCTCGGCGTTTCATGAAGCCACCGAAGGGCTGGGGATCCTCCGCGCCCTGCCAAAGGTTCCGGATGATGCGGATGCCCGGGACGTGTTGACCCGGCTGGCCGAAGTTTCCGGGCTCTGAAAAATCATTTTTTGATCCATGAGGAGCAGAAAAAAAGTTGACAAGATTGGAAGTCATCTTATCGTGTGAATTAAAAATTTCAGTGAAGAAAATTAAAAACAGGAGACGTGGAAATGGGATTCATTGTCGGGTTATTAATCGGGGTAGCAATTGTTACTGTTGGTGTTATATATGTGACGCGAAACTATATGCTGGTGAAGTACAAAGTAGATGGCTCATTTGATAAGGTCACCCAGGCAGTTGAAGAAGTGATCCCCTCTTTTCCCGGCTGGGGATTCCCCATTCCGAGCTGGAATTTTTATAAATCCCAACTTGAGAAGAATCTGGTGTATGATAACATCACCAATATGATGCTGTACTTCGTCTGCAAGCCGAAGCATGCCAATTCCGTGCTGTCCGTCGCCCCTCAGATGGCGGGAATCATGCCGTGTACCTGGGCCGTATATGAAACCACGGATGGCAGCGTGTATATTGCGAAGATGAATATCGGCCTTATGGGTCTGCTGTTCTCGGGCATTATCAAGAAGACCATGAAAGACGTTGCCCAAAGCGAGGAGCAGATGTTTGCAAAGATCAGAGAAAAATTGGGGTCAAGCAATAAAAAGCGGTCGGGACTGTTTTCTGCTTACCGTATCGGCCGGTCTACCGAGTTTTGACAGCATCGCATTGAATTTTATATCTGCTGTCAAATCCGGGCCGCAAGGGTGTACACCAGCTGGTCCACGGTGGACGCCGCAGCCTGGGCCACGGCGATAATCTCTTCCACATCGGCCGGCGCCGGGTGATCCGGATCATGGACATTGGTGATAGTCGACAGCCCCAGCACCCTGAGTCTGCCATGCACGGCGGCGATGACTTCCTGCACCGTGGAAAATCCGACGGCGTCGGCGCCGATTGTGCGCAAAAACCGGATCTCAGCCGGCGTTTCCAGAGACGGCCCCTTCAAACCCGCATAAATGCCTTCACGCAGGGAAAGGCCGGCCGCCGCTGCCGCTGCCCGGATCATTCGGGCCAGATCCGGATCATAAGCGCGGCTCATATCGGGAAACCGGATTCCCCACCGGTCCTCGTTGGGACCGGCCAGCGGATTGGCGCCGGTCAGGTTGATGTGGTCGGCAATCAGCATGATATCGCCGGTGGCAAAATCGGGATTCAGGCCGCCGGCCGCATTGGTCAGGATAAGATACTCGACGCCCATTCTCTGCATCACCCGCACGGGAAACGTCACTTCCAGCGGGGAATACCCTTCGTACAGATGAAACCGCCCCTGCATGGCCATCATGGGAACCCCGTTCATATCTCCAAAAACCAGCTGGCCCGGATGGCCTTGTACTGTAGACAGGGGGTAGTGGGGGATGTCCCGGTAATCAAAAGCCGCTTCCGGTGTCAGGCTGCGCACCGCGTCCTTGAGTCCGGTGCCGGTCAGCAGGCCGATAAGGGGCCGGATGCCAATCTGGTTGACAAGCCACGCAGCTGCCGCTTCCACCTGCGCGTAATACGGATCACTTTTTTGAATCATTGCTGTCCCTTCGTTTTTCAGATCAAGGGTTGCCGCATAACATCTTTTCCCAAGATTCTTTGCCACCGTATCGAGGCGGCCGTAAAAAGTCAATTTTGTTCCTTCCAGAATGGAAAAATACAAAGTATAAAAAATTACATTGAGACGAACCAGATGCCGTGGACCAGCTGGCAGTTGATGGCGTCGAGGGCCATGTTCGTGACCAGCCCGATGCCGAGATAGCGTGTTTTTTTGAAAAAGCACAGCGTTATGTAGATCGAAATGGGGAGGAGTCCATGCAGCGGGTGAAACCCGATACTGCACCGGTGCGGGTCGTATATCGGGGTGGCCAGGAGATGGTCGAGGTTGACCAGAGTGGTGGCCGCCATGATCAGATAGGCGGTTTTCCAGTTATCCCGGAAGAAGATGCCGGCGATGATCGCCGGGACGATAAAATGGAGTGCGATTTGAACGATCGTCCGGCTCCTGGTCAGTTGACGATCCAGACGGCCATGTTCTCAAGCATGCCGAGGATTTTTTCACTGAAACGGCCTCTGAAATACGCTTCACCGAACCCCACGGCTTCCCGCCGCCCCACGGCAAGGGTACCGCAATCGCGTTTACGGGCCGCTTTGATGATTCTCAGGATGGGGTTGCCTTTGGTGGCAACAAATTTGTGGGTGATGTGGCCGGAAGAAACGCCGCCCTGCTGAAGCCGCTCGGTGGCTTTTTCCATCACCGGCCTGAATTTTTTCTTCTGATACTCAATCCAGTCTATTCCCTTTTCGGCAAATGGCCACTGACCCGTGTTGAGCCGGAACATTCCCGGCAGTTTCAGGGCATGGCAGAGGATAATCTCCGGGTCGCCGGGGCCGGTCAGGTCGGCAATACAGCCGACCATCCGCATGGCCTCAATGGATTCGTCCAGGGCAATCATGATGCGGCCGGATGCCGGTTCTCCGTTGATGATGACCATGGGAATATGCTTTATTTTCCCCACCATCCGGCTGGCCAGGCTGCCGAAAATCGTGTCTTTGATGGTGCGGCTGTCGCTTTGTCCAAATACGGCGGCGCTGTAGTCATGATAGGACTCCCGGACGATATCGGCAAGGATGCCGATCTGTTTCGCCTGGGTCTTGACCGCGATGGCTTCATCGGGGAAGCCGGCGTCCATCAGAATCTTCAGGGCGATTTCAATAAACTCTCCCATGTCCACCTGGTGATTGGCCAGCCACCGCATGACCTTGGCCTTGTTTGATTGGTAAAGCGGATTATCGTCCATATCCCAGAAAACCTCGGGAAAATCAGTTCCCACTTTAAACAGGACGACTTGAGCCGCCTCGGGGGAGAAGGTGGTGCCGACATAGCGGATTACCCCCAGGGACTGTTTGGAGCCGTCTGTTGCCAGGAGTATTTTGCGGCTTTTTCCATCTTCCAGAGATTTTTTGGCCATTTTATTTTCCTAATCCATTTAATCTGCCTGTTTAATCCGCCTGATCATGGTTCAGAAATATTTAGAAGAACGGTTTGCTTTTCTTAATATATTCATACACAAATACAGGGGGTTTTTCAACTGATTTGAACGGTTTTGTCAGGGGCGGGTCATAATTGGTCTGATTGTCTTTATTTTGTTGATTTTTGATTTTTTCTTTGTTACGTACTTCCGCTTATTTCTGGTAACAATATGATGACGGGCAGGTTTCACTTGGTTCTATTGAAACGACAAAATTTGAAGAAAGCACGGTTCAGGCCTTTTCCCGGGCCGGGGACGTTTGCCCACGGGGTTCACCCGCCCCAGCGAAAAGAACTGGGGGCAGATATGCCCATTGAGGTCGTCCCGACACCCAAGAAAGTGATTCTGCCGCTTTTGCAGCATGTCGGAGGGCCGTGTACGCCGCTGGTCAAGCCCCGGCAGGAAGTGACTTTCGGAGAGGTGATCGGCCGGGGCGAAGCCTTTGTTTCCGCGGCGCTGCATGCGCCGGTGAACGGAGTGGTGCAGAAAATGGCGGTAACGACGCTGCCCAACGGACGCCATATGCAGGCGATTGCCATCAAGGCCCAGGGAGATCAGCTTGAAGGCCAGGCATTGTGGGATCATATGTTCGGGGGAGAGTGGCCGCTCAAAACATATCAGACCCTGGCGCCTGAAAAAATAAGCGCGGCGGTTCTTGCGGCGGGTATTGTCGGACTGGGCGGGGCGGCGTTCCCCACGCATGTCAAAATCATGCCCGCCGGTGAAAAACCCATTGATACACTGGTAATCAACGGATGTGAGTGTGAGCCCTACCTCACCACCGACTATCGGGTGATGGTGGAAGTGCCCCATGTGGTGGTGGCCGGCGCCATGCTGGCGGCCCGCGGTATTGGGGTTAAACGGGTTGTTATCGGCGTTGAGGACAACAAACTGGAGGCCATCGATGCCTTGCGGCGTCTGGTTGCCGGTGCCGGTATCAAAATCGCCGTACTTAAGACCAAATATCCCCAGGGCAGTGAAAAGCACCTGGTCAAGGCGGTGCTTGACCGCGAAGTGCCTCTCGGCGGCCTGCCGGCAGATGTGGGCGTGGCTGTCAGCAATGTTGCCACGATGACAGCTGTGGCCCGGGCCGTAATGCGCGATATGCCCCTGACCCATCGGGTGATCAGCGTCACCGGCGGCGGTATTGTTGCCCCGAAAAACCTGCTGGCACCCATTGGAATCCCCATGGGCGAACTGATAGACTTCTGCGGCGGAGTGAAAAAGACCGCTGCCCGGATGATTGCCGGCGGCCCCATGATGGGGTTTGCCTTTACCGACCCCTTGACACCGGTCACCAAAGGTACCAGCGGGATAACGGTCCTGACCCATGAGGAAGTGCGCCGGGTGGAACAGAGCGTCTGTGTGCGCTGCGGCCGGTGCGTGGATGTCTGCCCCATGAAGCTGGTACCGACCAAGCTGGCCATGGCCTCCCGTTACAAAGATCTTAACCTGCTGCGCCGGCACAGCATCATGGCCTGTTTCGAATGCGGCAGCTGTGCGTACGTCTGTCCGGCGGGGCTTTTGCTGGTACAGCATATTCGTACGGGCAAGGCGCTGCTCGCAGCGGAAAGAAATAAATAAAGTGAAACCAGAACCGAATCCAACCGAAAAAGCACCGGTGGAAACAGCGCCGGAAATCCATGTGGCCCCGTCGCCGCATGTGTTTGCCATGGGGATGACCATCCGCACCATGATGCGGGATGTGCTGATCTCCCTGATACCGGTCGTTGTGGCGGCCATTTACTTTTTTCACTGGGCGGCCGTTAAACAGCTGGTGATCTGCGGGGCCGCCTGCATGGCGGCCGAAGCGCTCTGTGCCCGAATGCGGGGCCGCCGGGCCGAACTGGCCGATCTGTCTGCCGTCGTCACCGGAATCATCCTGGGACTGTCCCTGCCGGGAACCGCCCCGTGGTACGTGGGCGTCATTGCCGCGGCAGTGGCCATGGGCGTCGGCAAGATGGTTTTTGGCGGATTGGGCATGAATATCTTCAACCCGGCCATGGTGGGACGTGCGTTTGTCATGATTGCCTTTGCCAGCAGCATGGCCGCCTCCGGCTACGTGGCCGCCCATGCCAGTATAGACATCATGTCACAGGCCACACCGCTCAATGCCTACAAACAGCTTGGCCAGGTCGCATCTCTTTTCAGCCTGTTCTGGGGAAATGCCAACGGATCCCTGGGAGAAACCAGCGCACTGGCCTGTTTGCTGGGGGGCGTGTTCCTCTGTGTCCGCCGGGTGGCTTCCTGGGAAATTCCCGCGGGGGTCCTGGTGAGTGTATTTATAATCGGCGGTCTTATCAACCTGTCCAATCTCGCCAATACATGGACGGTTGCGCACGACCTTTTTGGCGGGGCATTGTTTTTCGGGGCTTTTTTCATTGCCACCGATCCAGTGACCAGCCCCTTGACGGCTGCCGGTAAATGGATTTTTGGTTTGGGTATCGGCGCGCTGGTTATGCTGCTGCGTCTGTTCAGCGGCTATCCCGAAGGTATTATGTTTGCCGTGCTGCTGATGAATGGCCTGACGCCGCTGATTAACCGTTTTACGATTCCCCGCCCCTTCGGCGGGATATAATTTCAGGTATTTTTTACCGATGGAACAGATTCAGACAGATCAATCCCCAATGCCCGCCGGCTGGATCAGAAACAGCAATCTGGCTCAAGCCTGGCTGGTCCTGGTTCTGGCGCTGATTTTCGGTGCCAGTCTGGCCGCCGTGCAGGTGAAGCTCAGCCCGCTCATTGCGGCCAACAAAATGAATGAAACCATTGAAAAGGTTCCCGAGTTGATATGGGGCGCTGGCAAAACCGGCCCGGCCACCGCTCCGGGAAAGCTGGAAATCACACCGGGTACGATCAAGATCGAGAAAAACGGTGCCACGGCCTTTTATACCCTTTTCCGGGTGGATGCCCAGGGGAAACCGGCCGGGTGGGTGGTGAAAACGATCGGCCAGGGATATGGCGACCGGATTGAACTGCTCCTCGGACTGAATCCGGACCAGACGGCCATTACAGGACTTTTTATCCTCGACCAGAAGGAAACGCCCGGACTGGGCGGCAATATCGTTACGCCCCGGTGGCGGAAACAGTTTGTCGGGAAGGCCACCGGGCAGCCGCTGAAGGTGATCAAGGGCGGCACGCCGGCCGCCAATACGATTGATGCGATTACCGGTGCAACCATTTCGTCCCGCAGCGTTGTTGGCATGATCAACCGCACCCTGGGCGATCTGGCCGGGAAGCTGGCATCACCGGCCGTACAGTTCTCGAAGAAGGTGGCCTCCCATGACTAATGCGCCGACATCCATGGAACGTTTTATTCAGGGGATTTTGCCCGAAAATCCGGTTTTCCGGCAACTTCTCGGCCTGTGCTCGACCCTGGCGGTGACCAACGGCGTCAAACCGGCCCTCACCATGGCGGTGGCCGTGGGGTTTGTCCTGCTCAGCGCCAATGTGATTGTCAGCCTGATCCGAAACCTGCTTAAACCCCACCTGCGCATCGTGGTCTTTACCCTGACCATTGCCGCCTTTGTCACGGTGGTGGATCGCGTTCTGGCCGCCTATATGTATCAGATGAGCAAAGCGCTGGGGCCGTATATTCCGCTGATTATCGTCAACTGCATCATCATCTGCCGCTGTGAAGTGTGCGCCGCCCGTCAAGGGGTGGTTACGGCTGCCGCCGATGCCATCGGCCAGACGATCGGGTTCGGCCTGGCACTGGTCTGCATCGCCGTGGTACGGGAAATTCTCGGTACCGGCATGCTGGCGGGGATTCATGTGCTGCCCGCCGCCTGGCCGTCCTGGGTGATCATGGTGCTGCCGCCGGGCGCCTTTTTAACCTTCGGCCTTTTGATGGGGCTGGTCAACTGGATCGACGCGGTCCGCGCGTCTGGAAATGGACATAAGGAGTAGCAGCGATGGGCTATCTGGTTGATATTTTCCTCATCGCCGTTGGCGCGGCGCTGATCAATAACTTTGTTCTCTACTATTTCGTGGGGATCTGCCCGTTCATCGGGGTCTCGCGTCGGGTTGACATGGCCCTGGGGATGGGGGGGGCGGTGACCTTTGTCATCACCATCGCCGCATTTTTAAGCTGGACCCTGACCACGCTGGTGCTGATGCCGGGCGCGCCGCTGACCCGCTGGATTGCCGGTTTCTTCATGTCGGCCGACATGGCGGCCGGCGTCGATCTGACAATTCTTACCTATATTGTATATATTTTCGTGATCGCTTCGTCCGTCCAGTTCGTAGAGATGTACGTCCGCAAATTTTACCCGGCGCTTTACAAATCATTCGGCGTTTTTCTGCCGCTGATTACCACCAACTGCGCCATTCTGTTTGCCTGCCTGGTGATCATGAGCCATGTGGTGGGCGTGGATAATCCGGCCGAGGCCTGGGGCCTGGGAAAATCACTGGCACTCGGCTTTTTCGGCGGTGTGGGGTTTACCATCGCCATCGTCATCATGGCCGGTATCCGGGAAGATCTTGATTTGTGCGACGTCCCCGAATCCTTTAAGGGCGCTGCCATTACGCTGATCATCGGTGGCATTCTGGCCATGGCCTTTATGGGATTTACCGGCGTGGACAGCGGCCTGCGGGCGGCTCTGGGGGGCTGATTGCAAATGGAAATGAATATCCAAGTGGCAAGTGATCAATTTACCGGATACGGGGAGGCGTTCAATTGACCGGGGTTACCATCGGTTTGTCCGTGGGCATTTTGCTGAGCATGGCGATTGTCCTTTCCTATGTTCTGGGATGGGCCAATAAAAAATTTCATGTTGATGTCGATCCCAGGGTGGTGAGCGTCATCGATGCGCTTCCCGGCGCCAATTGCGGTGGATGTGGATACGTGGGATGCGGCGAATATGCCGAGGCCGTGGTCGTTGAAAAAGAAGTGGTGAATAAATGCGTCGTCGGCGGTGAGCCGTGCGCCGCCGAAGTGGCCCAGATCATGGGCGTTGAAGTGGGCGAATCCCTGCCTTACCGGCCGATTGTGCATTGTGGGGCCCGTCTGGAGGATCGCCTCGGGCGGCATCCGTACCATGGCGAAAATCGATGCAGCGCTGTCAATCTTGTCACCGGCGTCCAGGGCTGCACCTATGGATGTCTGGGGTTTGGTGACTGCGTCCGGGCCTGCCAGTTCGACGCGATCCACGTGGTCGACGGCCTGGCGACCGTAGATTATGACGCCTGCGTGGGCTGCGGCGCCTGCGCGGAGGCCTGTCCACGCAATATCATTACCATCACGCCCTTTAAATCGAGCCAGGTGCTGGCCGTGGCCTGCTCGAACAAGGACAAGGGCAAAGACGTCATGGCCGTCTGCAAGGTGGGATGTATCGGCTGCGGCGCCTGTGCGCGGATTTCAGACCTCTTTGTCCTCGAAAACAACCTGTCGACCATCAATTACGATGCCTACACGCCGGAGTGCACTCTGGATGTGATGAAGGCCTGCGAGAAATGTCCCCGCCAGCGTCTGGTTTTTGTCGGTATTCCCAGCCGGGAGGACCTGGAAAAGGGACAGGACCTTGAAGCACCGGATATCGTGGAGCCGGATTTCAAGACTACGGTTGATGATACCGAATGGCGGGGGTAGGTCTCCTGTCGTTAAAGGAAAGGCTGGAAAAATTTTTCGTATGGCAATATTTCCGGAATAACCCGGGGCCTTGCGGTTTTTCCTGACTGGTGCCGTTTGCGGCATCAGTGTTTTTTTGTAAATCTGGAGATATTCCAGCCTTATCTGATAGATCGTTAAATACCCAGTTTTTTTAAAGCGTTCAGCGACCGGTATTCTTTCATCGCTGGAATTGATATCGTCACGCCGGTCTTTTTCCTCAATCCTTTGAAATGAAAAAACAGATGAATAATTCTTGACAATATTTTATATATATATTAATTGTCCACAATCCACATTCCACAATCCACAATCTGGCAAAGTGATATGGCAACCCTATTTAAATTAGAAAAACGTCAAACACTTGTGGAGCAGGTCGCCAATCAGATGCGGGAAGCAATTACATCCGGCCGGTTAAAGTCCGGTGACCGGCTGATCGAGGTCGATATCGCCAGAAGCATGCAGATCGGTCGCAATGCCGTGCGTGAGGCGATTCGGTATCTGGAAAAAGAAGGGCTGGTGACCACCGCGCCCTTCAAAGGCGCCCATGTCACCATACCGAATATCGATGAAATCGATCAGATGTTTGAAGTGATGAGCGGTCTGGAGGGGATGTGCGCACGGCTTGCCGCGCAGAAAATGATACATAAGGATCTTAAAAAGATTGAACGCCTCCACGCGGAACTTGAGAAACATTACGCTGAAAAAGATCCCAAAGCATATCTGGAAACCAACTGGACTTTTCATGAGTTCATTCAGGAATTATCAAGAAACAAGGTGTTAAGTGAAGTCACCAGCGGATTGAGACAGAAAACCCTTTTATACGACCGGCGGCAGTTGTATCAACCGAATCGCTTTGATGCCTCCATGCAGGAGCACCGGGAAGTTCTGGCGGCATTTCGCAGAAAAGATCCCGATCTTGCCGAAAAGATGATGAAAAATCATCTCTTAAAGCAGGGCGAAGCGCTTGTGGAAAGCTATAAAAACGAGGGGATGGATTGACGATCCTGCCGCCCCCGTTGATCCGGTCCCCGGCAGGCTGCGGTAAAATGGCCAGAACGTCTAGTTAAACCGTTAAAAATGCGGCTATCTGGCGGGAAAAAGCCGGCCATCTGTTTTTACAAGGGCGTGAGTTAACCTGATGCTTCCGTTGAAGGGGCAAGATGTACACCGGCTTTTACCGCTTAATTTCGAAACTGAAAAATCCAAAAAAGAAAGGAGTACAAAATGGCTAAGAAACATTATTTTATTGTGATTTTGTTGCTGGTTTTTGCGATGGCCTTTTTGGGGGGGAATGCGTTTGCGGCCAGAGATGACCTGATTGTTGCCGCTGCCCAGAAATCCCAGAACCTTGACTTCTATCAATCGACCGCCCGAACGGATATTCAGATTGGTTATCTGCTGTATGACGCCCTTTTTGAAAGAGATCCCAAGACTGGAAAACTGACACCCCACCTGGTCACAAGCTACAAGCTTGTTAATCCGACCACCTGGGAATTCAAACTGCGTGCCGGGGTGAAGTTTCACAGCGGTAATCCGTTAAATGCCGAATGTATCCGGTTTACCATTGATCGTGTACTGGACCCGGCCTTCAAATCGGTACAGGCGGCCCATTGGAAATGGATTAAAAGAGTTGAAGTTGTCGATGAGCTTACCTTCAGGATTATCACCGATGGCCCGTATCCAATTGCACTCCAGCATTTGAATACGTTGTTCCCCTATGATCCCAAATGGGTCACGGAAATGGAAGCCAAGCATGGCAAGGAATACCTCTCCCGGCATATGAATGGAACCGGACCTTTCAAGTTCGTCAAATACATCGAAGGCGACCGGCTTGAACTGGTTCGCAATGACGATTACTGGATGAAGGGATTTCCCAAATTTAAGAAAATGACGATTCGTTTCATTCCTGAAACTTCTACCCGGCTGGCAGAGGTTCTGGGCGGTGGTGTTGATGTGGCCATGTGGCTGCCGCCGGATGCCATACCCACCCTGGAAAAAAACAAAAATACCAAAGTGGTTGAAGTCCCCATTCTCAGGGTCGCTTTCTGGCAGTTTGACGGGGATGCCCGTGGCGGAGAAAAATCAAAACCCCTGACGGATATCAGAGTCCGTAAGGCGATCTGGCATGCCATCGACCGTGAGGCCATTATCAAAGACGTTCTGGGCGGCCATGTGGACCTGGTCAATATTCCCAACAATCCGGTCGTGCTGGCGGCGGATCCCACCATTAAAATTCCCGAGTACAATCCCGAAAAGGCAAAAGCACTGCTCAAGGAAGCCGGGTATGAAAATGGATTTGAGCTGGCCCTGTGGACCTGGAATGCTATGTATCTGCAATATATGGAGGCGGCCATGCCATACCTGGAGAAAGTCGGTATCAAGCCGATTATCAAGGACTACGCCGGGCGCTGGAGTGACCTGGCCCCCCTGCTTAAAGGCGGCAAGGTATGGGGCGTCCTGCATTCAAGCTGGGGATCTCTCAACGTGTATGACCCGGATGCCATCTATTCGTACTTTTTCATGTCTCCGGAAGGGCCCTATGTTTACAATACGGACCCCGAACTGAACAAATGGCTGCATGACGCCAACCAGACCATGGACGAAAAAGTGCGGATGGCCCTTTACAAAAAAGCCCAGAGACGCGTCATCGAAAAGTGTTACTGGATCCCACTGTTTACCGAGCATGCCATCCACGGCGCCAATAAAAAGTTGAATTATGTGCTGGGGCATGACCAGGTACCGCGTTTTAAGTATGCATCCTGGTCTGAATAATTCAGGCCTGGATCAATCAGATCTTAAATAATTCAGGCTGGAACAGGCCTGACCTGAACAGGGAGATCTGAGTCATACCAGAAAAAACATACTCGAAGGTGATGACATTCACGCCTTCGAGTATGTTCCACTAGATCCAAAAATTTTGTGCTGAAATTTTCTGTCCCGTTGATGGGTGCTCTCAATGTTGAATTATATTATCAGGCGTCTTTTTCAGGCCGTGGCAATCTGTCTCATTATTTCCATGCTGTCCTTTTTCCTGATCTTTCTAAACACGGATCCCGCACTGGTGCTGTTGCCGCCTGAAGTCGAAACTGCAGATATCCAGGCATTCAGAGAACAGATGGGATTTAATCGCCCGGTCATCATTCAATACCTTGACTTTCTTCGCAAGATCGTACTGCACGGGGATTTCGGTGTTTCCTTTAAGGCAAAAGTTCCGACTATCCAGCTGATTGGTGAACGATTTCCAACGACGCTTGAATTAACCATAATCGCGCTTTTCCTGGTTAATATTGTAGCCATACCAATAGGTATCATATCAGCCATAAAAAGGTATTCGTTTATAGATAACCTGGCGACGCTGTCGGCGCTGATTGGACAGGCCATGCCGTTATACTGGCTGGGGCTCATGCTGATGATTGTTTTCGGCGTATGGCTGGGATGGGTGCCGATTTCAGGCAGCGGGAGCTTCTCTCACATGATCTTGCCGAGTATTACGCTGGCGGCTTGGATTCTTCCTTTGAATATGCGATTGGTCCGCTCCGGAATACTGGATACGATGTCCCAGGATTATATCCGTACGGCCAGGGCAAAGGGATTGAGGGAAAACAGGGTTTTTTTCAAACACGCGCTCAAAAACGCAGCCATCCCTCTGGTAACGGTTCTGGCATTGCAGTTCAGTCTGTTTTTGGGAGGTGCCGTGGTAACGGAAACGGTTTTTGCTTTACCGGGATTGGGGCGACTGGCTGTGGACGCCATCCGGAGCGGTGATTACCCGGTTGTGCAGGGTATTGTTATTTTATTTGCAGGTATCGTTGTTATGGGCAACTTGATTGGCGATATCGTGGCCGCTTTTATTGATCCGAGAATTAAACTGAATTAGAGATACGTGCCAAGTGACTTTAAATCGAACAGATGAAACACTGCTGCCCAAAAAAGATGGCAATATAAACCGGCAGCAGGATAAAGCCACGCCAACAGGGCTTGGTAAAATTTTACGTAAATTATGGCAGCTCCGGCTGGGAGTCATTGGCGGCCTGGTTATCATCGGGCTCGTTGTTGTGGCTGTTTTTACACCCTATCTGGCGCCAGGCGATCCATATGAGCAAACACCTAAAAATCGTCTGGCGCCCCCCGCCTGGGTAGAAGGCGGAAGCATTGAAAACCTGCTGGGGACGGATCATGTCGGGCGGGATTTACTCACCCGGATCATGTACGGTACACGGATTTCCCTGTTCGTCGGTATTTCCGCGGTCGTTTTGGAAGTATTCATGGGAGTCCTGCTGGGGTTGCTGGCCGGTTACTATGGCGGTAAAATAGATTCCGTCATTTCTTTTCTTGTCAATGTCATGCTCGGTTTTCCTTTTATCCTTTTGGCCATGAGTCTGGTGGCGGTATTGGGCGCCTCACTGCAAAACATCATTATTGCCCTGGGATTGACCGGCTGGCCGGTGTTTACCCGTGTTATCCGGATTGAAACCATGCGGCTCAGGGAAAGTGAATTCGTTCTGGCTGCAAAAACCCAGGGGTTTAAGACAATCAGAATTTTAGTGATTCATATTCTTCCCAATATTTTGCCGACGCTGACGGTTCTGGCATCCGTGGAGGTGGCGCGGGCGATTATTCTGGAATCGCTTTTGAGTTTTCTGGGGCTGGGGATACAGCCGCCGACGCCTTCCTGGGGATTACTTCTGGCAGAAGGCCGCAATTATATGTTCATGGCGTGGTGGCTGGCCACCTTTCCCGGCGCCGCTATTTTTTTAGCGGCCCTGGGGATTAATCTGCTGGGGGATGCGTTGCGGGATTTAACGGATCCTCACCTGAGGAAGAGTTGATGGGAAACGCTGATTTGGAACCTTTACTGTCAGTTGACGCGCTCAAGAAATATTTTGCGATTCGAAAAGGGCTTCTAAAGAGAACCCGGGGGTATGTCTATGCCGTGGACGGCGTGACTTTTTCGATCCAGCCGGGGGAGACATTGGGACTGGTGGGAGAATCGGGTTGCGGAAAATCGACCGTAGGGCGCTGCCTGGTCAAGCTGTACCGTCCAAGTTCCGGTAAAGTCTTTTTTGAAGGTAAGGATATCAGTG
>Ga0256846_1000370_pt1 | contig 18960 bp, 9 predicted proteins | sample TevniametaG_FD_189098 | JGI IMG/M metagenome (GOLD analysis project Ga0256846, IMG submission 189098) | Tube worm associated microbial communities from hydrothermal vent at the East Pacific Rise, Pacific Ocean - Tevnia | ecosystem: Host-associated > Annelida > Integument > Unclassified ...
CGATAAAAGCGGTGATGAACACAATTAAAATTTTAGTCATTTGATATTATTCCTGAATTTTAAACAAATACTAATGGCAAAGATAATTATTTTCCGTCTATTGTTAATAAATTTTGAATAATATTTTTTTATTTTATAATTTAATCTTGTTGAAATGAGCAAAAGAGTAATTATACCGCAGGAAAGTACAAGCCGCCGGCTGAGCGAACGCGAAAGGGATATTTTGCGTACGATTATTCATATGTATATTCTGAATGCCGCTCCAATAGGTTCGCGAGTTTTGTCCAAGTATTTGCAGAACGAATTGAAGCTGAGTCCGGCAACGATTCGAAATGTGATGTCGGACCTCGAAGATATGAATTTTATTACGCATCCGCATACTTCTGCCGGACGCGTGCCGACCGATATGGGATATAGGTATTATGTGGATACATTAATGCAAAATGAAAAACTATCACCTGCGGAGATTAAAAGAGTAGATGAAAAACTTGAAACAGTAGAACCGGCAGAACCAGAAGCAATTTTACGTGATACTTCTAAACTGCTTGGCTTTTTATCCAATTGTTTGGCGGTGGTAGAGATTCCCCATCTTATTGATTTGAAGGTAGAGAAAATCGAATTAATTTCTTTATCAAGCACTCGTCTGCTTGTGGTTCTTGCTCTTGATTCTCAGATTGTACGGACGGTTACGATTGAAGCGGAGTTCGAGGTAAAGCGTCAGGAGATTGCTCGCATTAGTGAATTAATCAATGAGAGAATAAGTGGCAGACCGCTAAAATTTCTGGAGAAGAATTTTAAGGAAATTATTTCCGATAGTAGCTACGCAAAGACTCCCTTGGTTAGGCTTTTTGTGGAATCCATTGATAAAGTCTTTAATCCGAATTATTATCGTGAGCGCTTGCATATTTCAGGGACACAGAATTTATTGGAAAATCCTGAATTTGAAGACGTAAGCCGTGTCCGTTCTGTAATAGAGCTTGTTGAGAATGAAGATGTGATTGTTCACGTTCTTGACAAGAATGACGCTTTGAGCGGCGATTTGAGAATATTAATCGGCAGCGAAATGGACAATAAAATGCTTGACGATTATAGTCTAATATCAACAAAATATTGCATTGGCTCAGCCAGCGCTTCGATTGGATTAATCGGTCCTAAGCGAATGAATTATTCTCATCTGACAGCCCTCATTCAATATGTGGGAAGTAAAATAAGCGAAAAAAACAGTTGAAATTATTTCTTTTCTTTTTTGTCTGTCATTTTTTTTCCGAGTTCAAACATATCAATAGTAGCCGAAGACATTCTTTTTTCAATATTTCCAAATGTATTTGCGTAGTCCCTTTGGCTACGGCGAATTACTTCGAGAGCCTCTTCCCTACCGTAAGTGTGGGTAATTTCACATTTGCGTGTATGGCCGGGCATATCCTTGTATGTCAGAAAATAGTGGCGCAGCCGGTCAATAATTGAGGGTGGGCAGTCTGCAATATCTTTCCAATCTTTGTATATTTCGTCTTGAAGCATAACGGCAATTATTTTATCATCGGCTTCGTTGCCGTCAATCATTCGGAAGCCGCCAATAGGAACAGCTTGAACGAGTATGTCGCCGTGCGTGATGTTTCGTTCCGTCAGCACACAAATATCAACAGGGTCGCCATCGCCGACAATGTCGGTACGCCAATTGCGTTCGTTGCAGAGTGCGGCTACTTCATCACCGCAGTAAGATTGCGGGATAAATCCGTAAAGTGCCGGTATAACGTTCGAGAATTTCTGCGGGCGGTCAACTTTCAGGTAGCCCGATTCTTTATCTACTTCATATTTTACGGTATCTGTTGGAACGCATTCGATATAAGTAGTAATGACATGGGGAGCATTCTCGCCGATTGAAACTCCGTGCCAAGGGTGCGATTTATATCTGAGACCGAATAGCTTCCAGATGTTTTCTATTGAGTTCAATTTAATCTCCCTTTTTTTGCAAATGTTTCTTTTTGAAAACGAAATATAATATAAAACAGTTAATAATTTGTTATTAGTTAAATTATTTTTACAAATTTTGAGACGTTTTGGTTAGTTTTGTGTCTTACATATAGCAAGTATTGTAAAAATTGAAAAAGAAAGAATTTGGACAGACGGCTAAACATACTATTTTTAACGGCACGTTTTCCATTTCCCCTGATTGGCGGGGATAGGTTAAAACCGTATATGGTGCTAAAACATTTGGCACAGAAGCACAATGTACACCTTGTTTCGTTCAATCAGGGCGGACAGCCGACCGAAGAACAGATTGATAGAATTAAGGAACTCGGGGCAATTGTTCATCCTATTCCGCTTGATGCAATAAAAGCAAGCATTAGGGCAATTCCTCTTACTTTGTTCGCCGGACAGCCCTTGGAAATTGCATACTATAATCAGCCGGAATTTGCCAATAAAGTAGATTCATTGTTACAGGAAATTGATTTCGACCTGATTTTTTCTTTCTTTATGCGAACCGCCGAATATGCCAAAGATAAAAAACTGAAAAAAATACTAATGGCTGAAGATTGCAGAGAATTATATCAGGAGCGTTCTTATCACGGGACTAATCACCCTATTCAAAAATTGGTCAGATGGTGGGAAGTAAAGAAACTATCCAAATATGAGCCTGCTATAATGGAAAAATTCGATATGGCTACTTTCGTAACAACTAATGATATTGCCGCAATGACAAAAATCAATCCAAATGCCGAATATCGTTTGCTGACTAATGGAACAGACATTGAGAGATTTGTCCCACCTATCGGTGGCTCGGTTCGGAGTGGGGTGCTGTTTGCCGGAAAGCTTGATATTTGGGCTAATGTTTTGATGGTTTCTCGTATTGTCGAACACATTATGCCTAAGGTATGGGCGGAATGCCCTGACACTGTTTTTAATATTGTAGGTGCTAATCCAACAAAGAAGATTTTGTCAATGCTCGGCGATAGAGTGAAATTAAGTGCGAATGTGCCTGATATGTTGCCCTATCTTCAACAGACGGCTGTTTTTGTACACCCACATAGTGGTGGCTCCGGTATTCAGAATAAATTAATTGAAGCAATGGCGAGTGCTTGTGCAGTAGTTACTACTGAGACCGGCACTCAGGGTTTGCCTGCTGATAACGGTAAGACAATAATGATTGGCAAAGATGACGAAGAAATTGCTTCGCATATAGTAAACTTATTGAAAAACAAGGTGCTTGCTGAAGAAATCGGCAATAATGCACGAGCGGCAATTGTCGAAAATCTTTCTTGGGAAGTTGTGTATAATCAAATAGACGGAATAATAACAGAGCTTTTTGATTAATTTATAATATTGCTTTTTTTTCTGTCCCCTTAATTGTATATCTTCTTATTTTTTAAATACTTATTCCAAATTATCCTGAGTATAAATGATTTCATTATTATTGGCTTGATTATCTTTGCTTTTTGAAGAGATGAGTGAATCAAGGAAGGCAATAGCATTTTTAACAGTTGCTTTGTTAAGAGAATAATATACGAATTGTCCTCGTTTTTTTGAGCGTACAAGATTGGCGTTTTTCAGAATATCCAGGTGATTGGAAATACTTGGTTTTGTCATATCAAAAGCCTGTGATATTTGTCCTGCATTAAGACTACCGGATTTGAGCATATCCAGGATTTTCCTTCTTGTATGGTCGTCTAACGCTTTGAACAAACTATTCATTTTTTTAGAGTTATAGTTAAACATTTAGAAAATTATCTATCTATCTAATGCAAATATTATAAATTTCAATGAAAAAACCAAAAAAAACAAAATTTAATGAAAAAATAATAGCTATGTGGAAAACTCTTGAAGTGTTGAACAGATGTGTAATTCGGGGAAAAGTGTCAGATTTTAGTGTGTAAGAAAAATGACAGTGTAAAGTTGCTAACACAAAACGTGTGAAGTGAATGAAATAAATCTTTAAAAAATAAAATATAATTTAAAGAAAAATTTTTTTTTATAGTGAACACTTTATAAATTTGTATTCTGAATATGAGCCGTTTTCTTTGCGCCCGTAGCTCAATTGGATAGAGTGTTGGATTCCGGTTCCAAAGGCTGGGGGTTCGATTCCCTTCGGGCGCACGTTTTTTGAAAATATTTTAATAGTAGGAATGAAAGAAAAAATTAACGAAAAGACACATGAGATTGCCGGTCCTGCCGGCGAAGAAACCAATACTGTAGCGAAGATACAGGCATATATTGAAGAACACAGAAACCTTGTAATAGGCGTATCTGTTGGTATTATAGTTGTTGTTATAGGTTTATTTTTGTTGAACAACTATATGAAGAAAAAGGAAGCCGAGAACATTGAAAATGCTTCTTTTGCTTTGTCAAAAGTTCAGCAGATTTACTTGGCAAACGATTATGAAAAAGCTTTGCACGGCGACCAGCAAATACTTGTAAACAACCGTCCAATGCTGGGTTTGGTTGAAATAGCCGATAAATACGATGGTACAAAATCTGCAAAAGTAGCGGCACTTTATGCCGCTGATTGCTATGTAAAACTTGGAAAATATAAGGAAGCTATTCCGTATTTTGAGGAAGCCGCCGAGTCGGAATCCGCAGTTATTAAGGAAGGTGCATTTGCGGGTCTCGGCATTTGTAGCGAGTTTGAGGGGAATTATAGCGAAGCGGCAGAGAGCTATGAGAAAGCTATTGCCTATGCAAAGGTACCCGCAAACAAAGACCGGTATAAATATTTTCAAGGTCTTTGCTACGAAAAAATGGGAGAGAAAGAAAAAGCTGAAAACCTATTTCGCGAGATTATAGCCAAAGATGCAAGCGAATTTGTCAATATGGCAAAAGGAGCGCTCGCAAGAGTTGGCACGATAATTGAGTAGGAAAGTGGGACTTTATTAATATATAATATAAGAAATTGAAGAATTTGGAAATTGGAATACAAAATAAAATGAATACAAATAAATTATTTGTTGTACAAAATAACAACTTTTTTGGAGGTATTATGCGTCGATTGTTTCGTTTGACTCTTCTGGCGGTGATACTGAGTTTTATGACTTTTGCAGAAAGTCATGCTCAATTGCCCCAGGTGTATGTTTCTGGTCGTATTGACCAGAGTGATGTACGCGTGTTCGTCAAGGACTCGTTGTATATCATTGACAGAGACTATGTCATAGCCGGAACTCTAATTATAGAGCCGGGGACGACAGTAAAATTCTATCCGAATGGTAGAATGATTGATTCTACCGGTGGTAGAATTATCGCAGACGGTATGGCCGCGGCTTTTTACACGGCTAACCCGGATGGAAACGACCCGATTCAAGTTCCCGGAAGTCCTCAAAATCCAAATGGATTTACAGGCTACGCTGATTTGAATTATTTCCTTTATCAGGGTACGGAAAGCACAGTTAATACAAATACTAACTATGACTTAACCGTTCACCCGGATAAACACGATGTAATGTTCAATGTTGTATTGAACAAAGACGAAAGAAGAATTGAGAATTTAACCGAACGTGAGGTCGGTAATACTCTCAGTGGAAACAGAGCTAAGGTTTCTTTTGAAGCCGCCATTATGTTCTATGCGGCACGTCTGCAACTTGACCCACAGAACGATGTAGCTCTTAATCTCTATCCGTGGCAAAGATACGGAGGCAAGACGGTAGATGTAACTAACGGTACAATTCACTTCAAGGGACAGGCAGTCAATAACTTCTCCAGAGAATGGGGACACATTATAGTATTGCCTGGTGCCAGAGCGGCATTTTTCAGAAATTGTCAATTTGAGGATTTCAGAAAAGACGTTACTGTTGATGATAAAGCTATTTTCAATCCGGCTTACGGCACAGATGCCGACTACGCCGCTTTAAATACTTTATTTAATAAATTGACAAATGGTGCCGGTGGTGCTATTTCGACATTTTCCGCAAGAACTTGGTTGTTGAATGTTACATTCAAAAATAACTTTGCACGCGTCAGAGGCGGTGCTTTGAATATCTTGCAGACTCCGGACGGATTCCCGAGACATGACGGATTATTAGGTCGTTTGGGATATTATCCTATTGATAAAAACCCTGCTTTGACCGATAGAGACGGACAAACTTCATTTATTCTTCGTAATTACAGAATTCCTGCAATTGATAGAATTGATGAAGCGGGTGAGTTTCCGGCAATGTCGAATTCATTCCGCCGTGCTTATGATGACGGTCGTTTATCCGTTTATCTCGGCAGAGTTCGTAATTTGAAATTTGAAAATAATACAGTTCAGTTGGCAAATGTCAAGGCTACACAAATTGGAAATCCTCCGATAACTGTAGTTATGGACGTTACTGACGAGGCAGCCAATTATCCTTTTGCTTGGGGTAACCAAGCTTATGGTGGTGCTATTTATGTGTCCGGCAAATCCGGAGACGGTGGTATTCAGTCCCAAATGGAAATCGGTTTTGGTGTTAACAACGCTATTAAAACAAGATCTCGTGGAACTTTGAGATTTACTGATGATACATTTGAAGCATTAGGTAATACTGCGAAAAACTATCAAAATCATGGTAGCACTTATGGTGCGCGTGGTGGTGCTATTTATTCCGGTTTAAATACGGCATTGCAAGTTGCAGGTCGTTTTGAAGCCAATGAGACTTATACTAAATTCCTTCAAGATGCTGCGGCAGGAACAAACAGTGGTTACTACTCACGTGGTGGAGCTATTTGTATGCAGAACTCTTTCAACAGATTGACAGTTCGCGGCGGTCCGAGAAGAGAAGTAATAAATAACCAGACAATTTTTGTTAATAACAAGTCGGGTGCCGGTGGAGCTATCTTCCAAGATGGTAATCCTGTCCCTTATGTTTCTCCTATAGTTGGTGGTTCTGATGTATCACCATTGACAAGAGATTACGGACTTGGAATTAAATTTATTGGTAACAGCGCTATTGCTTATGGTGGCGCCATAGCAACATTGAGAAATATGTCTTGCTACGGTGCTGGTGGTGTAGAGCCTAGTGCCGAAGCTTTAATCGGTTACGGTGGTAGATATACAATCTTCTTTGAGAAGAACACAGCCGGATTTAGTGGTGGTGCTATTGATATTAGAATTCCTAATATGGAAGAAATGAGACCTACCGAGCAGAGAACAGTTCAGATTGCAAGAACTGAATTCCTTGAGAACGAAGTTGGTTTCAATGTTGCTGATATTAATAAAGAACATACACGCGGTGGTGGTGCTATTTATTCGTTAAATGGCGACATCAACGTAATGAAAGGTGTTACATTCCTTGCAAATAAAGTACACAACGGAAGTGGTGGTGCTGTTTGTATGGTCAATCCAATGGCTACAGTTGAGCGTTTTTACGTAAACGATATTGATGTTGTTGATGTTGATTGGACTACGGGTCTTGTAACAAATTACGCATCACGTAATGATGTGTTTACTTATAAGGATACAACAAAATATCCTCCCGATGCAAGAATGATGACAAGATTTTTGGACAACGAAGTTACAGTTGAACAAAGCATTCTTGGAAAATACAGTGGAACGGGTACAACTCAAATCGGTTTCGGTACGGCAAGCACCGGTAATATTCTTCACGGAACTACATTCTTAACACAGAATGTCGGTTTTGCTGTGGGTATGTTCGGTACTATTGTCAAGGTAACCGGTGGTGGTATGAATTGGACATATAAAAATTATCCAACACCTTATAGATTAAAAGGTGTATATTTCACCGATTATAATAATGGTATAGTTGTTGGTGATAGAGGTTTGATTATCAAGACCACAAATAATGGTAACAATTGGACTGAGATTAAATCTCCGGTTGAAACTTGGTCATTAAATAGTGTTACATTCTCAGGCTCATTAGTGGGTTATGTAGTTGGTGGTGCAGGAAGAATCCTGAAAACAACCGATGGTGGTAATACTTGGGTAGACCCGACAACAGCACCTGTTACAAACAACACATTGCACGGCGTTGATTTTACATCTGAAACTGAAGGTTATGCAGTAGGTGACAGAGGTTTAATTATAAAAACAACTGATGGCGGTGCAACATGGTCGGTAAGAAATGCTAATACTTATAGCAATTTAAGAAGTATTTACTTCGTAGATACACAGACAGGTTATATTGCCGGTTCATTCGGTCAGATTTTCAAAACGACCAATGCCGGTGGTACTTGGACAAAAGTTTACGAGTCATCTGCACTTGACCTTTATTCAATTTTCTTCACAGACCTTTTGACAGGTTATGTTGTAGGCGATATGGGTAAAGTTTTTAAAACAACAGACGGCGGTGTAACTTGGACAGAAAAAACATCAAATACTCAGTTCGGTTTGAAGGGTGTATTTTTCCCGACATCAAACGATGCTTATGCAGTTGGTGATTACGGACAGATTATCAAGACGACTGATGCAGGCGAAACATGGACAACAGTTATCGCAGCAAATACAAGAATTGTTGATGTAGTAAGATATCATCCTCAGGTAGGATTAAGAGAAAATGGTATTGGCCTTGGTGGTGCTTTATATATTCTGGATAGTGTAACTATTGATAGATCTCACAGAACAGATAAAATATGGTTCAATAGAGCTAGATTTGAAAATAACAGTGCCTATACAGGTGCCGCAGTATATTCCGATAACTGGAATATGAAATTATTCTTTAATCGTTCTCTTGTGATTGGCAATAAGGCGTTATCAAAAATTGGTGTAAAGCAGAATGTTATTACCGGTCCGGTTCAAAGAGATAATCAAGGTGCATTGGTAGCAAATGAAGCTTCTTCGGATTTGGCAAGTTCTGTAATTTATGCGGAAGTAGTTGGCCCTTATCCGAGAGATGTGAAATATACGGATATATTCGCAAGTACAGCATCTAACTCAATGTATAATAATGATGCAAGATTTTTAGTTAGATTACCTGATGCACCTAATACAAAAGGTGTTCTTGCAGGTAGTTTGGCAGGATGGGGCGGAACTGATACCCTTCGCTGGAACTATTGGGGTAGAACAGAAGCTAACGTGATTGTTCAGATTCAAGACCAATATGGCAGACCTCAGAATGCCAGTGAAGAAACATTCTTTGTAGAAAGCAAATTTAATAATTGTGATAAAACTTATATGAAATTTATGTATCCCGCAACCTCAAATCCGACAGAGCAGGGTCCATTTGAGTCATATAATAAATATACATATACGGTTATTCCATTTTTGAACGGTGCTAACGAAAATGAAGTTGGCGAGCATTCGATTGATGCTAAGGTTCTTATGGCAGGATTGATTTATGATGTTCACGATAAAGGAACAGATATTAAGACATCTGATTATTCTGCACGCAGAATGGCACCTATTGAGGACTTCTCGGTTGGTATTCCTCCGCTTGTCAAGAGATATTGGGAAGAAAATCAGCCTTCTTATCGTAAATATGTAAAACGCTGGCTACGTAATCCTGCCATTGCAGAAGCACGCGACCAAAATGGCAATTTGAAATATCCTTTTATTGCAGCTATGCAGGGTGAATTTAGACCTGACAAAGATGGTAATTATTATCATCCGGTCGGTTATCCTTTATTCCTCGAAACAGCAATTGATTATGACGGAATAGCCGAAAGAAGCAATCATGACCAGAGATTCTTAAATGAATCTGTATTCTTTGTTATTAATGAGTCCACGGGTGATTTTATCCGTACATCATTAAGACAGGTTGGCGAAAATGCTCCTTATAGAGAAGTGTTCCGTTCAAGAGTAGAATTGGTTCCCGATTCGACTCATAGAAATCCGAATACAATATTTAGAAGAACTCAAGAAGGTATGTTCAATCTTGGCGTTGGTGCATATTTGTTGCAGCAGTTAAGATGGGAGCCTTATAAAGAAGACAGATCTGTATTGTTGGGACGTAAATATAGTGCCGGTACTACGCAGTTTGCAAATGTTCCTAATTTATTCTGGAACAGACCTGATATGCCGACATCAAATGAAGGTAATCAAACATTCTTCGGTGGCGAAAGATTTACATCACTTCCGGTTAATGTTGGTGATGAAGTTCGCGTTGTCTCTAGAACAGTACTTTGGAGAGAAGGCGTAATTCCTGCTTATGAAGATGGTATGTCGTTTAAGATTGTAAAATCAACACAAGCACCTGAGTGGACAGGAAATGTTGTTCAGTTGCAAACTGATACTGTTTGGAAAGAGATTGGTTCCGAATATCCTTGGGAAGCCGGACAGAAGAAAACTATTCCTCTGGTTGAGTTCCTAAATAAGATATTCATAACGGAAGATAGAACATATCCTCAAGACCCCGGTACATATAGTGATTTACCTGTATTGGAAGGTCAAGGACGTGATTCCATTATGACAATTACTGCAAAAGATACAAATCATTTCTATGACCCACGTTCATGGTTTAATGCAACGGTATATCCTCAGTTGGAATACACATGGACAACCGATGCGAATTCAGCTCTTAGGCAGTGGTTGCAATGTGATACAATTGCGGCAGGCGATACGCAGCATCAGAATCCTAGGGATTTGGCGCAAGGATATTATTTACTACGTGGTAGTCCTACTAATCCTTACGTTGTTCCAGGTGGCGAAGATGTTTATGTAACAGCTTCCAATTTCCCGCCGACTGGTCTTTTGGTGGATTATTTGAAGAATGTAAGACGTGGACCTGATTCTCTCAAATTGGGGCAAGATACGATTGATGCTTATATGCAGTTGTACAGAAAATATATGAATGCTTGCAATTATGATACAGTAAATGCTAGATATTTACAGCAGGATACAGTCAATTATGGTTCTGATAGAACAATTGATTATACATTCAAATTATTTGTTGTCAATCAGCCTCCTGTTTTTGCAGAATGGGTTGAAACAAAAGAAGAATCTGACAATGCCGCTGATACTGTGAATAGAAGAATAAATATGGCAGGTGATGAAGAGGTATGGGTTGTTTATACACCTTCAATTTACACTTGCGGTATGACTCCTGATATTCCGCAGACCAGTTGGAACGATAGAGCTGTTAAAGCTAATTTGACTGATAAGTTAAGATTACAAATTGACTTTAACACAAACGATGAACAAGAAGATAATTATGCTAATATGTTTGGAAGAAGATGGGATTATCGTTATGGTAAGACTGCTTATGGATTTGTTAGTGTAACTGTGAGACCTGATGGTGAAACTGTTATTGATTCTACGAGTTATGATAGTAATAATTTGCCTGATGGCGTTGATGATAAAATCTTAGTAAGACAGAACAGACCTTCTTGGATGGCTAACAAATATTTGATGGAATATGGTACAGATGACCAGGCTGATGATATGGGTGTAGATTTCCAGACAAAAGGACAGTTGAACATTCGTATTGATGGTGATACAGCATTGAAGCTATTGACACCTAAGGTACAGTATCACGGTTATTTGAACACTGATACTTTATTCACAGTTGTATGTAATGACGGACACGGTGGAACTACACCATTGACAATACCTATATTTATTAATGTCAAGCCGACAATCATAACTCGTTCATTGCCTACTGCAAAAGAAGATTATGATTACAACAGTTATGATGAGTCTGATCCTGAGAAATATCATGATTTGATTGACTCATCAAGAATGATTAAAGTATATGACCCGAATATGGATCAAGAGCATCGATTTGAATTAGTATATTCTGATTATGCTGAAGATGAAATTCCGAAAGATCCCTGCTACGAAGAAGCCGGTGTTTGGGATTTGAGAAATCTTAAGACAACTCCTAAATGGTTGAAGATTAATCCTATCAGTGGTTTACTTTATGGTATGCCTAAGGTAGATGATGCTCCTAAGACCGAGCAGGTAACTGTTATAGTTTGGGATATCATTGATGGCGAAAAGCAGCTTTCAGATCTTGTTACATTGTCATTGAAGGTTGATTCTACAAATCATAGACCTGAAATTACATCTGCACCTATCGTAAGATGTATTGATAAAGGAAAGCCTTATGAAGATACACTGTTAGTATCCGATTATGACTTATTGCGTGGTAAAAAACCGGGAGACCCGAGTGAAACATTAACTCTTAGAGTTGAGGACAAAAATGGCAATCCTCTTAGTGGATTTACATTAATGCCCAGTAAGATTAAAGGTCCCTTAGATAAAGACACGGTAAAAGTAGTCATTAAGACAGATAACTTTAATTTGCCGGCAGACGCTGATGGTAAAGTTACGATAGTTGTTATTGTAACAGATGCTTCGGGTATGACGGATAAATTAGTTTATAGATTGAAATATAGCGACCCGACAGACTTTATTTGTCAGTTGCTTATAGAGAATACAGCACCTAAAGGAACGCCTGGCGAGAGAAAATTCGCTTGGAAGGTTCTTGAATTCGGTACTGCTCCGAGAGATGCTACAACAGGTGATGGTCTAGACGGTGAAGACGTAGGAACTTTGGATTACAACTTCTGCGAGTATGATTTACCGCCGATTCCGCCGAAAGATGTATTTGATGCAAGATGGACAATACCTCTTGTCAATGGTACATATCGTAACATATTCCCGAGAGCAAAACAGGGTGTCCAAGATATAAGAATTTACAAAGGTAGATTCCAAGCCGGTGGCGAAGTTGGAAATACATCAATTTATTATCCTGTATCGATTAGTTGGAATAAGAACGATATTCCGGATAAGAATGATGCACAGAAGAATCCGACCGGTTCACAGTGGTTCATTAGAGATGCTGTATCGAATGGTAACTTGTTTAATTACAATATGAAAACAGGCGAAGGCGAACCTGGTGCAGGCGCTCCTGATTTCAGAATAGTTACAGAAGGTGATAGATTTAGAATTCAGATTCACAATCCTGAGGTTGAAGCATTCGTTATACTTCACGATTGGGCAAGTGGTCTTGATGAGCAACCAACTTCAATAGAGGAAGGTATTGCAAGGATTACACCTAATCCGGTAAAAACCACAGCGACTATTACATTCGGTGTTAAAGAATACGGCAAGATTAAACTTGACGTGGTTGATGCTCTTGGTAATGTAGTTGCAACAATTGCTGATGCGGCTTATGCACCGGGATTGTATGATGTAAAATGGAGTGCAAAGGGTCTTAATGGTCAACCATTGGCTAGCGGTTCTTATATGCTTCGTTTGTCATCTGCAAACATAACATCAACAAAGAGAATGGTAATTGTAAGATAATTTAATTTTCAGATGGGTAGTTGGGGCTGAAAATGCCCCGACACCCTACATTTAACGATGAAAGAAAATTTAATAATAAAATGGAGAATAAAATGAAACGTAACTTCTTAATAGCTGTGGGGCTTGTGCTTATTCTCGGAATAATGTTTTCCTTGCAGCCGTTGAAGGCTCAAGTTTATGGAGATTACGGTAATATAAAAATTAAGTACCTTACTCCTTATGAAGAACTTGGTCCTGATAAGACTATAATTCCCGAAACTGCATTCGGTCTTCCTCCGAATTGGACTCAAGATTTGGATGACGGATATTCTTATGCAACGGGTATTGATATTGGTTTCCCGTTTGAATTTAACGGTGAAGTATATACAAAACTATGGGTTTGTATTAATGGATTTATTACTTTTTCACCTCCTCCTTTTTTCCGCTCGAAGGAGCCTGAAGGACTTTTTGTGAAAAATGCTATTTATCCTATTAATGTAATTGCTCCTTTCTGGGGAGACCATAGGCTAAGAACTGATAATGAAAGATTTGATGGCTATGCACATACGGAAATATCTTTTTATCTTGATGATGCTAATGGTATTTTTACAGTTGAGTGGAAAGATTTGAATATTAATGACCAAGCGGTTAAATCAAGTATAGCCGATTTCCAATTGAAATTATACAAATCAAAAGACCCGCTAACAAATCAGGGTGATATTGAGTTTTGCTATGGACAAATCGGTGGCAATACTTATGATCCGGGTACATTAGTGGTTACAAGAGGCGCTTCGGTCGGTATTAAAGGCGAAGGAAAAGATTTCTTGAACGGGTTGGAGCATGAGCTTGCCGATGGTACTTATAATCGTGTAAAAGCAAGAAAATCAACGAGATTAACTAATGAATGGACACCCTCTGGTGGAACAGAGAAGAGAATTCTTTTTACAGCTGACCAAAGATATAATATTGGTGAATGGTGGGGTGATGGTGATGCTGATATGTCGAAGGGCGTTGGTCGCAGACATCATAAAATGCCTCAGAACCGTTTTGTAACAGTTAATGACGCAAGAGTTATTATGCACTCAAGAGCAACAAAAGTTCCTCTGGATAGTGTTCGTAAAAGAAATGCTTATCATGGTGATGTAAATCATAATGGTCGTTTCTGGTGGAAAGATGAAAATACAAGAGAAGATATTCCTTGGAGAGATTTCTACGAAGGCGATAATTTGCCGACACAGGTTCCTTCTTTAAGGTCTGTATTCTATCAGGTAACAGAATTTGATGCCGCTATAATACTTCATTATATTTCGGCTAGAGTTCCTCAGTTGCCTTGGCTTCTTGATACAATTCCTCTTTATGGAAAAGTAACAATTGATGATGCAAAAGCAACAGCAATTAGATTTGGAGATGCTAAAGTATTAAATAGTGATATTGTTTCAATTCCTGTTTATTTAAATGGCTATGTAAATGGTCCTTTGGCGACATCTTTTGATTTGAATTCAAATATAGTTGCAGTTAAGACTGTTGATAATAAAATTTCCTGCGATTATAATGGAAATACTGTTGTATTGGCCGGTACAGGCGAGTATGATGCTGTAACTCCGGTAGCATATATTAATGTTGATTTGAAATCTGCAATTTTGGCACAGAATATTAAATTTAATGACAGAAATATCTCTGATATTAATTTAGTTGTTGCCGGTGTGGAAGAATACAACAATGAGAATTTGCTCCGCAACTATCCTAACCCATTTACATCAACTACATTGATTTCTGTAAATGTTCCTGAAGCAGGAATTTATACATTAACAATTTATGATGCTCTGGGTAATAAAGTAAAAACACTTTCAAGCAGCGAATTGTCTGCCGGTGTTAATAGCTTTGTTTGGGACGGCACAGATGAGCAGAATACGAAAGTACAGGCAGGTGCATACATTTATAGATTGATTGGTGAAAATGTATCACTCTCGAATAAACTTATTTATAATAAGTAGCATTATTGCTATACTCTGGCTGGTGCCTTTTGGCACCGGCCACGGGTTATTTGCAAAGGATACTGCAAGGATAGTCAGCAAACGTGTAATTGATGTTTGCGGACAGAGAAAGGACAAGGTTGTTTTAGTAATTGATCTTGGAAAGATTGTAAAGAAGGATTCGCTCTTTGGCTGTAATTTCCAATTGAGCTACGATACGACAAAATTAAGGTTTCATTCGGCATTGTATCTGAATACCTTAGCGGAGTTCTTTGAATTTAAGCAAGTTGGTTTTATTAGAACCGGTAAGATTATAGGTGCTGTTGCTACTATGGGTATGAGACCTGTTTATGGTAGCAGACCATTGGTTGGTTTTTTAGGTGATTATCTGGATTCTTGCTCAAACTCTGTTGAAGTAAAAATCGATTATTTGGAATTTACTGATGAGTTTAAAAAAGAATACGTTTATTCAAGTGGACATGTTGTTGGCAGGGTTAAAGATAAGACCGAAAGATATTTTAAGTTAAGTGCTGATAAGGATACAACTTTTATTTTACAAAATGAAAATGAAGGTTTATTTAAAATAAAAGCAGAGCAGGGCATTGACTATAATATTATTGATTTAATAGTGAGCTTAAAACTTAATAATTTTGATAATTATATTATTAAAAACATTAAGTCTGCGGAACCTAGCTTGTTAGAAATAAAGAAAATTAAAAAAACCGATAATTCGGTTAATATATCGTTCTTTGTAAAAGGAAAATTGAATAATAAAGATATTGCTGTGATAAACATTGCAGAGAAGAGAAAAGGCGAAGAGGTTGCTGAAATTTTAATTGAAGCATTAGCCATTAATTCAGGTTGCTCTTGTTTTACTCATAAATTTTCCGATTTGACTTATGTTAAATCTAGGAAAAAAATTGATGGAGTAAATGATAATAGTAATAAAATTAAAAATGATTACTATTCTATGTATAGCAATGAATGGATAATTGAAATGGTTAAGCAGGGATTGACGGTTGAGATTTACGATATTTTGGGCAATCTAATGGTAAGAAAGAACTGTGATTTTGGAATTTCAAGAATCTCTTTAGACGGTTTCTCTAATGGAGTTTATTTTGGCATTATTCAATATTCAAATAATGTGATAAAAAAGAAAATTTTTATAAAAAACTAATTATTTAATCATTTAATGTTTTAATATGGGGGTACACATGAAGTTCAACTTATTACAAAAGAAAAGTGCCGGGTGGTTTTTAGGTGCATTGCTGGTGCTCAGTTTTGTGCTGGCAAACGTCTATACTGCTCAGGCTTATGACAGACCAGGTGTCCCAAGACTCTCGCTTACTGGAAACGACCAGTGGGACGAATCTTGGTATCCTGATGGAAGAATTTGGCTGCCACCGGCTGCTAACGGACCACGCGAATTTTTAATGCCTGTTTTTGTTGATAACAGGTGGGCGACTTATGATGAGACGAAAGGTATTTATGAGCCTTCTCCAATCAAGAGTTTCAGGTTTACTGTATTGTATAATAGAATTGCAATCAGACCTGTCGGCGTAGAATTATCTTGGCCTTTAAAAGATGAAATACTTGGCTATAAGCCTTTGGCTAACAAGTTTAATATTTCTTGGTATGATACTGAAGATAAATCTTACGGAACTTATTTTCAGGAAAATCCGTCCGGTGAAGTAACAAGAAACGGTAGAGCAATGACTATCGTTGGTACAAGTACGGAACCTATGCCAAATACCGATTTGCAATCTGATGAATTTAAAGTTATGCTTTATATCAGATTTAGAGTTATCCCTGAAATAGATAAACCGATAGGTCAGGCGTTATTTACACCTATTTATATTAAGAATGATACAATTATGTGGAATAACCTTAATATTCGTATGCATGCACCTTTTGAAGCTCTTAGACCCGAGTACAAAGGCCGTGATGTTACAACCGATTATCCGAATCCAGTTCAATGGACAGGTCTTGGTGGTGTTAATAACAGACCTTATCCAATTAAGTGGAATGCAGGTTGGAGATGTTTGCCTGGTGCTATTTATTTGAGATTTAGTGATAATGTTCCTGCTTTTGGATGGCAAATGCAGAGAGGTATAGGAACTATTCCTCCGATTACCGAAATTGGTGGAAGTCAAGAAATTTGGGATATGCAAGACCCGATTACAGTTGACCAATATTCTGTAAGACCTATGTTTGGTAGCAGAGGACTTGAAATAACTAATAAGGTTTCATCTTCTAGATTGCTTGATATTACTGTTGAATCCGACCAGCCATGGTTGTTGTTTAGAGCTTTGCCCGGGCAGTCGAATATGATGCCAGCCGGTTGGCAAATGCCTACGAGATATGGATATATAAATTGGTTGGATAACGGTATATTGGGTGATGATGCATTTGGTACGCCAATTCCCTCTATATCTTCTGAAGATGACGGGCATTTGATGATGGAGATCAGATGCGACCCAAGGCGATTGGTGGCAGACCCAAGTAATCAAAATTGGCCTGAGAAAACAGGTATTTATGTTGGTTATATCACGTTTAAATCTAATACGGCTTTGATTAATCCTATCAAGTTGCGTATTACGTTTATTTATTTCAGCGTACCTGACGAACTAAATCCCAATGCCGGTGCTGACCGCGCTCGGGGTATTCATATTGATTTGTCAAATGCAAAATCAGAAAAATGTAAGATTATTTTTGGAACAGGATACAGAGCTCATGATGGAGTAGATACCTTGTTTGGAGAATACGCCTATGATTATGATATGAATTCTTTCGAAGCTCGTTGGTATCCTCCCAAAGGTTCAAAACTTGAGCAATCAGGATTAGTTCCTTTTGGTTTCGGCGATTTTGCCCCAGATGACGATAATAGTGACGGCACACCAAAACGTTCAAATTCACGTGATATTCGCGACAAGAATGATACAAATGAATCAATTATCTATTATTGTAAAATTAAGGAAGATAATCCTGCAAACTTCCCGATAGTACTTGAATGGGATGTTGCTGATTTTCCTGATGGCGCACAGTTGTTTCTGAAAGATGCCGTTAATGGTTTCTTATTCCCAGATGTTGATATGCGAAAAGCTACACCTATTGGTGCCACACGTCGTTCGTTTACAATTCAAGATGCAAGGGTTAAAGAATTTGTCATTGAATATACTTTACCAAGAGTTATTGATTACGTTGATGAATATGGCACTCCAATAATTAAAGAAGGTTGGAATCTCCTTTCGTTGCCGGTTCGTCCGGTTAATAAACATTGGAAGATCGTTTATCCTAATGCAATCAATATTCCTTATTTCTTCTCACAGAATCAATATCAGCAAGAAAAAGAATTAAGAGTTGGTGTTGGATATTATATCAAGTATGATGGAACTGTTGATAAAAAATTTGCAGGTACTTTTATTAGCACAATTAAGCCAAATGGAACTCCTTTTGATTCAATAAAAGTATATTCCGGTTGGAATACAATTGGAAACGTTTCAAGAGTGTTCGGAACAGCCTCTATTAAATTTGCTCCGTTTGGCACAAATATGCCTTCAAAGAGTAAAATGCTTGCCGCTGGCGTATGGCGTTATGTAACAAGTAGAGGTTATGTGGAAATTTCCGAAATGCGTCCCGGCTTAGGTTATTGGATAAAATGTGATAATACCGGTTATCTTGCTCTTGATGTAGCAGATGCTAAGGTTTCACTTGCTAATGTAGTTAATAATAAGGAAATTGCATACAATAACAGTTCGATTTTAACCATTCGCGATAATGGTCAGAATGAAGGACAGCTTTATTTCGGTAATGCTTCGGCTAATGGTATTAGCTTTGAGTTACCACCGGCACCACCGA
>Ga0256846_1000371_pt1 | contig 18921 bp, 20 predicted proteins | sample TevniametaG_FD_189098 | JGI IMG/M metagenome (GOLD analysis project Ga0256846, IMG submission 189098) | Tube worm associated microbial communities from hydrothermal vent at the East Pacific Rise, Pacific Ocean - Tevnia | ecosystem: Host-associated > Annelida > Integument > Unclassified ...
TCGCGGCTTTTGTGCCGACAACGGCCAGCGTGTAATCATCGTAGACGATCACCTTGTCGATCTCCCGGGTAAAATAATCGTTGTACCAGGGCGCGACGATCTTTTTGGAGCGCATGAACACCAGCGTGTAGGCAAAATCATGGGCTGTCACCGGTGTACCGTCCGACCAGCGGGCTTTCCGGTTGAGCTTGAAATACATGGTCTTCCTGTCTTTTCCAAAGGCCCAGTGCGTGGCCAGCTCGGGGATAATGCGCATCGTATTGGGATGCAGCCCGATCAGGCTCAGGTTGTTGCCCAGAATCGCCCCCCGGAAAACCGCGTTGGAATCCGGTCCGACGGTCCGAAACGTCAGGGGAAAACTGCGTATGGCCAGATGGAGGGTGCCGCCTTTTTCGGCCCCGGGATCGGCAAAGACCGGGTCCGTGTCATTGGTCAGCCATTTCAGGCCGGCCGGGGGCGGCGTGGGCGATATCCCGGCCCGGAAAATCTTCTTTTCCCCGGCGGCTCCGGCGCTGTCGCCATCGGTCCGGCCACCGTCGCTGCAGGCGCCACAGATAACCAGGGCCGCGAGGAGCCATATTGCCGGGCGCCACCTGCCTTGCCCTGCCGGCCGTGGAACCGGGGAGCCGCTGCTGCCGCGTTTCTGCATCTTACCTTTCTCCCTGCCGCTTTGCGTTCATGCCTATTCGTACGTCGTGTGCTGTCTGGGATCAAACGCCTCCCGGACGGCTTCACCAATAAAAGTGACGATCATCAGCGTGACAATCATGGCGCCGATGACCGACCCGGAAATCCACCAGGCGTCGAGGTTGTTCCACCCTTCCTGAATCAGTTCACCCCAGCTCGGCGTCGGTGGCGGCAATCCGAAACCGAGGTAGTCCAGCGACGTCAGGGCAACAATGCCGCCGGAAACGGAGAACGGGGCAAAAGTCACGATGATGGCAATCGTATTGGGGATGATATGCTTGAAGATAATGCGCCGGTTGGATGCCCCCAGGGCCCGGGCGGCCAGAACATATTCCCGGGAGCGTTCCTTGTAGGTCACGGTACGCATCGTCCAGGTAATCCCCATCCAGCCGAAAACCGCCATGATGAGCACGAGCATCATGAAGCTGGGCACCACGATGGAAGAAATGGTGATGATAACGTATAAAAACGGTACATTGGACCAGATCTCGATAATCCGTTGAAAGATCAGGTCGAAAAAACCGCCCCAGTATCCCATGGCGCTGCCGATGGAGACCCCGATGGCGTAATTGGTGACGAGCAGCAGCAACGAAAAAAAGATGGCAATCCGGAAGCCGTAGATGAGCCGCGCCAGAATATCCCGCCCCACGGCGTCGGTGCCGAGATAGTGCTGCTCGGCCCATGAGGGGGGAAAGGGCGGATAGGCATCCTTCTTCAGGTCGGTTTCCAGGGGGCTGTACGGCACGGGCGGCAGCAGCGCCCAGTTGCCGCTGTTTTCCTTTTTAAACCGGGCGGCCAGCGCCCGGTAGTTGGTTTCGTAGTCATAGCCCAGATCGAACATTGTGCCGGGCATCATGGCGCGGTAAGTGGGGAAAAAATATTGCCCGTCGTAATGAACGATAAGGGCCCGGTTGTTGACGATCAGCTCGGCAAAGAGCGAGACGGTCAGCATCAGGGCAAAGATCAGAAACGAATAATAACCCCGTTTGATGGATCTGAATCGCCGAATTTTACGGATTGTCAGCGGGTTGAGTGTCATGGGCGCTGTCAGCCGATCTCCCTGCCGATCCCGGACACAGAGGGTCCGGATGCCGGTATCATTCGAATTTCACCCGCGGGTCCACCAGGGCCACGCAGATATCCGATAAAATATTGCCAATCATAAAGAGCAGCGACGAAATCACCAGAATCCCCATGACCACGGGATAATCCCGTTCCACCACCGATTCGTATCCCAGCAGTCCCATGCCGTCGATATTGAAAACGGTCTCGATGAGAAACGAGCCCATCAGGATGACGGAGACGTTGTTCCCGAAGCTGGTGGCAATGGGGATGAGACTGTTTTGCAGGGCATGCCGGAATATCGCTTTTTTAAAGGGCAGCCCCTTGGCGATGGCCGTGCGCACGTAGTCGGCCGCCAGGTTGTCCATGAGGCTGTTTTTCATCAGGAACGTCATCACGGTGAACGACCCGGCCACATAGGCGGTCAGAGGCAGGGCGGTATGCCAGGCAATGTCGATCAGCTTTCCCAGGGCAGTAAAGTCCTCGAAATCATCGCTGACCAGCCCGCCCAGCGGAAAAATCTCCCAGTGCGAGGCCAGAACGACCAGGGCCAGAACCCCCACCACCCATCCGGGAATCGCATAGCCGATAAAGACCACCACCGACGACACATTGTCAAAGGGGGTTTTGTGCTTGATTGCCTTGAGAATGCCCAGCGGGATACAGATACCGTACGTTAAAACCAACGACAGCATACCAAAATAAAGAGAGATCGGGATCCGCGCACGGATCATTTCCCAGACCGGATCGTAATAGCGGGTCGACGTGCCCAGGTCGCCGGTCAACACCTTGCCCAGCCATAAAAAATAGCTGGTCAGTATGGGTTTATCAAATCCATAGTATTTTTTCAGCTCCCCGATCTGCTCTTCGGACAGCGGCTGCGTCTGCTCTGCCGTGCCGCCGCCGATTCCCGACATCTGCCGGGACTGGGCAATGATCCGCTCGATGGGCCCGCCCGGCACAAACCGGGTGATGATGAATACCATCACGGTGATGCCGATAAAGGTCGGGATAATCAGAAGTAATCGGCGGATAAAATAGGCGATCATGACAGAAACCGTTTCTGAAAGTATCGACCGGCCCTCGCAGGTATCCGGATTGGCCGAAAAGACGCCGGTCGGGAAAAGAGCATTTCTTATACGCCAGCCAGGTATAAATATCAAGGCAGACGCGTACCGTTATTGCCTTGACAGGCAACGCCCGCGCTTCTCCCTGCCAGATTCATATTCCCCCATCCGGCCGGCGGCCGGAAGACGGCACGGAAAAGACGAATGGATGTTGTCCGGGCAATCACAGGGATGGCACGGTATCCGCCCGCCCGTTCGGCTGATCTGGGAACAGGCAGCGGCCGGACAATAAAAAAGGGGAAAGCCGCGTCTGCCGCCCTCCCCTTTCACAATCAATCTGAATAAATTGTCAATATTAACGTTTCGAGAACTGGAACCGCTTGCGCGCGCCGGGCTGACCGTATTTTTTCCGCTCTTTCTGGCGGGGATCCCGTTTAACAAAGCCGGCTTTTTTCAGGGGGGTCCGCAGATCCGGATCGATGAGAACCAGGGCCTTGGTGATGCCATGTCGAATGGCGCCCGCCTGACCCGAAATCCCGCCACCAATCACTTTGACTCGGATATCATAAGATTGCGCGTTATTGGTTAAATGCAGCGGTTGGAGCAACGCCGCCTTGGCCGTTTCCATGGGAAAATATTCTTCCAGCGTACGGTTGTTAATGCTGATATTTCCCGTTCCCGGCGTCATCCATGTTCTGGCGATGGCCGTTTTCCGTTTCCCGGTTGCGTAGTAGACATTTTCCTGTACCATGAACTGTTTCCCTTTTGCTTGTAAAATAGACGGAATCACCGGCAAATCAGGCGATGATCCCTCCCGCTGTTCTAAACGGCCAGTTCTTCCAGCTGCTGGGCCTTGTGAGGATGATCTTCGCCCTTGTACACCTTCAGCCGTTTAAATATCTGGCGCCCCAGTTTATTTTTGGGCAGCATTCCCCTCACGGCAAACCGGACCAGATCTTCGGGCTGTTTTTCCATCAATTTCTCGGCCGTGATCGTCTTCAGGCTGCCGATATACCCGCTGTGGCGGTAGTATTTTTTCTGTTTCATTTTACGGCCGGTCAGAACAATCTTGTCGGCGTTAATCACCACCACCCCGTCACCCATATTTGCGTGCGGCGTAAAAAGCGGGGTATGCTTGCCGCGCAGACGTGCGGCCACCGTAGTGGCCAGCCGCCCCAGGACCTGGCCGCTGGCATCTACAATCACCCATTTTCCCGGATTATCGCTGCTTTTGGCGCTGTACGTATATTTTTTCACTGCGTGCCTCTTAGTTCTGTTTTATTAAAAAAGAATATATGTAATAAGCATCCTGGATGTTGTCAAGAATAATTTAACCCCAGGATAAATTTACGCGGCTGTTTAAGAATCATAAATTGAACTTACCCATCGAATCCGTTATATTGATTTTTATCTTTTTTACCTTTGGATGCAAGGAGTTTTTATGTCCCTTGAACAGGAAGCCAAATTCATTTTAACCGATCCCGGCGCATGCCGGGACACGATCATTTCCCTGGGCGGCGTTTCCCGGGGCCGGGTGTTTGAAACCAACATCTGCTATGATGACAGAAAGCGCCGGCTGGCCGCCAGCCAATCGATTCTGCGTCTGCGCCGGGACAAGATCGTCCGGCTGACGTTTAAATCTCCCCTGGCCGGCGAACCGGATACCCAGGTCAAAACCATGCGCGAGCTCGAAACCACGGTGACCGATTTTGACACCATGGATCAGATCCTGACGGCCATCGGGTTTGCACCGGCCCAGATTTACGAAAAATGGCGGGAAACCTTCACCCTTGACGGTGCCGAGCTCTGTCTGGATGCCATGCCTTTTGGCAATTTTCTTGAAATCGAAAGTTCGCCGGCGCAGGTCAAATCCCTGTCCGCGGCCCTGGGATTCCGCTGGGAAAAACGGGTGCTGGCCAATTATCTGGCCATCTTCGCCCTGATCCGGAAAAAGGAAGGCTTTGACTTTACCGACATCACCTTTGCCCACTTTAAACCCCTTGCCATCGATTTGGAACAATACGCACCGCTGCTTGAGGCCGGCTCATGCGACCCGCCGGATTAACGGTTTTTTCACTGAATATCCGGTTTGGCCGGGCCGACGACGGCCCCAACGGCTGGACGCATCGCAGACACTTTTTCCCCCGTCTGCTGGCCAGATACCCGGCCGACTTTTACGCCTTTCAGGAGGTCAACGATTTCCAGGCCGATGACCTGAAGGCCATGCTCCCCGCGTACCGCTGCATCGGCCAGCGGCTGCCGGCCCCCGATTACTGGCAGAGCAATATCATTTTTTACCGCCGCACCTGGCAATGTGCCGGCCAATATCATTATTACTTAAGCCAGACCCCGGAAATTCCAAGTAAATTCAATGGCAGCAAATGGCCGCGCCAGTGTACCATGGGCGTATTCCAGCGGGCCGGCCGGCGGGTCCTCTGTGTCAATACACATTTTGATTTTACCGAAAAGGTCCGAAAAAAAAGCGCCCGGCTCATCCTCTCCCGGCTGCCCCCGCTCACTGACGCTGAACCTGCCATTGTCACGGGAGATTTCAATGCCTCTCCGGGCAGCCCCTGTTATCGGATTTTTACCGGAAACAGGGGTAAAGGACGGTTTGAGAACATATTCCAGCCGCCGTTTTCAGCCACTCACCACGGGTTTACCGGCAACACCGACGGGGATGCCATTGACTGGATACTGTATCGCGGTCCCGTAAGCCCCATTGAAAGCGAGATACTTCGCGACACTTTTAACCACCGTTACCCTTCCGACCATTTCCCCCTGCGGGTTCGTTTTCAATGGACGGTTTAACGCATGAAATGGATCATGATTTGACGGACACACGGACGGCGCTTCCCTTGCCGATGCCGAGACGAGAGGCGGCATTGCCCTGATTCAGGGCAATTTCAAGAAACCGGCGGCTGCCGATATAGGCGGACAGGCTGCCCGGTGGCCGGTCCTGATAGGTCACCGCCAGTCCGTCGATACGATGGTTTCCCAGGGCAATGACGATCGAAGGGTCTGGCTGCCCATGGCGCAGGGATTCGATCTGGTCCGCATCGATATCGGATATCAGGTTCCCGAAGCGGTCCACATCAATAATCCGTCCGGTGATCACTTCTTTATTCAACAACCGGGGCGGAGAATAATCAAGCGCCACCATGTCGGCGGGGGCCATGGGTGAGCCGAGCTGATCCGGGGGAACACCATTGGTAATATGCGCGGCCACCGGTGCGAAGACATCCCGGCCGTGAAATGTATTGCTGACCGGATGACGAAACAGATCCGGATTATCAACGGCCACCAGCCACCGCATCTCTTCTTCGCGCCGGACAAGATCGAAAACACCGTTATCCGGTCCGAGAAAGATATGACCCGATGCTTCAAAGACCACCACCGCCCGGCCGGTACCGACACCGGGATCAACCACCACCACATGTACCGTAGCATCCGGGAAATATCTAAAGGAAGACCGGATCGAAAAGGCGGCCTGGACCCGATCCTGGGGATCAATCTGGTGGGTGATATCGACCACCACCGCCTGGGGGGCAATGCCGAGAATGACCCCCTTCATGACCCCCGCGTATCCGTCTTTGTCTCCGAAATCAGTGGTGAGCGTGATAATCCGCATCGGTTTCAATCGGCCGGGAGAACATAGCATGATAATGGCTTCATGGCTTCAGGTACCTGGCCGCTGGCAATCTGCCTGACTGGCCGGCTTTTCAGAACAACCCTTCCTGGACCGGATAGCCCAGGTGACGATAGGCCGCTTCCGACGCCCGCCGGCCCGAAGATGTCCGCAGCACCATGCCGATCTTTAACAGGTAGGGTTCGACCACATCGACCAGAGTATCGGTTTCTTCCTGCAGGGTGGCGGCAATGGCCTCGATCCCCACCGGCCCCCCTTTGTAAAAATCAATAATGGTCTTCAAATAGCGGCGATCCAGGCGGGTCAGCCCCTTTTCGTCAACCCCTTCCAGGGTCAGTGCGGCCTGGACAGTGTCAAGCAGTATCACGCCATCGGCCTTGACCTGCGCATAGTCCCGGACCCGTTTGAGCAGCCGGTTGACGACACGGGGCGTTCCCCGGGATCGGCGGGCCAGCTCCAGGGCCGCGTCGTCCTTGATTTCCACATCGAGCAGATCAGCCGACCGTTTGTTGATGCGGATCAGGTCGGTTTCGCTGTAAAAATCGAGCGAGCGAAAAATTCCGAAACGATCCCGCAGCGGCGCGGATAACAGCCCCACCCGCGTGGTGGCCCCCACCAGGATGAACTGTTTGAGCGGAATCTTGTGGCTCCGGGCATGCACGCCTTTGTCGAAAACAATGTCGACGGAAAAATCTTCCATGGCCGGGTAGAGAAATTCCTCGACAACCTTGGGCATGCGGTGGATCTCGTCCACAAACAGAACATCGCCGGCCGCCAGATGCGTCAGAATCCCCACCAGATCACCGCCCTTTTCCAGGGCCGGCCCGGAAGTAATCGTCATCTCGCCGCCGGTTTCTACGGCAATAATGTGAGCCAGCGTGGTTTTTCCCAGACCGGGAGGCCCGTGAAAAAGAACATGATCCATGACCTCATTGCGTTTCCGGGCGGCCTGGATCGCGATTTTAAGCGTTTCCACCACATCAATCTGGCCAATATAGTCGGTCAGACGCTGGGGACGCAGGGAGACCAGTTCCGCTTCGTTATCCTCGGGGAGGGGGTTTGGATCAAGGACTCCCTGAATCTGATGAGATTCGGTCAATACCGGGTTGGTCATGGCGTGGGTTCACCTCGATAAATTTCATCGATGAGCATATCGGCCGAGGCGATCCCGGGATTCCGGGCCATTGCCTGGCTGATCAATCGTTTGGCATCGGACGGTTTGTGTCCCATCTGAGCGATCAGGACATCGAGAACCTGGTTTCGGAATTCGGCTTCCGGCAGCGGCACCGTTGCCCGGTCCGGCAGGGCCGATGCAAATTTTTCGATCTTTCCCTGAAGCGTCGCCACGATTTTCTGGGCGGTGCGCCGGCCGATGCCCTTCAGCCCGGCCAGGCGGCTGATATCCCCGGCCTCGATGGCCGTGGCGATCTCTTCGATGGGGATTGTCAGGGCAGCGATGGCCTTTAAGGGGCCAATGGCCGACACGGAAATAAAATGTTGAAAAAACTCATTTTCGACCTGCAGCTGGAATCCAATCAGAACCGGTTTGGGCTGGCGCTCGGTCTGGTGATGGTAGATATAAAGGGCCACATCGTCGCCGACCTGCCGGGATGCCAGCCGCGCCATCACAATACCGGGCACAAGCACTTCGTATCCGATCTGATTGGCCAGAACCAGCAGCCGGTCGGCATCCTTGGCTAATATTTTTCCCTCAATGTACCCGATCATGGACCCCCTTCCCGAGCGGCCGGAACAGGGCCGCCACTGCATCGCTCCGACGGGCTATCCCGCCGGAAAAAACCCCAGCGTATCCAACCGGAACAACCCGATCAGCGCCAGCCCCAGCGCATCCGAGGCATGATCCGGTGTAATCGGTGCCTGGCGCATCAGGGTCTGCCGTACTGCCCTTTCCATCTGCTGTTTCGACGCATTTCCATTGCCGGTCAGCGTCTGCTTGGCTTCCCGGACAGGGACTTCCCGAACCGGAATGCCGGATTTGCTGCCGGCCAGCATGACAACACCGACCACTTTCCCCAGCTGAATCGCCGACGCTGGATAGCGCGGCAATGAGAATACTTTTTCCACCACCATGAGGTCGGGGGGGTCTTTTTCAATCACGGATATCAAACGGGAGTAAATCAATTCAAGGCGGGACGGCAGGGCGGCGGTTTTTTGGGTATGGATAACGCCGTAGGCATAACCGGCAACATGTGATCGGTGCCCCCAGACAACGCCGATGCCTGTTTCGGCCAGCCCCGGATCAATACCGATAATTCTGGCCATGCCCCGTTTCTTCCCCGATCCCGCCATCGGGAGATCAAATCTCTTTCAGTTTTTTCCCGGCAATCAAAGCGGCATGCGTATGCGGGTATTTTTTGATCAACTCTTTCAAGATCAGACGGGCATTGGCTTTATCTTTAAGCTTGTAAAATGCCAGCCCCTGCTTGAGCATGGCATCAGGCGCCTTGTTCCCTCTGGGATAGGTTTCGATAACCTTCTGATACTCAAGGATGGCTTTTTCGTACCATTGTTCACGATAAAATATTTCGGCGATCCAGAACTGGGCGTTGTCCGCATTCTTTGATTTCGAATATTTCTTTATGAACGCCTTGAACTGCGCCCGGGCGGTTTCGTCATCGCCTTTGTCAAAGGCGCTTTTGGCCGCCTGATACAATTCCGCTTCCGTGGCGGGCAGGCTGACGGACTGACCGGATTTTTCCCCGGCGGGTTTCTCCACCCGGGAGGCCGGTTGTTCGACGCCTAAATAGCTTTCAAGGTAAGCGATACGCTGTTTGGCATTTTCGAGTGCCGCCGCCAGCTGATCCATTCGCTGGCCGTATTGCGCCTCAACCTCATTGGTGGCGCCATTTTTCTGCTTCAGCTGATAGGCCAGTTCTTCCAGACGCCCTTCAAGCTGGCGGGTCTCCTGCTTCATGCCGTCAAGCGTCGCCGTAAGCGTGGCCGATTGATTGCGGATCTGCTGCGTACTGTTTTTCCGCAGCATCAATTCGCTTTTATATTCTTCCCTGCTCTTAAGCAGTTCCTTTTCCTGCTCGGCCAACTGCTTTTCGATCCGGTACATGTGTTCGTCATAGGGATACAGATCTTTTTGCGTGACACAGCCGGTAATCGCCCCCGCGAACCACGCACCCAGAACAATGAGTATAACCCGTTTCATCATGTATTCCATTTCGATAAATACGGTACCCGCCCGAAAAACCACTGCCACCGGCCGGGTACCGCACGCAATTATCAGCGGCCGCCGAAAGCTCGCCCGGCGACCCACTTTAAATCAGACCGTCAGTTACCGGATAACAAACTGAGCCCGTCTGTTTTTGGCCCACGCCGCTTCGCCCATTCCCGTGTCGATGGGGCGTTCTTCACCAAAGCTCACGGTCGACAGTCGCGACGGGTCAATGCCCAGGCTGACCAAAAACCGTTTGGCGCTTTCCGCCCGGCGATCTCCCAGTGCCAGGTTATAGGCAACGGTTCCCCGTTCATCGCAATGCCCTTCGATCAACGCTTTGCTTTCCGGATTATTGCGCAACCACTCGGCCTTGTCCTTTAAAATATTCTGGGCCATATCATCTAAAACAGCGCTGTCATAAGAAAAGTGCACCAGCACATTCTCAAATTGATCCCGAGCTTCCTTTGCCATCTGCTCGGCCTTCAGGCGCTCTTCTTCCAATCTTTGTTTTTCCAGCTGTTTCTGACGTTCAAGCTCCGCCAGCCGCGCTTTTTCAGCCGCCTTTTTTGCAGCATCATCCTCGCTGCTCATGGCGTTCCCATTTTTATTCATGGCTTTTTTGGCACATGAGGTCGTGAACAGCAACCCTGGAACAACCAGCATCAGTGCCATGGCAATCCACAAGCTTTTCCGCATACTACCCTCCTTGTTTACGTTATTGCGCGTTTAAATATCATTGGTTTGACTGGTCCGGCGCATTATTCTCCCCCCACATTGGCCGACCAGTTCGGCTCACTCTGCCGTCCCGGCAAGCTGAGCAATCGTCGCTGATCCGTCCCATAGGCAGTCATGATATAAATCCGGGACTTCCCTTCCCGGTCCGAGCTGAAGACAAGCAGACTCCCGTCCGGCGACCATGAGGGCGATTCATTATCCCCCGCATCATGGGTCATCTGGGCCAGCCCCTTGCCATCGACTCCGATCACCCGGATATTCAACCCATCCCGATTCATGGCGGTGAAGGCGATTCGGTTTCCATTGGGTGACCAGGCCGGCTGGGTATTATTTTTGCCTTCGAATGTCAGACGACGTACCTGGTTCGAAGCCATGTCCTTGATGTAGATTTGAGGAGACCCGGCACGTTTGGAAACAAAGGCCATCTGTTTGCCGTCCGGTGACCAGCTGACGGACACATCAATCCCGTGGCTATGGGTTAATCTATTAATAATTTTTCCGGTTTCGGTCAACAAATAAATTTCAGGATCCCCCGTAAAAGAAAGCGTCGCCGCCAGCTGTAATTTTCCCGGCACCCAGCTGGGCGCGATATTTATCCCTTTTTTGGCGACCACCGCCCCCATTTTTTTATAGACCTGCCGGATGTACAAATCCGGTTTATGCTTGGCGTAGGATGTATAAGCGATCCATTGGCCGTCTGACGACCAGGCCGGAGAGAGGTTAATGCTCTTGTTATGTGTCAGCCGTACCGGATCTTTTCCATCAAAATCACATACGAAGATTTCCTTATTCCCCTTTACCGTTGAAACAAAAGCGATTTTGCTGTCGAATATGCCCCGTCTGCCTGTCAATACAAAAATAATTTCACTGGAAAATCGGCGAATTATGTGGCGCAGGTCCGCGGGACGGCCCTTATATCGCTTGCCCACCAGCAGGGTACCTTTAAAGGTATCAAACAGCCGCAGCTCCATATTCAGCAGGCCGTTATCCAGTACAACCCCCCCGGTGACCAGCAGCTCGGCCCCCACCCCCGTCCAGTTTTTAAACTTGATCTGACGGCCCTCAAGGTTGGGCGAAAAAGGCTCAATGAGAAACGCTCCCCGGTCAAGCATTTTGAAAAAACCGGTAAACGTCAGCATATCGGTCAGCATGTCCGCCGCCTGGCGGCTGATTTTTTTTTCATCGTCAGTGAGATGGGCCGGTTTAAACAGCGGTATCGCCGTGGGGATCTTTCTCAGCCCCGGGCTGTTGATATCGACATAGTCATACTGCGCCCCCAGGGCCGGAAAAACGCCAAAAAAACCGATCAATATTCCCACCAGAACAGGCAAATAGCGCCGGCGGTCAAAGTGATTTGAAATAATAGCCATAAGAGATTCCTTCATCTGCATGCGTGAACAGTCATTGATTCAGTCGTCCATGTCTATTTTACACCTTCCGGAGTAAAAATCAGCCCCAGATTGTAGAACGCCTGGTGATACCCCGGGGGCAGCGGCGGCAGCGGGCTGGATTTTTTAACCGCCTTATACGCTGAATCGTCCAGATATTGATTGCCCGACCGTTTTTCAAACCAGATATCGGCCACTTCCCCGCTGGGCATGATTTTGATCACGATCACCGCTTCAATATGCCCGATTTCACCGGCCAACTGGCTGGGGAACGCCCAGTTTTCCTGGATACGGTACGGAATTTCAGCCCGATAGATATCCATCATTTCAATGGTTTTCCGGGTGCCGCCAACGCCCCCGACCGGCCCGCTTGTCTGGCCCGCCATCTTTCGTTTCAGCTGATCCACGGGACCGGTTTGATCCACTTTTTTGCGGATACGGTCCAGCGCCTTTTTCACGCGCTGGGAGTCGGTATTCTTGACCTTCTTTTTAAGACGACGAATCGTCTCCTGGATGGCCTTTTTCTTTTTAAATGTTTTATGTTTAAGAGACTTTTTGGGCTTAAATTTTTTCTTGGCCGTTTTTTTGGGCGCCAGGGAGATTGCTTTTTTCGGTTCGGGTTTGGGTTCCGGCTTGGGCGGTTCAGGCTTTTTTTCCGGAATTGGAACGGCTTTCCGGGGTTCCGGTTTCGGCACGGGCGGTTTTTCCGCTTTCGGTTTGGGAGCGCTTTTTTTAACCGCTGCCGGACGGGGTTTTCTGGCCGGCCCCGGCAGAGAAACCATTTGAACGTTTATGGCGGCCGGCAGATCGATTCTCCGGGATGGCCGGAACCGGGGCATCAGAACCATGGCCAGGATCAGAGCCAGATGTAGCGCCACGGACACGGAAACGAACAGAACCACGGTCCACATATCCTGTTGAAACCCGAAAGCAGCCTGTCCAGAAGGATTAGAGGATTGTGATTGCATTACTTGTCGGATTTGGTCCCTTTACCCTTTTTGCCGGGGTTAAGCGGTTCGGTGACCATTCCCAGTTTTTCCACACCCGCCCCCTGAATCTCGGCCATGATCCGGGCGACGATACCGTAAGGCACATGTTTGTCGGCTCGGAAAAAAACAGCCCGATCTTTGCGGCCGGCAAGAATTTTGCTTAACTTCTGATTTAAGTTATCCACCGTCACTTTAAAATCGTTGATATACACTTCGTTTTCCTGGTTGACCGTGATGATCAGATGCTCTTTTTCCGACGCCATTGGCTTGGCCGTGGTCTGCGGCAGGGAAACATCCACGCCCTGCACCATCATCGGCGCCGTGACCATGAAGATAATCAAGAGCACCAGCATGACATCCACCAGGGGCGTGACGTTGATATCCGACATCAGCGGATCGTTATTGCTGCTGCTGAATGCCATTATTGGGGGCCTCCGTCATCAAGGATATCCCGTTCGATGATATTTAGAAAGTCCGCCGAAAAGCTCTGCAGTTCTGTATCAATCACCCGGATTTTCTGGGTAAAATAATTAAATGCGATCACGGCGGGAATCGCGGTGGCCAGACCGGCGGCCGTTGCCACCAGCGCTTCGGAAATCCCCGGAGCCACCACGGCCAGGCTGGCCGACCCCCGCAGACCGATTCCATGAAAAGAGCTCATGATCCCCCACACCGTACCAAACAGCCCGATAAACGGCGTTGCATTGCCCGCAGTGGCCAGAAAAGGCACCATCTGCGTCAAACGGGTCAATTCCGTGTTCACCGATCGCCGCAGGGCCCGTTCAATGGTTTCATTGCCCGACAGCCGTCCATTCAAGGTTTCTCCTCCCTTGCGGCCCCGGCGTTGAACAACTTTACGTAATTCCAGATACCCGGTCCGAAACACCCGGGCGATGGGACTGTACTGAAACTGCCGGCATTTGGTATACGCATCGGACAGATCACCGCTTTTCCAGAAATAATCGGTAAAACGGCTCGATTCCCGGTAAGCCCGATGAATCTGACGATATTTAATCAGAATAATCGCCCATGAAAAAACAGAAAAGAACAACAGCAGGGCCAGTACCAGTTTGACGACGATCCCGGCACTGCCGATCATTTGGATGATATCTATCCCTTGTGAGAACATTGTATATTTTCATACTCCTCGTAAAGTTTTTGATTCGGCCGGCGGCAGCTGGCTGTTTCGTCCGTCCCCCGGCCGGGCAGGTGCCCCAAGAATTATTTGTGCATGAGTAGTACAAATATGAATGGACTGTCAAGCGCATTGCCGGTGATGCCGCATGTCTAAAGGGTCTGGCGCAGGATAAGCACAGATCAGGTAAAAAAATTTGAAACTATTTTTATTTTTCAAACGCATCAGTATTGACAGCCTTTCACCTTCTATACTAATTTCCTTTCGGACTGGCTGACCGCTGCATCCGTTGCGTCCCGTCACCTTTACCGATCCAAATGGAGGCATATATGCGCTGGCTGATTGACACCCTGGGGACATCCATCGGGAAAAAGCTGATGATGGCTGTGACCGGCATGGGATTTATTCTTTTTCTGACTGTTCATCTGGCCGGCAATTTAACCATCTATGGCGGCCGGGATATGTTTAACGCCTATGCCGGGCACCTTCACTCGCTGGGTCCGCTGGTGAACGTGGCCGAGCTGGGGCTCTTGACCCTGGCGCTGATCCATATTTTCACCGGCGGATTCCTGTTTTATCAAAACCGGCGGGCCCGGCCGTCCCGCTATGCCGTAAACGTCCGCGCCGGAGGCCGCACCCTGGGATCGGCAACCATGCCATACACCGGCCTGATTATTCTGGCTTTCGTTGTTTTTCACCTGGTACAGTTTCACTTTACCGACAAAACCCATACCACGATTTTCGAAATCGTCGCCACGACGTTTAACAATCCGCTCCATGTGGCCATTTACACCATCGTCATGGCCATCCTGGCAATCCATGTCAGCCACGGGTTCTGGAGCCTCTTCCAGACCCTGGGAGCCAATCACCCCAAATATTTCCCGGCGCTTCAGATAGCCGGTATCGGCTTGAGTATCCTTTTCGCTGCCGGGTTTGGGTTTTTACCGATCTATGTAGCATTCATCTAAGGAGGTTTCATGCGGCTTGACGCCCATATTCCCGGTGGACCGATTACTGACAAATGGGATCGGCATCGTTTCGAGCTGAAACTGGTCAATCCAGCCAACAAACGCAAATTTGACATTATTGTCGTTGGCACCGGCCTGGCCGGTGGATCAACGGCGGCGACCCTGGCCGAACTCGGATACAACGTCAAAAGCTTCTGCATCCAGGATACGCCCAGGCGGGCGCACAGCATTGCCGCCCAGGGCGGGATTAACGCGGCCAAGGATTATACCAACGAAGGGGACAGTATCTGGCGCCTGTTTTACGATACCGTCAAAGGCGGGGATTTCCGTTCCCGGGAAGCCAATGTCTATCGGCTTGCCCAGATCAGCAACAACATCATCGACCAGTGCGTGGCTCAGGGCGTGCCCTTTGCCCGGGATTATGGCGGTCTGCTGGCCAACCGCTCTTTCGGCGGCGCCCAGGTGCAGCGAACTTTTTACGCCAAGGGGCAGACCGGGCAGCAGCTTCTCCTTGGCGCCTACGGCGCCCTCTCGCGCCAGGTGGCGGCCGGAAAAGTCACCCTTTATCCCCGCCGGGAGATGCTCGAACCGGTCATCATCAACGGCCGGGCCCGGGGAATCGTGGTCCGCAACCTGGTGACCGGAGAAATCGAAAAACATGCGGCCCATGCCGTTGTTCTGTGCACGGGCGGGTATGCCAACGTTTTCTTTCTGTCCACCAACGCCATGGGCAGCAATGTGACGGCCGCTTTCCGCGCCTACCGCAAGGGGGCCTTTTACGCCAATCCCTGTTTCACCCAGATTCATCCCACCTGTATCCCGGTTCATGGGGATTATCAGTCCAAGCTGACCCTGATGAGCGAAAGCCTGAGAAACGACGGCCGGGTGTGGGTCCCGCGGACCCCGGGCGACAAACGATCCCCCGGCGATATTCCTGAAGCGGAGCGATATTACTACCTGGAAGAAAAATACCCGAGCTTCGGCAATCTTGTCCCGCGGGACGTGGCCTCCAGGAACGCCAAGTTCCAGTGTGACCAGGGCATGGGGGTGGGCGAAACCGGACTGGCCGTTTACCTGGATTTTGCCGACGCCATCCATCGGAACGGCCGGGATGCCGTTGAAAAAAAATACGGCAACCTGTTTCAGATGTATGAAAAAATCACCGGTCAGTCACCCTATTCGCATCCAATGATGATATACCCCGCGGTCCATTACACCATGGGCGGATTATGGGTTGATTACAACCTGATGAGTACCATCGATGGTCTGTTTGTGCTGGGGGAAGCCAATTTTTCCGACCACGGCGCCAATCGCCTTGGCGCCAGCGCATTGATGCAGGGCCTGGCGGACGGCTACTTTGTCCTGCCCTACACCATCGGCGGCTATATTGCCGGTACACAGCTGGACGATGTGACCACGGGCCATCCGGAATTCGAGCAGGCGGCCAGAGACGCCGACAACCGTATTCAAAAACTGCTGGCAATCAATGGCCACCGCACGGTTGATGATTTTCACCGCCAGCTGGGGGTCATTTTGTGGGAACATTGCGGCATGTCCCGCAATAACGACGGCATGACCCGGGCCATTGATATGATCCGGGCGCTACGGAATGAATTCTGGGAAAACGTCACCGTGCCCGGAAAAACAGGCGATTTTAACCAGAGTCTGGAGCGGGCCGGCCGGGTCGCCGATTTCCTCGAATTTGCCGAGCTGATGGTGACCGATGCCCTGGCACGCCAGGAATCCTGCGGCGGTCATTTTAACGAGGCTTACCAGACCGATGAAAATGAAGCTTTACGGGATGACGAAAACTTCTGTCACGTGGCTGCCTGGGGATACAAGGGGAAAGACACCCCGCCCGAGCAGCATGTTGAGCCCCTGTCCTTCGAACACGTTCCGTTAACCCAAAGGAGTTACAAGTGACCGATCGAACCATCAGCCTGACATTAAAAATATGGCGGCAGAAAAGCGTCAACGAAAAAGGCCGGCTGGAAACCTATCATGCCAGCCATATCTCCACAGCCATGTCTTTTCTGGAAATGATTGACGTTGTTAACGAACAGCTGACCCTTGACGGCCGGGAACCGATCGCCTTTGACCACGACTGCCGGGAAGGCATCTGCGGGATGTGCGGCGCCGTGGTGAACGGCCGCCCCCACGGGCCTGAAAAAGGCACCACTCTCTGCCAGCTTCACATGCGCCATTTCGCTGACGGCGACACCATCGTTGTCGAGCCCTGGCGCGCCCGTGCCTTTCCCGTCATCAAGGATCTGGTGGTGAACCGCGGCGCCCTGGACAAAATCATCCAGGCGGGCGGGTATATCTCGATCAATACCGGCGCCGCCCCGGAGGCCAACAACACGCCCATTGCCCAGGAGAAATCGGAAGCCGCAATGGATGCGGCCACCTGTATCGGCTGCGGCGCCTGTGTGGCCGCCTGCCCCAACGCTTCGGCCATGCTCTTTGCCGGCGCCAAAGTATCCCATCTGGCCTTATTGCCCCAGGGGCGCCCCGAAGCGGCCCGGCGGGCGCTGTCCATGGTTCGCCGGATGGATCAGCTTGGTTTTGGCAATTGCACCAACGAGCGCGAATGCGAAGCCGAATGCCCCAAAGAGATCTCCATCACCAATATTGCCCGTTTAAACCGCGAATTCATCAAAGCCGGTTTTTTCTCCGCCCTGCCCTAAACCCGACCCGACAACCGGCTGATTATTTTATACGATGAATACGATTAAAAACCTGTACGCTGACATACTGACCCTGCTGAATACCTACGCGCTTGAGGCATTATTGTACAAAACCGTTGCCGTTCTTGCGGCAATGGCCATCACCTGGATACTGCTTCGATGGGTCATCCGGTTATTCGAACGGCATCTGACCCGGTATGCATATGTTCAGCAAAACAAGAGAATTTTCAAAATTATCCAGCGGCTCGGCGGTTACATCATGTGGCTGGCGGCCGGTACCTATTTCATCCGTCTGTTCCACGCCCAGTTCATCAGCAAACCGTTTTATGCCGTTCTGATCCTGCTGCTGGCCACACCGGTTAAAGATTTCCTGCTTCTCGTTATCCGTTACCTGCAGCAAACCGTGGCGGCCAAAACAGCCACGAAGATGGACAATATCATTTTTGACCTGCTCGACCGGCTGGCCGGCGTCATCGTATATGTTACCGCCGGCATACTGGCCCTGGATGCGCTGGGGGTCAATGTCATGCCGTTTATTGCCGGCGCGGGCGTCATGGGTATTGCCGTGGGTTTTGCCGCCAAAGACACCATGTCTAATTTCATTGCCGGCATCCTGCTGCTCATTGATCGTCCTTTTGAAATCGGCGACCGGATAGAATTATGGCATGCGCCGCCGGGAAGCGCTTCCTGGGGAGATGTCGTTGATATCGGCCTGCGGGCAACAAAAATAAAAAACACCGATAATATCATCATCGTCATTCCCAACAACACGATCATGACGCGCGATATCATCAATTACACGGCCAACGACTCCATCATCCGTGTCCGGGTTAATATCGGCGTGGCCTACGACACGGATATCGACCGCGCCAAGGCCATCATTACCAGCGTGGCGGCCTCGGTTGACTGGATTCTCTCTTCCCCGGCCCCCAAGGTTGTCGTTCGTAACTTTGGCGAATCCGCCATCGATCTGCAGCTTCGCATCTGGATTGCCGACGCCCGGCGGCGGATGGACACCATTTCTTACATCACCGACCACGTTAAAACCGCATTTGGCGATGCCGGTATCGAGATCCCCTATCCCAAGCGGGAAATCCATATGGTGTCAGACGTATCTCCACGCCCGGCCCCTTCCAGTCAGCCGCCTGTGTAGCCAATTATCACATTTGGCCGCCCCACCGCCATGCCTCTGCTCACAGCGTTCCAATGCGCCATTTAGGACACCCGCCGTGCCAGGCCGGATTGCACTGAGCCTTAAAAATGAGTATACTGAACTATGATTAATTCAGTCCTTTTGCCGGCTAAACGCTTTCTTCCTCTTTTACCGTCTATCGACAGCGGCAGCAGAATTGGGCGCGGATTTAGAA
>Ga0256846_1000372_pt1 | contig 18891 bp, 18 predicted proteins | sample TevniametaG_FD_189098 | JGI IMG/M metagenome (GOLD analysis project Ga0256846, IMG submission 189098) | Tube worm associated microbial communities from hydrothermal vent at the East Pacific Rise, Pacific Ocean - Tevnia | ecosystem: Host-associated > Annelida > Integument > Unclassified ...
TCCATCTCCAAATGGTCAGAAATGGCGAAACTGGCTGAAATACCTTGTGCCTGTATGGTATTGTCTTGCCCTTGGCCCTGGAGTACTATGGGGTAATACTGCATTTTCCTTCTGCGGATTTCCTGCCATCTGGTCATGGCAGATTTTCTGGTGGATCGTTGGTATTGTTATGATGTGGGCAATCTGTTTTAAAGCTGAAATGTCTACAACGACTGAGGAACAGATCAGGCGTGCTGATGAAGAGACAATGGATGTAACAAAAGAAGCAGATGCTGCTGTAACTGCATAGATTGTTATTTTAGCAATTAAGGAGGACATATCATGGCAAAAGAAGATCTATATTTGATAGCAACAATAGTGTTTTCCATCCTCTGGGTGGCCAGTTTTGGCTGGGGATGGTGGGGATAACCCTGTTGAATAATCAGTAATTTTTATAAAAGAAGAATTCCTGGCACAGCTTTTCAGCCGGGAATTCTTCTTCTCTTTTGAAGACATGAAGCAATCCAACCTGTTCTGGCAATTTGTTTTTTTTACTTTGTTTGTGACATTAATTATCACAGCATCCATTTTATATTTTTTTTTAAAATCAATACAAAAAGATCAAGTGATGGCAATTTATTCGATTTTGAATAGTCATCCGGGATATATGGTTTTAATCATCATTGTCTGGGCAGGAGCTGCATTGACCGGGCTTGAAATCATATATCACACATATATTAAACCTGTAAAAAAAATATCTGCTGAAGCATCGGTTATATATTCATCCAACCCATCCCACAGATTGAATGTAAAAGGTGTCCGGGACATTAAGAATTTGTCAGAAGTTATAAATGATTTTGCCGATCTTTTTGAAAATTTAAATAAGAACATTACCCAGCAGATACTTGCAGCCAGAAAAGAGACTGAAAAAGAGAGAAACCTGCTTGCTGCAATCATGGCTGAACTTCCACAGGGAGTGATCATATGCAATAATAATGGCAGGATTCTTCTGTTTAATTCTCTGGCAAAGGAGATATTTAGCCGGGGTGCAGAAGGGAATCATGCAGACTATTTTATAGGGCTTGGCAGATCAATTTTTCATCTTATTGATAAGGAACTTGTTGCCCACGCATTGGAAGAGATTGAAGAACGGTTAAACAAGGCAAAGGATAGTGTCTCGTCCTGCTTTATCACACCAATTCACAGGGAGAGTTTAATCAGTGTTGAAACCATTCCCATGCTTGATACAAAGAAGAAGATGACAGGTTTTATCTTCATGTTCCAGGATGTAACAGAGAAGGTTAACAGATATGATAACACCCATAGATCTCTTTTGGATCTGAAAGAAGAGATTTGTGAAGAAAATGTATGCCGAAAATGTGAAAAAGTCTCTGAAACAATCCTTGAAGCGATGCTGACCCCGCTCCCTCTGACCAGGCTTTTTTTACCATACTTTATGAAAACAGTGCAGTTGAAATCTGAAAACAATAGCGATATTAAGCTTTCAATAGAAAAACAGACACGGGGAGGAAGAATATTAGCTGATAACTATTCATTAACAGCAGCCTTTGTTTTTATAATTAAAAATTTGTCTTTATTGACCAAAAGTAAACAACTCAATCTATCAAGTTCTTCAAAGGACAAGACAATTGTTTTTGAAATATCATGGCAGGGAGACCCAGTTGAAAAGAGCCTGGTTGACAATCTGTTATCCAGCAGAATAAATGCACTTCCAAGCCTTTTTTATGTTTTAAAACAGAACAGAGCAGTGTTTAAGCTGTTTTCAGATAATAGTAATAAATGTTATAAAATTAATATTATTGTTCTGGCAGAGATGGAAACCTCTGTAAATAAAAAGTTAAGAGCACCTGTAATAACAAGCAGCCGGCCGGAATTCTATGATTTTGATCTGTTTAAAACATATGATGATATTGATTTGCTTGATACAAGGCTTGATAAAATAACTTATACGGTTTTTGATACAGAAACAACAGGTTTAAATACAGAAGGTGAAGATGAAATTATTTCCATTGCTGCTGTGAGGATAGTCAATGCAAGGATTGTATACCATGATATTTTTGAAGAATTAATAGACCCAAAAAGGGATATTCCCATTGAGTCTTATAAAATTCATGGTATAAGTTATGAAATGCTTGCAGGAAAACGTGATATTAATGATATTCTGCCGGTGTTTAAACAATTTGTTTCTGAAACAGTTCTTTTAGGCCATAATATTGCCTTTGATATGAAGATGCTGAAGATTAAAGAAAAAACAACAGATATTAAGTTTTTAAATCCAGTGATTGATACTCTTCTTTTATCTGCTGTTTTACACCCTTTACATGAAGAACACGATTTGGAAAGTATTGCAAAGCGTCTGGGAGTAAATATTATTGGAAGGCATACAGCCTTGGGAGACGCTATTGCAACGGCAGAAATATTTTTGAAATTTCTACCGATATTAAACAGTAATGGCATTTTAACTTTAAAGGATGCAGTTAAAGCTTCTAAAAAAACATATTATGCGCGATTGAAATATTAATTGTTTACAAGAGAATGAAACAGGAATAATGGTTGATTATTGTAAAGCATAAATGCTACATGGGTAAGCAAGATAAACAATATTAAACAAAAAGGATGATTCATGGGTAAACAATGGTGGCAATTTATCGTTTTTTCTCTGGTTTTAACAGCTATTATTCTTTCAAGCGTGATTTTTGGCGGTTACTCAAGCCTTCACAGATCTGAAAAGAGGATTAATATCACAAAGGGCCTTTTTTTAGATGCATGCAGGAACAAGCTTGATCTGGTACAGAAATTAATAGACTCTTTAAATGATATTGAACCTGAAGTTGAATTAACAGGGTTAAAACATACAAGACTTGAAGCAAAACAAGTTCTGGATAAAGCCTTTTCAAATGCAGCACCACTTGATGATGAAATCACACATAAGCTTGAAATTTCCCAGTCAGCCCTGACAGAAGAGCTGAAAAAAACATTATTAAATGTTGATAAATTACAGGATAAAAACAAAAAACAGCAGTTTACCACCATAAAACAGCAGCTTTATTCTGCCCAGGACAAGGTGACATTGGAAAAAATAAGATATAATGTGGAAGTTTCATATTTTAACAGGCGAAGCAGGGCATTTCCTTTATTTTTTATTGCAAGACTGTTTGAGTTTGATAAATCAAAATATTATGAGCTTGGCCAGAATTATTTTTTATCGGCAGAAAAGGTTTATAAAAACAAGTCAGAATAAATCTTTAATAAAAAGATATAAGCTATAGCCTGAACTCCTTTTTGCAATGTTCACAAAAAGAGGTTGCAAGCATCTGCTTGCAATGGGCACATTTATCCATGAGATATCGATCTTTTCCCTGTTTTTTGTTGCAGTCAGGGCAGTGCCAGTCTTTTCTTGTGGAAACAAGTTTTGAGCAGTGGGGACATTTAATGGGTACTTTTTTAAAGACAAAGTAGAAAACACCGCTTAGAATAAGGAACGGTCCCATCATTTTAAACTGGGAGCTTTCAGTAAACTCTTTAAAATCAAGGGAACCTGAAAGGATAACATACAATAAAAACGATATGGCTGTTATTGCCAGAAATTTAAAACGAAAATGAAAATATACGTTTTTTAACGGCTTTTTCTCCATGTTTTTCTCCATACTCTTCTCCATGCACAATATCTTTAAATGTTCTTTTATAATTTAAGACCTTAGCATATAATTATTTAATCGCCAAGCTGATAAAAAAATAGGCTTGAATCATTGTAAAAAACATATTATGCATGGAGTATCAGTATTAACCTGAATATTTAAGAGAGTAGCATATGAGACAATATGATCTGGAGATATTATCAAAAACAATTCCCTTTTCTTTTCTTTCTGAAAAAATCATGGAAGAGTTGTTTCAGTACTTTTCCATTGAAAAATATGAAAAGGGCATAACCCTTTTTACCCAGGACAAATCAAAGGTTGAAAAACTATATGTGATTTTAAAGGGATCACTTAAGAGATACTATGAAACCAGCAAAGGGAAAAAATTGACAGGCAAACTCGGAGAGGGTGATGTCTACGGCGGTATGTCAATGCTGATCAATAATTCCATTTCTGTTGTAACCCTTAAAGTCGCAGAAGATTCTGTTTTATATACCCTGCCCGCAGAAAAATTTATTGAAACATGTTCAAAATTCGAACACTTTAAGGAGTTTTTTACCAATACATTTGGAAAGTGGATGCAGAACAAGTCCTACGCGGGAATCATGGCAAGGCAGACAAAAGAGAGGGAATTTGCACCGCTTTTTTTTAATCAGCCTGTTTCAGCAATATTTAAACCAAATCTGGTCTCCTGCTCATTTAAACATACAATACAGCAGGCAGCTCAAAAAATGACAAAAAACAGGATAAGTTCAATTTTTATCAAGGATAATGATAATAAAATCACTGGAATAGTCACTGACAGTGATTTGAGAAAAAGAGTTATTGCCAATGGATATGATATAACAAGGCCGATATCTGACATCATGTCAACCTCGCTTATTACTGTGGATGCAGAGGCCCAGGTTTTTGAAGCTTATCTGCTGTTAATTAAAAAGACTTTAAATCACCTGCCTGTGCGTAATAAAGCAGGAAAAATTACCGGGGTGCTTACTGACAATGACCTCATGGATGCCCAGGGAAAATCTCCCTACCTTTTAATAAAAGAGATAAAATCAGCATCAAAATTTGAACAGCTTGAAAACATTCATGCAAGACTTCCTGGAATGCTTCTTGATTCCATTAAGAACGGTATCAATACGGAGAATCTGACAAAACTGATAACAGCTTTTTCCGATGCAATTTTAGATAAAATTATCAATTTTGCCATTGATAAAACAGGGGAGCCGCCATGCAGATTTGCCTTTATGATCATGGGAAGTGAAGGAAGGGCTGAGCAGACTCTGAAAACTGATCAGGATAATGCCATTGTTTATGAAGATATTGAGGATAAGGCCTTGAAAAAGGAAGCAGAGAGTTATTTTGGCAAGTTATCGGTTTTGATATGTACCTGGCTTGATAAGGCAGGGTTTGATTTTTGTGAAGGAAATAATATGGCCATGAACCCTGAATGGTGTCAGCCCCTTTCAGTGTGGAAAAAGTATTTTCATAAATGGATTCACACGGCAAATCTCAAAGATCTTCTCCATGCAAGTATTTTCTTTGACTTTAAAGGAGCATGGGGTGATAAATCATTAACCAATGATCTTAAGTCCTACCTTTTTCAGTCGTTAAAGGAGTGGGCAGGTTTTTTCAGGCATTTAACGGAAAATGCCATATATTTTAAACCTCCCATGGGCTTTTTCAGAAATTTTGTTGTCCACTCAAAGGGAGAACACAAGGACTCTTTTGATCTTAAAATGGCAATGCTTCCCATTACAGACTGTTCAAGGGTTTATGCCTTAAAAAACGGTATTAAAGATACAAACACATTATCAAGGCTGTTCAGACTTTATACAAAACATATTTTATCCACAGAAGAGTATAATGATATTACCCAGTCCTACAACTACCTTATGAATTTAAGACTTGTAAAACAGGTCACAACCATCATTGATGAAGAAAAACCCCCAAATAATTTTATTAATCCCAAACATTTATCACGCATTGATCAGACCATGCTCAAGGAGATTTTTAAGAGGATAGAAAATTTTCAACAAAAAACCAGTGTTGAGTTTATGGGCGTTACATAGTAAAGTAAGCACATGGAAAATACACAGGACATTACCATAAAAAAAATTCTGGTTGTTGATGATGAACCTGATATCCTTGAGACCCTGGAAGAGCTGCTTGATACTTTCAAGGTTGACACAGCTTCATCCTTTGAAGATGCTGTAACATGTCTTAAAAATAATTTCTATGACTTTGCAATCCTTGATATCATGGGCGTAAGGGGGTATGACCTTCTTAAAGCCACAAACAAGCTTGGTATTCCAACTGTAATGTTGACTGCCCACGCTTTAAGTCCTGCCAATCTAAAAGAATCAATTGAACTTGGTGCAGATGCATATATTCCAAAGGATAAACTTCTTGATATCACCCTTTATATAGAAGATGTTCTGGCTGCAAGGCAGAATAAAAAAAAGACCGGAGCAGATTGGTTTGCCCGCCTCACACCGTTTTTTAGCAGATTGTTCGGGAACAAATGGCAGGAAACAGATAAAGATTTCTGGGATGAGTTTGACAAACACCACTGATTTTGCATGTTGAGTATTTTAGATTTTAGAGCACAACTTGGCAATATACCCGGGCTGATCTGTTCAACTTTTCCTGAAAAGCAGCTTTGATTCTTAATTTAGAAAAACAGGAAATGTTTTATGCTGTATTTAAATGCAAGTGATATGGAAAAAATATTAAGTTTGTCTGAAGTAGTTGATGTCATAGAAAAAGCTCTTTTAATAATGGCAAAAAAGCAGTTTTTCATGCCGGACAGGTTCCATGTAAACCATGGAGAAAATACATTGCTTCTTATGCCCTGCTTTACAAAGAAATATTTTGGAACAAAACTTGTTTCTGTCTTTCCTGAAAACATTAAAAAAAACAAGCCTGTCATTTATGGTAATATGGTGCTTAACCACAGTGATACAGGAGAGGCAGCCGGAATACTTGACGGTGCTGAACTCACTGCGATCAGAACAGGTGGCGTGGGAGGACTTGGCATCCGGTACCTTGCGCCTGATAAGGCATGCACTCTTGCCATTATCGGCGCTGGTGTCCAGGGGAGGCACCAGGCTGCTTCTGCATGCACCCAGGCAGATATTAGTGAGATTTTTGTCTTTGATTTTAAAGAAGAAAATGTTGAACTCTTAAGAGAGCATATTGGCTTACAGCACAGCTGCGTCAAGGTGCAAAGAGTTGACTCGCCCCTTAAAGCCGTGGAAAATTCAGATATTGTTATTACTGCAACAACATCGACAGAACCTGTTATACCTGATCAAAAAGAGATGCTTAAGGGTAAAGTGTTTATAGGTATAGGATCATATCAACCCGGTATGAGGGAGTTTCCAAAATCATTGTTTGCCCTTACAGATACAGTTTTTGTTGACACAATGGTTGCAAAAAAAGAGTCGGGTGATCTTGTTATACCCTTGAAAAACAACTGGATTAAAAATGAAAAAATAATTGAAATTGCAGACCTTGTTTCAGATAAGGTGATGATTGATAAAACCAGAACAGAAACACAGGTTTTTAAGTCCGTGGGCATGGGTTTGTTTGATCTGATTGTGGCCCAGGCACTTTTTGAAAAGGCTGAAAAATTGAACATTGGCCAGAAAATAGAAACTTAACAGGTATATTTTTTTCATAAAGGATTAAATGGTATGGCATTTATTGATGAAGCTGAAATTGTTATCAATGCCCTTAACAAGCATGATATAAAAGCAAAAGCAGGTAAAGAAAAAGTGATTGGCCTTTATCCCATGGAAAAGCTGATAATTGATTTTAACCTTGATTCCCATGTAAGGAACGGGAATATTTCCAAAAAAGAACTGGGTGAATTCGTGGAAAAATATCTTTCGTCCACCACAAAGATACATCACCCTTCATATCTTGCACACCAGGTTGCACCCTCCCACTATACAGGGGCACTGGGTTCCCTCATTGACGGATTTACAAATAATGCAATGGCTATCTATGAAATGGGACCGGGAGCTGCTGCCATAGAGTATTTTCTTATTAACTGGATGTTGGAAAAGATTGGCTGGCAGCCTTCTCCCTTAACCATGGAAGATGAAAAAAACAGTCACTGCTTTGGAGGTGGAATCTTAACCCACGGTGGATCAATTGCCAATCTTACTGCTCTTCTTGCAGCACGAAACAGGGTTGCACCTGCTGCATGGGACAATGGCAATCCTCCTGATCTTGCCCTGCTTGCCCCTGCCGGCAGCCATTACTCCATTGCCAGGGCAGCAAGCATTCTCGGTATTGGCCGTAATGCAATTTATCACCTTGATGTTGATAAAAAAGGTGCAGTATTGCCGGATAAGCTTGGCAAGTCCCTTGCCAGACTGGAAAGGGATGGCAGGAAACCCATGGCTCTGGTGGCCAATGCATGCAGCACAGCAGTGGGCATTTATGATCCCCTGGACAAAATCAGTGATTTCTGCAGGGATAATAATATATGGTTCCATGTTGACGGCGCCCATGGTGCAAGCGTTCTTCTCACCCGGGAATATAAGTATCTTTTAAAGGGAGTTGAAGGAGCAGATTCACTGACATGGGATGCCCATAAGCTAATGCAGGTTCCAACCCTTTGCGCGGCTTTGTTATTCCGCGATCACGCTGATATTGACACGGCTTTTAAACAGGAAGCAAGCTATCTTTTCCATGAAAAAGAGCAGCCCGGGTTTGATTTTATCCAGCGCACCATTGAGTGCACCAAAGCAGGCCTTGGATTAAAATTATTCATGGTTCTCGCAGCTCTGGGAGAACGCGGTATCTCTGATTATATTGAAAGCCGTGTCAGGCTTACCCGTGAAGCCCATGGATATATTAACGGTCAGTCAGGGTTTGAGTGTCCTGTAATACCCCAGAGCAATATATTATGCTTTCGTGTACATGGAAGTGATGAACTCCAGATAAAGATCAGGGATCAGCTCATACAGGAAGGGAATTTTTATCTATCCACCACATTGTTCAACAATGTCAGATATTTGAGAATAGTGATTATGAGCCCGGAAACAACATTGGAGGAAATAAAAAAACTAATCCGGGAAATAAAAAGTATTATAAAGGGAGCAATGGGAGTAACGTCAGATTAAAAACCTCAGCTTTTAATAAATATTATGAAGAAAACCGGGTGCAGTATTATATTTTTCAATGATAAAGAAGAAATTTTATTATTGTTAAGGGATGATAATCCAGATATTCTTTATCCAGACATGTGGGATATACCAGGTGGGCATGTTGAACAAAATGAAACTCCAGAGGAGTGCATTTCAAGGGAAATGAAAGAGGAGATGGGCTTAAATCTAAAGGATTTTAACAAATTCAAGGTTGTTGAATTCAGTGACAGGATTGAACATGTTTTCTGGAAAAGGCAAAATCTTGAAATAGATAAAATAGAATTAACCGAAGGCAGGTATTTGAAATGGTTTAGCAAGGATGATATAAGAAACATCGATCTGGCCTGGGGGTTTAACCGGGTTGCTTTGGATTTTTTCAGAAAAAAGGGGGAATAATGCAGAGAAAAATCTGGGTGATCATTGGATTTTCGATACTTACAGCTGTATCTGCCTTTGCCCATCCCCACACCTTTATAAACCAGAAAATCAGGATTTGCTCTGATGATAAAGGGATTTCAGGATTTAATATCCATTGGGAATTTGATGAAATGTTTTCAAGTATGATAATTGGCGATTATGATGTTAACAGAAATCAAATACTTGAAAAAAATGAGGTTGCTGTAATTAAAGATAAGGCATTTTCATATCTATCCAATTTCCACTATTTTATCCACATAAAAATTGATAATAAGCCCTTTGATGTTAATTTTGTAAAAGGGTTTGCGGCAAAAATCAAAAATAAGATATTAATCTATGAATTTTTTGTACCATGCCATGTGAGCGCAGGAAATACTTTCAAGCAAATAATTGTTGCAACCTATGATCCTTCCTATTATTCTGCTATTTTTTTTTCAAAACAGGGTGGGGCTGGCCTGGACAAAACCGGGTATCGTTCAGATAAATATGAGGTCAAGTTCTCTGTAAAAGAGGATAAATCAACAAAAATATATTTTGATACCATAAATCCCATGGCACTATTCCTGGAGTTTAAAATAAAAAAATGAGACATATTATCTTGTTTACCATACTCGCCGCAACATTATTGTTTGCAGGATTTAGCTCCTGTGAAGGCGCGGGCAACCCGTTCACTACAAAACAGAACACTTTTTCACCCCTGCCCGGCAAAACCGTGTCATCAAAATCAACTGTTTTAAGCAAGGTTTTTTTAAAAATAATCGTATGGCAGCAATATTTAAAGGAGAAGATGACACACCTTGTAAAACAGGCACGGGAGGGCGGCAGTGTAAAGCCTGTTCTGGTTTTAATTTTTATTGCATTTTCCTATGGTGTAATTCATGCTGCAGGCCCGGGCCATGGTAAAGCTGTGGCCCTGTCCTATGTGCTGGCACAACGCCCCTCTTTTGTACAGGGATTGCTTTTCAGTAATTCCATTGCCTTTTTCCATGGAGTTTCCGGTATTATTTTTGTTCTCTTTGTCTATTTTGTTTTAAAGTCAAATATTATGGGCAGCCTGGACAGCATTACAAACATAACCCAGGTCATAAGTTATGGCCTTATTGCCTGCCTGGGCCTGGGTATTTTCTTTTATAGTATTTATAAGTTAGTAAAGAATAACAATGGTTTGAGTGAGAGAAAAGATAAATCCCTGAACCCTGTCTTATCTGCAGCAATTGTCGGATGTATTCCGTGTCCGGGTGTTGTAATAGTAATGCTGTTTGCTTTATCAATGAATTTATTATATTTGAGCGTAATCCTGGGCATAGCTATTTCTCTGGGCATGGGCCTTACCATATCAATTGTTATTCTACTTGCAATATCAGGCAAACTGTTTTCACTTAATGCTGCTTCAAGGAGTGGTAAAAATACTGGCAGACTTGAAATATGGATTGAACTTTTTGCAGGTATGGTGTTGATGTTGCTGGGCGGCCTGTTTTTAGGAGCAAATTTATAATTTTTTTCTGATTTTCTTGACATTGCTTAATTTGTCATATAGTGGTAGTAGGAGTTTTTCAGTTGTAAGCTTAAGCAAGGGGCTCCATACCTTATGGGACAGTATATAAGAGTTGAGAAAAATTATGCGGTTTTCGGTCTTGTTATTGCAGGTTTAATTATTTTACTATTTGCTTTTCTGTTTTCCTCTTTTTCCCGGACTAATGTTATTCAATCCGGTGGAGCAAAAAAATCAAATATGGTCATCCGGGCTGTGCCTGCGCCCTCTGGAAAGGATAAACAAGTCCTTGCAGCATCTGATGCAGAATCTGATAGTTCAAATTTCATTATAAAGCATGGGTCAATAACAAACAGGCCATTCTATAGTGAACTCATAGATCACCAGGTCCCTTCCCATGAAATATTAAAACTTTCCAGGGATTTTAAAAAAGTATTTGATTTTAAATGTGCCAGAAATGGCGATCAATACACTCTCTTTTTTTCAAAGGATTATAATCTTAAAAAAATTTTTTATAAAAGAAACCTTTTGACCCAGTTTGTCGCAAAAAAAAATGCCCTTGATGGATTTGATGTCACAAAAAAAATAATAACGCTTCAAAAAAGTGTGGATGCAAAAGAATTTGTTATTAAAGACTCACTGTTCCGGGCAGTTCTGGATGGCGGAGAAAAAGAGTCTCTGGCATTGGACTTTGCAGACATTTTTTCCTGGGATATTGACTTCTTTCTTTTCCCAAGAAAGGGGGATACGATCCAGATTGAGTTCGAGAAATTCAGTAAAGACGGCAGGTTTGTAAAATATGGCAGAATTCTGGCTGCCCGCTATGTAGCAAGGAATAAAATATTTTCAGCCTTTCTTTTTAATGACGGGAAATATGACAATTATTATGATAAATTTGGGAACCCCATGAAAAAGATGTTCCTGCGGGTACCCATTAAATTTGGCAGGATTACATCGTCTTTTTCCCTGCACCGGTTTCATCCTGTTTTAAAAAAATATAAAAGGCATACAGGGATTGATTACGGTGCACGCACAGGAACTCCCATTTTTGCCACAGCCAATGGAAGGGTCAGGTTTTCAGGATGGTCAGCCGGATATGGGAAACTTGTAATTATTATTCATCCCAATGGATATGAAACCTATTATGGACATTGCAGTGCTCTTTTGGTAAGGGCAGGCAAGTATGTAAACCAGGGTGATACAATTGCAAGAGTTGGCAGCACAGGCCAGACAACCGGCCCCCATGTTCACTACGAAGTGAGGATAAATAAAAAACCTGTTAATCCCAACCAAATAAAATATTCTCCTGGCAAACCCCTGGCAAAAAAATTTCTTCCCAGGTTCAAATCAATGGTAAGTCAACGACTGAACCTGCTTGAATCGGTTATTAAGCTTGCTTCATCCGGCAATGGAACAGATAATAAGTCCTGATTAATATTGGACTGGTTTCCAGGCATTGTTTACACCTGTCTAACCAGAACTTTTTCAAGTCTGTCCAGTAAAAAATCAATCTCCATATCATTGATGATTAACGGCGGAGAGATTCTGATTGTATGGCCGTGGCTGTCATTGGCAACAACACCCAGATCTGCAAGGTGGCGGCAGAATTCCATGGCATTGCCCTTTTTAACTTCAATTCCTATGAACAAGCCCTTGCCCCGGACTTCTTTTACATGGGGAGATCTTGATGCAATCTCTTTAATTTTTTTGTTTAATATTTTGCCTTTGGCTGCAGCTTTTTCAATAAGGTTTTCCTTTTCAAGGATTTCAAGGCCTGCTACTCCTGCAACACATGCAAGGGGATAGCCGCCAAATGTTGAACCCTCAGAACCTTTACTGAAAACCATGTCCATAATTTCAGCATTGGTTATAAAGACTGAAAGGGGGATGATGCCGCCGGAGAGTGCTTTACCAAGTATAATACCGTCGGGAACAATATTTTCGTGTTCAAAGCAGAATTTTTTCCCTGTTCTTCCAAGCCCCACCTGGATTTCATCACAGACAAGCAGAATATCATTTTTATCTGCAAGTGTTCTTAAACCTTTTAAAAACCCTTTAGGAGGTATCTGCATGCCGCCTTCTCCCTGCATTGGTTCCACAAGTATTCCGCAGGTGTTTTTGTTGATTGCATTTTTAACAGCAAAAATGTCACCATATTTAACAGATACAAATCCTGGTGTAAGGGGGCCAAAACCTTTTTTGGATTTTTCACTGCTTGAAAATGAAATAACAGAGATGGTACGCCCATGGAAATTATTATTAAACACTATTATCTCCTGTTTGCCATCTTGTATCCCTTTATGCTTAAAACCATAATATCGCATTGCTTTAATGGCAGTTTCAACAGATTCAACTCCGCCGTTTTTTGGAAGTACTTTATTGCCGTTATTGCCAAATCCAGGTGCAAGCTGCGGGGCAAACCCGGCCATTTTTGAGAGAAACACACCAAGCGGGTCAGTATATATAACATTTGAAAGAACCGAGGCATATTTCCCTTCCAGGGCATTTTTAACTGCCTTGATAAGATCAGGATGGTGGTGGCCGGGATTTGCAGCAGAATATGCAGCAAGGCAGTCCAGATATTTTTCCCCTTTTTCATCATAGAGCCAGCATCCTATGGCATGGCGGATAACAAGTTTCACCCTTTCATAGTGGTGTGCACCACAGGTCTCTTCAAACTTAAAAATATCAGCATCTGAAAATGCTGAAAATCCAGTTGGTATATTTTTTTTTTCAACCGCACTCATATCAGCCTCCTTTAAAATCAATCTTATATTGATTTGTTTATTTTATCAGTCATCCTTTTTTATTATTTGGTAGATCTTTTTCTCTTTTTTGGTAAGTTCCTTTTTATCATCATATATCTTTGTCAGAAAACAGTGATAAAAATCATGACGCAGACTGTCTCTGTTGGCAGTCACAAACCATTTGTTCCTGGTCCAGCTGATGGGCGACATCTCTTCATTGCCCGGTTCAAAAACTCCTGTTAAAGACTCATTTTTATCTACTATAATATCAAAGGATCTACCGCCGATTTTTTCAATAAGAAGATCCTTTTCAGGGTGTATTACCTGGACATCAAAGTCTACTGAAACATCTCCCATGGCAATATACCTGATATTTACACCACGGTTATCTGCCTGTTTAAGATATTTTTCAAGATAGCTGCTGGCCTTTGAAAAGAGCCTTGCATAGATCTCTTTTTCTGCGTTTTCGATCATGTGCCTTGCTTTTACCATTATATTGTCATATCCGGTCAAGGTCCATATGTATTCATACACAGGTTCCTGGCAGGACTTCTCAACCTCTTTTTCAAAGGCTTTTATCTTTTTTTTAAAATCTGTTTTAAGTTTTTTTACCAACTCGTCCGGGGGGAAGGGAGCAAATTGAGATGATTCTGTTTCAAGGACATAGCCCTTGGCAATCATGCTTCTTAAAACATCGTATATTCTTGATCGGGCAATGCCTGAAATTTTACTCAGCCTTGAACCGTTAACCGGGTGCTTGCTGATAAGAGCCATGTAACAACTGGCTTCATATTGTGTAAAACCAAGCTCTTTCAAACTCAGACTATTTTCCATATTGTCCTTCCATATTTGTTGCTACCATAATAGCAACATATTCCATAACCAGACCAGTGTCAAGTTTTTAGTTGTTTGTAACTTATAAAATCATGGAAAAAGTGATTGACTTTACAGGTGAATTAAATCAATGTGTGGTGTTATGAAAAAAATTTTCAAACTTACATTGATTATTTCTGTAATATTATTGTTAGCTGCCGGGGCACTGTATCTGCTGCTGCCTGATCCCAGGGAATTTTTAACAAAAAATCCTGGGAAAACTTCTTTTATGAAGATGAGAATCCGTGCAGCAAAGGCAGAAGGCAAGCATTTAAGGATCTCCCATAGATATATAAGCTATTCTGAAATCAGTCAGGATTTAAAGGATGCAGTCAGAATAAGTGAAGATGGGGCTTTTTTTCTGCACAATGGGTTTGACTTTGCTGAAATAAAGCTCTCCATTAAGGCAAATCTTAAAAAAGGTGGATTTAAAAGGGGCGGCAGTACAATTACCCAGCAGCTTGCAAAAAACCTCTATTTGTCTTCAGATAAGACCATAAGGAGAAAATTGAAAGAAGCTGTTTTAACATATAAACTGGAGCAGCAGTTACCAAAGAGAAGAATTTTTGAGTTGTATTTGAATTATATAGAGCTTGGAAAAGGTGTTTTTGGTGTGGAAACTGCATCCAGGATATATTTCCATAAATCAGCAGCCAGGCTTACAACCTTTGAATCTGTAAGGCTTGCATGTATAATTCCAAATCCAAGGAGGTTCAGCCCCAATCGCCCCACAAGGAGGCTTAAGCACAAAAGCTTTGTATTGCTGAAACGTATGTATAAATTTAGAAAATTGACCAGGCGTGAGTATGGAAAAGCTTTGGCAGAGTTCAGGAGGTTTTTTAATTAAATCCATATCTATTATATAAAAAAGGGATTGATCAGGTTAATTTCACTTCTTGTGCCGGCAAATAAGCTCCAGTTTAATTTTGGATGGGCAATGTTTTTTGGTACCTCGATTATGGAAAGATGAAGATGTGGGGAGGGAGTGCCTTGGTTACTCTTTTCCGGAGCAATTGATGCAATGATATCCCCTTTGGAAATATCAATATCTGCCTTTATTGTGTGCACAGGAGAAACATGGGCATAGACAAAAATAAGGTCAAGTTTCTGGCAATGGGAAATATTGTGCCTGACAACTATGGATTGTCCAAGGAAATCATCACAGATATTGATGATTCTTCCGTCTGCTGCTGATGGAACAAGTGCTCCGGGATTAAGTTTCTCAATGCACTTACTGCTGTTTATATACATGAGGATATCTACTCCTTCATGCAATGTGCTTCGCAGGGCAGGTTCAGTTGTGTTTGGGTCAAGCCACCATTTATGGGGACTTGAAAAGAGCATACCATGGTGGAACACCCATTGGCAAAGGCCTTTACCAGGAATATCAAGTCTGTTTATTTTGCAGATCTCATCAAGGTAGAGTTGCATTATTGCCATTTCCATTGTTCCTGGTGTCTATTCAATTTACCGGCAATGTGAAACATCACTACAGATGCTGCGTTGGCCACATTAATTGAATTTTTTCTGCCAAACATGGGTATGTGCACAAAATGATTGCATATTTGCAGTACATGCCTTGATATACCATACTCTTCATTGCCAATAACAAGGACTGCCTTTTCAGGCCAGTCAAACATTGTATACTCTTGTGAAGGCTCAATTGTTTCAAGGCCGATTATTGAATAACCATCATGCTTTTTGTCGGTTAGTGCAGCTGCAAGGTCATCTGTTTTTTCTGATTTTATCCAGGCAGATGCACCCATGGAAATTTTTTGCACCAGCGGGTGTTCACTGCCCGGAGTGCTGCCAAGTATTATGGATTTAAAACCTGCTGCATCAGTAATTCTGAAAAGTGACCCCACATTGAATACGCTTCTAAAACTGTCAACTGCCACATAATAATCTAAAGGTTTTATGGCGTACTTTTTCTTGTTCAGTGTGTCATTGGTTGTAATGTTTATGGAATAGTTTACCAAAAGATCGTGATCTTTTGGTAAAAGGCCTGCGCCAAGCCTGTGAAAATGGACTGCATCGGATACAAACTCAACCCAGGCTCTGTTTTCCATTGTTGAGGGAGGCTCTTTAAAAGTTATGTCCAGCCAATTCAATATACGGTTGTATTCTGTGGCAAAAAGGAGAACAGCTTCAGAATTTATTCTGTTTGTAATTAGTTTCTGATAGATAACAAGCAGCCATTTGATAACCCATTTATGCTTTGTTTCTGTTTTTAATGAGTCAAATTTTTTCTTTGTAAATAAAAAGGAAGTATTATCTTTTACCAATTGTCTGCATGGCCATATTATATACAGAATAAAATTGTTTGTGCTCCTTTACAGCACTTTTGAAAAAATTATCAAAGATATTAATATCTTTATAGTTTACTACTTTATTAACACTTGAGTGCAGGGTGTTCATATTATCTCCTGTTCTTATGTGTTTGCTCAGCAGAACTATACAGATATCCCTTCTAAAGGACATATCCATTCTTTCAATTTCATCCATTACCCTGTCTTTACCGATTCCTTTTTCAAAATTTTCATCAATTATGATTGTATTATATTGTTGTATCTCAAGAAATTCCAATGCAAAGGCCGAATTTTCCGCTGCGTTTGCCTGGTATTCATGTTTTGTAAGCCCCCGGAATATAATTTCTCTATAGGAATCATTATCAATACAGACCAAAGCTTTTTTATCTGTTTCAGCCATAAATGTGGATGCAAAAATATCAGGAATAGCAATTGCTCCGCTGCGTTCTTCCGGTTTAAAGGTGGGGATTTTAACCTTTTCCTGGCATTTAGGGCATCTGATAAAAGCATTTTTACCTTTTGGAATTTTATTATCTGGTATATTGAATTTGGCCTGGCATGCTATACATATAATTTTCATGATTAATGGCTCCTTCTGTATCCACGGTCCAATTCAAGGGATTCAATCTCCGATGTAGCCTCACCTCTGGAGCTTTTAATGGTATCAATACCTCTTCCCACAATATCCTTACGGGTGGCATATGCGTTTGCAGTATTCTCTTCAATTAATCCTGCTTCGTATAGTTTAATGATATATTCATCAAAGCTAATCATGCTCCTGGCACTACCCTGCTTAATAATTTCAGCAAAGGAGTTGCCCTCTTTTTCACCATGGAGTATTGAGTCTTTTACCCTTAAGCTGGTGCACATAACTTCAAAGGCTGCGATCCTGCCGCCTCCTGTTTTTGGAAGAAGTTTCTGGGAAACAACCCATTTCAGAGAGTCGGCAAGGCGGACCCGGATGAGCTTTTCTTCTTCTGTTGAGAACATTCCAAGGACACGGTTAATGGTCTGGCCTGCATCTGCTGTATGGAGTGTGGTTACAACAAGATGGCCTGTTTCAGCAGCAGCAAGTCCAATTTCAATTGTTTCCCTGTCACGCATCTCACCTACCAGTATAACTTTTGGTGCCTGTCTCATGGCAGCACGCAGGCCGCTCTCAAAGGTATCAAAATCCGTTGCAAGTTCGCGCTGGTTAAAGGTTGATTTTTTCTGGGAGTGTTGGAACTCTATGGGATCTTCCAGAGTAATCACGTGGTATGCTTTTGTCTCATTGATCTGGTTTAAAAGGGCTGCAAGGGATGTTGATTTACCAACACCGGTTGCTCCTGTTACAAATAAAAGACCATTTTTTTCCTCTGCCATTTGATAAAAAACTTCCGGCAGGTTAAGTTCTTTAATTGTGGGTATTCTGGTTTCAAGCTTTCTCATGGCTATGGAGTATTTGCCTGATCTTGAAAAAACATTTACCCTGAAACGTACTTTGTCCCTCAGCTGATAGCTGAAGTCACAGGAACCTCTTTTGATTAAAGTTTCTGTCAGTTCTCTGTTGTTATTAATAAGGTTTAAAGCTATGATTTCTGTTTGAAAGGCAGTAAGCTTTCCAAAGTTTGGCTGCATTCTGACAGGTACAAGTTCACCATCGCTTTCGACCTGGAGTGGTTTTCCCGGTGTAAAATTGAGATCAGAAATGCTTTTTTTTGATCCAAGCATCTGTTTTAATATATAATCAATCTCTTTTCTTCGCATGGTTTTTTAATTATCCTTTTGCTTAAATTTCAATTCGATTATATTTCAGTAAAATCAGCAGGAGGTGTTTTAAGATATGGCCTGAACTGTTCCTTATTAAAGCATTTTTCATAGGCCTCTTCAGCACTTATCCATTTCTTTTTAAAAAGTTCCATTATTGATTCATCCATGAGCTGCATACCAAACATTTTACCGGTCTGAATCATGGAAGGGATTTGATGACTCTTGTTTTCCCTGATAAGGTTTCTGACTCCTGGGGTTGCAATCAATACCTCCAGTGCAACACAACGTCCTGGCTGGTGAAGCCGTTTAAAAAGCGTCTGCCCCACAACAGCCCTTAAACTGTCGGAAAGGGAGGATCGGATCTGGGCCTGTTCATGGGCCGGGAACACCTCAATAATACGGTCAATTGTTTTGACCGTGCTTGCAGTATGCAGGGTGCTGAAGACAAGGTGACCTGTATTGGCAGCTTCAATGGCAAGTGAGATTGTTTCAAGATCCCTT
>Ga0256846_1000373_pt1 | contig 18839 bp, 18 predicted proteins | sample TevniametaG_FD_189098 | JGI IMG/M metagenome (GOLD analysis project Ga0256846, IMG submission 189098) | Tube worm associated microbial communities from hydrothermal vent at the East Pacific Rise, Pacific Ocean - Tevnia | ecosystem: Host-associated > Annelida > Integument > Unclassified ...
TAAGTCGTCTGGTTATGGCAGATGTTTTTAAATCTGAGCCTGAAACTTTATATCCAAGGCTGATGAGCAGCTCTGCAATGCCACTCATGCCAATGCCGCCTATTCCTACAAAATGTATATGGTATGCTTTCTGGTACATTATTCTCCCTGTTCAGCAATCATTTTTAATATGGTTTCAGCAATTTTTTTCCCGGCACCGGGCATGGCCATTTTTCTGGCAGCTTTACCCATTTTTTCAAGTAGATCATTGTTATTTCTCAGTGATTCAATATGCTTTTTAAGCAGAAAGCCTGAAAGCTCCTTATCCTGAATCACAATGGCGCCACCTGCTTTTTCAAGCTCCTTTGCATTCTGGGTCTGGTGGTCATCGGCAGCAAAGGGGTATGGTATTAAAATTGATGGAATTCCTTTAAGTGTTATTTCGGAAATAGTCCCGGCACCGGCCCGGCATATTATCAGGTCAGCCATGTCCTGGTAAAAATCAAGATCATCAAAAAATGCCTTTACAATTATATTTTTTATATTTAACTTTGAGTATTTTTCAAGCACTGGCTCTTCATCTTCTACACCGGTCTGGTGGATAATATTGTACTGGTCAGGGTTCTTAATTAACCTGACCGCTTTAAGGAAAGAATTATTAATGCTTTTTGCACCCTGGCTTCCTCCTGTAACAAGTATGGTGAATTGATCTTCTGCTGCTCTATTTGTAAATCCATTGAAATGTTCACTTAAAGATTTTGAATTCCGGGGCTTTGTACTGGCTGTTCTTACAGGGTTGCCTGCATGAACCGCGTTTTGTTTTTCAGAAAGAAGTTTTGTATTCTTAAAATTTAAAAAAATAACAGTTGCAATTTTTCCAAGCACTCTGTTTGTCAGGCCGGGAATTGTGTTCTGCTCCTGGATACCAGTTTTAATGCCCAGGAGCCAGGCCCCTGCAACCATGGGAAAAGAGGAGTATCCACCGGTTCCAATTACCATGGCAGGCGTGAATCTCTTTATTATGACAATTGCCTGGAAAATTGACAAAGGAATTATTAACAGAGAAAAAACAAGGCTGATGGGATTTCTGCCCTTAACAGGCCTTGAATATAACCGGGCATAATCAAACCCGCAGCCTGCAACGGTTTCTGTTTCAAAATCAGTTCCAATGCCTGCAAAGAGAATTCCTGTACCCGGGTTTTCCTCCAGTAGAGCCTGGGCAATGGCAATTCCGGGAAACAGATGACCGCCTGTTTTTCCACTGGCGATCAGTATATTTATTCCTTTATTATTCATCCCTTACAGATGCTCCTATGTTTATTAATATGCCCATGGCAGCCATATTTATCAGAAGTGATGTGCCGCCATAACTTAAAAAAGGCAGGGTAAGACCCTTGGTGGGGAGTGTCCCCAGAGCAACACCGGTATTTATGATCACCTGGAGTGCAAGGCTTATTGTAAGGCCGGCTGCCACCATACTTCCAAAAACATTATCAGCAGATCTTGCAATTTTTGCTCCCCGGATAAGTATAATGCTGTATAGGAGGAACACAGACAATACACCAATGAGTCCAAGCTCCTCACCAATGATTGAGAAGATAAAATCAGTATGGGGCTCAGGCAGATAGTGAAGTTTTGCAATACTTAATCCAAGGCCTTTGCCAAAAAGGCCGCCTGACCCAAATGCTTTAAGGGAGTGTGTTATCTGATATCCTGTATCAAAAGGGTCTTTCCAGGGGTCAAGAAATGCAAATATTCTGTCCATGCGGTATGAAACCTTGTAGACTGAAAAATAGAGCAGGGGGATCAAAAAAGGCACAGGTGAAAGAAGATGAAGAATCGGAACTCCTGCAATGAACATCATTCCCCATGTTATAAGGCCAAGAATAATCACAGAACCAAAATCGGGCTGTATTAGAATCAGCATTACAAGCAGGCCATATATGAACATGTGGGGGAGGAAACCCACGGAATAATCATTGATCATCTCCTGCTTTTTTGAAAGGGAGTATGCAAGAAAGATAATCAACGCAAGTTTGGCAAATTCAGCCGGCTGAAAAGTTATGGAACCAAGGCTTATCCATCTGTGGGCGCCACCTGCTTCAATATTGATGGAAGGGATTAAAACAGCTGTCAAAAGGCCGACGGATGTTAAAAATATCACATAGGCCAGAGGTCTCAGGAATTTATAGGAAATAGAAGATGTGACAAGCAGTACACCAAAACTTATCAGGCAGAACAGGGCCTGTTTTTGTAAATAATGAAAATTATTATTGAATTTTTCAAGGCTGATTCCTGAGCTTGCACTATATACCATGATAATGCCAAGCCCGGCCAGGAGAAGCACAGAGAAGAATATTGCCTTTTCCGAAAAGATCGGATGCAGGGTTCTTACTGTGATTTTATCTGATGGTGCCATTTTATTAGTTTTCAAGTCCTTTAACCTGGTTTATGAAATCAAAACCCCTTTCTGAGTAATCTTTATACATATCAAAGCTTGCACAGCCCGGTGCCAGGAGTACTGTGTCACCACCATGTGCATATTCAGCAGCAAGCCTTACAGCATCCTCCATGGAAACAGCCCTGCAGACATCGCAGACATCGGAAAAAGTCTGTGTGATCTTATCCCCTGCCTCGCCCATTACAATGAGTTTTTTTACTTTTGTTTTAAAACTTTCCTTAAGACAGGTAAAGTCCGTATCTTTTTCCTGGCCGCCCATGATGAGCAGGATATTATTGTCAAAACATTGCACAGCTCTTTTCACAGCATCAGGGTTTGTTGCTTTTGAATCATTATAAAAATCAATTTTTTTAATTGATTTTACAAATTCAAGCCTGTGGGGCATGGGAGTAAAGGTTTCCAGCCCTTTTAAAACACCTTTGACTGTGGCGCCTGCAGCATATGCTGCAAGGGCGGCAGCTGCGATATTTTCGTTGTTATGGGTACCTTTTAGCTGTGCCCTGCCAGGATCAATGTGCTGTTTATTGATTGTTAAAGGCCTGCCATTATTAAAGTAAATAATTTTTGGTGTAATTTTTGCTGTTTCCAGATTAACATCTTCTATTTCTGCATTAATGATGGCAGTCTGATCCTTTGTCTGGTTTTTGAAAATTGACCATTTTGACCTGGCATATTCCTGATAATCGCTGTACCTGTCAAGGTGGTCCTGGGCAATATTCAGAAGAACTGCAATATCAGGTCTGAAATTATCAGAAGTGTCAAGCTGGAAACTTGAGATCTCAGCCACAATAATGTCTGCTCTGGCTCCAGTGTCATCTGCCCTGGTAATGTATTCAACTATTGGTGTGCCGATATTGCCGCACACAAAAACATTGAGCCCTGATTCTTCAAGCATTTTACCCAGAAGTGCAGTCGTAGTGGTTTTCCCATTGGTCCCTGTGACAGCAACCAGGGGAACATCAATTCGGTCAGCTATAATATCAAGTTCTCCTGAAACAGGCACACCGTGTCTCCTTGCAGTTACAAGTCCGGGAATATCCAGAGGAACACCCGGGCTTACAATTATTTTTCCGGCATTTTTAAATGTGTTTTCATTGTGGAACCCGATCTCTGTTTTTATGCCCTGTTTTTCAAATATTTCTGCATCCTGTTTCTTTGATATATCCCCGTCAGTAATTACAATATCTTTTCCCTGTTTAATTAAATATGCGGCAACAGCATTGCCAACTTTGCCCATGCCTACAATAAGTATATATTTTTTCTCACTGCCCATATTTTTCACCTGATTTTTAATGTGCTCAATGAGAGCAGTGCAAGTGTTATTGATATTATCCAGAACCGTACAATTACCTTTGATTCTGCCCATCCTTTTAATTCGAAATGGTGATGGAGAGGTGCCATTTTAAATACTCTTTTCCCTTTGGTTATTTTAAAGTAACCCACCTGGATAATCACAGATAATGCTTCTATGACAAATATTCCACCCACAAGGATAAGAAGTATCTCCTGTTTTGTTATTACTGCAATTGTGCCGATTATTGCACCAAGGGGTATGGAACCGGAATCCCCCATGAAAATCTGAGCAGGATGGGCATTGAACCATAAAAACCCAAGACCTGCTCCGGCCATAATGCCGCAGAAGACTGTAACTTCTCCACTGGACACAATGTGATTTATATGCAGATAGTCTGCCATTTTTGAATGGCCTGTGACATAGGCAAAGATCATATATGTGACACTGGTGATAATTATTGGCCCTATGGCAAGTCCGTCAAGTCCGTCAGTTAAGTTGACAGCATTGGAGGTGCCTACAATCACAAGGGTTGCAAAGGGGATATAGAGTATTCCAAGGTTAGGGGATACATTTTTAAAAAATGGTATTGTAAGGCGGGTTGTAAAATCAGGGCAGTTATAAATTAACCAGCTTACAGCAATTGCCGAGATAATCTGAAGCAGGAATTTTGCCCCTGCTCCAAAGCCCTTGTTTCTTTTCTTGATCTGCATCAGGTAATCATCCACAATACCTATGAGACCGAAAAGCAAGAGTGACAAAAGAATAATCCCGGTATAGTGGTTGGAGAAATTACCCCATAGAACAGTTGATACTATCAGAGAGAACAGTATGAGCACACCACCCATGGTGGGGGTGCCTTTTTTTGTATGGTGCGTTGCAGGGCCGTCGCTCTGTATGTATTGACCAATCTGCATGGAAGCAAGGGTTCTGATGACAAGGGGACCAAACAGGAAACAGATCAGGAATGCGGTAAGGCCGCCATAAATAGTTCTGAAGGTAATATATCTGAATATATTAAAGGCAGATATCTGGGCATGCAGAGGGTATAAGAATTGGTATATCATATGTTGTTATTTTCCCTTTCTGCCATCTGTTTTAAGTTTCTGCATTTCATGGATCACCTTTTCCATCTCCATCCCCCGGGAACCCTTTACAAGAACCCAGGAGACACATGTGCTGCCCTGGTTCATCACCTTTTCTGCAATCTCCTTTTTTGTGCCATTCATTGTATACTTCTCTGGCAGTCCGGCCTTAACAGCTCCTTTTACGATATGTGCCCCAAGTTTACCAAATGTGTATAATCTGGATATTTTTCTTTCTGCAGCAAATCTTCCTGTCTCCTGGTGCAGGTTTTCAGCATCTTTGCCAAGTTCAAGCATATCCCCGAGAACAGCAATACTTCTGTTTTTTTCAGCAACAATGGACAGGGTGATCAGTGCCTGTTTCACAGAGTCCGGGTTTGCATTATATGTATCATCTATCAGGTTGATCGTATCTGAGAATTCTGCAAGGCTCATTCTACCTTTTACCGGAGTAAATGTCTGTAATCCTTTTTTAATGCTATCCCCGTCTGCACCTGCTTTAAGGGAGGCTGCGCAAGCTGCAAGGGCATTTTTCACCATAAAAGGCGCAGGACTGTTAAGGACAATATTACTACTGATTTGATTTTTTCCAAGTATGGAAAATTTTGTTCCGGTATTATCATATGAAATTCTGCATGCTTTAATATCAGCCTTTTCATGGGTGCCAAAACATATGATTTCATTGATATTGTTGTTCTCCTCTGCCTTTGCTTTCAGAACCTTAAACTTTGCATCATGGATATTAATAATTGCGGTGCTGTTTTTGTTCATAAAACGAAATATTTCAGCCTTTGCCAGGGCGATATTGTCAACAGTGCCAAGTCCTTCCAGGTGAGCTTTTGATGTGTTGGTAATGACAGCAATATCAGGCAGTGCAATTTTCCCAAGCCTAGATATCTCGCCTGGGTGGTTCATGCCCATCTCAACAACTGCCATCTCATGATCCATGCCAAGCCCAAGCAATGTCAGGGGAAGCCCAATCTCATTATTCAGATTACCCTTTGTGCAAAGGGTGTTAAAGCATGGTTCAAGTATTTTGCCAATCATTTCCCTGGTGGTTGTTTTCCCGCTGGAGCCTGTAATTGCAATGATTTTTGCCCTGGACCGCATCCTTTGAAAATTTGCAAGCAAACCAAGTGCAGTTAAACTGTTACTTGTTTCAAAGAGGGATATTTCATTGTTCTTTGATTTTAAATCTTTTTTCTTCTTTTCAGGAAGATGATTAAGGAAACCCCGGGGCACGATGAATCCCCTGATTCCAGCATCTATTAGTTCAGGAACAAAATCAGCTCCGTCAAATCTTTCGCCTTTTAATGCCAGAAAAAGATCGTTTTTTCCGATACTTCTGGAGTTGGTTCCTATATTGTAAAAGAGCTGTTTCTTATCACAGCTTTTTACAACCGGTTTTGAACCGATTGCCTTTTCAATATCAGATATGGTGAAAGGAGAAGGTGCTGTCATTTTATGCCACTGCCTCCTTTAGGATTTTCCTGTCATCAAAATCTATTCTTCCATGCTTGAGAATCTGATAAGTCTCATGCCCTTTGCCGGCAGCAAGTATGATATCCCCTGGGTTTGATAGCTTTACAGCACTTTTCAGAGCTTTTTCCCGGTCCGGCTCCACCACAAGTTTCTTCCGGGTTCCGTTGATTTTAATTCCCGTAAGAATATCCTGAATTATTTTATCAGGTTCTTCAGACCGTGGATTGTCAGAGGTGACTATTATCAGATCGCTCAAAGCACAGGCTATCTTTCCCATGGTTCCACGTTTCATGGGGTCACGATCACCGCCGCAGCCAAAGAGAGTGATGAGTTTTGACTCTTTCCCTGTTTTCAGGGGTTTCAATGTTTTCAGAATTGATTCAAGGGCATCGGGGGTATGGGCATAATCCACAAAAATGAATCGTTCCTTTTTGTTCTCAATCTTTTCAAGCCGTCCCGGAATATTTTTGCATTGGGAAATCCCCTTTTGTATATTTTCAAATGGTATACCAAGGCAGATGGCTGCCCCTGCTGCACAGATGATATTTTCCAGATTAAATGCACCAATAAGGGAGGATTTGATATCCATTCTGGTCCCATTATTCAACAATGCTGCTTCAATACCTTGAATATGTTCTTTTATGTGCCGGCATTTAAGGTCAGCATCCGGGCTGATTCCTGCCTTTAAAACATTGATATTCTTCTTGTCAAGTACTTTTGCAAGCCTTTTTACCTTTTCATCATCAATATTCAGGACAGCTGTTGGAATACCTTTGGGATTTGCGCTGTTTAACAATTTTGTAAAAAAGTTTTTTTTGCACTTCCAGTACTTTTCCATTGTTTTGTGGTAGTCAAGATGGTCCTGTGTGAAATTGGTAAATACACCAACATCAAAATAACAATTATCCACACGGTTAAGATCAAGCGCATGGGATGAAACCTCCATGATCACATGGGTTATACCAGCATTTACCATATCAAAAAAGATTTTCTGAAGATCAATGGATTCAGGTGTTGTGACCGGATTGTCATGGATTATTCCATTATATCTAATATTTATTGTACCAATCACTCCTGGATTGTGGCCTGCTGCCTTTAATATTGATTCAAGTATCCAGGTGGTTGTGGTTTTGCCATTGGTTCCGGTGACACCAGTAAGAGTAAGTTTGCCAGTGGGATTCATGTAAAAACGGTCTGCAATGCCTGCCATGGCCTTTCTGCTGTTTTTCACCTGGATTATATTTGTATTATTCCGGTCTGCTTTCTGTGCCACGACTGCGGCTGCTCCATTTTTAAAGGCTGTATCAATATAATCATGGCCATCTTTGGCAAAGCCTTTTATGGCAATGAAGAGCCCGCCTGGTTTTACATCCTGAGCTCTGGAATGGATGGAAGTGATTTCAGGATCAATGCCGGGATCTGAATCGGGCAGAATCCTCCTGTCCCAGGGAACCAAAATCTCTTTCATCAGGTATGAAAGCTTCATTGTCTTTTTGCAGATATTTCTGCAACCATTTGAGTATTATTAAAATCCGGCGGAATACCTAGATAATTAAATGATTCTGCCAATATATTTTTAAATACAGGTGCTGCAACCACACCACCATAATGGTTTTTTTTGGGTTCATTAACCACTACTATGATTGCAAGTTCAGGGTTGCGGGCCGGGGCAAACCCTGTAAATACTGCAGTGAATTTATCCTGGGAATACCCCCTTGAAGCCTTGTTTGCTATCTGGGCTGTTCCGGTTTTCCCACACACAGAATACCCTTTAATAAATGCATTAAGACCAGTACCTTTTTCCGATACAACTGCCTGCATCATCTTTTTAACTTTTTTTGCAGTAGAGTCGCTTATTACCCGCCGTACTGGAGAAGGGGCATTTGTCTTAATTATTTCTCCTGTGTTGGATATGATCTTTTTCACAAGCAGGGGTTTCATGAGTATCCCGTTATTTGCAATGGAAGCAACGCCTGCAATAAGCTGTATTGCCGATACTGCAACGCCCTGGCCGAAAACAATGGTGCTTGAGTCAAGGCTTGACCATTGTGAGTAGTGTCTGAGATCTCCCAGCGCTTCACCAGGACAGTCAATCCTGGTCTTTCTTGCAAACCCAAAAGCATTCAGGCTGTCATAAAAATCCTTGTTATTCATTATTTCAGAAATTTTAGTTGCACCTATGTTGCTTGAATACTTGACTATCTGAGTCAGGGTTAACCAGCCATGGGGTCTTGAGTCATTAATGGTATAGCTGCCGACTTTGTATGTACCGTTTTCACAATAAAATATGGATTGGGGGGAACAAAGGCCCTTATCAAGGGCAGTTGCCACGGCAAATATTTTCATGACAGAACCTGGTTCAAATTGATCGGTCACTGCCCTGTTTCTCCAGATTTCAGGCGTAAAACCTGCATAATGGTTGGGATTGAATTTTGGATAATGTGCAATGGCCAGGAGCTCTCCGGTTGAAGGAACCATGACAATTGCTGTTCCGGATTTTGCATCTTCTCTGATTACAGCATTTCCCAGAGCGTGCTCTGCTATGAATTGAATTTTCTTATCAATGGTGAGTACCAGGGAATTCCCGCTGTATTTACTGGAGAAGGCTTCATCACTTTTAATCAGTTTGCCTGTGGCATCTTTGATTGTCTGAACCCTTACGTTTTGCCCTGCAAGTGTCTTGTCATATTTATACTCGAGTCCTTCAAGGCCTTTATTATCAATGCCTGTAAAACCGAGGACCTGGCCTAGAAGGCCTTTGTTGGGATAATACCTGCGTGTGTCCTGTTTAAAGAAAACATGCTTGAGTTTTAATGCCTTGACTTTTTTAATCTTATTGGGTGTGACTCTTCTTTTAATCCAGACAAAGGGTTTTTTTGAAGCAAGGCGTTTTTTCAGATAATACTCGTTGATATTAAGGGCAGCTGCGAGCCTGGATGCTGTTTTTCCGGGATCTTTAATGGATTTTGCTGCCGCTGCAATGGAAAGGGTGTTAATGCTTGTGCACAATTCATTCATATTACGGTCATATATCTGCCCTCTTTTCCCCTGGATATAGCTGTATCTTGTATACTCTTTTTCTGCTTTTTTTGTCAGGGAAGAGGCCTTGAATATTTGCAGATCAACCGATCTTGCCCCAAGGAAAATGATTGCTGCAAAAAGAAGCACCTCTATGAATATTATTCTATGTTTTCTTTTTTCAGCTCTTTTGTTGTTGACCATTTTTATACCTTTTGCATGCACTTGTTTTGTTACTCTTCCATGGAATCCAGGTAAAAAACCTGGTTTGCCGTGGGGGTTGAAAGTTTTAAGTCAGACCTTGCAATTCTTAAAATTCTTTCCGGGGAACTCAATCTCTCCTTTTCAATTATTAAGACACTGGTTTTGGCTTTCAGTTTCTGTTTTTCAACCTGCAGCTTTGAGATATCTGATCTGACCTGGGATGATTCTAAACGTACCAGGGTGTAAAAAAAAAGCTGAGCCAGGAAAATCAAGGTCAAAACCAGCCATTTTGTAGGCTTTTTCTCTTGTTTTTCTGGTTTTACACGCCTGTTGGGTACATAATCCATATTTCTTGTTCCCAGGGTCTCCATTGTTTTTATTTATACCCTGAAAGCAACCCTCATCTTAGCACTTCTTGCCATGGGGTTGCGCTCTATCTCCCCGGGAGAGGGAGACAGGGGCTTTTTAAAAAGTGATTTAAGTTTTTGTTCAAATCCGCATGCACACTGGGGAAGCTCCCGGGGGCATGTACACCCGTTTTCAAATTTTCTGATCTTCTGTTTAACAATCCTGTCTTCCAAAGAGTGAAAAGAGATCACAACAAGCCTGCCATGCCGGTTTAAGAGTGAAGGCACATTTCCCATAAAAGTTTCCAGCCGTTCAAGTTCCCTGTTTACATATATCCTCAAAGCCTGGAAAACCTTTGTTGCAGGATGGATTCTCTTTTTTGATCCTTTTTTAAAACCAATTGCCTGTTTTACCACCATTGCAAGCTCTTCACTGGTTTCTATGGGTTTTTTTTCTCTTTTTTCAATAATTTTCCTGGCAATTTTCCTGGACATTCTTTCTTCACCATATTTAAAAAAAATATCAGCAAGTTTTTTTTCTTTATATGAGTTGATGATCTCCATTGCTGTGAGACTTTCTCTTATATCCATTCTCATATCCAGAGTCTCCTTTTTTTGAAAACTGAATCCCCGTTTACTGTTTTTCAGCTGGTTCAATGAGAGACCAAGGTCGAGGAGTATACCATCCACACCATTAATTCCAAGGGAATCAAGGATTTCCGGGAGATTTACAAAATTATCATGTATAAGTTTTATGTTTTTTGTGTACTCCTTTAAAGTATGTTCACCATTTAAAACAGCGTCCATATCCTGATCAATACCAATAAACCTTCCCCCGGGCAAAACTGCCTTTATGCTTTCCAGGGCATGGCCGGCACCGCCCAGAGTGCAGTCTACACAAATGCCGCCAGGTTTTAGCCGTAAATATTCCTGAACTTCTTCCGGCATTACTGATATGTGTTCAAAGGCCATTTATAACCCTATCGAAGCAATTTCATCTCTTACTTCATCTTTTTCAAGGTCTTTGTTGACTATTTTATTTTCTTTAATCCAGTTCTCCTTTGACCAGATTTCAAAATGGTCCAGAAGCCCTATCAGGGCTATCTCCTTTTCAAGGCCTGCCGATTCCCGCAGATTCCGGGGTATGCGGATACGATCCTGTCTGTCGCACATGCACTCGCAGGCATTGCCAATAAATACCCTTTTAAATTTGACCATGTGCCTGCTCTTGTTGGCCAGGATTTTCTTTTCAATATTATGCCATTCATTAAAGGTATATGCGTAGAGGGCATTGTCCAGACATGAGACCATTACTCCGGCTCTGCCGTCTGCCTTTATCACATCCTTGAATCTGGACGGGATAATTATCCTGCCCTTTGTGTCCATGGTGTGATATGAGCTTGATCTGAACAATTTTACCACCCTTTTGATATTTTTAGCCACTTTACTCCACTATGCTCCACAGAATTACCAAAATTCCCATGAATGTCAAGTAAAAAATGCAGTTTTCTTAAAAAAAAAATAAAAAAGGCCTTGAAATAACAGTGGATTTCTAAAAATTAACCAGATAAATTATAAAAGTGGATGTTTGTGGATGGAAAATAATAATCCTGCAATTTTATTGGAAATAAACATGGAATTGCTGGCCTGACTTCAGGAATGTATGGTATGATCAATAAAAATATAAAATGCATGGATTGACAGCCAATGGAAAAAAACAGCACAGCCATTATTGATAAAAGTTACTTCAGGAAACTTGCCAGCCGTGACCATGAAGAAATTTCAAAGTACCTGCCCTATGAATATGATGATTCCACTGGAACCTGTTTATTATCTGTGTGGGGAGATCAGTATATTATACATCTTGATGAATTCAAAATTGAATGTGTGACAAAAACCAGCCATTACCCTGATGGGTTGTTTTTTCTCTTTATTATATTTTATCTTGTCCATGCAAAGGGTAATACCATAAAAGAAGAGTGGATATCTGAGAAGGATATGCCCGGTGGCGCTACTTTTTTCCGGGGTCCCCACAAAATTCCCACCCACCTCATTGCCAGGCAGTTTAATAACGATATAAAAGCCTTTGGTGAAAGATGTGTTGAACTTGGCGGTGTTGAGCTTGACCTTGCCGATGCAGCATACAGATTTGAGATTGTCCCATGCATACCCGTTGCTGTACTAATGTGGCAGGGTGATGAAGATTTTCCTCCGGAAGCAAAGATTCTATATGATAAAACCATAATGGAATATTTGACATTTGACATTATATTTTCACTGGCAGTGGAAATATGTGCAAGGGTTGGGTGCGTTACCTCACGGGAATAATAGTACTGGTAACGATACCGTTACTGGCTTTTCTGACTGCTGTTTTTTACGTATTAACTATTTCTAAATAATTACAATCGGTTATCAATTTATTTAAAAAAATCGGTCCTTCTGGCATGATTATTGGTTGTTCAAATATAACAGGAAATTGTCATTGTTCCATTGCATGTCTTTTTCAAAGGAGAGGGTTATGGAGTATCAATCATTTAAGGATACAGCTCTGGTTTCCTGCGGAACCATGAGCCCTGAAATCAATTATCTTAAAAAACAAGGCTTTATTGATACCAGGCATATTTTTTATACAACACCGGGGCTTCACCAGGATATTCCTGAACTTGAAAGCCAGCTTGTGAAATTTGTTGATAAAGCCCGTACTGCTGCAAAGAATGTTATTGTTGTTTTCGGAGGTAAATATTGTTATGTGAACCCTGACAATCCAACAAGGCTCATGCAGACGATTATTGAGGAACAGGGTCTTAAAGTGGCTAGGATAGAGGCAAGCCATTGTATGGGTATGCTTGCAACAGAGCAGGAGATGGAAAATATTAAAAATGAGGTTGCCGGGGGAGAACCTGTATGGTTTATGACCCCGGGCTGGGTGGAGTATAGGAAACATGTTTTCAAAGGGTGGGATAAAACAATAGCCAATGAGAATTTTCCAAGGCATACCGGAGGTGTTGTTGTCCTTGACGGTATTGGATATCTGGATAAATACATGGAGGAAAAACCCGAGGAGTTCCTTGAGTATTGTGACTGGATGGGGGTCCCAATGCAGTCATACCCAATAACACTGGACCGATTCAAAGGACTGCTGAACCAGCAGCTGGAGATATTGCACAACAGAGCAGTGTAAGCTGCCATATGTATATGGATTGATGTTTATACTTACCTTTGAAAGGCAAATAATAATAATAAACGGAGAAGCCATGAAATTTGTTATTATCGGAGGGGATGCAGCAGGAATGAGTGCAGCCAGCCGGGCAAAGAGAAGAAATCCTGATATTGAAGTAATTGTGCTGGAACAGACACATGATGTCTCCTACAGCGCATGTGGTATGCCTTATAATATCGCGGATCCTTTAAGGGATATGGATCTGCTTGTTGTAAGAAAGCCTGGAGTATTTATTGAAAAAAATAAGATCAATCTGCTGACAGGGCACAGGGTTACGGCCATTGACCCAAAGGCAAAAACAGTCATGGGAAACACCCATAAGGGGCAGTTCTTCACATTTGATTATGATAAATTACTCATTGCAACGGGTGCATCTCCTGTACTGCCTGAGATTCCCGGAATTGATCTGCCCGAAGTCATGGTGTTAAAGAACCTTGACCATGGCAGGCAGATAAAGGATTACCTTGGGAAAGGTAATGTTAAAAAAGCTTTGATCATTGGCATGGGTTATATTGCCCTTGAAATGTGTGAAGCTTTTGAAAAAAGAGGGGTAAAGGTCAGAATGGTCAAGCCGGGCAGAGTTTTTCTCCCATGGCTTTCCCCTGATCTCGCAGAAGTTGTTCAAAAGGAGTTGATCCTGAATGGAATTGAACTTTATCCCGGGCATACCATTAAAAGGATTGAATCCACAGGGAGCTTTCTGGATATTATATGTGATGATGTCAGCTTTCAGGCTGATATTGTTCTTGTGGCAATGGGTGTAAAACCGTGCAGCAGGATTGCCGGACAATGCGGGATTAAACTTGGCATCTCAAATTCCATTGCCGTGGACAGGTTTTTAAAGACATCTGACAAAAATATCTATGCAGCAGGTGATTGTGCCGATGCATACCATGTTGTGACAGATAAAAAATGCTGGATACCCCTTGCCCTCAGAGCCAACAGGGCTGGCTGGGCAGTTGCTGATAATGTTTCAGGCAGGCAGACAAGTCTCAGGGGGGTTGCCGGAACATCGGTATTTAAAGTTTTTTCCCTTGAAGTTGCAAGGTCAGGTCTTAATTCAAAGGAGGCAGTTGATGCAGGGTTTGATCCTGTTGACAACAGTGTGACAACAAGATCACGTGCCCATGGCCAGCCGGGTTCTGAGCCGATTCATATTAATATGACAGCAGACAGAAAAAGCGGCAGCATCCTGGGAGTTCAGATGGTTGGAAAAGAGGGGGTTGCCCACAGGGTCAATGCCGTTGCTGTTGCCCTGCATAATGGAATGAAACTTGAGGAGTTCAGCCAGACAGATTTAGCCTATGCTCCGCCCTTTGGCCCGGTATGGGATCCACTGTTAACAGCGGCTAATCAATTGATAAAGAAATTGTAATTGTGTTGGATCGCAACAATCAACAATAAATAGAGAAAAACTGAATTGGAAAAGGAGAAGGTAAAATGAAATCTTTGATAGTTTATTCAAGCCAGACTGAAAATACAAAAAAACTTGCCGATTTAATTTTTGATACCATTGAAGGCGAAAAGGAGATATTTGCTGTGGAAGAAGCACCCTCTCCAGAGGGATATGATTTCATAGCGCTTGGGTTTTGGCTCATGGGTGGAAAACCCGACCCAAAGGCTGGGAAATATCTTGAAACGCTTGAAAAGGGTCAAAGCCTGTTTCTGTTTGCCACCCATGGCGCTGCCAGGGGCTCGGATCATGTGAAAAATGCGGTTGATACTGCAGTCAGTCTCACAGATAATGCAGATGTAAAGGGTGTTTTTACCTGCCAGGGCAGGGTTAATCCCAAGGTTTTGGAAAAGGTGAAACAAAAACCTGAACCCCCTGTCTGGATCGGTGATGCAGATGAGGCTGTCTCCCACCCCGATGGGGATGACCTTGACAGGTTACAGGAGATAATTAAGGGATTAAACCTGTAAAATATTCAGAGTTTGATTTCAGTATTGTTTATTTGTAAGAGACTTGCAATGGTGATTTCATCCAGGCGGTTAAACATTGCTTTGCTTGCTTCAATCCAGACCCATCTGGAAAGGCAGTCCCCGGCTTTATTACAAATACCGCAGAGTTTTTTATCTTCTTCGGCACAATCTGTAATGGCAGTGGATTCTTCAAGGACTCTGACAATATCACCAATTGTTATTTCATGGGGAGGTTTTGCCAGCATATGACCGCCAAAGGGTCCACGCTGGCTGTTGATGATGCTGGCATTTTTCAGTTTCCTTGTGAGCTGTTCAAGGTATTTAAAGGATATGTTCTGGCGTTTTGCAATTTCACTTAAGGGGACAGGCTTTTTTTTGCCATGTACTGCCACATCAAGAACCAGCCTGGTTCCATACCGGCTTTTAGTTGTAAGTCTCATGCTTTATGTCTCCTTTAGACCCAAAATTCAAGGGTTGTTAAGACATTATTAATACCATCCTTTTGCGGGCAAGGCAAAAGATATTATTATCGGGCCGTAATTACAGGTTGAAAAGTATTTTAAAAAAACAGACTCTGTTCCGGGCAGTTTATATAAGTTTATTCCTCTGGGAATCCGTTGGATCTCAGGTTTTCAGGTTTCCTGACCGGCAGGCTGATTTTAAAACAGCTTCCTCTGTCAGGCCTTGATTTAACGTCAACACTTCCGCCATGCTGTTTTATTACCCTGTGGGCAATGAACATCCCAAGTCCTGTGCCCTGGGATCCCTTGGATGTAAAAAACAGTGTAAACATCTTTTCACGTGTCTCCTGGTCCATGCCAATGCCATTATCCTTAATTTCAAAATTAATGCTGTTTTTTTCGTTGGTCCATATTTTAAAGGAGACCTGGTGATCAGATTTATGTCTGTCAAAGGTACAGGCATCAATGGCATTTTCAAGGATGTTGACCAGGGCTGCCTCCATCCAGGAGGGGTCAATATCAATCTGCCCGGGGGATTTTGGAATTGAGACATTGAATTGAATATTATTCTTTTTTGCCATGGGTTTTATATTTGAAATAAGGTGCCCGGCAAGCTCTTTGACATCCATTGTAATGTACTGAAGCTCCCTGGATTTGGCATAGTATAAAATTTGAAGCACCATTTTCTTGATTTTGTCGGTCATGTTTTTCACCTGACCAAATGCTTTGACAATGCGTTTTTCATCTTTTTTGTCAAGGCCTGTTTCAAGTTGATAAATGCCTCCATCCAGAGCAGTCAGCATCCCTTTGACACCGTGGGACATGGAGCCGATCATGAGGCCGAGAGATGTCAGATGATCCTGTAACTGCCGTATCTGGGTGATATTGGTTGACATCTCCATGACCTGGGTAATTTTTCCCCCTTCGTTTTTAATGGGGGCAGTGTGGGTTAAAACATTGTACTGTTTTCCTGATTTGGAAGTTACAATCTCTTCTGTGCTGTGGATTCTGCCATCATTAAATGTTTGTACCACAGGGCATAGTTCGCATTGCAAGTCCCTGTGTTTATATGTTTTGTAACAATGTCCGCCAATGGCATTGCCGAAATGTTCTTTAAAACGCCTGTTTGTTGCAGTGATTCTTAAGTTTTTATCCTGCACTGAAATATAACAGGGTACAACATCAAAGAGTTGATTAAAGAGGCTCTGGGCATTGTGCAGATCAGCCAGACGTTCAGAATAGTGATTTAGTTTCTTAAGTTGCTGCCTGCTCTGCCTTGCCTTGTTAAGAGCAAAGTCCAGCATTTTGCTGTTAAGTGGTTTTTCAAGGTAATGGGTGGCTGACATGGCAAAACAGTCCATGAATTCATCAAGCTTGCCAGTCGGTGCAAAGGCAATGATGCCGGAGGCTGGATTTTTCTTTATAACGGTTTTAATGTGTGAAACGATTGTTCTGTTCAGCATCAGATTGCCAAGGATAATATCAAAGCAGGAATTGCTAAGGCAGTCTGTCACCTTGTCTGCTGTGGCTGCAGTTGTGACATCATACTGCAGCCGGGCAAGATATGTTTTTAGTGCATCTGCATGTCCTTCATCATCATCTATGAGTAGTAATGTATCTGCCATAAATCAAATCTTCCCGGGCTGATTCAGTTGAGTGTTGTACACTTTTATCCAATGGTCTCTTTGACTAAACTTACAAGTTCATCCCTGTCAAAGGGCTTTTTTATGGATGCAATGGCCTTGGGAATCGCATGGGAATTGCCTGACAGGCCCGAAATAACTATTACAGGAATATTTTTTAATTTTGAATCCTGGGTCATGTGCCGGTAGAATCTCGGCCCCCATTCTCCGGGCATTTCAATATCCAGTGTTACAAGATCAGGTATATCTGTTTTTGCCATCTCAAGTCCTTCCCTGGCATCATTGGCAATGCTTGTGTCATAACCATTATCTTTAAACAGTACATCAAGATAATCCTGGATATTTGGATCGTCATCAATAATAAGAATTCTTTTTTTCATAGATAGCCTCTCAATTTTATCGATTAACACTAATAACAGGGCATCCGGCCCTGACAATTACCTGTTCCACATTTCCACCTAAATTTGCATATTCAGACGTTGTTATCCTTGAATGGTGTGCCATGACAATAAGATCTGAATGGTTGTCCCTGGCATATTTGACAATTTCAATATAGGGTATGCCCTCCAGAACCTCCATGGAGTAGCTCTTAAGCTTTTTTAATCGTGGTTCATACCTGGCCCGGATCATCCTTAAATTTTCCCTTATTTTCTGCTCAATATCATCCTGGGGTATTATTTTACCGGAGGATATGGCCGTGATATCAAGGGCATGGAACACATGGAGCTCGCAGTCAAAGGTTTCTGCAATTTTAAACGCAAAATCAAATGCTTTGTCCGATGCTTTTGAAAAGTCAGCACCAAAAGTGATATTGGACAGTCCTCCCCAAAAGGAAGCAGCAGGGCGGTTTACAATCAGGACAGGACATCCGGCTGATTTTGTTATTTTCTGAAGAGTAGTTCCTGCGCTGCATTTCTTATAGATAGATGTCTCTTCATCACCGGTGCTGCCCCCAAGCAGGATAAGATCTGGTTTTGTATTCTTTGCCCGGCGCAGGATTTCCCTGGCAGGCAGGCCAATTGTAACCTTGATGGAATAATCCAGGCCCTTGTCAAGGTATTTGGAATAGTATTCAGACACCTCCTCTTTAACCCAGGCCATATACTCTTGATCAACATTTACCTTTTCCTTTGTCTTAACATCCACGACAACCTGGCTGAAGCCCCGGGAGGGAACTCCCAGGACATGGAAGATATCAAGCCTGGCATTATGGCCCCTTGCAATATTAAAGGCTACTCTGGCAGCATGGTCACTGGCCTTTGTTGCAGATGTTGCAAATAGAATTTTTTTAAACATGGTATACCTCGTTTCTTATGGGTATCTATTCTTCCGGTTTCATATGGTCCGGTATCAACAGCATTTTAATAATTACAGGTTTTAAAAATGACCATCTGATACCAATGCTGTACTCTTCTTCAAGATCTCTGATGGCATCCCAGCAATTATGGCATGGAGCAAGAACCAGTTTGGCTCCTGTTTTCAGAATCTGATCCCTTTTTGTAATCAAAGCTCTGTTCCTCTGTTTTCTGAAACGGCCTATTCCGTTGAATCCTCCTCCGCCTCCGCAGCAGTAGTTATGCTCTTTATTAGGGGACATCTCCACAAAATATCCAGGCTCAACAATGTGACTTATTATCTGTCTTGTGGCATCTTTTAATCCCTGATTCCGGATATAATTGCATGAATCCTGGATGGTTACAGGCTCTTTTATCCTTTTGACGGGAT
>Ga0256846_1000374_pt1 | contig 18817 bp, 15 predicted proteins | sample TevniametaG_FD_189098 | JGI IMG/M metagenome (GOLD analysis project Ga0256846, IMG submission 189098) | Tube worm associated microbial communities from hydrothermal vent at the East Pacific Rise, Pacific Ocean - Tevnia | ecosystem: Host-associated > Annelida > Integument > Unclassified ...
TTTATTACACGCGGAATTAACATGACAGATTTTTTAAGCCGTGACAAATTCAGGATACTCCCCGACCCAAAATATTACAAAGGGAGAGCAAGTACGGATATTAAACTATTCGATAATTCCATAAACAATGTAAACATTAATGAGAAAAAAGATATTTTGAAAATGGTGGAACAAGGTATATTGGATTCAGGAAAAAATATTGTATCTGCAACCATAGGATATTCGGATATTGTTACCGAATCGATATTACTTAACAGTAACGGTTTCTTTGGTGAAACAAAATCGACACTATTCTCTTCCGGAGCTGAAATAACCCTAAAAGATGAAAAAGGAGGGTTATTGGAGGATGGTTTTTTTGCAATCGTTCGAAACTTTTCAAAACTTCCGGACGCTAAGGAAATAGCAAATAATGCCTTAAAGTACACCGTTAGAAAGAGTGGACAGAATAAAATCGGATCGGGCAAATATGAGGTGGTTGTAGAAAACAGAGTTGCAGGGAATCTATTAAGAACAATTATTTCTCCATTGAGTGGCAAGATGATATATTTGAAAAAATCATATTTGGAAAATAAGGAATTTACGAAAATAGGATCGGATGCTCTTAATATTTCGGATGCACCTCTTATTCCGGAAAAATTAGGCTCAAGACTATTTGACGGAGAAGGGATGACAGCAAGACCGAGAATGATTGTTAGAGAAGGAGTTTTAAAAAATTTTTACATAGACTCCTATTATGCCGGAAAATTAAAAAGAGAACCTACTTCGGGTTCCTACTCCAACATAGTTATCCCTCGTGGTAAAAAATCATCAGATCGGATCATTAGTGAAATAAAGAGAGGAATTCTAATTACCGGATTTATCGGCGGGAATTTTAATAGTACAACCGGTGATTTCTCTTTTGGAATAACGGGTATCTTCATTGAAAACGGGCAGTTAAAACAGGCTGTTAACGAAATGAACATAACCGGAAATTCGTCGGACCTTTGGAACGGTTTTATTGAAGCTGACAACAACCCCTATGAATTTTCAAGGATGCTTACCCCTTCACTCAGATTTTCAGAGTTGCAATTCAGCGGATCATAACACCTTTTGAAGAATCCGGAACAAAAGAAAGGGTTGACATATCCGCATATATAGGGTATTTTCTCTGTCAGGAGATTTCCATGAAAGAGTATAAAGGAGAATTAATTTCAAAAGGGTATAAATATGCTCTTGTCGTCTCAAGATTTAACAGCTTTGTTACTGAAAAGCTTCAAGAGGGGGCAATTGATGCTCTTCTTAGAAGCGGTACAAAAAAAGATGAGATAGATATAATAAAAGTTCCCGGAGCATTCGAAATACCTTTAACTGCAAAACGGTGTGCATCTTCGGGAAGATATGATGCGATCATTTGCCTCGGTGCGGTAATAAGAGGCGAAACACCACATTTCGATTTTGTTGCCAACGAAGTAACCAAGGGTATCGCATCGCTGAATCTTGAATATTCAAAACCGATCTCCTACGGAATTATAACAGCGGACAATACGGAACAGGCTATTGAGCGTGCAGGTAACAAGATGGGAAATAAAGGTTTTTCTTCCGCTCAAGCAGCTATTGAACTTCTAAACCTTTACAAAGATGCGGAAATTTAAATTTTGTAATGTTCCGTATTAAGTACTGCCGAGAGGTTATATTAAAATTAATGTATCAGATTGACACAATGGATCAGTATGATATCTCCGTTGAAGAACTCATAAAAAAAAACAACCATTTCTTTAAGGAAATCAACGATACGGAATTTGATTTTATATCAAATATAATAAACAAAATAATCCAGGACAAAGGATCTATAGATGATAAAATCTCAAAAAATCTAATCGGCTGGAAAATCGGTAGACTGACCCCGATCGACAGAAACTTAATTAGAATGGGAATTGCAGAATCAGCGGAAACCGGGAAAAAAATAATTATTATTGATGATATTGTAAGAATTGCAAAAAAGTACGGTGGAGCCGAATCTTACAAGATAATAAATGCTGTTCTTGACAAGGTGATAGAATGAAACTGATTTTAATCATCATGCTTTTATTATCTCCATCAAAGCAAGTGGAACTGATCAATCTTAGTCTTGTTACGGAACATAATTCCATATTCCCTGACTTTGAGAATGAAAATTTCATACAAAATATTCAAATAAACGGAAAAATTGTAAATATTTCTATTGAAAATTTGAGCTATTTTGATATTAATCATAATTACAGACTGTTTCGAAATAAAAAAAAGCTGACATTATCAAGTAAAAGGATAAGATCGGTTTTTGAAGAACTTTTCAGCAAGGATATTACTCTGCAATACTTTCTCCGAAATATATCGTTCTATTTAAAAGATAATATCGAATATTGGGAAAATAGTCCGTTCCTTTCTCCGGAAGAAGTCATTTTATACAAAAGGACCAACTGTATCGGTTATTCTGTATTTGTAAAAAAGATTTTAGATCTCGTTGATATTCGAAGCGAATATGCAAGTGGATTCTACATAAAAAGAACTGCTGAGAAAGAATTTGAGCCAATTCCACATAGATGGCTTGAGATATTTCTTCCCGGTAACACATCTTTTTTTTATGATCCGCAATACCAGGGGTTCAAAGCAAACTATATATTCATTAAGCCCGGAAATAATTTCAGAAGTATAAAAAAATTTAAAATAAATTCCCTTAAAAGGGGGAAAAAACTTATAAACTAAGAGGTCATATCATGGAAGAACACGTAAAAATCAGATTAGAGAAAATTGAGAAGATAAAGGAGTTGGGAATTAAATGCTACCCTTACGAATTTGTTTTAAAAGATTTGGTAAAGGATATTAAGAAGAATTATTCCCACCTCAATAGGGAAGAACTTGAAAAAGAGAAAAAAGAGGTAAGAACAGCCGGAAGAATAACCGCTATTAGAAAGATGGGAAAAAGTGCATTCCTACACATATTTGACGGTGAAGAAAAAATTCAAATCTACATCAGAAAAGATGTTGTTTCGGAAAAAGATTTTCTATTGTTTAAATTGCTTGATATTGCCGATATCATTGGTGTTTCAGGGACATTGTTCAAAACCAAAAGTGAAGAACTTACAATACTGATATCCGATCTTAAATTCCTGACAAAATCGCTCCATCCCCTTCCCGAAAAATGGCACGGACTACAGGATAAGGAACTAAGATTCAGACAAAGATATTTAGATCTTATTGTCAATGAGAACAGCAGAAACATAGTAAAAAAACGTTCGGATATAATCAAGAACATAAGGATGTTTTTCTACGAAAAAGACTATTTGGAAGTTGAAACTCCAATGATGCACCCTATTCCGGGAGGAGCCTCTGCAAAACCGTTCATTACACATCATAATGCACTCAGTATTGACCTTTATCTTAGAATTGCACCGGAGCTTTATTTAAAAAGACTCCTTGTAGGCGGAATATCAAAAGTCTTTGAGTTAAACAGAAATTTCAGAAACGAGGGGATATCTTTAATGCATAATCCTGAATTTACTATGCTTGAATTTTACGAATTGTATAAGGACTTCAACTATTACATGAATTTAACGGAAGAATTGATCTTGAATCTGAACAATAAAATTCTCGGGAACAATACAATCAACTTTAAAGGAAATGAGATCTCATTAACTCCTCCGTTTAGAAAAGTCGGATATATGAATCTTATTTCCGAAAAAGCGGGTATCCCCGTCGAAGAACTATGGGAGGAAGAAAAACTTTCGGATTTTATGAAGAGATCATTTAAAGAAGATGAGATTCCTCCCACATTCGGGAAAAAGTTAGACCTGATGTTCGACCATTTTGTTGAAAAGGACCTTATAGAACCTACCTTTGTTACAAATTATCCTAAAGCAATATCTCCTCTATCCAAAGAGTCGAGAACAGATATTCGGGAAACGGAGAGATTTGAACTATTCATTGCGGGAATGGAAATTGCAAACGGATTTTCCGAATTAAACGATCCTGTCGAACAGAGAAGGAGATTCGAAGCACAAGCAAAAGATAGGGAAAAAGGTGATGATGAAGCACAATTGGTTGATAACGATTTTATTACGGCATTGGAACACGGGATGCCTCCGGCTGCAGGAGAAGGGATAGGTATTGACAGACTTGTAATGCTCTATACGGGAGCTGAGAATATAAAGGAAGTAATCCTTTTCCCCTCCCTCCGTCCGAAAGAATGAAATTCGAATTTTTTATTGCAAGAAGATACCTTGTTAAAGGGAGGAAAAACTCATTCATCTCCACCATTTCGATAGTTTCCATGATAGGGATTGCAATAGGAGTTGCAGCATTGATAATCGCTTTGGCACTCTTAAACGGTTTTCAAAGTGATATAAGAGATAAAATACTCGATTCCACGGCTCATATTATGTTAAATGATATAACAGGCAACGGATTAGGTGAATATAAAAATACGATCTCCAATGTTAAAAAGAAGATTGAAGATATAACTTTTATTACCCCTGTGGTCTTTGGTACGGTTCTGCTCAAAGGTAGTTTTAGTAACGGATCGGGTGCAGTTTTAAGAGGTCTCGATTTCTCTGAAAAAACGAGAGAGAACTGGCTTAGAATAATCCCGAATGAAGAACTTCCGAAAAAAAGGAACGAGTTATTGATCGGATCGGAAATTGCCGTAAGAAACGGACTTGAAAAGGGTGACGAGTGTATTATCATATCACCTCAGCCTGTACTTTCACCTACCGGACTTATCCCGAAGATGAAAAAATTCAAAATATCGGGTATTTTTAAATCCGGATTATATGACATTGATAACGGTACCATTGTTACGAATCTTAAAACCGCACAAAAACTTTTTAAATTGGGAGATAAAGTAAACTACATTCAAATATTTCTTCGTGATATGTTTGATGTGGAGAACGTAAGGGGAAAATTGTTAAACATTCTACCTCCAAGATTCTCTATTATAACATGGAAAGAACACAATGCCGCTCTATACACTGCTCTTGATCTTGAGAAAACAGTGCTATTTTTCACACTGTCTTTAATAATTGTGGTAGCTTCTCTAAATATTATTGCAGGATTAATACTTCTCGTAATTCAGAAAATAAAAGATATAGGCATTCTTCTGTCATACGGAGCATCAACGGGAATGATCAGGAAAATATTCTTTATCCAAGGTGCAATAATCGGTATAGGGGGAACAGCCTTAGGTGTTATTATCGGGTTGCTTTTCTCTTTTCTGGCAAATAAGTTGGAATTAATAAAAATCCCTCAAGAAATTTATCAGATGAGCTATGTCTCCTTTAATATAAGACTAACCGACCTTCTTGCAGTAATAGGGATTTCCCTATTGATCAGCTTTACGGCAACCCTCATACCTTCAAAAAAAGCTGCATCGGTTAAAATTGTCGATGCAGTCAAAAGTGAATAGTTCGGTATTATCTTTTTAAACGAAAAGAGATTGTCACGGTAAATTTTACAGGTTTAGGCATTCCGTTTATTATGTAGGGTTCATAAATCCATTGCATTATTGCATTAACCGCCGCTTCATTCAGAAGAGGATCCCCTCTAAACACCCTGACACTTTTTACTTTACCATAAATGTCAGTCACCGCTTCCAAAACAATATCCGCTTCTCTTCTTGCTCTTAAAGCTACGGAGGGATACACGGGAGGAACCTTTTTTACCAGTCTTGGACTCTTGATAACGTTCTTTACCGTTAAGGGAATCGTACTTCCTGTTCCCATTCCGTTCGGATCTCCGTATAAGTCAAAAATATCATCCTCTATACCTCCTTTCACCGTTCCATCTAAATTTGAAATATCCGGAAAAACATCAGGTATCTCAATATCTTCCGGAATATCATGAGGAGCTACCATGTTATTTACTATTTCTTTCTTTGGAGTTCTTCTTTTAATATCATCTTTTTTTTTGATTCCACTGATCCTTCCCCTCCTAATTCCGGGTGCGCCTAATTTAGGCATTGATAAAAGCCTGACCGAATAATTTTCGATTTTTGGCATTTCTCCCGTTGACATTATCGGATAGACAAGAAAAAATGCTATAACAATTGAATGAAATAATAAAGATACCGGCAATAAAACTACTTTCGCCAAGTTTCCGTCCGTTTGGGTTATCTCTTTAAAAAAAACTCTTTTTATATCAGTCATTTCAACCTCCTTTAATGTGAATATAGAATAATCTCGTAGATACGACATCCTAAAACCTATTTTAGGACAATTTTGTGGAATCTGACTAAACGGTTAAGAATGCTTTTTTTTGAATTCCGATGGACTCATACCTGTATATTTCTTAAAAGCCGCATTAAATACGGATTTGGAATTAAATCCGACATCATAAATCATCTTAAGCAATATAAAATCCGCTTCATTTCTATCAACAAGTCTTTTCTTTGCTTCTTCTATTCTATATTTATTTATAAAGCTTTTAAAATTTTCTCCTAACAATTCATTTATTATTTGAGACAAAACTTTACGAGGGATACCCATCCTTGAAGATATATCTCTAATTTTTATATTCGGATCAAGAAACAGTTTATCTTTTTCAACAATTCTTCTCAACTTTTGCAAATAAAAATATGAATCGGTTTTTGTTAATTTTGAACTTTTATATTTATCCGCACCGTCAACTTTTTTTATTCCAAACTTAATTTGTATCCACCTATAAATAAACGGAGAGAGAAAATATACAACCAATATGATTGTAAGATAGAAAAAATATGTTTTATAAAAAGGATTTTTTATACGAAGAGATAATGTAACACCACGATTATTCCAAAATCCGTCACAATTTGCAGCTTTAACATGCAACCTGTATTTTCCACTGCTAAGATTCTTATACGTTATTAAACTCTCTTCGGATGAAGCGTATATCCATTTCTTATCATGACCGAACAATTTGTAACTGCAATATACTTTATTTCTATTTGCAAATGAAATAATGGAAAAGCGAATTGATATTTTTTTTACTCCCGAATTCAATACTACATTTGATGTAATCTCAACCTTCTCCCCGTCAACAACCAATTCTTCTATCACTATGTTTGGAACAATCCTGTTAAAATGATATTTTTCAGGATTAAAGTAAGTAATACCTCCTTTTGACGGAATATAAAAATTTCCATCGGTCGCCATCCATCCGGCAGGCTGAGATCCTCCGCTGAAAACAGATGAGGATATTCCGTCATTCTCAGAATACAGAATAGGATTAAGTTTTTCAATAATATTTTTTATATACTTTCGGATTTCTATTCTCCTAAGTAACAATAAACCATTATTCGTGCTCACCCATATATTATTATTTTTATCTTCAAATATTTTGTACACAGGATTTAAAAGTATTTTATTTTTTTCTCCTAACAAAAATACTCTATCTCCATTAAACAATACCAATCCATAATCTCCTGTCCCTACCCATAAACAATTATTACTGTCCGTATAAATATCATACACATGACCCTTTATGATTTTTCCGTTAATCGGTTTCATTTCATAATTTTTTTTATAAGATAAAAATCTCATTCCCTTATCGGTTCCTATCAATAAATTTCCTTCTCTCTCCTCCGTAATACATAAGATGGATTCGGAAATATTTCCCATGGATTTTTTATGAATTGATTCGGTATCTCCGTTAAACAAGTAAATGCCGTCCCCCATTGTACCTATCCAAATATTATTAAACGAATCCTTAAAAATTGATAAAATCTTTATTCCCGATAACACTCTTGTTATTTTTGTATTCAATATAGATCCATACGGATAGTGTATTACGTTAAGCCCGTTATCGGTTCCTACAAGGATATTCTTATTAATATCCGAATAAACAGAGTTAACATGACCGGAACTAAGACCATCTTTTTCCAAATAGGTATAGTATTTGTTTCCTGTTTTTATCAAAATACCTTTTTTCTCCGATCCGGTCACTATAATTCCGCTATCCGAATAAACACTGTTAATATGTCCGGTTAAAAAATTGTTTGAATCCTTAAATGAATGAAAGCCCTTTTCCCTAAGAATTCTTATACCGCTTCCGGACGATCCGATCCATAAACCGTATTCAGGACCCTGAAACATTGTCATAAGAGGAGTATAAAAAAAAAGATCTCTTGATAAGAACGGGACAACCCTGCCGTTATCCATCTTTTTTAAGCCGTTATCAGTGACAAGCCACAAACTCCCCGACTTATCTTTGAAAACTTCCCTAATAATATTGCCGCTTTCAAACTTAGAATTCAGTTTAAACTTATTTTTATATATTTTTCCCAAGAAAAGCCCGTTATCGGTTCCAACATAAAAACCGTCTTTCTCAAATTCCTTAATTGTCATTACGTTTACGGTTTTACCTAATTCTTCAATGTTAACCGGAAATGTTTTATATTCGGATATTTTAAAAATATTTTTTTCCGTAGATGCAAATATAGTTCCTGCCGATGTTTCGGTTATTGATGTTACTTTATTAAAAGCTTTACCTTTTAAGTAATTCGATATTTTACCACTTTTATTTATTCGGATAAGTCCGTTTTTGTTTGTTACTACCCACAAATTTTGTTCTGAGTCAATGAACATTTCCCATATACTAATTACATTCCCGTATTCCTCTATATTTATCTGGGAAAATATTCCATTTTTATAACTAAGGAGTCCTCCTCCGAATGTACCGATCAAAAGCTCTCCGTTTTCTTTACTTAAGATTGACGTTATGGAATTATTCTTTATCTCATGAGTATTATAGCTATTGAAGCATTTGAATTCTTTCCCGTCAAACCTCACCACACCTCGATCGGTTCCAATCCATATAAATCCATCCTTATCTTTTGCCAAAGAATAAACCGTATTTTGAGGCAGACCGTTTTTAGTTGAAATCTCCGATAATAAATAATCAATGTCCGGCTTCTTTAACTCTTCCGGTAAGAGAAACTTAAACAAAACAAAGATCGAAAAGACTAATATAACTATCTTTTTTAACACGTTGTTTTTCATATACTAAGGGGTCAAATCTACGTTTGACTCTTGCTTGTTGATTTCTTTACTTCCTCTACCCTTTTACTCAATTTCGAATCACTTTTTTTCATCTTATCCAATCTTAACAAGAGTATCTTTTCTAAGAATTCTTGATCAATACACCGCCACATTCCTCAGAGAAAAGTCTACTCATAAATTGATTTTAAACTAAACAACAGAAAGAGTCAAACGTAGATTTGACCCCTTGGCTTAGATAAAGAAAATCACAACGATAATTCCCGCAATTAAACAATATGGAGCAAACAGATGAAATTTCTTTTTCAGAATGATCTTTCCAAGTATAAACAGGGCAATGTACCCGAATATTGCAGATAAAACCGCTCCGAGGAGAAGATAAGCCATATGATCACTTTGGAAAGGTACCTTTCCAATCTCAAGGATCATAGCTCCGATTATCGCAGGTATCGAAAGCAAGAAAGAGAACTTAAACGAGAATGCAAACCCCATAGATAAAATTAAGCCGATGGAAATTGTTAAACCGGATCTTGATAATCCCGGAATAATAGCTATTCCCTGAAAAGTGCCTATGATAAAAGCCGTAAGATATATATTGAGCTTTTTAATTCGGATAAGTTTGGAGAATATTAGCATAAGTGCGGTAACAAGTAGAAAGTATCCGACAATATTCGGAGTGTTAAACATATTTTCAAGTGTTTTTCTGAAAAATAGACCTATCAGTGCCGTAGGGATACTGGCAACTAAGATTAGAGAAATAAATTCAACATTCTCTTTCTCTTTGATACCTTTTAGTATTGATAAAAGATCCTTATAAAAGTATATTATAACCGAAAGTAAAGTTCCGATATGAAAAAAAATATCATATATTAACGGTATTTCACGAAAACCTATAAGCTCCTGAATCACCACAAGGTGCCCGGAAGAGGAAATGGGAAAAAATTCACTAATCCCCTGAACAAATGACAATAAAATAATTTTAATAATTAATTGAAAATCCATAGTTTACCGATAAGGGAATACTATTTCAAATATCTGTTCCTGTCAATAAGAAATAATGCGGGAGAAGAAAATTCCTCCCCCGCAAAAAGAATTATTATTTATCTTGCTCTTTCTGTTTCTTTACTCCTTCCTCATCAAATCTATGTTCACACTCTTTTTTTGTAAGTTTACCCGACCACCATGAAGTATTCATAGGATATTCATCAGGATGAAATATTACATGAAATCCATGCCAAACAAGTATTGCAAGTGCAGCAAGAATTGCTTCATAATAGTGAATTACCCTTGATATCGGTATTATACATTCGCACCAAGTTGAAGGAATTAATTTCGGGAACCATAAAATCAACCCTGATATAACCATAACTATTGTTCCCCAAACCATCGCCCAGAATTCAAATTTTTCACCATAGTTAAACATATCATATTTGAGGACACTCCCGTCTTTGGAAACTCCCAGATAGTATTTCACCGTCTTGAACAGGTCGGTAAAATCCCTTTTCGTTGGAAGAAACTCTCGTAGCAGTTTCTTACCCCTTTTTTTAAGCACCAAATAAACAAAAAATATTACCGAATCAATTGTCATTACAAAAGCTGCAAATCTGTGGATAAAAGCTCGAATACTTTCAGTCATTCCGATAGAGAAAAGTCCCCTCACCCAAAAAGCATCGGGGAATTTTAGTGCAAATCCGGTTAGAACAAGCAGTATAAAACTTGTGAGAAGAGTTTTGTGAACACCCTTTTCAAAACCGTTCATCCTCACTATATACCCTTCACTTCTTTGTTCCCTGATTTTTTGCCTTACTGCTTTAAACCACACCATTGTCACATAAAGCAGCATTCCTCCGATTGTAAGAAAAATAACTATGGTATAAATTATCTTAATTATGTTCTCAACTTTGTTTCCTGATTTCTCTGTCAGCTTTGAATGTGAAAAACTAAGAGCAAAATTCTCTGAGACATCACCATGACATTTCCCACACGTTGCTCTTCTATTTGATTTGTGTATCTTGGATTGAGGATTTTTTGAAGAGAGCGAATGGTGGGGATCATGACAATCTGCACAAGTTGCACTTGCTCCGAGAGTTCCCCTTTGTGTTAAACCGTGAAAATCTTCCATATATGTTTCAACTTGTTGAGTTCCCAAACCATACCTTCTCATCATTTTTGCGTTTCCGTGACACCATATACATACTTGAGTTCCGGCATATTGTCTTGCACTTCCATCCCTATTTTTCATTGAAACCATATCATGATCGCCATGACATGTGGTACAGGTCGGGACATCATTATTCCCATGCTTTAATGCATCTCCGTGAGGACCGTCCCAAAATGCCAGTCCTTGAAGTTTGTGACATTTCATACAGGAGTTTGCCAAGTTTTTTCTTGAAACACCGGATTTCTGAAATCCGGAGGGTAAAATACTATGTGTCCCGTGACAATCGGTACATGAAGCTCCTCTTTTCCCCTCTTTTATTGCTTGAAAATGTACACTTGACTTGTATCTTGTAATAAGGTTTCTTTTATAAATACTATGATTTTTCATAGCTTTATCTTCACCGCCATGACATTTTCCACATGTATCCGCTTGATTTAAACTTGAAAACCTTGAATCGGGAGAACTCAAAGGTTTAATATCATGACCACCATGACAAGTACAACATGAAGGTGTCATCTCATCACCGCTCGCACAACCTTTTCCGTGAACATCCTTTGCGGTTTCTGCAGCTTCTTCTTCATGACAATTCCGACATCCCTTCTTCATCGGCTTGGATGAGTGAGGTATATCTTCAAAAGACTCCGCACCAATATGACAATCCGTACAGGAGAGACCCTCATGAACACTCCCTGTCAAAATATCCTTTGAGACAAAAAGATTCAACTTTTTACCCCTCTCAGTCTCTGCTTCTATCTCCTTATCCCCATGGCAAGTCAAGCAGTCTTCGTCGGACATTTTCTCTGCCGTAAGACCGGAAAGAAGAAAAAATATAAACAAGCTGATGAAAACAACGCCCCTTTTTCTAAGTTTCAAATCCATTTCAACTCCTATCTTTCTATTATTTCGTAATTTTAATATAATTGTTTTTTTATTACTTTGCAAGCGAATTCGTTAAATTAATAAATTATTTAATGAACCCATTTTGCTCATATATATTAAACCCTTTTAGAAAAAATCTGCTCTCATAATGAGAAAAATACACAGTTTTGTTATAAACCGTAATAACTTTTGTACTATGGATATGAGTAAAAGGAGATTACATTATGAAATTTTTATTTAACAAAACATTATTGTTCTTTTTTATTTTGATTTTAACCGGTTTGGGTTGTAAAACCGTTGAAGAAACAAAATATCCGGATGTTTCAGGAAGTTGGGAAATTGACATTAAATGGGAAAAAGAAGTTATCGGAATGCCGAATTGGCAGCATAATATGAAAAATGTAGAGAATGCTTCAGCCCAATTCACGGCAAATGAAAGCAATTTTACAGCGGTATTCAACACTTCGGGAACAGGTTTTTTTCAAAACTCATTAAATACAACAGGTACAATTAGTCTTGACGGGGATTTTGTCCTAAGTACAAAGGTTGAAAAAACCGAAAAGAAAACTCATCAGGTTGTAGATATTCGATTGGTTGGTAAAATTACCGATGCAAAACAATTTAGGGGTGCACAAATAACTTTTTCATTCACTGTAACATTTAAAGGGAAACCTTTCATGAAAGGGACAATAAAAGGGACAATGGACGGAGATAAAATTAACCGAAACAAAGGATGAAAACATATTAATGCAATTGCTTTTTGTTACTTTGAAAGTAAATTCGTTAAATCAATAAATTATTTAGTGAACCGATTTTATACTTATATCCTATGTTTTGAACGGCATCTTTTTTTATAAATGATTTTTTTTAAAAAAATTATTTACAAAAAAAAATTATAATTGTATTATTCAATTATATGTATTAAATAATGTACCTTTAGACGAAATTAAAGCTATGTTTTTTTCCAAATAAAACTATTTTTGGAAAAGGGAGGAAAAAGAATGAAGTTAATAAGAATATTTCTCATTACATTTTTATCCTTATTGTTATTTTATTGCGGTTCGGTTACAAAAATATTTAAACCTTTGGATCCAACCATTTTTCAGGAAGGGAAAGTTGTAAACTATGAAATTCTTAAAATCGAACCTGGTGAAACCAACTCTCCGAAACATTTTCTCATTGCACTTGACTCTTATCTTGAGGTTAGACTAAAAGAATATGGTCTAATGTATGAGGGAGACAAAAACCTTCAAGTAAAAATTGAAGTTGATGCATATCGAATGAGAAAAGGTTTCATTAAAAAAGCATTAGGTATTTTTGGAGGAAAAGATGGCGTTCAGTCATACATTAAAATTATCGACAAAGTGACCGGTAAAGTAATAGGAGAAGCGGCAATCAACACTTCAAATATAGGTTCCAGCACCACCATTGATGATATGGCTCGCCTCCATGCTAATAAAATTGCTAATTTTTTGTATGGCAAAGATTAAGTTTGAATATAAAAACTATAAAACCGTACAAAAGTGGTATGGTTTTGTAACTATTTTGTATTAGGAAGTGACAGATGGATTTATTTGATTTTCTATCTGATGAAGGAAATTATAAAAAACTAATAAAAATAGGAGTTTATGAAGTGTTTAAAAGAATAAGTTGTTCCGGAGAAGATGCTGAGGATATTGTGTCCGAATCACTTGAAAATGTGTTAGACTATTACCAGAGAAAACCTGAGAAACTAATGGATTTGGAATCAAAGAACAATGAAGAGATGAAAAATTATATAAAAAAATCACTAAAAAATCACATTTTAAACATTATAATAAGGAATCACAAAGCTAAGATAAAAGAGATGGAATTCATTGAAAAGATGCAGTACGGTGGCTCTGAAGAAATTCAAAAACAATCCCGACATCTTAATCAACTTCCCGATCAGTTTTTAAGTTTATCGGAAAGGGTAAATGCAGGATTAACTATAAATTTCACACAATCGGATTGCAAAAATATTAAAAAAGATATTTACTCCTTTATTGAGAAAAAATACAAATCAGGAATGTGGGAAAGCAAGAAAGAAGCGATTAGTCTTTACATGAAAAGGATCAAGGAAAAGAAGACCATTTCTCAGGTGCAAATGTTAATTCCGGATAAAAATATATCTTCATTAAACACTCAAGCTCACAGAATAATTAAATCTTATAGAAACTGGTTAAAGAAACATCATAACCATAAGTTTCTTCTATAACAATGGGAAATTTGAACTTGGGGAAAAAATATATATCGTTTAAAGACAATCTTAGACATTCTAAATATGCAAAAGAAAATTACCTTTTCTCTTTTAAGAAAGATCCTATCGCCAATTTTTTGATTTCAAAACTAAAAATGTCTCCTTTAAAAGGAATTATTGTCGCCCTTTTATTCACAATAATCGTATATGCAGCAGGATTTTTATTTCTATTAATTACCGATAAACATGTTGTCGGAATCACACGAACCTATTTAGATATTATATACGATATAGTCTCAATACCTACTGTTGTAGGATTTTACATTTGGATGTCCACGGTTCCTTCGTATACGATGTTAAAAATTAGTCAGATACACAAAAATTTTGATGAATCGTTGGAAATTCGTGAAACTATCTCACATTTGCTCAAAAAAATAAACAATAAAATTATCTTTATCCTCGGATTTATAATTGCATTTCTCCTTGGAACAAATTGTATAATTCGTATGATCTCCAAATTAGGCTCGGTTACGGACAACAGCGTTAATCACCATTTTTTCTATTTTGTTAAAGTTCCCATCTTATGGTTTTTTTCGTGGTACATGGCGGTTGTTATTGCAATTAAAATATCCATTTTTATCTCAATTCTAAGAAAAGTACTCTTAAAAATTATTTCAGGATTTGATGAGATATCAATAAAAAACTTGAGAATCATCAAGCCAGTAAAAGATTTTTTAAAAAACTTCACATATTTTCTAACTGCAAGTGGCATTGCCTTGATTATTTTGGTAGTTAGAGGGTACAAATACGGTTACCTGAATAATAAGCTGATCATATATGCTGGAATAACCGCATATACAATTATTTCGGTAATTGTTTTTTTTTCCCCGATTCACCCTTTCTACACGATTATAAGTAAAATAAAGAATTACAAATTTGAAAAGAAAAATTTCTTTAGGATAGAGATCCTTTTAAAAATTTTATCTCCTGATCTACTAAGAAATTTTTTGCTTTCGTGCTGTCTCCCCCCTATTTTTCTTTTATTTTTTTTAATTGTAGGATAAAATTATAAAAATATATTGTTTTGTTATAGACAAATAAAACTTTTGTATAAGGGATATGATTGACAGGAGGTTACATTATGAAACTTTTATTAAACAAAACAGTATTTTTTTTGTTAGTTTTGGTTTTAATCGGTTTAGGTTGTAAAACCACTGAAGAAGCAAAGTATCCCGATATTTCCGGAAGCTGGGAAATAGACATCAAGTGGAATAAAGAAATTGTTGGGATGCCGGGTGCGAGCCATAGTATGAAAAATGTAGAGAATATTCCTGCAAAAATAACCAGGAATGAGGGTAATTTGTCTATAGAAATTAATACTACAGGTACGGGATTTTCTATTAACCCATTAATTATGACAGGAACAATTGATATGGATGGCAATTTTGTTCTGGACGTAAAATTCGAACAAACCGAGAAAAAAACTCACCTAGTTGCGAATATGCATCTCGTTGGTAAAATTACAGGAAGTAACCAATTTAGGGGAGCACAAATCTCATATTCATTCGAGGTAACATTTAAAGGGAAACCTTTCATGAAAGGGACAATTAACGGTACAATGGACGGTGATAAGGTTAACTAATAAAGAAAAGGAGGGAAACATGAGAAAACTATTGATTATGCTTCTTGTTTTCGGATTAATTTTCTTGATTCCGGGAACGAGTTATTCTTCCGATAGTAATTCTAACGGTAGTGGTAAAGGTAGTGCTGACGGTAGTAGTAAGGGAGACAGTGGTAAAGGTAGTCTGAATGGCAGTGGAGATGAATCAGGCAAAGCTCTGCTCATAGGAATAGTTGGAGCTGCGGTTATAATCGGTGCAGGTATTTGGGGTGGAATAACTACCTCAAGGAGTCTCCAAAAAAAAAAAATGAAGAGAAGAAAGAGAAAAATTGCCACAGCGATATTCAGTGAAGCAACAAAAGGATATGGGGACAAAACTAATATAACTATTATGGCAAAGTATTATTGCTGCTCTGTCGAAAAAGTTATTGATACAATATCAGCACTCTCAATGAAAGGTGATATTGATGTTAACGGATCATTAGTAGATGAACAAATTGCAACCGAATCTTTGGATAAGTTGGAGACAGTATTATTATCAAAAGCACGTAAAAACAGTAAATTCAAAAAGAATTTAAAAACAATCATCAATAATCTCGCTAATCAACCTGACCTGATAAAAAATATCGCTGAACCATACAATCTCAATTTGATGGAAACAGCCAATTTCTATAGATCTTTGTTTAATGGAAATTGAGGTTAACAATAGTATTGATAAAGTTGTAGAGTGTTTGGAATCAGATTAGTATTGGGTAACAGACAGGCTAATTCATAATCTGATGAGAAGATTTAAAATATTGTTTTCGGTGTTTGTGTTTATTTATATGGTAACCGCCTCATTAATATATGGGGCGGTTGCCGTCTCGGATATTTTTGTTTTTAAGAATATCGTTGTAAGACAAAACAAGAGTGAGTCGTGGAAAAAATCCGAGATTGATACTCTGCAATCATTGTTGGGAACACTCCCGCAGGAATACTTTACGCTGGGAAAGATATGTATAAGAAAAAACATAAATGACGATTCGCTCAAGTCACTTTCCATCAATTATCGCCATAAAACCATAACAATAAAGAAAAGAGCTTTTAATAGCGAAAAAGAGTTGAAAGATTCAATCATCCTTGGTCTAACTTATATTTTAGATAAAAAATATAAATTCAGCGAATCATTTGAGTGGCGTAAAATTTCTCGATGGACAGGCTGGGACTTATTTGGAAACAGCACGGAAAATATAAACCCGAAAGGATTTGTCTCAAAGGAAGCACGAAAGAACCCAAGAAAGGATTTTGTACACAGCGTTCTACATTTTTTCCAATCACCTACTCATAAAAATGGTTGTGATTATCTAAAATACAAAATTCCTTTAAAATACGATTTTATTCGCAATATTTTTAAATCAAAACCCGACCCTCACGCAAAAATCAAGTGTTCCAAAACCTATAAGAACTGGATAAACCCTTCAGATATAGATCATATCGAATTACTTATCGCTTCACCATCCTATGCATCAATTGCCTCTATTGCAGGGCATCTATCACTATTAATCATAAGAAAAAATGATGTCATCGGATTGTCCACTGTTGTTAGTTTTGTAGCCGACAATGTAGATGATGAAGGAGTTGTGGAGCAGGGGACAAAATATGTTTTCAAAGGAATTTTCGGTAAATATATAAGCATATTATCTGAAAGTACTCTAATCGAATTGCTAACAAGACAAACAATGCTTGAGGATAGAGATATCTACCGATTGAAACTAAACTTAACACCGCCACAGATTGACAGATTGATCCAAAGGCTATGGGATTTTAAGACAAACTTCAATTACAAGTATTATTTTTTCAACAAAAATTGTACTACGATGCTGTTAAATTTAATAAACTTTGTGTTTGAAAAAAACAAGAGAATCAAAGACCATGACAACATAGATATGCCATTAAACATAGTTTTCAAAATATATAAAGCATTCAAAGCGGATTTCGTATATCCAGAGCATTGGAGCATGTCTCGAAACTCAAAATTCAGTTATAACAGGAATAAGATAATTAGAAAAAACATATTAAGCCTTCTTTCAAAAATCACAAATAATTCTCAAATTATTTTATTAAATAACTTATTTTCTATCGTAACAAATCAAGAAGAAAAAAAAAGGAAGAAATACTACAAAAAAATTTATGACACATACATTAATATGGTTAATCTGAAACATGACAACCCTAATGATATTAAAGTTATAAAAAAAGCAGGAGAGTTGTTATTAGAGTTTTTTATTAATGCCAAGGACTTTGAGAGATTTGTTTACAACAAAAGATTATCTTTAAAATCTAAAAAAGAAAAAGATCAAGAAAAATTTATAAAAGAGATAAAACCATTTTTTGAAACTGAAGAAATCAGATTGCTAATAAAATTAGTATTAAACTTAAGGTATGTTATCAAGAATAAATTTGGAGTAAATGTTCAGGAAATATATGATAATATCGAAATTGATCGCAATATTTATGCTAAAAAAGAGAGACGGAACAGTTCCTACGGATGTAATTATGGCACCTTGTCCATTATGCCGAAATATTTAAAAAACAATAACACTGATTATTTGTCGGTCTCATTAAAAGCATCCACTTTTTCTCAAAATATGGGTGATAAAAGTGTTTTCTCAATGGGACCTGGAACAGAAATCGAATTATTAAGTTTAAATTTAACTCTATCGAAAAACAGAAAACAATTTGTTTCGGGAAAACTATTTAAAGATTGGTTTTTTGACAAAGAATTTAAACTTTTAAATTATAGAAAGATATTTCAGAAAAATAAATTAGACTATACAGGAACCATGAACACGGGATTCGGAGCAAATCTATATTCTCACTCAACAAATAAAATTTACAGGTATAATAAAACCAATTATTTTTCTTTGTTTTATCTGCTGAATATTTATGAAAAAAATAACTTCGCAAATTTTCTTTGC
>Ga0256846_1000375_pt1 | contig 18797 bp, 14 predicted proteins | sample TevniametaG_FD_189098 | JGI IMG/M metagenome (GOLD analysis project Ga0256846, IMG submission 189098) | Tube worm associated microbial communities from hydrothermal vent at the East Pacific Rise, Pacific Ocean - Tevnia | ecosystem: Host-associated > Annelida > Integument > Unclassified ...
ACTATTGTTTGGAAAAACATTATTACTTTCAAGTTTATTTAAACTATAATAATTTTCAGATATATTGTCATTATTTAAATTGATTTTATCAAATATACATCTTAGCGGTTGTTCAAAAAACTTATTATCGTTTTCCATTATTCCGGTTTTACTTCTATCACTTCCTGACGAAAGATGGTCTGCAATAGAAATGATTTTTTGCATAGCAGTTGAGGGATTATGATGCATTGAAGCAAGAATATTTATCATATCACCGTTTATTTTTTTTGGAAAGAATAAGTTTTTATTTAAAAAAGATAAATAACCGTCGGTATATAATACATGTTTATGAGTAAAGTAATTCTTTGATTTATTAAAAGGACATAAATTTTCCTCATCATTTGATTTAAACGAATTACTCCTTGTTCTTTGAATAAATTTTCCTATATCGTGAAGTAATGCTGCTATTACAATTTCTTCAATTTTTGCTTTCGGAATTTTTTCCACTTTTCACTCCTTTTTTTCAAAAATTTTTATTTGACCGAGACCGAATGAGGGATTTTTTCCTGCATGGAATATTTCAGCAAAATCAAGTAATGACATTTCAAATGGTGAGAATATCCCTTTTACCTCTGCAGTTCCGGTAATTCCACCAAGTTTCATGACACTCTTCTGCCTTGCCGAATATCTCGGAAGATCTTTCCATGAAAAAGATGTATTCCACTCTTTTTCCACCCCTTCGGGCAATTCTTCTATTTCGGATGTACTATTTCCATACAATCCGGCAATTACTTTTACTCTTCGGAATATATTGTTCAAAAACTCCTTATATGAAAAATTCGACCGGTATCTTCCGCCTATTTTTATTCTGAAAGGAGATTGGAAATTTATTAAAATATGTTTTTTAAATTTACTCCTCGTGTCATCATCCAATTTCCATATCCTTTTTTCGGAAGGGATGGATAATTTATCCTCCGAAGCAATAATTGAGATACCACCATAGGTCACATCGGATATTTCAAAAGGAATTCTTGACTTAAAAATCCCCTTCTTTCCTGCACTTTTCACAGCGTAGTAAATATAAGGCATATACTCAACGGCATTTCCGAATAAATTCAGATTAAGATCAAGCTCCTTGGTTTTATCACCTTCTGAAATATCCGCAGACAATACAAACGGATGTGATGCATAATTCCTCCCGTTGAGGATTTCTGAATTTTTCTTTACAGGTGATTCAAATATTTTACTGTAGGCACATTGAAATTTAAGATCGCAATTATCACATCTTTTCCCTATTGAAATACAAGCAATTCTTTTTAATTCCATCCCTATAACAGACCTGAAAATAAAAGAAGGGAATATATCAAATAGAATTTTTTTTTCAAGACAAATCCTGAAAGTAAAACACCGATTTTCTATTTCCATCTTCTCAGTGATAAATATATCATTTTAAAAAAAAACTCACAAGCAGAAAATGCAAATACTTAATAGGCTACTTTAAAATATTTTTGAAAAATAGATTTATTTGGGAATAAACCAAAGTAGAGATGCGATTAATCGCATCTCTACTTTGGTCTTAAATAGAATGTCCGATCAAAACAATTATTATATTTTATGCTTTCTTAACTCCGCCGCTCTCTCTTTAATCTCCGTAAGATCCTGAACCATCTCATTCCATCCATACCATAACGAATAGTCAGGATTTGAATGAAAAGCTCCTTGAAACAGCCTCATTCTGTGCTTCAAATGCATCGTAAATAAAATCTGCTCAATTCTGGTCGGTGCATCATGAAATGTAAGGAGATCGGGAAAAGCATATTTATAGCTTGCAGGTTTTTTTAGATAACCGTCTTTGTACAGTCCTGCAATTATCCTTATTGCTTCCGCAAATACTTTGTCACCTGCCTTAATGATATTGTCACTTTTCTTAAGTTCATTTTTCGCAAAATTTTCAGAATGACATCCCGAACAGGTTTTAATCATTTTGTTCCTTTCCTTATCAAAAGCCTCCTGAGTTAATCTTGCTACATCCGCACCTTTTACAACATCAAGTCTTTTTGTAGGTTTCCCGCTTGGATCAAGTACTCCGAGAGCCTGAAGAATTGTGATTTGATCCGCTTTCCATTGTGGATCCTTCGGTAAAGGAAGTCTGACTGCCAAAAAGCCCCATGCTGTTCTCACTTCATGATTTCCACCTTGCATATGACAAGTTTGACATGTAGGAGCAGCAGCGGTTTTCGGAAGTATCCCATTCTGTTTCAGAAGTGCCCTTACTCCGTGTTTTGATGTGGAATACATCTCCCATTGAGGATGATCAAACCCCATGTGGCAGGTTTGGCAAGCTTGAGGTTGTTTTGCCTCCTTAACGGAAAAAACATGCCTTGTATGGCATGAATCACATGCTGCATGACCAAATACTTCTCCGGATTTCTTTAACTCCTTGATCTCATTCTCTGATTTTATTCCAACCTTATGGCATGCACCACACCCCTTCATCCCGTTAATCAGTTCCATCGGCTTCATATGAGTTGTCGGCATAGCTTTAAGTGAAGCCCAGCCTATTGCATGCTTTCCTTTTTTAAATTCCGTAACTCTCTCTTCGTGGCATTCGGCACAAACATCAGGCGTAACGGTTTTAACTTTTGAAACATCTGAAGCTGACGAATGCCCGTCACCATGACAAGCGGAACAACTTACATCATTTTTACTATGTTTACTCAATTGCCAGTCGGAAACGATCGAAGGGCTGATTTTCGTGTGGCATGTTACGCACTTTTCATTGGAAAACAGTGGAAACATTAGTGTAACAATAAAAACGGATACTAAAAGATATTTCATTTTTTCCTCCTTAAATTTAACAAAACCTGTATGGTTATCTTAACATACAGTTCTATATTTCTCAAATAAAAAATATTAATTAATATCTATGAACTATTCTTCTGACAGGTCTAACATATGCTCTTCTTTTAAACAGCGACACACTTCGGATTATCCCCTTACTAAAACTGATTATCCAATTGTTTTTTTTTCTTCCGATTCTATCGGATGTCCAAATTTCTTTTTGAACAACCGAAAAAACCGAAAAAATATGTAAATTTCCATACCACTTTTTTCTCTCCAACAATGAAGCACCTTCATCAACGGTTGGGAGCCTCCAATCGGAAAACCCTCCGAATCTTTTTCTGTTCAGGACTTTAATCCACTTCTTTGCTTTATTAATACCCATTGACTTAAAAGACCCCCTCTGATGCCACATCAATCCTGTATTAATATCAATAACAACTTTGTTCTGTTTAATCACCTTTGTTTTAAATCTATTGACAAAGTTTCCTTTGGGATTAATTCTACTGTCATAATAATTATGTTTTTTTATAATTCTTTCTAAACTTTTAGCTGAAATAATTCTGCTCCCCGATCTTAAAATAACTCTATGTAAATTTCTCCCCTTTTTCACCACATGCTTTTTGAAGGTCTTTGCTGAATTCGGTAAAACCTTATTCTCAACTATTTTCTCATAATTCCCTGTTTTATTTATATAATAGTTTACCGAAACAGGAATTATGAAAACCAAAAGAAAAATAATAAAACCTAAAAAAAATTTTCTTATTCTACTAAAAACATTCCCTGCATTTTTAATATCCGAATTTTCTTTTTTAATTTTCCCAAGACCATCCAACAATTTAATTACTTCCTCTCCGCCAGCCGGACGATCTTCACTTTTTTTCGCCATCATAATATTTAACAAATTCTGAAGATAACTAAGTTTCTTAGGGAGTCTCGGTAAGGGATCACGCTCATGTTTCAATGCTACGGTTATAATATCCGATCCTTCGTATGGAATTTTTCCAGTGAGCATTTCATAAAGGACAACACCAAGACTATAAATATCATTTCTTCCGTCGGGAGGAAGCCCCTTTATCTGTTCAGGACTCATATAATAGGGAGTACCGATTGAAGTACCGGTCATCGTAAAGTTTTTGCTCGCTGAAAAATCTTTCGCAATCCCGAAATCTACAAGGACAGGAGTATTATCATTTCTAAACAATATATTTTCGGGTTTAATATCCCTGTGGATCAATCCTTTTTTATGCGAATATGACAGTGCTTCCGCAATATCCCTTAATACACTCAAAGACTCTTTTACACTTATTCGTGTCCCCTCTTTCGGATGTATCCGGTCCTTAAGACTCCTTCCCTCAAGAAACTCAACCGCAATATAGTTAACGCCCCCATAATCCCCAATGTCATAAACCGGAACTATGTTTTTATGATTAAGCTTTGATAAAATCTTTCCTTCCGCAACAAACCTGGCTTTGGCCTCTTTTTCGTTTGCAAGAGAGGGAACAAAAACCTTTAAAGCAACTTTCCTATCAGTAATCCTATCAACCGCCAAGTATATACAACTCATACCTCCACGGCCAATTTCCCTCTCTATTTGGTAACCAGGTATTTCAGGAATGGTCTTCATGATAGAATTCTATCAAAAAAACCAACCTATTCATATCATCTAATCAAATTTCCACAGAGAAAAATTTAATTAAAGCCTAATTCCAAAAATCAGGTTTTAGGTTTATTCTTTTTACTAAATTCAAATGCATTATTTAATATTGATGTTACACTTGCAATATCGGTCATATTTGCAGGTAATATCATTGATGTGGACTCTTTTGCAAGAGATTTAAAAGATTCTATCCAATCAATGGCAATTCTCATACTAACGGCATCTTTCCCTCCAGGTTGATTTATTGCAAGCGAGATTTCTCTTATCCCTTGTGCAGTTGCTTTTGCCACTTCAAGAATTGCTACTGCCTTTCCCTTTGCCTCATTTTCTCTTTTTATCCTTTCACCTTCCGAATTTTCCACCATTTCCTGTTTCACACCTTCAGCTCTATTTATTCTGGCAATTTTATCTCCCTCGGAGATAGCTATCTGTTCACGCTTTTCTCTTTCGGCACGCATCTGTTTTTCCATTGCATCTCTAATTGTTTGAGGCGTATCTATATTTTTAATCTCATATCTTGTTACTTTAATTCCCCATGGATCTGAAGCTTCATCAACAGCTTGCACAATGCAAGTATTGATATTCTCCCTCGATTCAAAAGTAACATCAAGTTCAATTTTCCCTATCTCCGATCGCATGGTTGTCTGTGCCAATTGAACTATTGCATACCTAAAATCTCTGATACCGTAACTTGCTTTAACAGGATCTATCACACGCAGATAAAGAACTCCGTCAATCTCAACCGAAATATTATCTTTGGTAATACAGCTTTGGGGCGGCACATCTATTGCGATCTCTTTCAGGCTATGTTTATAAGCCACTTTATCAATAAACGGTAAAAGGATATGAAAACCTGCTTTCAATGTACCATTATACTTTCCAAGTCGCTCAATAACGTATGCCCATTGATTCGGAACGATCTTTGCCGTCTTAAAAATAGTAACAATCACAATTAATGCTAAAAGTCCTAATACAATTTCCATTTTAAAACCTCCTATATTTTTTTTACATACAACGTCAGATTTTTGCTTCCGATAATTTTGACACTCTCCCCCGGTGGAAGCGGTTCATCAGCCTGAGCACTCCAAATAGTACCTTGATATTTTACCTTCCCTCCGACCTCTCCAGGTTGGATATACTCCACTACCGGAATTATTTTTCCTATTTCTATATTGAAGTTAGTTCCAGCATTCTCTTTTTCAAATCTCCCTTGGAACACTTTTTTCATATACTTTCTTAACACAACAAGAGATAAGACGGATGTCAAAGCAAATGTTATCAATTGAAAGGGTAACGTAAATGAATTTCCGATTACCATACAAAGAACTGCCGTTATTAACGACCCGACTCCAAAAAATATTATTACAAGTCCCGGAATAAAGATTTCCAGAAAAATCAATAGAACACCACTTATAGCCCATATTAAATCACTTCCCATTATTACCTCCATTTCTATTTAATTTACTCCAATCGTTTTAAATTGCTTTTTTTACGATCATTGCTAAAAGATTTTATACATTTTACAATACATTCGGTTTTAAATCCTAAATCGGTTGCAGTTTGTATATACTCCTCCGTTAGCTCCAAAAATAACTTTTCACTTTTACTTGAATCCTTTTTATCCCTTTGATTGACGAAATATCCTTGACCGGGTTTCGAATAAACAAAACCTTCCATGTAAAGTTGATAGTAAACCTTAACAATAGTATTTTGATTTACATTAAGTTGTTTCGCAAACTCCCTTATCGGTATTAATCTATCGTTAGGAAGTAATTTTTCCGACAAAATCCATAATTTAATCTCGCGCTTTATTTGTTCATATAGTGGAACTGCCGAACTTGTTTTAATACAAAATTCTGACATTTTATCCATTATATTTCCGTACCACTATTATAGTACAATATAACGTAAAATTCAACAAGTTTTAATAGAATTATTATAAAATATATGCTATAATTATCAGTTGTTAAAACGAGTATAAAAAAGAATCATAATGGAAAAATTTAAAAAATATTTTGAAAGGTATAGAGCATTTTTCGGCATAGTAAGTTTGTTAATAGTATTATTCATTGCAAAGCCCAATGCAAAATCAATTGTTATAGGATTTGTATTCATGATGATCGGAACATTTTTTCGAGCATGGGCATCGGGTTTTATTAATAAAAACTCTGAACTTGCAACAAATGGTCCATACGCACTATCAAGAAATCCTCTATATTTTGGAAATTTCATCCTTGGTATAGGTATTGCAATTACAGCTAACAATCTATATGCATATATAATATTTACACTTTACTACTTTATTTTCTTTCCGGCTCTTATGATTATTGAGACAAAGAGAATGAGAAAAAAATTCGGTGATAAATATGAAAAATGGTCAAAAGGACTTAATTCCTTCTTCCCAAGTATAAAAAAAATTGATCTCAGCGGATTCAATATTGCGTATTACATGAAAAACAAAGAATATAAAGTAATATATTTTTCATTCTTTATTATTATTGCAATGATTTTTAAAGCTCTGTTTTTTTATGAATCCATCTAAAACAAACCGAAAAAAAATCTTATTTTGCTGTTTCCAAATGGTTAAGAACACGGCTTTCTTCTTGTTCTTTAGTCACAAAATTCTGATAAATCGGATAACCTGTACCGGCAGGAATTAATTTACCCATAGTGACATTTTCCTTTATACCGATAAGCTTATCAACCTTTCCTGCAATAGCAGCTTCCGTTAATATCTTAGTTGTCTCCTGAAAAGCAGCCGCAGAAATGAAACTGTCATAAGCTAAAGCCGCTCTTGATATCGGGAGTAAATGGGGTTTAGCCTTTGCTGCCATACCACCTTCAGCAACAACTTTTGCATTCTCGCTAGCAAATTTCCACTTTTCTATTATTTGATCGGATATAAACTTTGTGTTACCAATTTCTTCAATCCGACGCCATTTTATCATCTGTCGCACAATAATTTCAATATGTTTATCATTTATAGCCACACCTTGTAATCTATAAACTTCCTGAACTTCCTTTATCAAATATTCGGCAAGCTTTACTTCACCTAAAACCGTCAAAATATCAATTGGATCAAGAGGTCCGTCCATTAACGGTGTACCTGCCTGAATTTTATCTCCATCTCCTACAATAATATAAGAACCTCTCGGAATATTATGTTCATCCGGTTTAACATTATTATCATCGGGAATAATTGTCAGTTTTCTTGATCCCTTTAACAGTTTTCCGTACTGAACCGTTCCGCTGATCTGTGCCATCTTAGCGGGAACCTTAGGTTTTCTTGCTTCAAATAATTCCGTTATTCTCGGGAGCCCTCCGGTTATATCCTTTGTTTTGGCCGATTCAGATGGAATCTTTGCAAGTATTCCACCTGCACTCACCTCTTCGCCATCTTTAACGGTTAAATGTGCATTTACCGGCAATAAAAACTTTCTGATAATTTTATTCGTCTTTTTGTTTCTTATAATTATCTGAGGCTGAAGTTCATCTCTAAGTTTCTCATTACTTATATCAATTACAATAGGAGTGATTAACCCTGTAGTTTCATCTCTTTCATTAACAAAAGATATATTCTCTTCAAGATCTTTTAGTTCAACAATACCATTCTCTCTTGTCAGTATAGCATTCACAAAAGGATCCCACTTCATTAAGAGATCACCTTTCTTTACCGATTGTCCATTCTTAACCTGAATAAAAGATCCGTAAGCAACAGGATAAATAGCTTTTTCTCTCTTTTTTGCATCCAATATTTGTATAGATCCGTTTCTGTTCATTGCTATCAACTCTTTATCTTTATTCTCAATTACTTCAAGATCCGAATAAATTATCTTTCCGTCATAACCTGCATTAACAATTGTCTGAGTTGACGTTCCCGATGCAACACCACCTATATGGAAGGTTCTCATGGTCAACTGAGTACCAGGTTCACCGATTGATTGTGCAGCAATAATCCCGACCGCTTCCCCAAGGTTTATCAGTTTCCCGTTGGAAAGGTTTCTTCCATAACATCTCCTACATACACCGGCTTCCGTCTCACAAGAAATTACAGATCTGATTTTTAACCTTAATACTCCATGATCAATAATATTTCTTGCCGAGTATTCATCTATTAATTCGTTATTTTTAACCAATATTTTATTGGAATCATCTGGAGAAACTATATCTTCCGCTGCAAATCTACCGATTATCCTCTCAATAAACGGTTCTATTTCTTTTCCGTTTTCAACAATAGCAGAGACATCAAGACCGTTTATTGTTCCGCAATCGTCTTCCTTGACAATTACTTCTATTGCAGCATCAACTAACTTTCTCGTCAGATATCCGGCATCAGCCGTTTTAAGTGCCGTATCGGCAAGACCTTTTCTTGCACCGTGAGTCGAAATAAAATACTGCAAAACAGACAATCCCTCTTTAAAGTTTGCAGTTATCGGAGTTTCAAGTATTTCCCCCGAAGGTTTTGCCATCAATCCCCTCATTCCTGCAAGCTGTTTTAATTGATCTTGACTTCCTCTTGCTCCCGAATCTGACATTACGTAAAGAGGATTTATGGATTCTCCTTCAAAACTGATTTTCTTCATGTTTTCAAACATCTTTTTTCTTATGCTATCGGTTGCCTTACTCCATTTATCAATGATAGTATTGTGCCTTTCACCTGCAGTTAAAAGCCCCTTTGAGTACATATTTTCTATCTTATCCAATTCTTCGTTTGTCTCTTTAATTATTAATTCCTTTTCATCAGGAACAACAAGATCGGAAATACCAATTGTAAATCCGGCACGAGTAGCATATTCAAAACCGGCTTCTTTAAGCTTGTCTAATGTCTCTACCGTCGGGTCAAAACCTTGTACCAAATATATGAAATACACAATATTCTGAATTCCGTTTCTCTTTAGTAATCCGTTGATAAACGGAGTTGCTTCGGGTAGTAATTGATTAAAAATAATTCTTCCGCAAGTGGTTACAAGAAGACGATTTTCTCCTTCTTTTATTTCGGTTTCAGGACAATTTGCCACATCCTGATTATCTAAAGTATATGAATCCAAATTTTTCAATTTTCCTACATATTTAACCCTGATTTTGGCATTTATATCAATAACTCCGCTCTCAAGTGCCATTAACGCTTCTTTTTGAGAACTAAACACCATATTTTCGCCTTTTAGCCCTTTTTTGTAAAAGGTAAGATAGTAAAAACCGAGTATCATATCTTGAGTCGGAACCGCCAAAGGTTTACCGTTTGCCGGATTTAATATGTTATTTGTCGAAAGCATTAAAATTTTTGCTTCAGCTTGTGCTTCCAGGGACAATGGAACATGAACCGCCATCTGGTCACCATCAAAATCCGCATTAAATGCAGGACAAACCATAGGATGCAAAGTTATTGCATTTCCTTCCACAAGATGCGGTTTAAAAGCTTGAATTCCAAGTCTGTGAAGGGTCGGAGCCCTGTTTAGCAGCACAGTATGCTCTTTTATAACTTCATCAAGCGCATCCCAAACTTCCGTCCTGTTCTCTTCCACCCAAGTTCTGGCAACTCGCAAAGTTGTTACAACTCCTTTCTTCTCAAGTTTGTTGTATATAAAAGGCTTAAACAACTCAATAGCCATTTTTTTAGGAATTCCACACTCTTCAAGTTTAAGTTTCGGATCAACTACAATTACTGATCTTCCCGAATAATCAACCCTTTTTCCAAGGAGATTCTGCCTGAATCTACCCTGTTTTCCTTTGAGAGAATCGGATAACGATTTTAAAGGTCTTTTCTGAGAACTCATATAACTCTTATTTCTCTTCTGATTATCAAATAATGCATCAACCGATTCTTGAAGCATCCTCTTCTCATTTTTTATTATTAATTCGGGAGCTTTTAAATCCAATAATTTTTTTAATCTGTTATTCCTATTAATTACTCTTCTATAAAGATCATTAAGATCGGAAGATGCAAATCTTCCTCCGTCCAATCTTACCAAAGGTCTGAGATCGGGAGGAAGAACAGGTACAATATCAAGCACCATCCATTCCGGTCTGTTACCAGAATTAAAGAAATCTTCGGTTAACTTAAGACGCCTTGCCATAATTTTCTTTTTTTGAATGGATTTTTCAACACTAAGCCTTGATTTTAAATTTTCAACTTCCTTCTCAAGATCTATTTTTTTAAGGAGTTCATGAATAACTTCCGCTCCGATTCCGGCTTGAAAAGAATCCGCTCCATACTTTTCAACAAGATCAATATATTCTTCTTCCGAAAGTACTTGCTTCGCTTTAAGATTGGGAACCTGTCCCGGATCCGTTACTATGTAACTCTCAAAATAAACTATGTTTTCAAGTGACTTTCCGGTTATTTCCAATAAAACGGCTATTCTTGACGGAACACCTTTAAAGAACCAGATATGGGCGACTTTCGAATTCAATTCAATATGACCCATCCTCTCTCTTCTTACCGACGAAAGTGTTACTTCAACTCCACATTTCTCACAAATAATTCCACGATATTTTAATCCCTTATACTTTCCGCATAAGCAACTAAAATCTTGTGTAGGTCCGAATATCTTTGCACAAAAAAGTCCGTCTCTTTCAGGCTTAAAAGTTCTGTAGTTTATTGTTTCAGGTTTAGTTACTTCACCGGATGACCATCCTTTTATAGTTTCCGGAGAAGAGATACTTATCTTTACCCTATCGTAATCCCTAACATTTACTTCAGGTTTATCTTTTCTAATCCTTTGCATTATTATTCTTCTCCTTTAGGAAATATTTGCAATGTTCTCTGCAACTTTTTCCTCGTCACTTCCCTTATCCCTTTTAATCAACTCCATGTTCAATGTAAGACTCTTTAATTCTTTTATAAGAACATTGAAGGACTCGGGAATACCGGGTTTGAAATCCATAGTTCCTTTAACTATAGCGGAGTAAATATCGTTTCTACCGCTGATATTATCGGATTTGATAGTTAATATCTCTTGAAGGAGATAAGCGGCACCATAAGCTTCAAATGCCCAAACCTCCATTTCTCCGACTCTTTGTCCACCGAACTGAGCTTTTCCGCCAAGTGGTTGTTGCGTTATTAGAGAATACGGTCCGGTAGATCTGGCATGAATTTTATCATCAACCATATGTTCAAGTTTCATTATGTACATATATCCTACCGTAATCTTATTCTTAAAAGGCTCACCGGTTATGCCATCAAATAAAACAACTTTACCGTCTTCGGGAAGTCCAGCCTCAAGCATATATTTTTTAATATCTTCTTCAGTGGCACCGTCAAAAACCGGAGTTTCAAAATGCCTTCCAATTTTCTTACCTGCCCAAGCAAGAATAAGCTCAAGAATCTGCCCGACATTCATTCTCGAAGGAACTCCAAGCGGATTTAAAATTATATTAATAGGCGTTCCATCCTCAAGAAACGGCATATCTTCTTCCGGAAGAATTCTGGCAACGACACCTTTGTTACCATGTCTTCCCGCCATTTTATCCCCTACAGAGACAGATCTGTTTACGGCAATAAAAACTTTAATAACCTTTATGATTCCGGGAGCAAAATCATCACCCCGCTTAATCATCTCTATCTTTTCATGCTTTTCCCTCTTTAATGCATCAATATACAATCTTATTTTTGATTCGATCTCTTTAATTTCATCAAGTTCTTTATCTGAAATTCCCTTTTTCAATTGTAAAAGTACTTCATCGGATAGATTATTTAGAATTTTGTCGGGAATCTTACTTCCTTTTTTTAATTTTTCCGATTCAACTGAAATACTCTTTTTTAAAGTTTTTCCGGAAAGGACTAACTTAATTTTTTCAAATTTATGAGATTGCAATATCATTTTCTCGTTATTTTCATACCTTTCCAGTTTTTTTATATCAAGTTCATCAATTTCAAGTGATCTGTCACCTTTATCTACACCGCGTCTTGTAAATATTTTCACATCAATAACAGTACCTTCAACACCGGGAGGGCAGTAAAGAGACGTATCTTTTATATCAGAAGCTTGTTCTCCGAAAATTGCTTTTAGCAGTTTTTCTTCCGGAGTTAACTGAGTCTCCCCTTTAGGAGAAACTTTCCCCACTAAAATTTCTCCCTGTCTTACTTTAGCCCCTATCCTTACAATTCCGTTGTCATCAAGATTTTTCAGACTGTTTTCCGAAACTCCGGGTATATCCTGAGTAATCTCTTCTTTTCCGAGTTTCGTCTCTCTTGCCTCTATCGACTCCTCTACAATATAAATGGAGTTAAAAACAGATTTTTTAACAAGTTTTTCACTTAATATTATTGCATCCTCATAATTATAGCCACGCCATGGCAAGAATGCACAAAGAACATTACGACCAAGAGCAAGTTCACCCTTATCCGTACCCGGACCGTCACAAAGAATCTGACCCTTTACAACTTTATCTCCCGTTTTTACAAGAGGTCTCTGATTTATAAGCGTATTCTGGTTTGAACGCCTAAATTTCTTCAATTCATAAAGGTCGGCCGACATATCGGATGAAGAGCCTTCATTTTCACTTTCATCAACTTTTACAATAATCCGTTCCGCATCTGAATTCATTACGGTTCCAGATCTTTTACAAACCAAAACACTTCCGGAATCTTTTGCAAGCTTATACTCCATTCCCGTACCGACAATAGGAGCGGTCGGAGTAACCAGAGGAACAGCTTGACGCTGCATATTGGATCCCATGAGTGCTCTGTTAGCATCATCGTGAGATAAAAACGGTATTAAAGATGCAGATACCGAAACAATCTGTTTCGGTGATATATCAATATAATCCAGTTCGGAGGGGTCACAAAGCATTGTTTCGTTATCCTTCCTTGAGTTGATTCTCTTTGTAAGAAAATTTCCATTCTCATCAAATTTTGCATTAGCTTGGGCAATTACATAACCTTCTTCTTCCCATGCAGTTAAATAAAACGGATGATATTGAAACATCGGGAGATTTTTCTTCCCTTTTTTCAATTTCTCTATTTCCTTTTCAAGTTCGGATTCCTCAACTATATCATCTACGGTAAAAATTGAATCTCCCGAATACAATATTTTAAAATGATCTGTTACTTTTCCATTCACAATTTTTCGTAAAGGTGTTTCAATAAATCCATACTCATTAACCCGTGCATAAGTCGTAAATGATGAAATTAACCCGATGTTTGGACCTTCCGGTGTTTCTATAGGACACACTCTTCCGTAATGTGACGAATGAACATCCCTTACTTCAAATCCGGCCCTCTCTCTATTAAGTCCTCCGGGACCTAATGCAGATATTCTCCGCTTGTGGGTAGTCTCCGCCAAAGGATTTGTCTGATCCATAAATTGGGAAAGCTGTGAAGTACCGAAAAATTCCTTGATCGCAGCAAATACCGGTTTTGTATTTATCAATTCTCTCGGAAGAAGAACGGAAATATCCTCCGCATTTGTGATTCTCTCTTTTATTATTTTTTCAAGTCTCAGAAGACCTATTCTAAATGCATTTTCAACAAGTTCTCCAACGCCCCTTATCCTTCTGTTTGCAAGATGGTCAATATCGTCAACGGACATTTTTTGTGATCTGTCATATTTTAATCGCAGATAATATTTTAAAATTTCAACCACATCATCAAGAGTTAGGGTAAAAACATCAGATTTATTATCTTCTTTCAGACCGAGTTTGATATTGAGTTTAAGACGACCAACGGAAGAGAGATCATAACGTCTGGGATCAAACAGCATATTCTCAAAGAATTTTTTCGATCCCTCCAACGTTACCGGTTCACCCGGTCTCAATTTTTTAAAAACCTCAATGAATGCATCACTCTGATTTTTTGAGACTTTATCCATTAAGTCATCTTCAGATTGAATGACAACTTTTTCAGTGAGTTCAATATCTTTCTTCTTTTTATCCTTACGCAGAGTGTGGGCAATAATGGGACCAAACTCCTCTTCCTCACTTTCCGGGAAAAAAACCGAGTAATCTCTATCAGCTCTTCTGAGTTTTTTTATCTGAGTAGTGGTTATAAGCTCGTTACTCCGAAGGATATCATCCAAGTCCAAAGCCGAATACATATCCTCAATCAACTCGGGATCAATAGGGACATATTCAATTCCGGCTTTCTCCATGTCGGTAATATGCTTAATCATAAGTTTAGTCCCTGTATCAAGGAGCATCTTCCCTTTTGAGTCAGTAACAGGAGCTGTTAATTTGGCATCTTTTAGAAATCTTGAATTTTTCATATAAAAAATTCCGTCTTTCACTTTCATAGGTACAATGGTATAAAAACTTTTTAGAATATCAATATCATCGCTAAGACCCATAGCTTTTAAGAAAGTAGTTACATTTATTCTCTTTGTTTTTTTATCAAGTCTTATCTGAAGAAGATTTAACTTTTCTTCAATTTCAATCCATGCACCTCTTGCCGGAATTATTTTTGCACTGAATTCACTTCTTGATTTACCTGGAAGAAAGTATACTCCGGGAGATCTTTGCAACTGAGAAACTACAGCTCTCTCCGTTCCGTTAATAATAAATGTTCCTCTGTCCGTGATATAGGGAATCTCACCGAAAAAGATTTCCTGTTCCTTCACATCTTTTATAGCCTTTTCACCCTTTTTATCCTCGTCATAGAGGGCAAGCCTCAACTTTACCTTTAACGGTATCGAATAATCAAAACCTTTATCAAGGCAATCTTCAGGTGAATACCTTATTTTCAAACGGACTCTACCTCCGCATTTTGCACAAGTTCTGTGTTCAACAGTCCCCTTGTCGTGACACTCCGGACAGATAGAATTCTCTCCTGCTTTCACATCCGATCTTAAAACCGATCCGCATTTATTACAAATAGGTTTCGCAAGATCTTCGCCCTCAAGATTTCCACACTTACACGAATAGTCACCGAGAGAATAAGACTCGTAATCAATGACAGCGGTTTCCTTGAAATCGGAAATAGGAAAAATAGATTTAAATGCCCCTTCAATACCTATATTCCTCCTTTTTTCAGGAAGTTCATTTAACTGAAGAAAAGTGTTATATGACTTTATCTGAACATCTAGAAGATTAGGTATCTCAATCGGAGACTTAATTTTCGAGAAATTTATTCTATCAATATACTTAATTTTTTTTTGCATACTTATCCTTTATTATACTTTTTTAAAAACTTCCAGGATTCCTGCATTTACTTTATTTCTATCTCTGCACCTACTTCTTCAAACTTCTTTTTAATTTCTTCGGCTTCTTCTTTAGAAACACCGCTTTTGATTTCACCCGGAGCTTTGTCTACAACTTCTTTTGCTTCCTTCAAACCGAGGTCAGTAACTTCCCTGACAGCTTTGATAACATTTATCTTTTTCGGTCCTACACTCTTCAATATGACATCAAAATCGTCTTTCTCCTCAGCCGGAGCTGCTGCTGCAGGAGCTGCCGCTACACCGGCAACAGGCATTGCAGCCATTTCTGCTTTAATCCCGTATCTTTCTTCAAATTCCTTAATATAATCGGCGAGATCAAGTACAGTCAACTTATCTAAATGTTTAAAGAAGTCCTCTTTTTTCATTTCAGCCATTGTTCACATCCTCCTTTTCCTTTTTATCTTTTAAGTTTTGCATTAAAACCATCATGTTTTGTAAAGGTGCGGAAAGAGCCACACCCATTTTTTTAAGCGGATGAATAATAGAGAAAGCAATCTGTGCCAAGAGCTGATCTTTTCCAGGCAACTTGGCAACACTTTTTATCTCATCTTCATCAACAAGCTTATCTTCAATAAATCCAAACTTGATTCTTATTTTTTTTGAATCTTTTTCGAAATCCGATAAAATTTTGGCAACTTCAACAAACTTTTCATCAGAATAAGCTACTGCTGTGGGACCGTTAAAAAGGTCTCTTCCATACTCAGCATTTTCTCTCTCAAAATATTTAAGCAAGAATCTATTTTTTATTACCTTGAAACCGGAATTCATTTTTTTTATTTTCCCTCTCAAATCTTGAATCTCCGGTACATTCAAACCACGAAAATCAATAAAATAAACCCCCGAATTCCCAAGGATTACACCTATCTCATCAACCTTCTTTTTATTCCGTTCCAATATTTTTTCACTCGGCATCGTTGTCTCCTAATTATTTTCAAATTGGTGAATATCCAATTTTACCGACGGGCTCATGGTTGAGCTCACAAATATAGACTCAACAAATTTCCCTTTAAGACTTGCCGGTCTTGATTTCATTATTGCTGTCATAAGTGCTGTCGTATTTTCCGAAAGTTGAGAAGGATCGAATGACATTCTTCCCAAACTTGTGTTAATTACACCGGCTTTATCAACCTTGTACTCAATTCTACCCTTTTTGATTGCTGCAACTGCTTCTTTAACATTAGAGGTTACCGTACCGGCTTTTGGACTCGGCATCAATCCTTTCGGACCTAATACTTTCCCAAGTTTTCCAATTTCCTTCATCATATCCGGAGTTGCTACAAGCACATCAAATTCACTCCAATTTTCTTTTTGGATTTTTTCCGCCATCTCTTCTCCGCCACAAAAATCAGCTCCGGCTTCTTCGGCCTCTTTGAGTTTCTCTCCTGAAGCTATAACAAGAACACTCTTGGTTTTTCCGGTTCCGTGGGGCAAAACAATAGTCCCTCTTACCATTTGATCGGGATATTTAGGATCAACGTTGAGTCTCACTGAAATATCTACAGATTCCGTAAATTTCGGACTTTTAAAGCCTTTTATTTTTTCATATGCTTCGGAAACCAAATACGACTTCTCTTCAATTGTTGACTTATTATCTTTATATAGTTTTCCTCTTTTGCTCACCTCTGCACCTCCAATCCCATACTTCTGGCGGACCCTTCGATTATAAGGGAAGCCATTTTGATATCATCCGTATTCAAATCCTCCATCTTTAGAGCCGCGATCTCCTCAATCTGCTTTCTTGTAATCTTTCCGACTTTATTCTTGTTCGGTTCACCTGAACCCTTCATTATCCCTGCAGCTTTTTTCAATAGATAAGATGCCGGAGGAGTTTTTAATATCATCGTAAATGTTTTATCCGGATGAACCAGTATTTCAGCCGGCACAATCATTCCGTCTTCCATTTTTGCAGTCGCCTTATTAAACTGATTCACGAATTCCATTATATTAAGCTGATGTTGACTTAAAGCCGGACCTACCGGTGGTGCCGGTGTAGCCTTGCCAGCAGGCAACTGTAGCTTAAATGACGTTTCTACTTTTTTTCCTTTTGGATTTGCCATTGTAATTCTCCTAAATTTTTTCTACCTGCAAGACAGTTAGATCTACCGGAGTAGGTCTTCCGAATATTGTTACTACAACCTTAAGAAGGTTTTTCTCTGCTTGAACATCATCGACAACACCATTAAAATTAATAAACGGTCCATCAACAATCTTGACAGCATCACCTACATCAAAGTGATATTTGGGTTTCGGAGTTTCCTGCGTTACTTCAATATGCTTTAGTATCACCGATACTTCTTTCTCGGACAAAGGTATGGGTTTTTTCCCTGAACCGACAAAGCCTGTAACCTTGGGTGTATTCCTTACAAAGTACCAGTTCTTGTCGTTCATTTCCATCCTGATCAAAATATATCCAGGGAATGATCTTTTTTCACTGATCACCTTCTTTCCGCTCTTTATCTCAATAACATTTTCCTTAGGTATGACAATCTCGGTAATTATATCATTGAGCTTATATTTGCTAATCTTTTCGTTCAGAGCCTTCACAACAAACTCTTCCGCTCCGGAAAAAACATGTATTATATACCACTTTTTAGACATTATTATCCTTAGTTAAAAACACCAATAATATTATTAATTATTTTTGAAAATATCATATCTACAATGAAGAGAAAAACTCCGAAGATTAACGAAGACACCAAAACCGCTATTGTGGTTTTTATTAGATCATTCTTAGTTGGCCACGTTACCTTCTTTAACTCTCCTCTTACTTCGTTCAAATAATCCCTCATCCGTCTAAATATATTCTTTTTTTTCATTTATAAAGAAACAGGTCAGGAGGGAGTCGAACCCCCAACTGCCGGTTTTGGAGACCGGTGCTCTACCAATTGAACTACTGACCTATTTTACCTCCTTATGGGGTGTATGCTTCATACATCTGGGACAATATTTCTTCAAATTCATTTTATCCGTTGTATTGGACTTATTCTTTACCGATGAGTAATTCTTCTCTTTACACTCCGTACACATCAACTGAAAGATAATCCGTTTATCGTTTTTTGCCATCTTTACTCAATGATCTCGGTAACAGATCCCGCCCCTATTGTCCTTCCACCTTCTCTTATTGCAAACTTAAGACCCTTCTCCATTGCTATCGGGGTTATTAA
>Ga0256846_1000376_pt1 | contig 18718 bp, 12 predicted proteins | sample TevniametaG_FD_189098 | JGI IMG/M metagenome (GOLD analysis project Ga0256846, IMG submission 189098) | Tube worm associated microbial communities from hydrothermal vent at the East Pacific Rise, Pacific Ocean - Tevnia | ecosystem: Host-associated > Annelida > Integument > Unclassified ...
GCGTTGCTTTGAATACCAATTGATAGTCTCCTGCGATAGTAGGATAGAAAGTTGGGAAATCAATATCAACCCAATCACCAGTTGCTAATGTTTGTGGTGGATTTGTGGGCCATTGTATTGTTTGATTATATATTGTATCAGTGCCATTATTAGCAATGATTAATGCTTGTGCATCAAATGTGTTAAAAGTTGTTATTCCAACATTTGCAAATCTTCCTCTAATAGGTATTCTTACATATAATGGATATTTGAAATCTTGTTTTTTTCGAGGGTTTAATATTTTTGTTACTGCCAAATCAAAATCCAATGCAATAATAAATGTTTTCGAAGGTAGCTTTTGTACAAAGTTGAAACCTGGCAAATGCATTTCGGACTCAACAATATATTCACCACCAACAATTTGATTTTGATTTGTTTGTAAATCAAATTCACCGTTTGCACCTGCGGCAATACCAGTGGCATAAGGGATATTGACACTTGCCGCAGTACCAACAGGTTGTGGATTGAAAGTGAATAAGGTATTAGTATAATCAGCTTGTGTACCTGTATAAATAGTTCTGAAATCAGGATTATTTACAGGGTCAGCAGGCAGAGGACCTGAAATAGAGAATTTCGCAAAAACATTTGGTTGTGTTGCAATTCTTTTGAAAATCATTGCAGGATGTTGAGTGCCTGTATAAATATCGCCTCTTCTGAATATTGAACCATTTGTTGGAAATGTCTCTACTAATGCAGGAAATGCTGTTAAGGAAATAGTTGTTCCAGGTCGTAAATTCCCAAAATTTGAAACTGTTATTGAACCGGTTCCACGGGTTGGGGCGCCACCATTTTTACTAGACCAAGCAGATGAAAACGGTGCACCAGGTATTACTTCAATCCATGATGCTCGGGTATATTGATTTGCTTGTGAATAATAGCCGGTAAACCCGCAGAAATATTTTTCGGTACCATTGTATGAGCCTTTTGACATTTGTCCATAAATTATTTCAACATTATTTGATGTTTCATACAATCTTACTTGAAAATTCATATTTCCGGTTCTAGGATTGCGCTCCCTATAAAAAACTACATTTGACCACTGAAAAATTAATACACGATTTGGAGCGACACCCAGCATAGTAACTTCAATTCTCCCATTTGTAATAAGGTCGCCACGAATAGCTTGTATTGAAGGATAAACTTTATGAATTGGGGTTCTCCAGTACCAAAAACGAAAGTTCCATTTAGGTGGTACCATCCAAAGATAACCATTTGTTGATGCTATAATGCCATCTGCTGTCCCAGCTTTGTACAGATGATTGTCCCATTTAAAATCAAACGGAAAATGTATTCCAACTGCTTGATCATCGCCTGTTGTAAGCAGCATACCACTAATAGGATTGTAACTACCATTAGTAACGCTGAGTGTCATATCTTGAAGTGATTGCGCATTTACATCAGTTGCCCAAATGCCCAAGGTCAAGAATAGAGTTAATAGAATTAGTGAAAGTTTTTTAAACATATTAATACCCCTTAAAATTGTAAAAAATAATATTAGTAAAAAAAAAAATATTTTTTTCATGAAATCACCCAGCAAATATAACATTACAAATAGATATTTGTTTCCTTTTATTATATCGAAATGTGTAAAAAATGACATATATTTAATTATTTCCACACATATTGCCGAAAAAGTGTGCAATTTTCTACACACTGTAAATAGGGATTGACAGTTTTTGCAATAATCGTCAATTGAAAATTTTATTAATATTTTAAAATAAAAACATAGATAGGTTCCAATATTTTAAAATATTAACTATAAAATTATTATAACTTCATGAACTTCAATATTCTTGCGCCAACACGGACAAAATACACATTAGATTAATCTGAAATTATTAATATATGTTCTATTTTCCCAGATGGTCTGCAATGGATAAATGAAATAATAATTATGTGGTGCATACAAAATAGCAAATGCAAACAAATATATTCCGAAAATTCTATTTTTTTTCTTATATTATTTTTTCATTAATTGACAAATAGACAGTAATGAGTAGAGATAATAATATAATTGATGTAAATGAAAAATTTTCCGATGAAGAATTTGATTCCACTCTGAGACCAAAAGTCTTTGACGAGTTTACCGGACAGAATAAAATTGTCAATAACTTGAAAATATTTATTCAAGCGGCTAAGCAAAGAGGGGAGTCGCTAGACCACGTACTTCTAACTGGACCTCCGGGATTGGGTAAAACTACTTTGAGCTATATTATTGCTCGCGAAATGAATGCAGGTATTAAAGTTTCGTCCGGTCCTGTCCTTGATAAACCTGCTGATTTAGCCGGTATTCTAACTGGTTTGGAGGAAGGTGACATATTATTTATTGACGAAATACACAGGTTGTCATCCGTTGTGGAGGAGTATTTATATTCGGCAATGGAGGATTTTCGTCTGGATATTATGATTGATTCGGGACCTGGTGCAAAGAGCATACAGATTAATCTCAAACCATTTACATTAATTGGTGCGACAACGCGTGCGGGATTGATTACGGCACCCCTACGTTCACGTTTTGGCATTGTAAACAGATTGGACTATTATGATTCAAGTGAATTATTGAAAGTAGTTTATCGTTCTGCAACAATTCTAAACGTGGCTCTTGAAGAAGACGGAGCGCGAGAATTGGCAAGTCGTTCACGCGGCACTCCGCGTATTACAAACCGTCTGCTTAGGCGAACACGTGATTTTGCACAAGTTAAGGGAGATGGCATTATTACAATAGATATTGCAAAAATGGCATTAGATGCCCTTGAAGTGGACGAATTTGGTCTTGACGAAATGGACAAACGAATTATATTAACAATTATAGAAAAATATAACGGCGGTCCGGTTGGTTTGAGTACTATTGCTACTGCGGTAGGCGAGGAGAGCGGCACTATTGAGGAAGTCTATGAGCCATTTCTCATACGCGAAGGATTAATCAGTAGAACACCAAGGGGTAGGGTAGCCGGCGATAGAGCGTATTTGCATTTTGGCATTTCGAAACCTAAGGAAGGTTCTCTTTTTGAATAAGGAAATCAATAATATTTTCAACAGTTTACCGGTTTTACCTCATACTGAGGAAATTGTCGAAATTCTTGCTGAAAACAAAAATGTACGAATTGAGAGAATAATTTCGACCGGACAGAGTTCGCCACCTGAATTTTGGTACGAACAAGAAGAAAATGAATTTGTTCTATTGCTGAGCGGAGAGGCGGAATTGGAATTTGAAGATAAAATTATTTCTATGAAATCCGGAGACTATTTAATCATTCCTGCCAAACAAAAACATCGAGTAAAAAGTACAAGCAACAATACTCATTCGGTTTGGCTTGCTATATTTTATCAATAGATTATATTTGGTTATTGTTAAATATTAGAATTTTAATATATCAATTCAAGTATTCGGCAAACCAAAAACATTATTATTTAAATAATATCATTTTGTAAAGAAGATAAAAAAACTTATCTTTGTTGCTTGTTTTTTTATAATTTTTTAGCAACTAAATTATGTTTGAACCATTACCAGAAAAATTATCGTACCCAAAACTGGAACACGAGATATTAAAGTTTTGGAAAGATAATCGAATATTTGAAAAAACACTTGAAAATCGTAAAGGGGAAAAAGAATATACTTTTTATGAAGGTCCCCCGACTGTAAACGGAAAACCCGGTATTCATCATATGATGGCACGTACTATTAAAGATACTATATGCAGATATAAGACATTGCAAGGTTATTATGTACGCCGCCAAGCCGGCTGGGATACGCACGGTTTACCCGTTGAAATTGCGGTAGAAAAAGAGTTGGGTTTGAAAGATAAATCCGATATTGAAAAATATGGCATTGAGAACTTCAACAAAAAGTGCAAAGAATTCGTATATAAAAACATTGAAATGGATTTAGGTTGGAAAGAGCTAACCGAACGTATGGGTTATTGGGTGGACTTAGATACCGCATATATTACTTGTACAAACAATTATGTAGAATCCGTTTGGTGGGCTTTGAAACAGTATTTTGATAAAGGGCTTATTTACAAAGGATTCAAGGTTACTCCGCAATCACCGACTATTGAGACACCATTGTCTTCGCATGAATTGTCTTTGGGATATAAAGATGTCAAAGACCCGAATTGCTTTTTAAAATTGAAAGTAACCGAAACAAAGAAAGATATATTAAAAGACGCCCAATTGATGGTATGGACAACAACTCCGTGGACATTGCTCGCTAATGTAGCATTAGCCGCCGGTGTAGATATTGATTATGTACTTGTTGTCAATAAAAGAAAAATCAAAGACGAAATATTTGAAGAAAAACTTGTTCTGGCAGAAGCACGCCTTTCTGTGCTTGATGGTGAGTATGAAGTATTGGATAAATTCAAAGGTTCCGAACTGATTGGAACTAAATACGAACAGATTTTCCCCTATTGCAATCTTGAGACAGAAAAGTATTCTGATGCTCTTTCGGTATTGCCGGGTGATTTTGTTTCCACCGAAGATGGTAGTGGTATTGTTCATCTTGCACCAGCATTCGGCGAAGATGATTATGCAATGTCTCGCAAATTTAATATTCCTTTTGTGCAACCGGTTACTCCAAACGGTCATTTTACTGACGATATGGGTGATTTCGCAGGGCGTGCTATTAAGAATTTCACCTATACCGACCATGATGAAGAGGGAGCGGATAAAGACATTATCATTGCCTTAAAATATGCCGGAAAAATTTATCGAGCTACTAACGATTATATTCATAGCTATCCGCATTGCTGGCGAACAGGTAATCCGGTTATGTATTATGCACGCGATAGTTGGTTTATCAAATCGCCTGAATTCAAAGACGAGATGCTCAGTATTAATAAGACGATAAATTGGCAACCACCGGAAATCGGTGCCGGTAGATTTGGCAACTGGCTGGAAGATGTGAAGGAATGGTCATTATCTCGCGATAGATTTTGGGGTACGCCTATTCCTATTTGGGTTTCGGAAGATGGCGATTTGTTCGCTATCGGTTCAATAGCAGAATTAAGTGAAGGTCTCTATGAATACGAAGACGGAACAAGAAAACCGCTAAAAGAAACAGGAATGGAAATTGACCTGCATCGTCCTTTTGTGGACAATGTAGTATTTGAAAAGAATGGAAAAATTTATCGCAGAATACATGAAGTTGTTGATGTGTGGTTTGATTCCGGTTCTATGCCTTTTGCTCAATTTCACTATCCTTTCGAGAATAAGGAAATATTTGAAAAGAGTTTTCCTGCTGATTTTATTGCCGAAGGTGTTGACCAAACAAGAGGCTGGTTCTACACATTGCATAATATCGCTGTTGCACTTTTCAATAAGCCGGCGTTCAAAAATATTGTTGTCAATGAACTGATATTGGACAAAAAAGGTGTCAAAATGTCCAAGTCAAAAGGCAATATTATAGCGCCGTTTGAAGTAATGGAGGAATATGGGGCTGATGCTGTAAGGTGGTATTTATATGTGAATAATCCGCCTTGGAAGCCGACCCAGTTCAATACGGAAGATATTGCACGTACTATTATTTCCGATTTCTTCCGCTCGCTAACAAATACTTATGCTTTCTTTACTCTCTATGCAAACATTGACGGTTTCACGGGCAAAGAAGATATTGTTCCTGTTGCAGATAGACCTGAAATTGACAGATGGATTATTTCTCGTACTAATACATTAATTAAAAAATTTACGAGATTGATGGACGAGTATGAATTAACAAGAGCGCATAGAGCAATTCAAAATTTTGCAATTAATGAATTATCTAATTGGTACATAAGAAGAAATAGACGCAGATTCTGGAAGGGCGAAAAGGATAATGATAAAATTGCGGCATATCAAACTTTGCGTGAAGTATTAATCAATATCCTAAAACTGATGGCGCCTACGGCTCCTTTCTTATCCGAGACATTGTATAGAAGGCTTAAATCCGAAAATGATGTTGAGTCAATTCATTTGTCCGATTTGCCAAAAGCAAATGAAGATTTAATTATTAATGACCTTGAAGAGAAAATGATGATGGCGCAAACAATTGTTACGCTTGCAAGGTCTTTACGTGAAAAAGCTAAAATCAGAGTGAGGCAGCCGCTTCAGCGCTTGCTGATACCTGTTCTTAATCCCGAACAAAGACGCAATATTCAGTATTTTGAGAATATTATCAAAGAAGAATTGAATGTGAAAGAATTGGAATATGTTTCAGGTGATACGGATATTGTTACAAAGAAAGCGAAAGGTAATTTCAAAGTACTGGGTAGGAAGTTCGGAAAGATGACTCAACCTGTTGCAAATGCCATAAAAACTCTGACAAATGAGCAAATAAAAGAATTGGAAGCAAAGAACATTTTTAAGCTTAACGTTAATGATACGGAAGTTGAAATAACTCTTGATGATGTGGAAATTGTCAGCGATAATATTGAAGGCTGGTTGGTTGCTTCGGACGAAGGTATTACAGTAGCTCTGGATACTAAATTAACTCCCGAACTTTTAAATGAAGGTTTGGCAAGGGAATTTGTAAATAGAATACAAAATTTGAGAAAGCATTCCAATCTGGAAGTTACCGATAGAATTAATATTCATTATAATGCTTCAGAAAGCATTAAGGCGGCTATTGAGTCTCTTTCGGATTATGTAATGAATGAAACTCTTGCTGATAATATCACTGTTTCGGATAATTTAGACGGTGAAGAATTGGATATTGATGATTTAAAACTTATTGTAAAAATCGAAAAAGTATAAAAAGTTCTTTTTTTATTCGATAATTTTTTTAAATTATATACAAGTTTTTTTCAAATAAGAGAAAAAACTTAAAAAGAATTGTTATTTATGATACGGTATAATTGTTTGTGAAGAAAATTATAGGAAAATTTGAATATGCCAACTAAGAAAACAACAACCAAGAAAGCGGCACCGAAGAAAGCAGTTGCTAAGAAGACAACAGCCAAGAAAGCGGCACCGAAAAAAGCTGCTGCAAAGAAAACAACAGCTAAGAAAGCGGCACCGAAAAAAGCAGTTGCTAAGAAGACAACGACAGCAAAAAAAGCGGCACCAAAGAAAGTAGTTGCTAAGAAGACAACAGCAAAAAAAGCGGCACCGAAGAAAGCAGTTGCTAAGAAGACAACGACAGCAAAAAAAGCGGCACCGAAAAAAGCAGTTGCTAAGAAGACAACGACAGTAAAAAAAACTACACCGAAGAAGGCAACCACTAAAAAGGTAACTGTTAAAAAGAAAAAAATATTCAGCAAATCGGTTGTCAGGTATTCGGATAAAGACCTTGAGGTTTTCAGAGAAAGAATAATGGAAATGAAGGAAGAAGCTCTTGAAGAACTTCGTATGTTAAAGGAACGCTTAGATGACCTGAATAATTTTGATTTTGCTGAAGAGAGTATGATTTATTCTATGCACATGGCAGAGCAAGGCTCGGAAGCTATGGAGAAAGAAAAAACTTATGCGCAAATTCAACGAATTAATGAGTATATTAAAAAGTTAGACGAAGCTCTTGATAGAATAAAAGCAAAAACTTATGGAATATGTAGAGTTTGCCACTGTTTAATTGCCAAAGAAAGATTGTTAGCTGTTCCGGTTACTACTCTTTCTGCATCATATAAAATTCATAAGAAATGTCCCGATGATGGTGTTGATAAAATTGAACCTTTAAGAGGCTAGTAGCAAGAAAAATAATTATTTTTACGGGGCATTTGCATAATGTCCCTTTTTTATACGGTTATTGATAATGGAAAATAAAAATAAGAACATAAGAGTATTTTTTGTTGTTTCGGTATTATTGATAATACTTGACCAAATAACAAAATTATTAATTAAAAACTATTTTGGAGTAAGCCATACCGGAACAAGCTTCTCAATTGAGAATTGGCAAAATATTAGAATTATTGGGGATTTCCTCCAATTTACTTATGTTGAGAACGAGGGAATGGCTTTCGGAATTAGTTTTGGTGCAGGAAAAATATTATTATCTCTCTTTTCGATTGTAGCTTCTATTGCACTTGCATGGTATTTATATAAATTAAAGGATTATTCTAATTGGGTGAAATTTGGTATTGCATTTATCCTTGCCGGTGCTGTCGGAAACTTGATAGACCGTGTTTTTTATGGAATATTTTTCGATTATGCACCGATATTTTATGGTCGTGTTATTGACTTTATTCAGGTAGATATTCCTGATATTCATTGGGGATTTATTGATTATACATATTTCCCAATATTCAATATTGCAGACTCCTGTGTTACCGTAGGTGTAGTTATCCTGCTTATTGTGCATAAGCAAATACCCTCACTTGCAATGTTAAAAAATAATATTGATAATGTGCCGGAAATTGCCGAGACAAATGGTATTAATCCAATCACTGAAATAAATAATATGGAAAATAAAAATGGAATTGAATAAGGAAAAGGAAAATTATCCCGAACTAATAGAAAGAGTATTTGAATTCGAGGTTTCTTCCGGACAGGCAACTGAACGACTTGATGTTTTCTTAACTACAAATATCAGGAATGCAACCCGCAATAAAGTACAAAGGTCTATTGAAGAGGGAAGTGTAACAATTAATGGAAAACCCGCAAAATCAAATAAAAGAATCAAAGCCGGAGATAAAATAAAATGTGTTCTTCTGAAACCACCGCCAATTGAATTGGTCCCTGAGGATATCCCTTTAAAAATTGAATATGAAGATGATTACCTATTAGTAGTAAATAAACCTTCCGGTATGGTTACTCATCCGGCATTTGGCAATAGATATGGTACACTTGTTAATGCCGTACTTTATCATTTGGGATTTCGTGAAACAATACCTGTCAAAGCAGAAGAAGATGATGATTTTGCGGAAGAACTTATTTTTACTACCGACTTAATACGTCCGGGTATTGTACATAGATTAGATAAGGAAACATCAGGCTTACTGCTTATTTCAAAAAATCCGGAAATTCATAGTGAACTTGCCAAACAATTTGCCGAACGAAAAGTAGAGAAGATTTATCGTGCTTTGCTCTGGGGTAAGTTTCCTAAGGAGCATGATATTTATGAATCAAATATTGGACGCTCCAAGCGCGATAGAAAACTATTCGCTGTATTGAAAGATGAAGGTAAGTTTGCAAAGACGGAATATTGGGTCGAAAAAGCATATTTATATATGAGCTTGGTCAAGATAAAACTATGGACAGGCAGAACCCATCAAATACGTGTACATTTTACTCATAATAATCACCCGCTTGTTGGCGATAAACAGTACGGTGGGGATACGGTTAGATTTGGTGGTAATAATCAAACATTTAAACATTTAGCGATGAAAGTGCTTAATAATACCGATGGGCAAATGTTACACGCCTGTTCGCTTGAATTTGTCCACCCTGTTACAGGTGAGAAAATGCTTATCGAATCTGAACTTCCCGATAATTTCAATACTGCTATCGAAAAATTAGATAAATTCCAGTACGATTTCGGCTAACAAAATACGGTTATTTGTGTATATCTATTGTTATATCGAATTGTATTTTTAGAATAAAAACAGGGCTAAATCTAATGAAAAGAATTACTATTTCATTATTATTTTTTATTTCTTTTTTCCTTCCTATTAGAAGTGAATCGCTATCTTCAACAGACAATTATTTTATTAAAAATCAAGGACAATGGGCATCGGAAATTGCTTTTGCATCGAAAGGGAATAATATCAATCTTTCTATATGCAATGATGCTATATATTATGATTTTAAAAACGGTAAGAATGGCGAGGTTTTAAGGATAGAATTTGAGAATGCTCTTAATGCAAGGATTGTAGGTGTATCCGAATTACTCGGGAAGTATAATTTCTTTTTTGGTAACTCGCCTGACAAGTGGTTGTCAAATGTACCTATCTATAAGTCCATAAAATTGAGTAATGTATATCCTGGTATTGATGTGTTAATTCATTATGATATGGGGTGTCCGCGATACGATTTCATTATTCTGCCCGGAGCGGAACCGAAAAAAATTAAAATGAAAATATCGGGTGCAAATAGTTTGATATTAAATAATAACGAATTACTTATTAACGGATTACTCGGACAATATCGGCACAAGCAATTATTTGCATATCAAGATTATAACGGAATAAGACATAGAATTAACTGCAACTTTTCAATTGAAAATAATATAATTTCATTTAATACCGGAAAATATAATAAGCAATATTCTTTAATCATAGACCCGATTGTCTTTTCCGACTATATTGGTGGTAATAATATTGACGGTATTAATGATGTAAAGGCACTGAACGGAGGATATATAGTAACAGCCGGTTATTCCTCGTCATCGGATTTTAAAACTACTAGTGGTGTTTATGATACTTTAAATAAAGGCGGAACAGATATAATAATAAAAAAATACCGAGTTGAAAATGAGAAAAGAGAAATGATATTTGCCACATATATTGGCGGTGGATTGGACGATATAGCTAATGGTTTGGCTCTTGATAAAGATGGAAATATATATTTAACCGGACAGACGAAATCAACAGATTTGCCAATAATAAAATCATTCGGAACAATCGCTTCCGGTAAAAATGACGCATTTTTTATTCGTTTGTCCGCAGACGGCAGCAAATTGCTCAATTGTTCTTATCTCGGCGGTAGTAGTGAGGATATAGGGACGGATATTGCTATAAATCCACAAAATGGTTCTGTGGCAATTTGCGGTTATACCAATTCGAGAAATTTTCCTATTAAAGGGAGTGCAGACCAAGGAACAATTGGTGGACTATATGATGCCTTTATTACCAAATTGAGACCATCACATACTTCAATCGAATTTTCTACATATTGGGGGGGGACAAATAATGATAAGGCTTGGGCTATTGCGCAAGATAATTCTTCCCTATTTGTCGGCGGTGAAACTGACGGTAATTTCCCGATAAAACCTCACAGAGTTTGGCTTGGTCAAACAGTGGATAAACCTATTGATGCTCTCTATAATGGTGGATATGACGGCTTTGCTATCAAAATGGATGCACATGGCTCAGGTGTTGAGTTTTCGACATATTTCGGTGGCAAATCAGACGACCGAGTTACTGCGGTTGCATTTTTTAATGACGGTACTATGCTCATTGGCGGTGAAACCAAAAAGGAAAGTAGCACAAAGACATTTATGACAAGCGATAATGCTTATCAGACAAGACATAACGGTAATCTGGATTGCTTTGTAGCACATCTCGGAAGCATTAAAATTAAGCAACCTTTCAATCAGAAATATCAGGAATTGATTTTTTCGACATTTTTTGGTGGCAGTGGAAATGATAGCCTTCGAGATATTGCTTTTAATGAAAAGTTTAATGCAATATATATAACCGGTAATACAAATTCAAGGAATTTTCCCACTAAAGGCGAAAATGTTGATACAAAAAATATGGGCAAATTTGATGCTTATGCGGCTAAACTGCTAGTACAGGGAAATGGCTTATTGTGGGCTACTTTATTCGGTGGTTCGGAATTTGATGTTGCTACGTCCTGTGATGTCGATAGTATGTATAATTTAATTATTGCCGGTATTACAGAATCAAATGATATTATACCCGATATTAAAAACTTCCAAGGAGAATATGCGGGCGGAGCTTCTGATGGTTTTCTAACAAAATATGTTATTGGTTCATTAAAGATTAAATATCCTATTCCTGCCGAAATGGTTTGTGCCGGCTCGCATCTGGATATTCAATATGATATTAAGGGGCTGACAAAAGATGAGCCATTTACAATTGACTACAGTTTAGCAAAGGACTCAGCTTGGCATAATATTACTAATGAAGCCAAAAACGGGCAATATAGATGGGATATACCCATATTTAATAAACCATATGATTCCGTACGTATTAGAATGACACATAAGAACGGGCTTTGTGATACAAGCGGCTATTTCAAGATATTAACACCTGCGCATATAAGTGGACAAACTTACTATCCCGAAAGTCGCGAAGTCTGCGAAGGGGATACTATTCTTATTTATACACAAATTGAAGGCTCGGAACTTACATACCAATGGTATTTGAATTCTGAAAAAATACCGGGGCAAACTTCGCAAGACCTGTTTGTTCCTAATGCAACATTAGAAAATAACGGTAAGTATAAGCTAATGGTTACAAGTCTCTGTAAACCAAATGCCACTTCTACCGAAATTGAGTTTAAAGTCAATCCTGCAACACACATTACAAAGCAACCTGCAAATATTGAAGCCAAGAAAGGCGATGATATTCGATTCACTGTAAAATCTAACGGACTCAATCTAAATTACGAATGGCAGAGAAACGGTCAAAAAATACTTGGTGCAAATAATGACAATTACTCAATTAAAAGTGTACAAAAAGGAAATGAAGGTGAATACAGATGTATTGTAACAGGTGATTGCGGTGTTGATACAAGTAAAGTTGCTATTTTAAAAGTCAATGACCAATCGGCTGTAAATGATGAAAGATTGATTAGCGGATTGAATTTAAGTATTCTTTCGATTAACAGTAATTATCTTCGTTTTGCGGTTATTAATTCTCGCTCATCATTTGTTAAGATAAATATTTATGACTTATTCGGTAGAGAGGTAAAGAATGTATTTAGCGATTATATGAAGGATAGAAAAGAATTGGTAATTCAGTTCGATAATATCAATTCCGGTATATATTTCTTAAATATTACTAATGGCACGCAGTCAATACAAAGAAAAATTATTATCACAAAATAGGGGAGTGGCAAATGCAAAAATCTGCAAAATCAAAAATGGCTATTGCTTCAATTATTGCAGAACGATGGAGTCCCCGTGCTTTTGACGGTAAACGTGAAGTTGAGAAAGAAAAAATAATTGCTATATGTGAAGCGGCTCAATGGGCGCCATCTAGTGCCGGTGAGGAACCTTGGCGATTTCTTATATTCAATAAATTTAAAAATTTGCCGACTTGGCAAAAAGCAATAAATTGTCTGGATAAATACAATAAGATTTGGGCTGAAAATGCCCCTATTCTAATAGCCGGTATTACTCATAGTAAATGGAATTCAGAGCCTGATAAAACAAATTTATGGGCAGAACACGACTTGGGAGCGGCAAGTGAAAACTTGCATCTCGAAGCTGTAAATCAAGGATTAGTTACACATCCTATGGGTGGTTTTGATAATAATAAATTTAGGATAGAATTCAATATACCCGATGATTATAGAATATTAACACTAATTGCTTTGGCTTACCGCGGCAATTTATCTTCGCTTGATGAGTTCAATCAAGCACGTGAGACAGAGGATAGAAAACGAAAACAATTCAAAGATTTATTCTTTGATTCCGAATGGGGGAAAGCATTGGATAATGATTAGCGTAAATACTTAGGTTTTGATTGGTTCCCAATTCTATCAACTGCAATAATCTTGAAACTAAAAGGCTTGTTCGGGTCTTTGGGTTTAAATCTAAAATACTGTATTGTAATAGGAAATGATTTCTCGTGTTTCTCCGTTATCTTACCTCTTAAATCTTGATATACAGCATTTCCTTCGACAATAAATCTTTCAATTTCATTTCTTGTTTTGTCCTTTACTCCATAGGCTCTTGTGATAACTTCCGCTTGATTGTCGGACTTTTGTTGAATATCAATGATGATTGGTGGTGGATAATTTAGAATTCTAATAGAATATTTTTCGCCAAACAAGACTTTGTCAATATATCTTTCGAGATAGAAGACTTTATTAATATCCAGAATAGAAGGAGTAAATTTAAAAGTTTCTCCCTTTTGACTTCTTGCCCTGATATTATTATTATCATCTTTAATCACCGCATAAACATCTTTTCCGATATTTGTCGGTAGATTGGGCTTTATTTCGTAAACAATTTCGGGATAAACAATTTTTTGATAGTTTGGCTCTTCAAATGGTTGTGGCGAAACGTTGAATGTAACTGTCTTTTCTTCACCGTCATATTTTCTTGTGATTGATACTTCTACTTTAAGTTTGCCATGAGTGGGCGTCAACCCGCGGAGAGTTATTTGTTCACCTTTAATATTATATATTTCCGCATTCCCACCTGAATTTTTCGGTGAATATTTTATTCTTACACCTTCGGGCGTTAAATCTTTTATTAAATTGGCATTTGAAACAATAATGTAATTTATCCATCTCTGTCCGGCAATTTGCTTAATATCTGAGTGTCTGGCATACATATTGATTTTACCAGTCGGCAATTGTGGTACAATTGTCTGAAAAGGCATTGTGAATTGATAGGCTGTGTCATTGATAGGCGATGTGAAAATATTTTGTGAAAATACAGGGTTGCCATTAGGGGCATTCAGATAAATCAGCAATAAACTAAATTGTGTCGAATATTTTACTATTTTTCCTGAGTTATCACCGGATTTTTGGGAATTGATATTCCCGTCAGGTTTACGACTTCTTGCTGTGGCAATCACCTTAACCACAAATGTTTTACTGGAAATTTCCTGTAAAGGAGGTTTCCACTTAAAAATAGCGGCATGATGTTTGTCGTTTTGCTCAAATTTAAAAAACTTACTCTCAGGTTTGGCATCGGAAGTCAATTTTATTGAATTATTCAAGGATTGGTCTTCTACAATAAATTCAAAAAAAACATCTTCGACATCGCCTGTATAGAATACGGTATTCATTGAATCAATAGAGATAATCTTAGGTCCTGTGGAGTCGAGTGCTACCCTGCATATCAATGTGTTTTTTTCAGGACTGAGAATAAAAGACGGTTGATATATTCGTATTCCTGAACCATTACCGTCTTTGTTAATATTTTTACCGTCAGGCAAAAGAAATAGCAGAGCAGAGAGGTAGAGAATAAAATAAATTTCGACCAGTCTTTTTTTTCTTTTATAGTTCATTTTCTCGGTTGATTTTATTTACCAGTATGCGTTCGACTTCTTTTCTAACAGCAATTTCAATTTCTTCACGTTTCAACGCTTCCGCCGCTACATTCAAATTATTAACGGAATTCTTGAATTGGAGCAATGCTTCATTTGTATTTTTCATTGTTTCAAGCAGTTGCGGATTGGGTGAAACTGCCATAGCATTGGATTCGGCAAGTTTATTGACAGAGCCGATTAATTGATTTTGAGAATATAGAATTTCTTTTAACGATTCGCTAAGATTTTCCAAATTAACAACAACCGTAGCAAAATCAGTTGCTATTTCGCCAACCTCAATAATTAAATCTGTAACAGAGTTACCCTCGTCGTTTTCACCTGTTTGTCCTGGCATTTGTATGCTTTCGTCCGGCGGACTGAACAGCATAACAATAAACATAAATACAAGCATTAATGATTCAAAAGCAACACCGGCAATCACATACATATCGTTAAAATTTTCCGTAAAGCGTCTCATACCGACAAGTAACAATAGAATAGCCGCTCCTAGATAAACAAATGAATTGATTGTTGAGAAATAAAATCTATTGACTACTTCCTCCATCCATAGAGCAGTGCCACCGAAAATACCAAGCGGATGAATAATTGTTACTTCCTGATTCACATGTTTAAATATTTCTCTTTCATTCGTTGCAATTCTCCACAGTAACAGCAGAGTGGACAACGATGAAAGTTGCTTCTCGAAACGTAATTCGTGATATATCGCCCACAGTAAGGCTCTACCTTCGAGTGATGATAATGTTTCTATTTGTTTCATAATTTTATTATCTATTTATGTTCTTGTTCTCCAAAGTACAATAAAACTACTTAATAAAAAAAGTATATTTGCAATCCACCCGACTAATAAAGGCGAAATATCAATATAAAAACCAATTGTTTGGCTCACTTTTGTAAATATAATATACAAAAAAGATACCAAAAGTGCGGCACTAATTTGAATTGCAATGCCGCCCTTCTTTCTAACAGAAGCAAAAGGTACGCCAAAAAGCACAACAATCAGATTGGCAAATGGAAAAGCATAATTTCCTTGCTCCTCTATTAGTAATTGGCGTATATTTTTACCACCTTTTTTCAATAGGGCTATGTAATTTTTAAACTCGGGGAATGTCATTTCCTTAGTGGACATTTTCAGTTTGACAATTTGATTATGACTTAAAGATAAGGCAACAATCGTTGAATCAAATCGCTCCATTGATATTTCACCACTATTAGAATAATGGCGTACTAAAGCATTGTATGCAATCCATTGATTATTGAGTGTATCCCATTGAATTTTTTCCGCTTCAAAACGTTCACTTAATCGTGGTTGTTTTTCACTCGTATATGTCTCGATAGCAACACTATTGGCATATTTGCCATCAGCATCATAGTAGCCCATTAGAATATTTTTGAGCGGGGATTCTCTGAAATATACATTGACAAGATTCATTGAACTTGAAATTTTATTCAAATATTTTTGTTCGAGTGTTATTTTATGAGTTTGCGCCCGAGGAACAATCCAACCATTGAAATAAAAATGACCAATGGAAATCAGCAAACTAATAAACACATAGGGAAGCATTATCTTATAAATACTGATACCACCTGATTTCATAGCGGTTATTTCATTATCTGTAGAAAATTTACCAACCGAGAAAAGCGTACCGAGCAACGCCGCAATCGGCATCATCAGTTTTAATATTTCCGGTAAAAAATAAATATAATATTCTATAACTATCCATATACTCGCTTCTTGGTCTATAAATTTGTCTATCTTTTCCATCAAATCGACTATAACAAAAAGCACACATAAAGCAATGAGTGCAAATATGAATGTATTTACAAAACTTCTAATTAAATATTTGTAAATCAGCTTTGTCATTTAATCAATGCCGCATCTTTGGAAAATGTAATCTACATTTGTAAATATTTCCTCGTAGGAAAACAATTTATTAAGTTCATCATCATTTAAATATTTCATCAATTCTGCATTATCTCTTAGAGTTTCGCTGAATGGAATACCTGTTTCAAAAGTTTTCATAGCAGGCTTTTGTACCATAACATAAGCATCTTGTCTTTTAAGTCCCTTTTTGGTAAGGGCGAGTAGGATTTTTTGTGAATATATCAAACCCTTAGTCATATTCAGATTTTTAAGCATATTTTCGGGATAAACAATCAATTTGGATACTAAATTAATTGTTCTATTTAAAATATAATCCAAAGTAACCGTAGCATCTGGAAAGATAATTCGTTCAACGCTTGAATGCGAAATATCCCTTTCGTGCCATAGGGCATTGTTCTCAATAGCCGGTATCGTATATCCGCGAAGCAATCTGGCTTGTCCCGCAATATTCTCCGAAGATATCGGATTTCTTTTATGCGGCATTGCAGAACTTCCTTTTTGTCCGGGTGAAAAATATTCCTCTGCTTCCTGTACTTCGGTTCTTTGCAAGTGCCTAATCTCAACTGCAATTTTTTCAAGCATCGCCCCGATAATAGCAAGTGTTGAAATAAAGTATGCGTGTGAATCCCGTTGAACTACCTGTGTGGAGACAGAGGCATAATTAAGCCCTAACTTATTGCAAACATATTCCTCCACCTTTGGCGATAGATGCTCATAAGTACCGACAGCACCGCTTATTTTCCCTTGTGCTACATCCTTAATTGCGGCTTCGAGACGCTCAATGTTTCTTTGGCATTCCTGATGCCAAAGAGCAAGTTTCAATCCGAAAGTAGTAGGTTCCGCATGTATGCCATGCGAGCGTCCGATACATACCGTATATTTAAATTCCTTAGCACGCTCGGCTAATGTGTCTTTGAATTTATGTAATCCGAACAATAATAATTCTCCGGCTTGCTTAGCTTGAACAGCAAGGCAAGTGTCGAGTACATCACTGGAAGTCATTCCCAAATGTACATATCTCGAATGCGTGCCTATGCTCTCTTCGAGATTAGTTAAAAATGCAATAACATCGTGCTTGGTAATCTCTTCAATTTCTAATATCCTTTTTACATTAATCTTGGCTTTTGCTCTCATATCTTTTACAGCATCAGCCGGAATTATGCCGAGTTCCGCTTGGGCTTCGCAAGCAAGCAATTCAATTTCAAGCCAAATTTTAAATTTATTATCGTCCGACCAAATATTCGCCATTTCGGCTCTTGTGTATCTTGCTATCATTTTGCTTTCTCCATTGTTTTGGGTTTAAAATCCTGTGCATACATTGGCACAAATTCATCAGCATCAACAAACTGATTTTCAAAATATAATTTATAAGCGTAACTTGCTATCATATCGGAATTAAGTACACTTGATGTTCCGGAAATTTCCGCTTTGTTAATAAGCGATGCTCCCGGTCCTACAAAAATACAATTTTCAGGAGCAAAATCATACATTCTTTCCGGTACGATTAATTCGATTTCTCTATTAGTATTAAAATCTTTATCAAATAATTTAATGTAGAATAAATTCTTATGCGATGGTATAATTGCCAATATCTGTTCCACTTCATTCATATTTGTTTCTTGCAAATAATGCCAAGCAATTGCATCAAGTGTAGGAACTGCAATTAACTTAATATCAGAATTAAAAACAATTCCTTTGGCTAATGCGGCACCAATGCGTAAGCCTGTGAAAGAACCCGGTCCGGCAGATAAGGCAATTGCATCAAGTAGTGTATAGTCTCCGTTCAAATTTTTCATTGCAGATTGAACGAGTGTTGCAAGGAGTTTGTCATGCATATTGGCTTCGGTAATATTCTCTGAGAAGAGTATATCTTTATCCCGACAAAGAGTTACACCGCAGGTTTTGCCCGATGTTT
>Ga0256846_1000377_pt1 | contig 18647 bp, 12 predicted proteins | sample TevniametaG_FD_189098 | JGI IMG/M metagenome (GOLD analysis project Ga0256846, IMG submission 189098) | Tube worm associated microbial communities from hydrothermal vent at the East Pacific Rise, Pacific Ocean - Tevnia | ecosystem: Host-associated > Annelida > Integument > Unclassified ...
AACACGAAGCGCACCTAAAGCAAGCGCTTCTAATTCGTCCTCTCCGGGAAATACTAGTATTTGAGTTGTTATAAAGCTTATCTTTTTCTTGATATCTTCAATCAACGCCGGTTCATAAGCCATACCTCCGGTCAAACATATGGCGTCAAGTTTTCCGTCAAGTACGGCCGACTGAGCGGCAATTTCTTTAGCAATTTGCTGAACCATAGCTCGTAGAACCAGAGCGACCTTTTCATCGCCTGCCTCTGCCTCACGGTAAAGCGGACTAATATCGTCTGAACCTAAATATGCTAGAAGACCGCCTTCCTTGGTTACTTTCTTGCGAAGAGTCTCTTCGTCATACTTACCTGAAAAACATAACTTAATAAGTTGCGTAACAGGCAGATAACCGGTACGCTGAGGAGAAAAAGGCCCACCGTCGTTGGCATTGTTTACATCAATTTGGCGTCCCCTTCTGTGAGCGCCAATAGATATACCAGTTCCAAGATGTGCAATAACTAAATTAAGTTCTTCATATTTTTTACCCATCTTAGATGCAGCCTTGCGCCCTACCATCTTAGTGTTAAGAGCGTGTGATAGAGAACGACGTTTAATTTCCGGCAATCCAGAAATACGACTTTCTTCAGTAAATTCATCAACGGAAACAGGGTCTACAATAAAAGCCGGAATCCCTACAGGTAACGCTATTTCATTAGCTAACAACGCTCCTAAATTGGAAGGATGCTCGGCTGCAACCCTACCTTCACGAATGTCGGCAAGCATTGTCTGATTTACCTTATAAGTTCCTGAAATTAGCGGCTTAAAAGGGCCACCTCTTCCTACAACTGCGGCAAGTCCGTTAGTTGTCTCATTCCAACTATCTAAAAGTTTAGCAATTGCATCTCGTCTATAGTCAAGCTGTTCCAATGTTGACTTAAAGCCAAGCATATCTTCGGCAGGATGACGAATTTTATCACGATAGAGTTCCTTGTCATCCTCGTAAAGAGCCACCTTGGTTGAACCTCCTCCCGGATTAATTGCAAGGATCCTCTTACCCATTCAGGCTCCTTTCTTTATATTAATCATCAGATTAATCATAGCACCTATTGTTAGTTTACAGTTTTATTTTAACGACCGAAAACAATCACTTATGATTGTTTATAATTTTTTTCATGCGTTCATGCTCTTGAACCGTTTCGCTGAAATAGTGGGAACCGTCACCTTTGGAAACAAAAAATAGATAATTTGTCTCTTCAGGATTTGCCACTGCTTCAAGCGATGCTTTACCCGGTGAGCAAATGGGCCCGGGTGGCAATCCGGTGTGTAAATACGTATTGTATGGTGAGCCTATTCGTAAATCAGCATAAGTCAAGCGTTCTTTATGCTCAGGCAAAGCGTATTCCACTGTAGCGCAACTTTCAAAAGCCATTTTTCTTTTAAGTCTATTGAAAAACACTGACGCAATAACTGGACGTTCTTCATCAAGATATGCTTCTCTTTCTACAATTGAAGCCATTATGACTAAAGTATCTAGAGACATATGTCGCATATATGGCTCTGCGAGCTTAAAAAATCGCATTACCATAAGCCTTACTACCTGCTCTTCGGAAATAACTACAGGCATCTTATAGGTATCTGGAAAAAGAATTCCCTCAAAGGATGGAAAGGGAATATGATACTCATCAAGTAATTTTCTATCTTTGCATATTGCAAGAAAACTGTCTTTATTCACCACTCCTGCAAAAGCCAATTTCTCAGCTATCTGCTCAAGCCTTAAACCTTCAGGTATAGTTACACTTATTGTAGCAACCGAACCTGATGCAAGAACCATTAATACTGAATCCTCATCCATATAGGTATGAAGCAAGTATAATCCAGCTTGCAGGCTAGTATCAAGCCCCTTAAGTTTCGCCTTAAACTTAAATTTAGCTGGATTATCTATGACATTTTGTTCTTTTAGGCGAGAAGCAATCAGGGATGTTGTTTCGCCATGATGCACTTCAAAATACAAATCTTTTATGTTTTTTTGTTGAACCTTACCCTTGCAGGCAATAAAGCAAGAAAGCGGGAATGCAATTAACAATAGAGTCAATCTCAATAATTTAATCATATACTAATCAATTGTACGTGTTCTAAGGTAATCTGCAAGTAAAAGCGAAGCCGCCACGGCGTCAATTTTTGATTTATCTTTCTTTTTTTCTTTAAGAGGAACGAAGCGTTCGGCAAGCGCGGTTGTCATACGTTCATCAAGAAGATTTACAGGAAAATGATAGCGTTCTTTAAGCAGCGTGTATATTCTTTCCGCCCAGCGAGTGGTTTCCGTACGCTCCGACTTCAGGTTAAGTGGGTAGCCTACTACAATTTCTGCAACTTCACGTTCGGAAATAATTTTAGCAATCTGTTTCATAAAATCACTATCATCCCTTATGATAAAAGCAAATGCGTCAACACATAAAAAAGCCGTTTCATCGGAAAAGGCCACACCTACTCGTTTCTTACCCAAATCGATAGCCATTACCCTTGGCATTAAGGAACCTCCAGATATGGTTTTATTTCTGAATATTTGCCTTTTCCTATACCCGGTACCGAAAGCAAACTTTCCGGATGCAAGAAATCACCGTGACTTTCTCTATATTTTATAATACGCTCTGCCAAACCTTCTCCTATTCCAGGCAATCTGGTTAATTCTTTAACACTTGCTTGATTAATATTCAAACGTAGGGGAGCAACTTGAACTTCCTGAAGCTGGATATCACCTTTTTTAGCATGGCGAACAAATCCAAGAACTACCCCTATTAACAATAGAAAAGCTAGACTCAATAAAGCAACACTTTCTTTTGACAATTTCTGTATTTCCATCAAAACTTAAACACCACAAAGATATCAAGCCCAAGGTCAACACGATTACTTTTTTCACTCCGTGAATCATTAAATTCACCAATATTAAATGTAGCACCACCATCAAAGGCATCTGAAAAAGTATATTTAAGTCCGGCATTAAATTTAGTTTCTGTTGTTATTTTGGGTTTATATTTCGTAGTATCTTTCCTATATTCAATCGTAGAGTGAAATTCTGTTTTCTTATAAGATAGGGTTCCATCTAAAGTAATATCATTTTTAAACTTAAGATGTTTCAAAAACCCCAACTTAAATCCAGAAGGTTTGTTAAAAGTATAACTAATACTTGCAAGCCCTTCAGTTGTTTTAGTAATTAAAGTATCCGGCATTTGACCCGAAGAGAATATATAATTGTCGCCCAAAGAATAGTTCACTGATAAATTAGTACTTATTTTATTCTTCCATTGAGTACTCCACGAAAGTAAAGGACTAAAGCGTAAATTTTTACTAATATTTGTATTTGTAGTATCCGGTATAAATACTTTTTGTATTGTATCGAGCTTTAGTCTACCTTTTTCTGCTATAACGTAGGAAAAACTGGAGGTAAGATTTGAAGAAGTTGCAATTTCCTTTAGAGCATCCCCAAGTTTTGAATACGATACAGTAATCTGTAACGGAGTATAGTTATTACTATAAGTGTTGCTAGAAAACAATTTTCTCTCTTGAGAATATCTAGCAGAAGTTCTTATATCTATTGATTCAATATTGAGTCCTGTACTTATATCGCCCCCTATTTTATCGTTATGCGTTATATTATTTGATGTATTACCTATAAACTGAGTATCTGAACTAAGGGTATCGGTTATTCCTATTATATAGCGCCAGTTATCACCCCAATCAAAATTACGATAGTAATTATAGCTGGAGTTTCTGCTAAAATTAACACCTACTGTAATTGGTAAAAGGAATTTGGTAACCGTTTTCCACGTATCTAAGGCTTTGATTCTTTCCTCGTAAAAACGTACCTGCGGATCAAGAGCAATCATTAAACTATCTTTATTCTGAAGCAAGCTATCTTGTTGCGCGAGTGTATCTATAGAAGATGTATCTGCAGTAAAACTATCTACTTGTAAAGTATCAGATATCAACAAAGTGTCAAAATCAGAAATTTGGGAATTCAATATTAGACTATCGGTTAATGAACTATCTACAGATATCGTATCTAATAAGGAAGTATCCGTGGAAACAGTATCTGCTGACATGGAATCTGCAAGCAATGTATCCGCAATTGGAATACGGGAAAGCGAATCAACCAAAGAAACGCTATCTTCCGCTTGTAGTATTGCCCTTACTTCCTCTTTTCTGGCATCCAAATCTTTCTGTAAAGCGGTTTTTTGTTTACTGAAAATTCCGGACGGATTAAAGCCCACCCATTTTAGCGATACGATAGCTGCATTATTAAGATTAGCATATATAGAATCTGGATGGTTTGAAACACTTATATTCTGATCTTGGTTTTGCTTAAAAGTTGAACTCAAGTTCACAACAGGATTACCAAATGAACCAAAATTAAAATACTTTAGACCAGCTGATAAAGACACTTTTCTATAATAGAAGTTCTTTATTGAAGGATCGTTAAAGAAATCTGTTATAGTAGCAGGTTTTAGGCTATCTGATTTAACAGCTCTAGTTTCTATAAATTTAGCCGTTAGGGGAATATATTTTACAGGATCATAGGATGTTGACGCCTCTAAAGTTAACCCCGCATTGCTGTTTCTCATCGTGGTTGAATCAGAATTAAATTTAATATTTAACGAGTCACGACTCCAAGTCGGATTTATCGCATTATTATATTTTGCACTTAAATTTAAGTCTTTGGGAGCATAGCTTATTTTAGTTTTCCCGACTTTGAATGAAAAATCAGGAGTAGCCGCATACGAAAGACCGTAAGTGCGATTTAAGGAACTAGTGCTGTCTAATCCTGAATTCTGTAAGGCATCTGACCAACTATACGATATCGAACCTCTTAAAGCATCTAAGGTATATTTAAGTAATTTATTCTTAGACTGAGAGTGAGTAACAGAAAATGAAACACCTTTGCTTTCATTTATTGACTGTTTTTTCATTTGTTCGTCTTTCGCAAGCAGAACATAGTCTGTCTGCTTGACATCATAACGAGGTAAAGACGTTCCATAAGAATAATTCATAATAACAGGAATACTGAAACCTATTTTATCAAGTGCAAATTTATGAAGATTAAACGTCGCATTACTTGCAAAATTAGTATTATAATCAACAAGTGGAGTAGTATTCTTTGCAACAAGATTAGTAAAGCTACCTTCATCTCTACTGTAGTTGGCCCTTACTGTAGCAAGATCTGCAAAGTTAAGCCCACTGCTTATAGAAAATTGACTCCCTATATTTTTATACGGTTCGTTAAGCCTTATGTCGTTGAACCATATTTCGCCTTCCCTGAAGGTACCTCCGCTTTTATTTATTACACCCAGTTCAAAATATTTTACAGAGGCAAAGGTAGGCGCCCCTCTCACAAGTAAGGTTGAATCGTCATTTGCGGCAATATAGGCATAGTCCTTAGTTAGTGTATCATATTTGGCGTTCTTCAATTTAACCAAATTATCCAGTTCAATTGTGAATTCAGTCCATCCATTATCCAAATGTCTTCCTTTGGAAATGTTATTACGTACTTCGTAATACGATGATGCCCCAGAACCCATTCTGAAATAGAATAAAGGATCATTCTTATCATTGTGAACGTATAACTTAAGCCTTTTGTATCCCCTGAAGTCATCGGGACTGGCGTCCCACCTGGTTACCTTTGCCGCATGGTTATTAGCAAGGTTCTTATAGACCAAACGTATGGAATTATCCTGTTCGTTTTGAGCGGCATTTAATGGAAAAGGAGCTTTATAATTTTCATCTGTTTCTGTTCCTACAACGTCAATATAAACCGCTTCTGTTAATGAATCTACTGGATTAAGGGTATCAAGGGTATATAAATCTCGTTCCTCCCATTTATTTCCCACAAAAGACCATGAATAAATCTCAATATCCATATTACTTGCCATGTTATCAAACCAAATTCTGAATAAATCCACCGCATACATATTATTTTCGCCAAAATTCTTAAATAAACTGTCATTTGCAAGGGGAATACTTAATCTTATCCAACCATTCGTTCCCCCCAGGGAATCCACGTATTGCCGAATAAATTCAGAATCGCTTAAATCAAAAACAAGACTGGAATAATCGTTTTTTGTAGTATTGAAACCGTCTCTATCAAGATCTTCTCCATCCCATTTGCCATTACCTTCAGTACCGTTAGGATTATAGTTATTCTTATTTTTATCTGTTTGAGAATCGTCATTGCCGTCATCTCCGGTAATATTATCTGCATCAGTTCCCGGAATTTCATCCAAACCAATATCTTCGTTATCGTCACCACTTGAATTAATGAAGTTGTCATTACCGTTTATATCTTCGTCGTTATTTTCCCCCAAACCTGCAATTTCACCAGATTTATTCAAACGAAGTTGATCTTCATCCATATTTGAACCAAAATCGAAATGTATTTTACCCGATGCGCCATTTGTTCGCATAATTACTTCTAAATTTTCCGCCTTGCTAATATCTAGGGGTAAACCTGGATAATTCGAACCAATAATACCTGTCCAATATTGATTACTCTCAGGCCTCCAATCTATCTTCATAACCGTACCTGTTTCCGGTTTACCGGTTAAAGTGGGATTACCGTGCAATTCACTCTGAACATCAAGAATCTCACGTGTTGTCCATAAAGGACGTCTCCGCGAATAATACGCGGTATCCATTTTATACAAAACGGAATCTGAACCAATGGAATCAATAGGAGTACTTGTTTGGTACCATGATAAAGGCAATATTACATTAACAGAATTTGCTTGTTTTACGCCTTCAAAGTCTTCTATCCACACAGAGGCAGATCTGTGAGTATTGGGATTAGGCATAGACATGGCGGCATTTAAGCCAATATTCATACTTGACTTGGTTTCTGTGGACACAAGAGGTATTTTATCAACCGCTTTCGTAAGAAAATTCAGCTCCTCTTTAACTGATAAATCCATTTGCCCCAATGCACGAGAAAAGGGTTCCAACCCCAAAACAGGCCTTATATCTGATGAGTAAGCCTCATTCCGATATAATATACTACCTCCCATAGTTACACCATCGGTAAGTTCAGATTCAGCCCTCAAGCCAAGTAACGATTTCTGATCAAGGGCGAATATCTGCTTCTCTTCCCATGTTACTTTAATTTTACTGTTTGGATTAAGGTCCTTAAGAATAGTTAATATACCGCTTTCGTAATCAACCGTATATTCACCATCACTTTTTTTGAGTTTAATTCCATCTACCCATACCTGTTCGGAATTCTTTACAGCGAAAATACCTAACTTGATATTCTTAGCTATGGTTTCAAAACTATAGCGTATCTTAAAAACTCCACCCGAGCTACTTCCCTGATAACGATCTTTATATATTTTTTCAAGTTTTGTCGAATCTGCCGCGTTAACGTCTAAGTTTTGAGCTAAAAATGGATTAAGATCATCAAATATTATTTCTTTTAAGCGTTTTTCATGAGTTTTTTCTAGTAAAGTGTAAGTATTATTATTTTTAAGCGTTAACCCCAAAGTATATGCATACCGTTCATTAGTTTTTGGATTTTTATTACTTCCATTTTCTTCTTTGATGATATCTATTCTTAAATTTATCATTTCACCCGAACCGGACAATTTGTAATGGTTCCTACGCATATTATTCCAAAAAGGACTTGAGGGACTTGGGTCTTGTGGCCAAATCAAAAGAAGGTTCAAAGTATCATTAACGCCTAAAAGACTATCTCCGTCTGAATCATAATACCAACCGAAAGTATCGGTTAGAGTTGTACAAGCTACCGCAAGTACACTATTATTAGGCAAAGCGTTAGATAGTTCTACAACCCAACCAACTCCTTTTTCATTATAGGGAACTAATTCATAATCCTTACCTCTTTCCAGCTCTACAAATTTCTTTCCTCGCTCAGCTTCTGTATCATTGGTAGTATCGCTCGGATCAATCCAGGCATTTCCAACCCAATATTTACGACCATCTCCACCTCTCCTTGACAAATTATCAGCATATAGCACAAAATGATTAAGGAGAGAATCTGTAGCATGTGATTGGGGAGAAAGATTCTGATTCGCTTTTCGTAAATCTTCATAAAATACAAAGAAATACTTTCTGGCGACATAACTCCTGTCGTATATTTCACCACTTATAGTTTGCGAAGAACCTTTGAACTCTCCGCTATTTGATTTAGTTTCTTCACGCGAAGCAACTGCATAAATATCTACAGGTCCCAGTTTAACCTGACCATTTATTCCAAACAAACCTTGATGAGCAGGCAATTGTTGAGTATTTGATCCAAGATTTAAAGAAACATCACCTGCTTCAATTTTTTTTACAATTTCATCATCATCACCAGTATAAGAAAGCTTCACTTTGTTATTATCGAATAATTCGTTTCCCCCTGACTTATGGTTAATCTCAACTTTGGTTTTCCGCGCAATAATACCGTTTACTTTAACATCAAGATCCTGCTTCAAGTTAATACCCAAACCGGAAGCAGTTGTTTTGTTATCAACGTTAGTTTTATTGGGATAGACGGAATTAGAACCACCTAAAGTAATTCTATCCTGGCCGCTAATTCTAATTTCAGTTTTTTCTTTCCCCATTTGAATTTTGATATCGGGAATGAATCCTCCTACACCTTCTGCTTCCCTTTTATTACTCTTGTTTCTTAATTCAGTTCTGAAACCTTCAAAAGCTAGTTTTTTTTCAGACTCAGCAAAATATTCCTCTACCGTTTTAACATCCAACAAACCAAGATAAACTGAATCAACCCACTCTTCATAATAAACTAAGCCAGCATCGTAATCGACATTTTCCACAGTATGTTTCCCATAATTAGAATTATCGGAAATACCCCATTGACTAATAAAAAGCAGAACTAGAAATGCACTCATTTAATCCCTTCCGCTTTCTTTATTTTTTTGCCAGCCATAAAGATGCAACAACTTTTGCAAGATTCACAGCACTCAAACCAGATAGCTCTAAAAGTTTATCCGCAGCCCCATGTTCAATAAACTTATCTTCAAGACCTATTCTAACCACTTGCTTTTGTATACCCAAAGATTCCAATTTTTCCATAACAGCTGAACCAAAACCGCCGGCAAGATAGTTTTCTTCCACTGTAACTATAACCTTATGTGATTTGGCTATTTGCAATAACAATTTGTCATCCATAGGCTTAATAAAACGTGCGTTGACGACAGTAGGATTTTTCCTCCCAAGCAACATCAAAGCTCCTTTAGCAATCCTGACACCACTGCCTGTTCCAAGAATAGCTATTCTCTTCCCTTTATTGATAATTTCCCACGAACCTATCGGCAATAAAGACGGTTTAGCAGATATCTTAACACCTTCCACACTACCTCGCGGAAAACGGAAAGCAAAAGGGCCATTGTTATACTGAAGCGCTGTATACAAAATATCTCGAAGTTCGGCTTCATCCTTTGGGGCGGCTACTACCAAATTAGGAATCATTCTAAGATAGCCTAAATCGAATACACCGTGATGAGTAGGACCATCAGCACCAACAATACCCGCCCTATCAATGGCAAAAATAACCGGTAGTTTCTGCAAAGCTACATCATGAATTAACTGGTCGAAAGCGCGTTGCAGAAAAGTGGAGTAAACTGCAAAAACCGGTTTCATACCTTCCAGAGTGAGTCCGGCTGCAAATGTAACGCAATGTTCCTCGGTAATTCCAAAATCAAAAAATCTCTTGGGGAATCTTTTCTTAAATTCCGTCAATCCGGTTCCCAAAGTCATCCCTGCAGTGATAGTTACAACAGCTTTATCTTTCTCGGCAAATTCAAGAAGCGCTGCACCGAAAACCTGAGAATAGCTTTCTTTTGCACAAGAGGAGATAGCGCATGTTTCCAAATCGAAGGGACCTATACCGTGAAAACGCTCAGGATCATCGGTCGCCCCTTTAAATCCATGCCCTTTTTGAGTATGTACATGCACAAGTAATGGCCCTTGAACCTTTCTGAGACGTTTGAAAAACGAAATTAGCGTTTTTAGATTATGACCATCCAAAGGCCCAAAGTAATGAAAACCCATATCTTCAAAATAGCCACCTGGAGTAAGAATACTCTTGATACCACGTTCCCAACGACTAGCCCATCCGCGCCAAAAAGAACTGGTCTTACGAAAAATCTTTCCAAACAATCTCCACGTGCCTTGACGCAAACGTTGATAAAATCCAGTAGCGGTAAAACGAGCAGTAATGGCGCTAAGGTAATTTGATAAAGCGCCGGTACTGCGACCAATAGACATAGCATTATCGTTAAGTATTACTATTAGATTCGACTGCGAATCACCTATGTGGTTAAAAGCTTCTAAGGCCATACCTGAAATTGCCGACCCATCACCGATTACAGCTATTACATTAAAGTTTTCATTCTTCAGATCGCGGGCTTTAGCTAAACCAAAAGCTGCAGAAAGAGAAGTTCCTGCATGACCTGTACCAAATACATCATAAACACTCTCTTCACGTTTAGGAAACCCGCTTATTCCTTTATACTTACGCAAAGTATGAAATCTATTACGCCTACCAGTAAGAAGCTTATGAGAATAACATTGATGCCCCACATCCCAAATTATTTTATCGTTAGGAGTGCTGAAGACATAATGAAGTGCTATTGTTAATTCAATTGTTCCTAAATTTGGAGCAACGTGCCCACCATTTTTACTGGTAACTTCAAGAATCCTCTGTTTGAGTTCTCCGGCAAGCGCTTTAAGCTCGTTGAGTTGTAACTTTCTTAAATCAGTTGGAGAATCTATTTTATCAAGAAAACTCATTTCACCCTCTCAACTAAATAATTCGTTAATTCAATAAGCGGTAACCAACTGGCTCCAAGGCCTTTGAAAATCCTTTTTGCCCGGTTGATATAGGAATTCGCCATCTTCTTTGACCTCTCTAAACCATAGAGTGCAGGATAAGTCAATTTATCATCATTATTATCTTTACCTGGGGTTTTACCCAACTCTTCTTTAGAACTAATAAGATCCAAAACATCATCACGAATCTGAAATCCCATACCTGCACATACTCCAGCCTTAAAAAGATGGACAAGCGTGTCATCATTCCCGCCAGCCAAAAGGGCGCCTACCCAAATGGAAAAAGCGATGTAGAGAGCTGTTTTTCTAAGATGAATATGACGAAGGAACTTTGCATTTTTATCACGACCGTATAAATCGTCAACCTGACCTTTTGAAACACCTGAAAGACCTAGAACACGGGTAAACCCAGCTATAGTTTTATTGAGTAATACGGGATTAGCTTTAGAACGAATTACCAATCCTAACCCATCAATCATCAATGCATCCCCTGCTAAAATAGCCATACCTTCGCTAAATTTTTTATGATTTGAAAGCTTACCTCTACGAAAATCGTCATCATCCATAGCCGGTAGATCATCGTGAATTAAAGTAAATGTATGAACTAACTCCAAGGCGCAAGCAACAGGAAGCACTATATCAATATCTCCGCCTCCTACAGCCTCATAAGAAAGCAAGGCGAGAATTGGACGCAACCTCTTACCTCCGGCGAACAAACTATAGCGCATAGCTTGAGTCAAGATATGTTCATCATCAGGCAAATAACGCAAAAGCGCCGCCTCAATGACTTGACGTTTTTCTCCAAGCAAGGCGACTATATCCATTTTACCTCCTTCACCGCTCACTTTAGACATATAAAAACCTCATACACCTACAAGAAAATTGCTATTTAGACCTCCTTTCTGCCGCAATAACAACATTTTCCAATAAGGCGGCAACTGTCATGGGACCAACCCCACCCGGAACCGGCGTAATAGCTTTAACTTTAGTCGAAACAGCTTCAAAGTCAACATCCCCAACCATACTCCATCCAGCAGATGTTTCCACAGCGTTTATACCTGCATCTATCACAATTTGATTGGAGTGAATAAATTCCTGCCCCACAAACCTTGCCCTTCCAACAGCGGCAACCAAAATATCAGCTTGTTTGGTATAGCGGGTTAAATCACCCGAGCGGGAATGACAAATGGTTACCGTAGCATTTCCCTTCTTTGTTTTTTGTATAAGAATCTGAGCCAAAGGCCACCCCACCGCCTTACCGCGCCCGATTATAACAACGTGCCTAGCCTCAAGTTCTATTTCATAATTATGCAAAAGATTAATAATACCTGCAGGAGTAGCCGGAAGGAATTCAGAGTTATCAAAAGCCAACCTTCCTCGATTTATTGGGGAAAGACAATCTACGTCTTTCTGAGGATCAATTGCAGTCAAAATGCGTTCTTCATCAACAACCTTAGGTAAAGGTATTGCCACTATTATTCCGTGAACATCAACATCTGCATTAAGCTGTATTACAGCGTTGTAGACTTCCTCTTCCGTTACATCAGCAGCAAGATTAATTGATTGAGTCGCTATCCCCAGTTTAGCACAAATTCTAGCTTGCGAATGCTGATAAGAAAGAGATGCTTCATCAGCACCTGCAGTCAAGAATGCCAATTTAGGAATAATTCCTTTAGCAACTAAAGTTTGAACACGTTCGGCAAGCAAAGCACGCTTTTGGCGCGCAACTTTTTTCCCGTCAAGTATCATAGACATGCTAAATTGTAACACCAAGAGAAGGCTTGTCAATACTCTGCCTCCACTTTAGTTGCCAGTACTACAAGGCTTGACTTAAGAAGTTCTCATCAACACTCCGTAACACCCCGTGGATTATTCAATATCTCAATTGCTAATCGTACTGTAACTTTATTGCAATTTGTACATCTAAACTTACCTCCCCTGAATTCCTCAGGCTTTCTACTATCAAGGATAGATTGACATCATCATAGCTAAGTCTATAATACCCATTATGCTTACAAACGATGTATTAATTAAGAAAGTTGCCCATACCGAAGGTGTTACCGAGGAATTCATCCGTAATGGATTAGATAAAGGAACTATAGTAATCCCGTACAACCTGAAAAGGCCAAAAGACATAGAACCTATGGGAGTAGGAACAGGATTACGAACCAAGGTAAACGCCAATATCGGCACCTCTCCGTCGATAGCGGATATTGACAACGAATTGGCCAAACTTAAGGCCGCATGTTCCGCCGGAGCCGATACTGTAATGGATTTATCCACCGGTGGCGACATTGATGAAGTTAGAAAAATTATAATTGATGCCTCACCTGTTCCAATAGGTACGGTTCCAATTTATCAAGCGGCATGTGATTCTCCAAAATTGGGAAAGTCGTTTCTGGATTTAACCGTTGGCGAAATCTTCGATGGTGTAAAAAAACATCTTGATGACGGTGTTGACTTTCTCACAATACATACAGGCTTAACCAAAACAAGCGTTGAAAGATTGAAGCGCTGGAAAAGACTTGCAGGTATAGTAAGTCGTGGTGGAGCCATGATGGTCGAATGGATGCTTCGCAACAAGAAAGAGAATCCCTTTGCCGAACACTTTGATAGGCTTTTAGAACTTGTGGCAGAATATGGAGCTTGCCTAAGTCTTGGAGACGGCCTCAGACCCGGCGCCCTTGCCGACGCCTCGGACAGACCACAAATTCAGGAACTCCTGATTATTGGAGAACAGATAGACAGGGCAAGAGAGCTTGGAGTGCAAGCTATGGTTGAAGGTCCTGGACATATGCCTATCAATCAAATTGAGATGAACATGAAACTTCAAAAAGAGATATGTCATGGCGCTCCATTCTACGTGCTTGGACCTTTGGTAACCGATGTCGCTCCAGGATACGACCACATAGTATCAGCTATAGGCGGAGCAATAGCCGGTATGTACGGAGCTGATTTCTTATGCTATGTAACGCCATCAGAACATCTTGGCTTACCTGATGTTGCAGACGTAAGGGCAGGAACTATAGTATCACGAATTGCCGCCCATGCAGCAGATATTGCCAAATATCCTCAAAAAGCCACTGCATGGGATAAAAAGGTTTCAAGATTGAGGGAAGACTTCAAATGGAAAGAAATGATTGCTGCAACTATTGATCCACTAGAAGCAGAAAGAAAGTTCGGCGCCTATCCCAAGGAAGAGGGAGACGTATGCACAATGTGCGGTGAATTTTGCGCTATCAAACGCTCTAAGGAGGCTCTAAAGTGAGTGATTATCGCATTTTTGCTCCAGGTCCTGTAGAAGTTGACCCTGAAGTACTTGCCGAAGGAGGCAAAACTTTTCCATATCATAGAGATAAATCCTTTGCCAATATTGTAGGAAAAGCCGCTCAGGATATGAAAAATATTCTGTTTTCTCCTAATTCCAGAATATTCTTTTTCACATCCTCAGGAACCGGCGGCATGGAAGCTTCTATCGCCAACTTGTTTTCTGAAGGCGATGAAGTACTTATCACTTCAATAGGTAAATTCGGTCAACGCTGGCGCGAGATTGCAGATGCATATCATCTAAAAGTTCACTATTTAAGATTTGAAATGGGCGAATCTGCCGACCCTTCAATGATTGAAGAACGCTTGAAGACTCATCCAACAATAAAAGCGGTACTCACCACTTTCACAGAAACTTCAACAGGTGCAATTAACGATGTTAAAGCCATTGGTGATATTGTACGTAGTCGAGATAGGCTTTTCGTACTAGATTCAATTGCCGGATTGGTTGCCGATGAATTACGTATGGATGAGTGGAAGGTTGATACAGTTATAGGCGGCGCACAAAAAGCTATTGGCGCACCTCCAGGCCTGTCTATAGTTGCCATGAATAATCGGGCATGGGAAGCGGTTTCACATTCCAGGCTCCCTAAATACTATTTTAACATGCAAATTGCCGAAAAGTTCAGGCTCAAGAATTTTACTCCCTGGACTCCAGCCATCACTGTTATGATGTCTATGGCTAAATCATTATCCATGATAACTGAAAAAGGCATTGAACAGGTATGGGCGGAACATGCCAAATGGGCTGGAATATTTCGCAATAAAGCCTTAGAAATGGGATTTTCCTTCATGCCTACTACCCCGTCTAACGCCTTAAGCGTAATTAAAATGCCTGACGGAGTTGATTCAACTGAAATTATAACAGAGATTAAAGAAAAGGAAGGAATATTATTTGCCAACGGCCAACAAGAACTCAAAGGACATCTCATAAGAATAGGTCATATGGGTCATACGAATGAAGCAGATACCCTTAAAGCTCTGGAAGTTCTTGAAAAATACGCTCTTACAAAAGTCAAAGGAGGCTAACTTGCCTAAAGGTAGAATATTTTCAGGGATCCAACCCTCAGGACGTTTGCATATCGGCAACTACTTGGGAGCAATAAAACAGTTTCTGCCTTTGCAAGACGAATACGAAACTATTTACGGTATCGTTGACCTGCACGCCATGACTCAGGAATATAAAAAGGAAGATATGCCGGAACGTGTCATCAATGCCGCAATAAACTATCTAGCCTGCGGACTTAACCCTGAAAAGGCCACTATCATGGTTCAATCAGGTGTGCAGGAACACACCGAACTGGCATGGATTCTTTCAACCGTTACTCCTCTCCCCTGGATTCAGCGCGTACCAACATTCAAAGAAAAAGCTAAAAATCAACCAGATAACGTCAATATGGGCCTGTTTAATTATCCAATATTAATGGCTGCAGACATCTTGCTTTATAAATCAGTAGCTGTACCGGTCGGTGAAGACCAACGTCCACACCTTGAATTGACACGCGAAATTGTTCGTTCTTTCAATAATAGATTCGGTAACTACTTTAGCGAACCCAAAGAACTAATAAGCAAAGGAAAAGGCGCCCGGGTAATGGGGCTTGACGGCAAACGTAGAATGAGTAAAAGTATCGGCAACTGTATTTATTTGGATGACGAACCTGATGAACTTAGACGCAAAATAAATCGTGAGGGTGTAACAGATCCGGCACGAGTGCGAAAAACCGACCCCGGCAACCCTGATATATGCAATATCTTCACATGGCATAAGCTTTTTTCATCTGAAGACGAACAAAAATACTGCGCCAAACAGTGCCAGGCAGGAGCATGGGGCTGCCTAGACTGCAAAAAAATCCTGATAGATAACATCCTTACCCTATTAAAACCTATTCAGGAGCGCCAGAAGGAATTAAAAGCCGAGATTGAAAAGGTTAAAGACATTATCAAGGAGGGAACAAGCAAGGCGCGCAAGATTGCTGCTGAGACGATGAAAGAGGTAAGAGAAATTACAGGGCTAACCTTCTTAAGCTAAGTTTTTATTCCAGCTCTATTGATTCAGTTTCTGCATATAAATCTTTGATGTTAAGACTTTTGTACTACAGGTACGATTAAACTTAGACTAGGATATGGATTATAACGAACTTAAACGCTAAAGTGATCCCAACCACGAGGATGCAAGGGTTTAAGTTCTCCGTTAATTTCGAGAAACGCCCCATGACCTTTCTCTATACGCCCGATACGATGTATAGATAGCGAGGCCATCTCTGAAGGGAGTTTGGTAGACGCCTTGGCGGTAAACAACAATTCATAATCCTCTCCCCCGTTGAGAACCAAAGAATCCCAATTTTCCCCAAAGCGCTCAATGTAACTAATAAGGTCAGGATGTTTGGGTAAGAGCGTGTGTTCAACTATGAGTTTTACAGCACTTGAACGAGCCAAACGACAAGCGTCGGTAGAAATACCATCAGATACGTCCATACATGCCGAAACCTTAGCACGAAGCTTAATACCAAGGTCTACACGAGGTTCCGGCCGTAAATGCCGCTCTATGGCATCGGAAAATCCATCTAATTTGCGTCGCATCGCAAGTAGACGTTGCCCTACAGTAGAGAGTCCAGGAAAACCTGAGAGGTACAATAAATCGCCAGGCACAGCTCCAGAACGTAGGAAAGGCCTTTTCGCTTCACCAATAGCGGTAAGACTTAGGATAAGATTGTCCGATGCCACTGTATCGCCACCGGCAATTTCGCACTTCAAGGGCGCACAAACTGCTTCCATACCTTCATAAACTCGTTTAAGAAAAGTTAAGTCAAAATCAGGTGGCACAAAAAGGTTTACTAAAAGACATATCGGCTCAGCTCCCATTGCCGCCAAGTCTGATATACTTGCTCCAGCCGATTTATAACCTATATCTTCAGGCGAAAAATACAAGGTTGAAAAATGCAGATTGTTGGCATAAGAATCAGACGATACCACAATACCATTGTGTAATACTAAAGCGTCGTCTCCTATGCCAGTTATTACCCGTGGATTACGTATGCTCGTCCACTGCCCAACCCTATCAAGAAACCCTTGTTCGCCAAGTTCCTTAAAAGTCGGCATCTTTGAGCGTTCTTCTAATTAACTCTGCTCTCTTGATATCCCGTAAATCAGGCGATAGTTCTTTATTATAAAAGAATTGAAGATTCGCGGGACGAGTGATAATCATCAGACGATTAAGTTTTCCAGGATCAAGATTTCTGATTTTATAAAGTCCCAACCTTAAAGTTGACAAAAGATTTAAGGTTTCTTCACTGTTCAGAGTAAGAGCATGGGTAAGTATTCCCAAAGATCTTAATACTTTATCATCAATGTGTATCTTCATCTTAGTCTGCAAAAAATTCCTTGCTTCTCGTTCATATTTAACTAGTTGTAGCGCCATACTCTGCAATGTATCAATTATTTCCGCCTCACTTTGCCCAAGGGTTCTTTGGTTAGATATCTGAAATAAATGCCCCTTGGTTTCAGTTCCTTCCCCATATGTTCCACGAACTGAAAGCCCCAGTTGAAGCACGCCTCTCAAAACCCTATCAATTTCTTTAGTAAGTACAATACCGGGAAGGTGAATCAAAATAGATGCCCGCATACCGGTTCCAACATTGGTTGGACATGCCGTAAGAAAACCGTAGCGATCGTCAAAAGCAAAAGGTAGCTCATTGTTAAATTTCTTGTCTATCTCATCAAGCTTGGCCCAACATTCTTTAAGCGAAAGCCCTGAACCGAAATACTGCATCCTAAGATGGTCTTCTTCATTAACCATCAGGCTAAAACTTTCATCAGGCATCGTAAAGAATCCACGATGCATCCTGCTTTGCAAAAAATCCGGCGAAATTAAATGACGTTCCAGTAAAAATTGAGCTTCCAAAACAGACATATCCAACATGTCAGTTAAATTTCTACCATTAGTGTTTATTGCTCTATTGAGCGCTTCATTAATATGCTTCATTACATCAATTTGCTGAATAGCTGAGGTTTTACTTAAAAAAGGCATCCCTGAGACATTCCTAGCCAAGCGAATTCTGGAACTAACAACAATATCTGAATTTTCCCCTTCACCGGACAACCAAACGCCTACCTCATGACTCCGAAGTCCACACTTCCATGGCTTCCAGTTTTGGGATGATGACGAATCTTGCATTCCCTAATTCCCTTCAAACTTCCTTAAACTATCTCTTATTTTGGCAGCCCTTTCATAGTCCTCTGCTTGAATAGCTTGAGCCAGCGCTTTACGAAGTCTTTTCAGTTCCATTTCCTTAAACATCAAGGTATTGCTTAAGCCCAACTCTATCTTACGACCAACATGTCTGGTAGTTCCATGAATCCGTGAAAGCAGATTTTCAATTTTGACGCCAAAACTCCGATAACATTCCTGACAACCAAAACGTCCAATCTTACGAAAATCTTCCCAGGTAGAGCCACAAGATACACATTTCAATTCGGAATCGTCTTTAGTAGCGCTTTCTTTC
>Ga0256846_1000379_pt1 | contig 18580 bp, 19 predicted proteins | sample TevniametaG_FD_189098 | JGI IMG/M metagenome (GOLD analysis project Ga0256846, IMG submission 189098) | Tube worm associated microbial communities from hydrothermal vent at the East Pacific Rise, Pacific Ocean - Tevnia | ecosystem: Host-associated > Annelida > Integument > Unclassified ...
ATTTCACAGCATAAAGTTAGTGATTTTTTTTAAATATAAAATCCACATTTCTAAACAAAACAAAACTTGACCAAACTTTGAAAAGTGAATACGAGATAGAATCGCGCACCGGACACTTCGATACAAATTTCATTCCTGCCGTCATGAAATTCACTCAGTGTCCTTCTCATATAATACACAATATGCCTCGTCAATTTAATATTCATAAAGAAGATAAAGCCAAATAATCATAGCACAATCAAAAGCATTTTTATACATTTGTAACAAACATAAGGTCTATGAAATATTTAGTAAATCTCATCCGAATCAGTGTAGGGCTTACCTTTATTTTTTCAGGGTTTGTAAAACTGGTTGACCCGATTGGAACCAAGATAAAAATGTTGGAATATTTCAGTGAAGATGTACTTAATCTGGGTTTTCTCAATGCCTATGCATTAGAAATCTCCATATTACTTATTTTGATGGAATTTGTTCTTGGCATTTGGCTGTTGCTTGGCTACAGACCGAAAATAACCGTGAATCTTTTGCTTGTTCTGACGTTGTTCTTTCTCTTTCTAACTTGGTATTCTGCCTATTTCAATAAAGTAACAGACTGTGGCTGCTTTGGTGACGCCATAAAACTATCGCCTTGGGAAACTTTCTATAAAAACGTAGTACTTATCATTCTTGTGCTTGTTTTGAAAAAATATCAAGCCAATATAAAACCCGTTATCTCCGGAAAAAAAATAAGAACCGCATTGGCACATGGCTTTGGTTTGGCCGCACTTTTATTGAGCATTTACAGCATTCTGCATTTACCCTTAATCGATTTCAGACCCTATGCCATTGGAAAAAATATTACGAAAGGCATGCGTATTCCCAAAGATGCCCCGCAAAGCAAATTTAAAGAAATTTGGTACTATAAAATCAATGGAGAAACAAAAGAATATACAACAGACCAAGCACCTTGGGATATTCCCGGAGCCGAATTCATCAGCAGAAAGACCATTCAAATTTCCGAAGGATATACACCTCCAATTCATGACTTTAGCATAGAAAATGATGATGAAGGAGATATTACAACACAAGTTCTCAAAACGAATAAAATCTATTTGATTATCTCCTCTAATCCAAGTAAAATCAATAGTGATGCTATTGCAAAAGTCAAACTGTTTGTTTCTGATGCAAAACAAAAAAATGTTAAAGTTATCGGACTATTTAGTCAAATTGATAAAAACATGGAATCTGCTTTTGATTTTCCCCTATATTTGACTGATGAAACCACGCTCAAAACTATGATTAGAAGCAATCCCGGTATTATTCTTTTGAAAAAAGGAACCGTTGCAAAAAAAATGTCGTGGAGAGATTTAGAATAAAAAGATCACTTATAAAATTCAAGATATATGAAAAAGTTTTTATCCCTATTATCACTTTCATTTACAATGTTTTTCCATGCACAACAAAATGTTGTAATTACCAACATACAACACCCGAATGAACCCAGTATCATTATAAACCCCAACAACACTCAAAACATTGTTGTAGGAGAAAATTCCAGAAGATATTTTGTCAGCAATGACGGAGGACTCACTTGGACACAGAAAATGATCACATCGAATTTCGGCTATTGTTGCGATCCTTGTCTTGATGCCGATATGAATGGAAATCTGTATTTTTTCCATCTTTCCAATCCAAACAACGGAAGTTGGATTGACCGAATTGTTTGTCAAAAATCTACCAACAACGGAAACAGTTTTGATGCAGTTGATTCTTATACAGGACTGAATTCTACGGAAAAACAAGACAAACAGTGGTCGGTCATCGACAATCAAAATAACATTGTTTATGTCACTTGGACACAATTTGATCAATACGGAACGCCGAATCCCACCAAGTTTTCCAATATTCTTTTTTCCAAATCAACCGATGGCGGAAACACATGGAGCAATCCCGTCCAAATCAATGAAACTTCAGGAAATTGTGTAGATGATGACGATACTGTAGAAGGTGCCGTTCCTGCCGTTGGTCCCAATGGAGAAGTTTATGTTGCTTGGGTAGGACCCGCAGGCTTGGTTTTTGACAAATCTACAGACCACGGGCAAACTTGGTTGCAACACGATATTGTTATCGATAATATGCAAGGCAGCGGCGGATGGGCTTATACCATTCCCGGAATCAACAGATGTGATGGTCTGCCCATCACCAAATGTGACTTGAGCAACGGACCGCATCGAGGAAATATTTATGTGAATTGGAGCGACCAAAGAAATGGAACCGATAATACGGATATTTGGTTGGCAAAATCTGCTGATGGAGGCAACACTTGGTCTGCCCCTATCAAAGTGAATAATGACAATTCCAACAAACATCAATTCCTCACATGGATGGATATTGACCAAACCACCGGCTATCTCTATTTTGTTTTCTATGACAGAAGAAATTATAACGATAACAACACAGATGTTTATATGGCTGTCTCTACTGATGGCGGACAAACTTTTATCAACCGAAAAATCTCGGAATCTCCTTTTATTCCCAATTCGGGAACATTTTTTGGAGACTACAACAATCTGAGTGTTCATAATGGCATAGTCAGACCCGTATGGGGGCGCTTACACAATGGCAATCAGAGCCTTATGACTGCTATTCTCAGCCAGAACGATCTCTTATCTGTTCCTGAAGAAAAAATAAAAATTACAGATGCAAAAATCTATCCCGTTCCTTCATTTAACGATGTATTCGTTAAATATAAATTGCTAAAAACAGAAAGCATCAGTATCAATATTTATGACGAAAGCGGCAGATTGGTCAAAACACCTATCAAATACCAAAAAAGAAATCAAGGAAAAAATGTCGAAAAACTCAACTTGAAAGAACTCAATCTTTCTAAAGGAATTTATTTTATAGAGCTTTCTACATCACAGTATAAAAAAGCTTTGAGAATGCTCAAAATATAATCACCATCCTAAAACTTAAGACCAAACAGAGTGCTTTTGTGAGCACTCTGTTTTTTTTTATATCAATTTATACCCGACAAAGTATCATATAGCGGTATAATTTTTGTGGTATTCTTCTAGCATTTTTCTAAATTTCACATCATGAAAAAAACTATCATTTTTCTACTTCTCCCCATTTTATTATTGTCTTGTGATTCATACTATAACAAGATTCACCACGAATATGACGATTATAAAAAAGAAGAAAAAATTTATCTCGCATTTCAAAAAGAAGCCAAATCATTGTCAAAACGCAACAAAATTCCCACCAACTTGTTGTGGAGAAAAATAAAAGGAGAGCAACAAAACACAACATCTTTATATCTCACATTTCCCTACTTGAATTTAGATGCCGAAGTTTCTAATGAATTTTTTATCAAAACGGATGATGATATCGTTAAAGTCAATTTTGATAAAATCAAAAATACATCTTACCATCATAAAGACAGCTCACAAGAAACCAAAATCATTAAAGAAAAGGATAAAAATGATAAGGAAAAAGAAATTATCACTCATACCACAGACAGCTATGACCGAGAGTTTCAAAAAACAAAAGTGCAATATATTATACCGGAAAGTCTTCAAAACAAAATACTAAAAACCAATCAACTATCCATTAGGTTCTATATCAACACAGAAGCCTATACGCTGAAAATGAATCAAAATCAGCTGAATAAAACCAAAGATTTCTTTAGGCAAAATTCTAATTCACAAATAGCCAGTATACGCCAATAAGAATTGCCAAAATGCCGCTCCAAAATCTGATATCCAAATAGATTTTAATCGGCTTATCTTGTTTTCTGTGAAATCTTCCTATAACCAAGGCATATATTGTCATTGCAAACACGGTTCCCATGGCAAATCCAAGCATATATTCAATAGATTCATAACTACTTGAATAGCCTAAAACCGGCAACATCAAAATGAAATGTGAAACGCCTGCAAAACCATGAATAATTCCAATCAAAAATGCCGTTGTTATATTTTGGCGGGGCGAGTTTTGATGTGTATGAGTATGAATATCCGTTTGATGTTGATGCTGATGAATATGCAAATAGTCTTCGCCGTTTCTTTTATGCAAATGCGGATGTATGTGTTTATGTTTAGGATTCTTGATTCTATAAAGTGCCCATAAACCTATGCCTATCAAAATGATACCCACAAATTTTTCGCTATATGCCGAAATCTTATCAACGGGAACAAAGTCTTTCAGAAAATACAAAAACATGCCTATCAGGAGCATTCCAAACACATGCCCTATGCCCCAAAATAAACCTATTTTATAATGTTTTTTTTTATTTTCCAGCACCAAAGGTGTCACTGCAGCCAAATGATCCGGTCCGGATAATACGTGTGCCAAAGCGGCAAACAAACCTATGAGCAAGGGAATTTTCATTTCTGTCGTTTATTTATGTTATTTTGAAATGCTTTCATTATCTCGGATATTTGAAAATCTCAGGATTTTCTTGAAACAATATCGATTCGTTAACAAATTCTGGGCAATTGTTCTCCAATAGGCATATGAACAACTCTCTTTCCTCCCATCGGATTGGTTATCAACACTTTCCCTTCATGTTCTCCAAGAACTTCTCCGATGATGGCAGCATGTCTACTGTCTTCGTTTTGACGTAAAAGTGCAACAACTTTGTCTGCCACTTTTTCATTGACAAATGCCATAAAAATGCCTTCATTGGCAGAATACAACGGGTCCAATCCCAATATTTCACAAGCTGCTTTCACTTGCTGCGCCACCGGAATATCTTGATTTTTCAGCACAATACCTTTGTGCATCTCTGTTGCAATTTCATTCAATGTTGCCGCAACTCCACCGCGAGTGGGATCTCTGAACAGATGAATATCCGTTCCAAATTCATCCAACAACATTTTGGTCAGATGATTCAAGTTTCGTGTATCACTTTCAATATCGGTTTCAAAAGAAAGTCCTTCTCTGACCGATAAGATTGCTATTCCGTGTGTAGCGACATCGTCACTAATAATAATTTTATCGCCAATTTTTATGTTATTGATATCGATATTCGCCTTGGGATGTATTTTGCCAATTCCGGTAGTGTTGATAAATATTTTATCACCTTTTCCTTTATCCACCACTTTGGTGTCTCCTGTCACAATTTTTATATTCGATTTTTCAGCGGCATATTTGATAGAAACCAAAATATCCCAAAAATCACTGATAGGCAATCCTTCTTCAATGATAAAACTCAACGAAAGATATTGCGGTATAGCACCACACATGGCCACATCATTCACTGTTCCGTTCACAGCCAGCTCGCCTATATCTCCTCCGGGAAAAACAATGGGCGATACCACAAAACTATCTGTTGAAAAAGCCACTTCTCCGTTAAAATTCAAGAAAGCACCATCGTGGTGCTTGTCCAACTCGTCATTTTTCAGTAAATCAAAAACACCGGTTTCCAATAATTTATTGGTCAATATTCCTCCGCTTCCATGCGCCAAAGTGATAATATCAAAATCAAATTTTGGTGCAGGACACTGCAGTTTAAAAAGACTTTTATTCATAATTCTAATTTTTGATGTCCCTATAATTATCGGGGCGATATTCAGTGTTCTATATTTGTTACTAAGTTTTCACTACTTTACTCCACAGTAGAAAACATATTCCTAAAATTATAATAAGCTGCACAAGCTCCCTCAGAACTTACCATAGGCGCTCCCAGAGGATTCTGAGGCGTACATGTTTTGCCAAAATGCGGACACTGATATGGTTTTTTAATTCCTTTCATCACATCTCCGGCAATACAGTCTTTATTTTCTTCTACAAGCGCTATTTTGATTAAAAATTTTTTGTCGGCATCATATTTTTTATACTCTTTTTTTAAATGCCAACCACTTTCAGGAATGCTTCCTATACCACGCCACATTTGGCTTCCGTCTTCATATACCTGCCTGATAATCTTCTGAGCTTCTACATTTCCTTCTTCTTTGACAATTCTTGTGTACTGATTTTCCACCTGATATTTTCCGCTCTCCAATTGCTTGACTGCCGCCAAAATGCCTTTGAGCAAATCCAAAGGTTCAAATCCTGTTATAACTATCGGGATTTTATATTTTTTAGACAATTCGTGATATTGCCAATATCCCATGATAGAACAAACATGCCCTGCTGCCAAAAATGCATCTATTTTTGCATTAGGATCTTCCATAAGAGCCTTGATGGCAGGCGGAACCAAAACATGCGAATTAAGAATGGAATAATTTTTTAGTTCCAGTTTGTGAGCATGCATGATTGAAAGCGCATTTGCCGGTGCTGTTGTTTCAAAACCTACAGCAAAGAATACCACTTCTTTTTCCGGATTTTGTTGAGCGATTTGCACCGCCTCCAAAGGTGAATACAAAACTCTGATATCCGCTCCGTTTGCTTTGGCTTCCAATAAGCTTTTTTCTGATCCCGGCACACGCAACATATCTCCGAAACTACAAAGAATTACATTTTCTTTCTCCGCCAAATAAATGGCTTTATCAATCAAGTTCAAAGGCGTTACACAAACCGGACAACCCGGACCATGAAGCATTTGTATATTTGTCGGCAAAACCGTCAATATTCCGTTTTTGACCAAACTGTGTGTTTGACCACCACAGATCTCCATGATATTCCAGTGTTTTTTGGCTGTTTTTTCAATCTCTTTCAATATTTTTTTTGCCAATTCCGGATCGCGATATTCAGTCAGATGTTTCATATTTTATATTATCTTCACAAATAGGTTAGAACAAAGTATAAATTTACCTTCAAAAAAGCGTTTCTTATTTTCATAACTATCTATTTATCAATGCTTAACCCATAAATTAATTGTCCAAAAGGAATTCCTTCATCATTAGGTGAAAATTCTTTATGAAAATACAAAAAATATTCATCTTTCATATGTTCTATAATCATATCTATTAATAAAGTATTTTGAAAGACTCCTCCACTAAACGCAATATGTCTAAACCCTAATTTACGCGCCACTCGAATCAAATAGTGAACCAAACTAATATGAAATTTTGCGGCAATCAAGGCTTTGTTAAGATTGTTGTCCATATCACTGATAATTCCCGATATGATGTCATGCACAAAATTCTCGGATGATTCGTCAGACAGATAAGAATCTGATAATTTCACCGAATTATTTGTCATATATCCGGTTGCCTTTTGTTCCAATCTCATCGATGCTTCGGCTTCAAAATTGTGAAAATCATTATTAAACAGCAACGAAGAAACCGCATCGAATAGTCTCCCCATACTAGTACTTTTTAATTTGGGTTTTTCTAATAATTTATGATATACCTGCCATTCTACGGATGAAAATTTTGGTTTTAGATATTTTTCCGTTCCTAAAATATTATGGGCTATTGCTAAAGCAGAAATGCGCGGTTCCTTGACCATTTTATCCGACAAAATGAAATCAAATTCATCTAAGTGTGCTACTCTTTCCATTTGTTTTCCGTCGTAAACAAAAAACTCACCTCCCCAGATATTGCCGTCATCTCCCAAACCGGTTCCGTCCCAGACCACACCTAAAATTTTTGCATCTGATGACAACAAATTGTTTTCACCCAAAACACTGTAGAAATGAGCTTTGTGATGTTGTATATTTATTAAATCAATCTTATTGTTTTCCGAGTATTCTTTTCCGAATCTCGTGGAAAAATAGTCGGGATGTTTGTCTGTTACGACCAAATCTATATCGGGTTGAAGAACAGACACCAGATGTTTGAAAGTTTTTTCATAATTCAACTGAGCTTCATGGCTTTCCGTATTGCCCAAATATTGACTGATATAGATATTTTGTTTGTCAAGCATTCCAAAAACACTCTTAAGCATTGAGCCTGTGGCTAAAATACTTTTATTGGACACTTGCAAATCCGGATTGATATAAATCGGTGCTTTTCCGCGAGAACGTCTTAATATGATTTTTTGACGATATTTTCCGGAAAATTGCACCACAGCATCATCTTGCGGAATAATAATTTCACGGTTATTCATCAAAATTAAATCGGCAATTCTCAGAAGCTCGATTCGGGCTTGTTCATCTTCATAAATAATAGTCGAGTTTGTAATATTGCCGCTGGTAGCCACAATAGGTTTATTGAATTTTGATAACAGCAAATCATATAAAGGCGTATAAGGCAACATAATCCCAATACGAGACAATCCATGGTTAATTTCATCAATGGCAATATCTGATTCTTGTTTTTCTTTTGCTTCTAATAAAACAATTGGAGCTTGAATGCTTTCGAGCTCTTTGATTTCATCTTCACCCAAGACTGCATCTTGAGCGATGCTTTTAAGATTCGGATACATCAAGGCAAATGGTTTTGTCGGTCGGTATTTTCTCTGTCTCAAAATTTGAATGGCTTTTGCATTAGTGGCATCACAGGTGAGCAGATAACCTCCTATTCCTTTTATTGCAATAATTTTTCCTTGTTTCCACCGGGAGATGATATGGTCTAAATCATTAAAATGCTCTGTTAATTTTCCGTTCTCGAATAATTGCATTTCAACAGGACAGTCTGCACAAGAATTGGTTTGAGAAAAATGACGTCTTTCCAACGGGTTGTTATATTCATAAAAACAAACATCACACATCTCAAATTTTGCCATGCTTGTTGTTGGACGGTCATAGGGCAGCTTTTTAATAATTGAATATCTCGGCCCACAATTGGTGCACGTGATAAACGGATATTGATAACGTCTATTTTGTTTGTCATGCAGTTCTGCCCGACAGTCTTTACACATCGCAACATCAGGTGTTAACAGAAGATTTGGTTTTACTTCACTTTTGCTGTGAATAATTTGAAAATCGTCATATTCAACAAAGTTCACTTCATCAATCGACCAATCTGTAACAACTGCCAAAGGAGGCAGGTGATCCAACATTATACGCAGAAAATCATTTGCGTTTTTTTTATCGGCATTGATTCGGATATGTACACCATCGGTTGTATTATTAACCCAACCTTTTAAATCTAGTTTTTGTGCATACTTATATACAAAAGGTCTAAAACCCACTCCTTGAACAATTCCTTTGATGTGTATGTGATAGGTGGGCATAATCTATTTCTCGGGTTCTACAAAGAATAATGACAAATACATGGTAAATTTACAAACAAAAATACAACTATTATTCAGATAGACCTTGAAAGTTTTAAAAACATTCCGAGTCTGTTTTTGTGTATTAAACGCAAATCGGTGAATAAAAAAAACGTCCCGAAAAACGGGACGTTTCAAGAATTAGTTATCCATTTGATTTATTCATCAGCATCCTTGATGATTTTAATCTTACTTAAAATATCTTGAATTTTTTTGACCACACGAGCAACGCTTTCCTGCACTTCATCGGTCAAATCGATACTCATCGGAATCATTTCTTTGATGGAAACCGTTAACAGGATAATCTTGGGAAGTTCTCCCTTGAACTCCAATGCATCAATCATATCTTTCAATCCGACATCATGTGCACTCAGAACCGTTGGAAATTCTGCAGCAAATTTCGGATATATTACATCTATGGTTCCGGGAGGACGAAAATCCATCGTGGCATCGATAAAAATAACCAAAGGATATTGAGCCAAAATTGGCATCAAGTCAAAACTTCCGGTTCCTCCATCCATAATATCTACATTCTCAGGCAAATCTACCTTGCTCAATGCTTGAACGGCATGCACTCCTATTCCCTCATCTCCCATCAGATAATTGCCTATGCCCAAAACCAAAATTCTATCCTTTTGTTTATTATCCGGATAATCGTGTGTCTGATAGAACAATTTTTGAAGTTCCATCACATCATCTGATATCATTGTGGTTTTTTTCATGAATCCTCTTCTTTTTCTTCTATTTCCAAATTATCCTTTTTTCCTCCTTTCCACATTTGTTTTCTGGATTTTTCAATGATTTCTTCTTCTGTTTCTTCAATTCTTTCTGCTCTGACAAATTTGAAACCGCTGATCATGGCGGATGCTTCTCCTCGCGCTTCTACATAGTCGTGAAAAAGCACCAAATATACATGAATCACAACAAAAGCCATAAAAATCCACGTCAGAATGTGATGTACATATCTGGTAGGAGCATCTCCTCCAAACATGCCGACTACCCAATGAAACATCTTTGGAAACCACCAAGAAGACGTATCTGCCATCAAGGCCAAACCTGTCACAACTTGTAAGATAAAAAACAGCGTCATAATGAAATAGGAAAAAGATGCCAAATAATTATGTCCTATACTGATATTAGACAATTTATGTTCTTTGTCTTTCATCAAAAAGATATCAACTTTCAAGACGTGAATAATATTCTTAATTCCTTTTTTGGTGTAGGGAATAAAATTACGCCAATTGGCAAATTGATTTCCGGCAAAAGTCCAGTAAATTCTAAAAATTAAATTGGCAATCAAAACATAGGCAGTAATCAAATGTATCATACGAATGTATCCGAACCAAAAAGAATTGGTTGCTTCTACATTCTGACTAATTGCCGGAGGATTTGCAATCACAAATCCTGTTATCACAAGCGTAATCAGAGAAAAAACCGTCAACCAATGAAAAATCCTGACGGCAACCTCCCATACATACACTCTCTTATAATTATATGTCATTGTTGTCATAACTAATTATTTAAATAGATTAAATCATACAAGCTCCGCCAATCTGCAACTGGCTGATGTGTTTTCCTTTCGGGTCATATAAATGAACCGCACAAGCCAAACAAGGGTCAAACGAATGTATGGTTCTCAAAATCTCTACCGGATTATTAGGATCTGCAATAGGCGTTCCTATAAGCGCTGATTCATAGGCAGACATTTGTCCTTTAGGATCACGTGGTGCTGCGTTCCAAGTGGTTGGCACCACCATTTGATAGTTGGCTGTTTTTTTATCATTGATTACAATCCAATGTGCCAAACCTCCTCGTGGAGCTTCCATATAACCCACGCCTTTGGCTTCTTTCGGCCAAGTGTTCGGATTCCATTTCTCCATATTTGCCATACGGGTATCACCTTTTTTGATATTATTGATCAGTTGGTCATAGAATTCTAAGCTCCAATCGGCCAACAATACAGATTCTAAACCTCTGGCTGCCGTTCTTCCCAAGGTAGAGAATAAGGCTTCAACAGGTACTTCCAGTTTGTTCAAAGCATAATCTACGACATTTTTATATTCAGGAATTCCTTTGGCATAGCCGATAAGCATTCTTGACAAAGGTCCTACTTCCATTGGTTTTCCTTGCCAACGTGGTGTTTTTACAAAACTATATTCCTTGTCCACATCCAAATGCTCATAAGGTGGCTTTGGTCCTGTATAGTGAATATTGGTTTCTCCGTCATAAGGATGCAAACCTTTGTCTTTTCCTCCTGAATAATCATACCAAGATTTGTTGACAAATTCCTGAATATCATTAGTGTTATTTAGATCTACATCATGAACTTTACTCAAATCACCATCCACAATAATTCCCTGCGGCCATTTATAGCTTTTCGGGTTTCTGATATTGTCTGTGGGCAGATCGCCGTAAGACAAATAATTTTTAAATTTAGAAACGCCGATTGCACCCCAATCTTTATAGAAAGAAGCAATCGCCAGTAAGTCAGGAACATAAACTTCATTGATAAATTTATGAGCTCCTTTGAGCAATTGACCTACATATGCCAGACGCTCGGCATTCAAACTGCCGGCATCATTTAAATTAACGGAACTGGCCATACCGCCCACTAAGAAGTGTGGATGCGGATTTTTACCGCCAAGTATGGTGTGAACTTTCACAATCTCTTTTTGCCATTCCAGAGCTTCCAAATAATGGGCAACAGCCAGCAGATTCACCTCAGGAGGCAATTTCATTGCAGGGTGTCCCCAATAGCCGTTGGCAAAAATTCCCAACTGTCCGCTATCTACAAATTTTTTGATGCGTGCTTTCACATCTGCAAAATAGCCCGGTGAGGAATTGTGCCATTTTGAAATGCTTTGTGCCAATTCTGAGGTTGCCTTTGGATCTGCATTCAGAACTTGTGTCACATCAACCCAGTCTAAAGCATGTAAATGATAAAAATGCACTACATGATCTTGAAAAGCATGTGCAATGGTTACAATATTCCTTGCAATTTCTGCATTTGGCGGAATCACAATGCCCAAAGCATCTTCTACGGCACGTATCGAAGCAATGGCGTGAACGGTGGTGCATACTCCGCATGTACGTTGCACAAATGCCCATACATCACGGGGGTCTCTGCCTTCTACAATTTTTTCCATTCCTCTCACCATTGTTGATGAACTGTATGCATTCACGACTTTACCGTCCTTGATTTCGGCTTCAATGCGTAAATGTCCTTCTATTCTGGTTATCGGATCTATTACTATTCTATTTGCCATGATATTAATTTTTTATTCTTTAATTTGATTTTCATTAGCTTCTCCCAACTTCTTGCTTTCTTTCAGCTCCTTTCTCTTCAATACATTTGATGCAACAGCATGCACCGCAGCGCCACCAATGGCGGCTCCTAACACAATCTTACCGATTTTATCGGCGGTTGCTTCTATACCCATTCCCGGAATATTTTCTAATCTTTCATAGAATGGTCCGTTGTCCCAGAAATTATTTTCACTACATCCTATACAAGGATAGCCCGATTTGATTGGGAAGCTCACTCCATTATTCCATCCCATTGTTCCGCAAGCATTATAGGTCACCGGACCTCTACATCCTAATTTGTATAGGCAATATCCTTCTTTCGCCTCGGGACTATCAAAACTTTCTGCATAGAGTCCCGCATCAAAATAGGGTCTTCTGTAACAAGAATCATGAACACGTTTGCCATAGAACTGCTTCGGTCTTCCTTCAGAATCCAATTCAGGAATAGTTCCAAACATTGCATAATGTAAAACCACGCCGGTCATGACTTCTGATATCGGCGGACAACCCGGCACTTTGATGATTGGCTTATCTTTGATAATTGCATCAACCGGCACAGAACCTGTCGGATTAGGCGAGGCGGCTTGAACGCCTCCCCATGCAGAGCAACTGCCAAAAGCAATAATGGCAGCCGCACCGGCAGCCGATTCTTTTAAAATCTCTATGGCTGTTCTTCCGGCTATAGTACAATATATTCCATCGTCTTTAGTGGGAATTGCTCCTTCTACAATCAAAATATATTTACCATAATTCTCTTTCATTGATTTTTGCTTGGCTTCTTCTGCATTATGACCTGCTGCAGCCATCAACGTATCAGTATAGTCCAAAGATATCGTGTCTAGAATCACATCGGCAACCAACGGGTGGTCCGACCGAATAAAAGATTCCGAGCATCCGGTACATTCTTGAAAATGCTCCCAAATCACCGGAATTCTTTTCTTTGTCTCCATTGCTTTTACAACCTGCCCCACCATACTCGATTCCAACCCCATAAAGGCAGACATATAAGTCGCAAACTTCAAGAAATCTCTACGAGAATATCCCTTGTTGATGATACTTTCATAGAAAGTTTCTTCTTTTTGTAATAGGTTTTTCATAATGAGAAAAATTTAGATTAATCAATATTTCACGGTATAATTGCATAAATTTATAATAAAATTATTGATGTTTCAACTGATTTATGTCAGTTTTTTTATAATGTTGATAAACTATCATGCGTTTTATATATTATTGGTGACATATCTTGTTTTTTATGATATTTGTCATCTATTCAAAATATATACTCAAATAAATGAGTTCTATGGTATAAAGACCGGTGATTTGCCATCAGATTTTATTAAATTTGCTAAAATAAATTGCTATGCATGAATTGTCTATTGCCATGGGAATTGTGGAAATTGCCGAAAAGGAAGCAAAAAAAGCACAGGTCAAAGAGCTGTCTGCCATCGAGTTGGAAATCGGAACGCTTTCAGGTGTAGAGGTTGATGCTTTGGACTTTGCTTGGCCAATGGCAATTGCAGGAAGTGTGTTGGAACATGCAGAAAAGAGAATAAACATTGTCAATGCCAAAGCGCGCTGCATGGACTGCGAGCACATTTTCGACATTGAAAATCTGTTTGACCCCTGTCCCAAATGCGGGAGCTACATCAAAGATGTGTTTCAAGGAAAAGAAATGCGGGTGAAGAGTCTTGAAGTTTGATGAGTTGTGGAGTTGATGGATTGATGAGTTGATGAGTTGATGGATTGATGAGTTGATGGATTGATGAGTTGATGGATTGATGAGTTGTGGAGTTGTGGAGTTGTGGAGTTGATAAATTAGCGTGCCGATTTAACAGTTAATCGATTAAATGATTCAGCGATTAAAAGTAAACAAAAGATGTATAAATTTGGTTTTGAAAAATTAGAAGTTTGGCAAAATTCATTGGAATTAACAAAAATAATTTATCAAATTACAAAAGAATTTCCGAGGGATGAACGATTTGGATTAATTTCACAAATGCGTAGAGCTGCAATTTCTGTTTCTTCAAACATTGCTGAGGGGAATGCAAGGAAAACCAATAAAGACAAGGCACATTTTACAACTATGGCTTATACAAGTTTGATGGAGTTAATGAATCAAGCTGTTATTTCTTTTGAATTGGATTATATATCAAAAGCGGAATTGAATAATATTAGAGAAAAATTATCATACATTTCAAATCAATTGAATAAATTAAGAAATTATCAAAATAAGAATTACCGTTAATTTGTGGGATTGATGGTTTGTGGATTTGATGAATTAGAGTATCGATTCAACAATAGGAGAACGGTTTAACAATAAAACAAACAATAAAAAAATAGAAGATATGTGTACAACTTGCGGATGCGGTGTAACCGACGAAATAAAAATACAAAAACCCGGAGAATTGTCAAGCATGGTGAACGAATTAAATATTGACCATCACCACGGTCATGACCACGGGCATACGCATGATCACACTCACGGACATAGCCACAATCACAACGAACGCACAATTATCGATGTGGAACAAGATATTTTGCATGAAAACCAATTACTGGCAGAACGCAATCGCGGTTATTTTTTGGGTAAAAATATTTTTGCCGTTAATTTGGTCAGCTCTCCGGGCTCAGGAAAAACAAGTTTGCTGGAACGAACACTGTCAGATATCAAAAACAAAATTAATTTTTATGTAATTGAAGGCGACCAACAAACCATGAATGATGCCGACAGAATTGACGCACTTCAAATTCCCGTGGTGCAAATCAACACCGGAAAAGCCTGTCATCTGGATAGTGATATGGTAAGCCAAGCAATCATGAAACTCAATCCGGAGCAGAATTCTATCGTAATGATTGAAAATGTGGGTAATTTGGTATGTCCTTCTGCATTTGACTTGGGCGAAAATGCAAGAGTTGTTATCATCAGCACTACCGAAGGAGATGATAAACCCATTAAATATCCCGATATGTTTGCCGGTTCGGACGTTTGTGTTATCAACAAGATTGATTTGTTGCCCTATTTGAATTTTGATGTGGCAAAAGCCAAAGAATATGCCCGCCAAGTCAATCCGAACTTGAAATTTTTTGAAGTATCCGCAACCACAGGCGAAGGCATGAATTCGTGGTATGATTGGCTGAAACAGCAAATAAAAAAATAATACTTTTAACTTTTAACTTTTAACTTTTAACTAAATTATGTGTCTAGCAATACCCGGAAAAATAATCAGTATCGACAATCAGATTGATGAAATATTCAGAATGGCCAAAGTCAGTTTTGACGGTGTGGTTAAAGATGTTAACTTGGCTATGGTTCCCGAGGCAAAAATGGGAGACTATGTTTTGGTGCATGTGGGCAGTGCCATCAGCATTGTTGATGAAGAAGAAGCAAAAATCACAATGGATATTTTATATCAGATGGATGAAATCACAGAATTGAGCTATGGGAATCAAGCGCCTGAAAGAACTGATAAGCATCCGGAAAACAAACCGAAAGAGGCTAAAGAAGATTCAGAATAATGTTTGCCCCCAAGTCGTATCACGTATATCAAAATATCGGGATAATCAGAACTCCCTATAAAAACAAGGCACCGCTACAGCCCATTGCAAATGACGAGGAAGAATTCAAACTGCTTATCGATGAAAAATATCAGGATGGCTTGAAATTGATTGAGACTTTTAAATATATCTACGTGATTTATTCGCTGGACAAAATTCATATTCAAACCGGAAAAAACACCTTGAGACCTCCTTGGGCACCCGAAATTGAAGTCGGCGTGTTTGCCAGCAGAAGTCCAAACAGACCAAATCCGATTGGCATCAGCATTGTTCAAATTAAAAAAATTATTAACAACAGCATCTATATCAGTGGAATGGATGCTTTTGACGGTAGCCCGATTTTGGATATCAAACCCTATATTGACCAACTCGATGCCAAAACCGATGCCAACTATGGTTGGGTTGACAAGACCGAAGATGAAAATCATCTGACCCTACATATCAAAGGCATTGCACATTAGATTAACGATTGAAGATTAACGATTGAAGATTAACGATTGGAGATTTAGAAGTGAATTTTGTTTTTAAAATATTTATGCATTCGCGGCAAAAAAACTTCTTAAATCATGATTCGGCACATGCAAGGAGAAAGGCATCTCTATACAATGAAGCGGAGCTTCGCCACTCAACGTGACAAACATTAAAAGTCTGAAGTTCAAGAGAAAAAGTTGAGCGAAGCGATTTGCTGATTTGGCGGTGTTCCGAAAATCTTTTAAATTTGACAAATCTGAAATCTTGCATGCAAACGTGTTGAGATATTGTTGCTTATAAGTCAGGGAAATAAAATCAAAAAAAAATAAATGAAAGGAATATTTAAAAATTATATACGTTCCGTAAATCATTTCTATTCTCTGGCAAAAAAAGAGTTTGCCCTTTTGATTTTTCTTGTTGCAGCAATTGTTTCTCAGATAATTTTCGGCTTGTATTTGTTTGATAACTTTGCTTTGAGCATCGGATATTCTCTCGGTTTGTTTTTGTTTGTTTCAATTGCATATTCCATTATTTTTATGTTGTCTGACAAACCACCGAAGAAAAATGACAAAAACAGCCTTCAGCTGGTCATCGTTTCCGGAGCTGTTGCGCTTAATTTTCTGATTCTGTCGGGGCAATTTTCAAAAGAGAGCCATTTGTTCAGAATTTCTGAACCGGTCAGAAAATTTTTCTTCGGAATATTGGAGAGATTTGGATTTTCACCGACAATCAATTCAATCATTATCAATAATTTAACAGCGGTTTTTATTCCGATACTGCTGCTTATGCTATTCAAGAAAATAGATATCAAAACCGGATTTAAGACACAAGAACTAAAAATTATCACACTGTTGTTTTTGCTCTATCTTCCGATTATTTTGTTTGGAGAAAAATCATTAGAGCAAGTTATCTATTACTTGCCCGTTTATTTGTTTATCGCTGCCATTCCTGAAGAAATTCTTTTTCGCGGACTTCTTCAGACAAAATTGGAAAACAGGTTTGGCAAACCCGTAAATGCCATAATATTGGCAAGTATAATCTTTGGACTTATGCATCTGCCCGTCAACATAAAAATGTATGGAAACCTTGTCGGGGTGGCGAGCTGTATAGGAAATAATGCTTTTGGCGGATTGCTTATCGGTTATCTTTATCACAGAACCCGTTCAATTGAAACGGCAATTCTTTTTCATCTTATTTCCGGCATTGCACTGTCTTAGAAACAACACCAAATCTCAATTCCGAGTATAGAAAGCGTGGAATTCTTCAAAAAAAACATTGCTAAAAAAAACCTAGGCATTTTATTGTTTTCACAACACTCTCCTTGTAGCCTTCCCAAAAAATGTAGCCTTCCCAAAAAATCGGACAGTTTAAAATTCAAAAAAATCTAAATTAATGAAAATTAAAACATGAAGCAGTTATGATTATCACAATTAGCCAATCATTACCTAATCAATATCATATTGATATTTTCGCCACTGGCACTAGAGGTGGCTTCAATGATAATATGGATTACAGAACTGCGTTTAGCAGGTCGTTGGCAACAATAAAAAAAAATGGTTTGCGTTTATAAAACAATAAGGATAACAAAAACAATTAATCATGATGAAAAAAAATGTAATTATATTTATTATTTTTTCTATCTTTTTATTTAATAGCTGTACAAATAAAAAAAATAAAGCTTCACAAATTGGTGAAAAAAAAATAAGTGCTCCTGAATTAAAATTAGAAGGTATTTATAATAAATCCGATAATTTGTCCCCTACATTAGAATCTTTAAAAGGAAAAATTGTAATTCTTGATTTTTGGGCAATATGGTGTTCTCCTTGTGTGGCTGCGTTTCCTGAAAACAATAGGTTATATGAGAAATATAAAAATCAAGGAATTCGATTTATCGCCATTACTGATGATCCAAAAGAAAAATTAGAAAATTTCCTTAAAAAAGTAGATGTAAAATTTTGGATAGGCAGAGATGATGACAAGCAAGAGTTTATAAACTATCAAATTTCTGGTCGTCCACAAATGTATATAATTAATAGAGAAGGAAATATTGTATATAAAGGATCTTCAATTACAGAAGACTTAATTGAAGAAGTTATAGCTACCAATAATATTGCTGTTAAAAAAGAGTCAGAGATGCCAAAAGTAATAACAAATGGTGGATTTA
>Ga0256846_1000381_pt1 | contig 18534 bp, 19 predicted proteins | sample TevniametaG_FD_189098 | JGI IMG/M metagenome (GOLD analysis project Ga0256846, IMG submission 189098) | Tube worm associated microbial communities from hydrothermal vent at the East Pacific Rise, Pacific Ocean - Tevnia | ecosystem: Host-associated > Annelida > Integument > Unclassified ...
CAACGGAGAAGTTCCTGACAATTTCAAAGATTTGGAATCTCTACCCGGTGTGGGACATAAAACGGCAAGCGTAATGATGAGTCAAGCCTTTGGAGTGCCGGCTTTTCCGGTAGACACACACATTCACAGACTGATGAAACAGTGGAAACTCTCACAAGGAAAAAACGTGGTCCAAGTGGAGCAAGATGCCAAAGGCTTGTTTCCCAAAGAAAAGTGGAATGATTTGCACCTGCAAATTATCTATTACGGCAGAACATACGCACCCGCTCGCAGCTATGACCCCGAAAAAGATATCATCATGAAAAAACTGAACAAAAAAGCTTAGAAACCAAGAAAAAGTCGATAGAGTCTTATCTATCGACTTTTCCTCAGATGAAAACACTTAAACCTAATTGTTGATGATTTCGATATCCTTAATCATCTTGGTTTGGATAATCTCTAATGCTTTTGCATAAGCAACCACAATAGAAACACGGTAATTGATTTTTCTTAAAATGTAATTTTCTTGCATAGAATTTATTTGCTGGTTGTAAAGATATAACGCAAGAAAAAATCATTTATTTTATTCGACCAATTTAATTTTATGTTCTTCTATTATTTTTCTCAGATTGATTAAAGCATATCTCATTCTGCCTAGTGATGTGTTGATGCTCACGCCCGTCTTTTCAGAAATTTCTTGAAAAGAAAGCTCATCATACATTCTCATTTTCAGCACAATCTTTTGCTCTCCGGGAAGTTGTTCAATCAGATATTGAATCTTTTTAATCATCTGTGACCTAATCATTTGATCTTCTGCATCTAAAGCCCCATCCTTCAACAACGAAAAAATAGAAAAATCTTCAGTCTCATAGACCTTTTTCATTTTGTTCTGCTTGCGATAGTAGTCTATAACCAAATTATGCGCAATGCGAATTACCCAAGAAAGAAATTTTCCTTCCTCTACATACCTTCCCTTTTTCAAAGTTTTAATTACTTTGAAGAAAGTATCCTGAAATAAATCTTCTGCCAATTCTTGATTTTTAACTTTCAGATAAATAAATCCGAAAATCTTGTCGCGATGTCTGTTGATTAAATCTTGTATTACCGTATCGTCGCCTCCCACAAATTTTGCGACCAATTGTGAATCTGATAAAATAAATGTTTTTTCCATACCTACTCTCTTTTCCAAGACTGTATTGTCTCGGGAATTTATTGTTCGTTAATAAATAAAAAAAGTAAATATGTGCTTATAGGCTTGTATTTTAATCTAAGGGACAAATTTATGAAAAAATACAAATACACTGAGATAATAATACGAATATTTTTCATGAATTGTCATTCTTTCTAAAAATAACAAAAATCGAAGAAAAATATTCACTAAAATAAAACATTCGTTGTCAATATAAAAAATTACAACCACATCAGATTTCGGCAAATTCTGCCTAATAACAAAAAAATATACGATTAGACGTATGGCGAATGAAAAAAAAATCTATCTTTGCAGTTCGAAAATATACATAATAATCATTAAAAAAAATATTGGAATGTATTTAACACCAGAAATTAAAAAAGAAATTTTCAGCAAGTACGGAAAATCTGAAAAAGACACAGGATCTTCTGAAGGACAAATTGCGCTATTCACTCACCGCATTGAACACCTAACCAAGCATTTGAAAAAAAATATTCATGACTATAGTACCGAAAGAGCACTAGTCAGGTTGGTTGGAAAAAGGAGAAGTCTCTTGGACTATTTAAAAAATAATGATATTGAGAGATATCGTAAGATTGTTAAAGAATTAGGTTTAAGAAAATAAACAAGCTACAAAAGGGCAGTTCGCTGCCCTTTTTTTATATTCAAATACCTAACTATCATCGGCATATTTCGTGCCTAAAAATTATTAAACTAGAATTAGAATTATGAAACCAGAACCCATAAAAGAGATTATACATTTAGAAGACGGAAGAAACATTTCCATCGAAACAGGAAAATTGGCTAAACAAGCAGATGGATCTGTAGTTGTAAGAATGGGAAACACCATGCTTCTGGCAACGGCAGTTGCTTCAAAGGATGTTAATCTTGATATCGATTTTTTACCTTTAACAGTGGACTATCGTGAAAAATTTGCATCATCAGGCAAATTTCCGGGAGGCTTTTTTAAACGAGAAGGACGCCCCAGCACTGAAGAAATATTAGTCATGCGATTGGTTGATAGAGTCTTAAGACCTCTGTTCCCCAAAGATTATCACGCCGAAACACAAGTGATGATTCAGTTGATGTCTCATGACGAAAACGTACAAGCCGATGCGTTGGCTGGTTTAGCCGCGTCTGCCGCACTTGCCCTATCAGATATCCCTTTTGATGGCCCCATCTCCGAAGTAAGAGTGGCAAAAATAGAAGGGAAATTAATGATTAATCCCAGTTTTGCTGCAACAGAAAATGCAAGTATTGACCTTATGGTAGGCGGAACAGAAGATTCCGTAACCATGGTAGAAGGACAAATGGATGAAGTGAGCGAAGATGAAATGATTGAAGCCATTGAATTTGCACACCAAGCCATCAAAAAACAGATTGAAGTTCAAAATAAATTGGCTGCGCAAGTTGCAAAATCTCAACCCAAAAGAGATTATCCTCATGAGGAACAAGATGATGATTTATACATGAGTATTGAGAAAGCAACTTATGACAAATTATATGCTATTGCCAAAGCAGGAACAGGAAAACACGAACGATCTGAAAAATTTGAAGCGCTTAAAGAAGAAATAAAATCAGGTTATTCTGAAGAAGAATTAGAAGAAAAAGGGAAGCTTATCAGTGCTTATTTCAACAAAGTGACCAAAAAAGCCGTCAGGGATTTAATTCTCAACGAAGGTCTGCGTTTGGATGGAAGAAAAACCACTGAAATCAGACCCATCTGGACAGAAGCAGACTATTTGCCTTCCGTGCATGGTTCTGCAATCTTTACACGTGGCGAAACGCAAGCATTGGCAACGGTCACACTGGGAACTTCAAGAGAAGTCAATATGATTGACGGAGCAACCATGCGTGCTGAAGAACGTTTCTATTTACATTATAATTTTCCGCCTTTCTCAACAGGAGAAGCAAGACCCTTAAGAGGAACTTCTCGTAGAGAAATCGGACACGGACACTTGGCTCAAAGAGCTTTAGAACCTATGATTCCGGAAGACAATCCATATACGGTGAGAATCGTATCTGAAATTTTAGAATCCAACGGTTCTTCTTCCATGGCAACTGTTTGTGCCGGATCTATGGCTCTGATGGATGCAGGAATCCAAACATTGAAACCGGTTTCAGGTATTGCCATGGGGTTAATTTATGACGAAGAAACTAAAAACTATGCCGTGCTTTCAGATATTCTTGGAGATGAAGATCATTTGGGTGATATGGATTTCAAAGTCACCGGAACCAAAGACGGTATCACCGCTTGCCAAATGGATATCAAAATCAAAGACTTAAAAAGAGAAATTCTGGAAAAAGCTCTGCACCAAGCCAAAGAAGGCAGATTGCATATCATGAGCGAAATGGAAAAATCCATCTCAAAACCCAGACCTCAAGTAAAAGACTTTGTGCCTAAGATGGTTAAAGTCGAAATTCACAAAGATTTCATTGGAGCCGTGATTGGAAAAGGAGGAAAAGACATTCAACAACTCCAAGAAGATACAGACACCACAATTGTAATTGAAGAAGTGGATGGAAAAGGTTTGATTGAAATCATGGGAACCGATATGGATAAAATTCAAAAAGTGCTCGATCGTATTGACCAAATCACTTTTGAACCTGAAGTGGGAGAAATTTACGAAGGAAAAATCACATCGATTAAAGACTTCGGCGCTTTTGTTGAAATTGCTCCCGGAATCGAAGGCTTACTCCATATTTCTGAAATCGATTGGAAAAGAGTGGCAAAAGTCACCGACGAACTCAAAGAAGGACAAACAGTCAAAGTGAAACTGATTGGCAAAGACCATCGCGGAAAAATGAAACTTTCAAGAAAAGTACTTTTGCCTCGTCCTGAAAGAAAAGAGAGAATGGATAAAAAAGAAGAATAGACTGTTAAATATCCGAAGAAATAAAAGAAAATCCTTACATCTTAGTGTGAGGATTTTTTTGATTAATCAAAACAAAAACTTTCGTTTTTTATAGGTTTTATTTCTTTAAAATAGATTAATTTTGCGTCAAAATTTATTGTCATGACCATCAAACTTATTTTTTTGACACTTGTTGTTCTTGCACTAGCCGTGATGGGAATTGCCGTGAAAATAATTTTAAAAAAAGACGGTAAAATTGAAGGCACTTGTGCCAGCCTGAATCCTGAAACCAATCCGGATAACAAACCTTGTTCATTTTGTGGCAGAACCCGTGAAGAATATGAAGGAAATTGCTCTCATGAACTACATCAAAAAATTAAGGAAGAAAAAGAAAAAGGCACACTTACCAAATTTATCGAAACCCTACACCAAAAATGATTTTCTTATTCAGCCTGTTTTTATTGTTCACCGCTATTCAAATTTGCTATCATCTGTGCATTTTTCAAAAGTTTGCATTCCATCATTCCAAAAAAAATGTAGTTTCCAAACAGGAACATCCGGTCTCGGTTGTCATCTGTGCAAAAGATGAATCTGAAAACCTAAAAAAAATCCTACCTTCTATCTTTGAACAAAACTACGGCAACTATCAAATCATTCTGATTAACGATCGCTCAACAGATAATACCTTGGATGTTTTTGAAGAATTTCGACAAAAATATCCCCGAAAAACACAAATCATCAATGTGCAATTCAATGAAAATCCTGTGTTTCGCGGAAACAAAAAATATGCCTTAAGTCTAGGTATTAAAGCGGCAGAAAATCCATACTTGCTATTCACCGATGCCGATTGTCATGTGCCTTCAAACAATTGGATTCAAGAAATGGCAACTTCTTTCAACAAAAAAAATACGGAAATAGTTCTTGGTTACGGCAAATATCAAAAAAATCTTAACTCATTTCTCAATAAACTTATTCGCTATGAAACTCTGCAAACAGCCATTCAATATTTTTCATATGCATTGAAAGGCATGCCCTATATGGGTGTAGGAAGAAATTTGGCTTATACAAAAGATTTATTCATGAAAAACAATGGTTTCTATAATCATTTGAGAGTCCTTTCCGGTGACGACGATCTTTTTGTCAATGAAAATGCCGATTCACACAACACAAATATTTGTATTTCTCCTGAAAGCTTTACGGTTTCCAAGCCCAAACAAAACCTGAAAACATATTTATTTCAAAAACGAAGACATATTTCTACGGCAAAATATTATAAAACAAAACACAAATTGCTTTTAGGAACCTATTATATTTCTCTGGTAGCTTTCTGGATACTTAGCGTTTTACTACTTACACAATTATTTTGGTGGAAAACAGTTCTTGCTGTAGTGGCTCTTAGATTTCTTGTATCATTTATAATCAATTCCAAAGCTGCCAAAAAATTAGACGAATCCGATTTGGTTTGGTTTTTGCCAATTCTGGAACCAAGTCTGATTTTGCTTCAATTTTATATATTTGTGCATAATCTAATTTCAAAACCCAAAACGTGGGCATAATCAAAGAACAAATAGCATCAGCCATTCAAGGCAACCAAGCGGCATACAAATATCTGTTAGACAGATACTGGACAGATATTCATAAATTCCAAAAGTCAAGAATCAACAATCAAGATGAAGCTGAAGATATCACCATTCAAACCTTTGCAAAGGCTTTTGCCAATTTGAAACAATATGATTCACAATATGATTTTAAGAATTGGCTACTGATGATTTCTAAAAATGTCTATATCGATTCTCAGCGTAAAAAGAAGAATAACATCACCTCTATCAAAGAAAACAAAGAAGTTTTTCAATTGATAGATAATGAAATGACCTCCGAGGATAAAATGATTTTAGAACAAAACTTATTGCAACTGAAAATTTGCATCAAAAAGCTAAAGCCTCATTATAGAGATGTCATCGAATTACGCTATTTTCACGATCTGAGTTATAAGGAAATTGCAAAAGAAATCAATGAACCCGTTAACAATGTAAAAATCAAATTGCTCCGTGCCAAAAAACTTTTGGGAGATATTTTGAAACAACAGTAAAATATGAGCCATCCAACAAAAAAATACAGTAAAAAACCCGAGTGGCTGAAAGTAAAACTTCCCGGTGGTGATAATTTTAAAAAATTAAGAGATATCGTTGAAGACCGTAAACTACACACCATTTGCACCAGTGGCAGATGTCCGAATATGGGAGAATGCTGGAACGACGGAACAGCAACTTTCTTGATTCTCGGGAATATTTGTACCCGTTCTTGCGGCTTTTGTAATGTCTTGACAGGAAAACCGCTCCCTGCCGATTTGGAAGAGCCTCATAAAATTGCCAAATCCATTCAGCTTATGGGAGTCAAACATGCCGTTATCACTTCGGTCGATAGAGATGACTTGCCGGATGGAGGCTCAGAAATTTGGGCTGAAACCGTCAATGCCATTAGAAAACTCAATCCGGATGTTACCTTGGAAACACTAATTCCTGACTTTCAGGGCAAAACAAAACTTCTGGATAATATTGTTTCTGTTTCTCCCGAGGTGGTTTCTCACAATCTTGAAACCGTGAGAAGACTGACCAAACAAGTAAGAAAGCAGGCAAAATACGAGCGCAGTTTGGAAGTTTTAAAATATTTAAAAAACCAAGGCATCAACCGAACTAAATCAGGTCTTATGTTGGGATTGGGAGAAACAGAAACTGAGGTTATCGAAAGCATGCAAGACCTAAGAAAAGTCAATGTTGATATTATCACCATCGGACAATATCTGCAACCGAGCCCAAAACATTTACCGGTTGATCGATATGTCACACCGGTTGAATTCAAAAAATATGAAATCATCGGATTGGAAATGGGATTCAAACATGTTGAAAGCGGTCCTTTGGTGCGTTCTTCCTATCATGCTCACAAACATATTTTATAGCACATCATTAAAAATTACGAGATTTTAACAAAGTTTTAACTAATCTTTACAAGACAAGATGGTTTTGGCACAGTATTTGATTTGTTAGTAATCGATGAAAGATTTTTTTTCATAGTTGAGTTATTTTGGTTAAAGGGAAGACCGCTGCGAACTTTTGCAGCGGTCTTCCTTATTTTATAACATTAGTCATTATATATATATCCACAAAAGATTTATCTTGCAAAAAAATTGAAAAGGAATATGAAAAAGAAAATTTTACTTATCTCAATACTCGTATTGACGGCGATAAGCTTAACCGCCCAAAGTGATACACCCAAAAAAAACGAGCAGTTGGATACCATCCAAATCGTTTCTCATTATGACCAAAAATATATTGAAAAAATTCCAAGAAGCATTCAGCTAATCAAATTTCAAGATTTAAAAACAAAACCGGTTGAAAGCATTGACGATATATTGGAAACATTATCGGGAGTGGATGTCAGAACGCGCGGAAGCAAAGGCATTCAATCCGACTTAAGCCTGCGGGGTGGAAATTTTGATCAAGTGCTTATTCTGTTGAACGGTATAAAAATCAACAATACGCAAACAGGGCATCATAATTTAGATTTGCCTGTGGAGATTTCAATGCTGGATCATATCGAAATACTCGAGGGACCTGCAGGGCAAACTTTTGGTATTAATTCCTATAGTGGTGTTATAAACTTGGTCACAAAAAAAAGCAAGAAAAATCAAGCATATATCCATGCCGAGGCAGGGCAATTCGGATTTCTGAAAACCGATTTAGGCATTCAACACCATTTTGGAAAAATCTATATCAACAACAACTTGTCATATAAAAAATCCGACGGATACTTGCAAAATTCATCCATTAACAATACTGATTTTTATGCTTTAAAGGATTATTTGGATATTAAATTTCAGCTTCAAAAACTTCCGATTAATCTTCAAGCCGGATTCCACCAAAAAGCCTTTGGAGCAAATAGTTTCTACACATCAAAATATCCTTGGCAGTTTGAAAAAACAAAAGGATATTTTATTCATCTAAACACATCTTTCGGAAAAAAAATTATCATTAAGCCAAATTTGAATTATAAAATTCATTTTGATGAGTTTCAACTCTTTAGAGAAAGTAGATTTGCTTATCAAGATGGATTTTTTGTCCACCAAAAAGACACTGCGCAACTTGCCCCCGGCTATTTTTATAAAGAACACAACCATCATCAAACCAAGAGCGTCTCGGCAAATGTACGCGTCAAATTTAAAAATAGTCTGGGAAAAACAAATCTTAATTTTTCTTATGGCAACGATCAAATTTTGAGCAATGTTTTAGGTGAAAAACTAGACAAACCCATTACAAAATCAAATCGCATCACTTACAACAAAAAAGATGTTCGAGCTCATTTTGAGACAAACATCAACCATACCAAAAAAATAGGAAAATGGCATTTGGGTTTGGGAGGAACTTTTCTATATTCCGCACAATATCAATCCATTTTTTCAGGCGGTTTATATTTCAGCTACATCAATCGAGGGTTCACACATTATTTTTCTGCCAACAATGCCGCCAGACTGCCTAGTTTCACCGATCTTTATTATGCAGGTCCGATAAATAAAGGCAATCCTAATCTAAAACCTGAAAAAGCAACCAGCTTTGAAGTCGGAACAAAATATAAACACTTAAATTTCTTTGCATCTGCCGCCATATTCTTCAGAAAAGGCAACAATACTATAGACTGGATAAAAACCAATACGAACGACAAATGGCAGACTCAAAATCTGACTGAATTGCAAACCTTTGGTTTTGAATTGAGTCTGAGAAAGCGATTCAAAGAAAAATGGATGGAGAATATCGATTTATCTTATGCTTTTTTGAATATGGATAAACTTGAAGATGAAAAATTTATTTCAAAATATGCACTGGATTATTTAAAACATAAATTGAGTCTGAACATCACACATAAGGCGTTCTACGGACTTAAAATAAATTGGAGTTTTATCTACAAAAACAGAGCAGGAAAATATTTAGACTATATTGACAAACAATACAAATTATTTGACTATCCCCCTTATCTGCTTACCAACGTAAAACTATACAGAAACTTTAATAAATTTGATTTGGGATTGAATATTGAAAATCTGTTCAACACGGATTATAGAGATCTTTCCTATATCAAAATGCCGGGTAGGTGGATCATTTTCCAGGTTAATTACAGCATCACTAAATAAATATATTATCCCACACAAATCAGTCCGGAAGAAATTGTATAAGTTTTTAAAACTCAAAATACATTCCATATATCTGTTTCCGGAGCAGGTGCCGTCAATTTAATCTTTTCCTTTTTGACAGGATGAATAAATTCTATTGCAACGGCATGCAATGAAATCCCTCCATTTTTATTGCTTCTTGAAAAACCATATTTCAAATCGCCTTTAATCGGACTGCCAATCTTTGCCAACTGTGCCCGAATCTGGTGATGCCTGCCTGTTTCCAAATCGATTGAAAGCAAGTGATAAGTGTCAGATGATGACAAACAACGATAGTGCAAGATTGCCTTTTTTGCATTATCAATCGGATTCACATAAACTGTAGATTTATTGTTCTTTGAATTTTTTCTCAAATAGTGAATCAAGGTGCCGTTATCTTGCTCGGGACGCTTTTTTACGATTGCTTGATAAGTCTTTTTGATTTGATGTTTTTTGAGCAACTCATTCATTCTGCTAAGCGCTTTTGAAGTTCTTGCAAAAACAACAATTCCGCTTGTCGGACGATCCAACCGATGTACCACACCCAAAAAAACAGCCCCGGGTTTGTTATATTTTTGTTTGATATAATCCTTAACTACCTCTGACAAAGGAAGGTCTCCGGTCTTGTCTCCCTGCACAATATCACCAATTCTTTTATTGATTACAATCAGATGATTGTCTTCATAAATAACTTGCAAATTGTCTTTGTTGGAATGCATCAATATTGCTCGTTTTCGTTGGGGAAGTCGAGTGTTTTTACATCGTGTATGTATTGCTTGAATGCTCGGGTCATTATTTCATTTAAATCGGCATATCTTCTCAAGAATCTGGGACTGAAATCCTTGGTCATTCCCAACATATCATGGAGCACCAAAACCTGACCATCAACGCCTGCGCCTGCACCTATACCGATAACCGGAATACTGAGATTTCGGGCTACTTCTTTTGCCAATTCTGCAGGAATTTTTTCTAATATAAGCGCAAATACACCTAATCTTTCCAGCAATTTCGCATCTTTAATTAATTTTTTTGCTTCGGATTCTTCCTTTGCTCTCACCGTATAAGTCCCAAACTTATAGATGGATTGTGGTGTAAGCCCCAAATGCCCCATCACCGGAATCCCTGCACTCAAGATTCTGGATATCGATTCTGAGATTTCCTCACCTCCTTCCATTTTCACGGAGTGAGCACCGGACTCTTTCATGATTTTTATGGCAGATTCCAAAGCCTTTTTAGAATTTCCTTGATATGTTCCAAAAGGCAAATCTACCACCACTAAAGCTCTTTCCACTGCTCGCACAACAGAACTCGCATGATAGATCATCTGATCCAGCGTGATGGGCAGTGTTGTTTCGTGTCCTGCCATGACATTTGATGCAGAATCTCCAACCAAAATCACGTCTATTCCGGCAGCATCTACAATTTTTGCCATCGTATAATCATAAGCCGTCAGCATAGAAATTTTTCTACCATCTTGCTTCATATCAAACAACCTCTTGGTTGTCAGTTTGCTATATTCTTTATGAACACTCATTTTGAGAAGTTATTTCAGCTCTAAACCCTCGGCAATATTATACAGCCTTGCCTTATCGAGCAGCTTAATTTTTTTTGCTTTGGTATAAATCATTTCTTCTTTTTTGAAAGAAGATAAAATTCTAATCACCGATTCTGACGCTGTTCCAATAATGTTTGCCAGTTCTTCTCTCGAAAGCGAAATATTCACATTGCCTTCTCTGTCGGTTCCAAAAACATCTTCCAAATGCAAAAGTGTTTCTGCCAATCGTTCTCTGACCGAATGTTGTGCCAAATGTGAAATCACAAAATTTGCCAACTTCAAATCGTTACTCAACAGCCTGAGCATTTCCAAAGTAAAATCTTTATTGACAAGCAAGTCTACATAAACCTGCTTAGGGATGGAACAAGCCGTAACATCTCCAAGAGCAGTTAAGTTCAGCGTAATGGGCTCATCATTGAAAATGGAACGGTAACCGATCAAATTCCCTGACTTTACAAACCTGATGATTTGTTCTTTACCCGAAGAATTATATTTAGTCAATTTCCCTTTACCTGACATCAGGCAATATACATTACGACTCTGCTTCCCTTCTTCAAGAATCATATCTCCTTTTTTGAAATGTAGAACGGTCTTATGCTCTGAAATATAATCCAAATCTTTTTTTGATAAAGTCTTAAAAGAATTTAATTGATGAATCAAGCAGAGATTGCAATTTTTCATAGTTGTTAGTTTAGTTCTGTGTGTATCAAGATTATTAAGATGAAGCAAATTTAAAAAATTAATACAACATGACAAAAATCATTTAGTTTTATTTGTTACTGATAAATATCAGATATAATAAGCATAATATTAACATCGAAAAAATCTATTTTCTAAAATATTACACAAGACTATAAAAGATTCTCAATTCTAAGATAAAATATTACTTACTCTCTTGTGTTTAAAGTTATCATTAAGTTTTGGATAAAAACTTTTTTTCTGAAAACTATTATATTTAAAGAATTATTCATAAATTTGCCGAGAATTTTTTGGGACGAATTAAGAAAAATAATTTAAAATGAAAAGAACATATCAACCATCGAAACGTAAAAGAAGAAACAAGCACGGATTTCGCGAAAGAATGGAAACACGTGAGGGCAGAAAAGTACTGGCTCGCAGGAGAGCAAAAGGCAGAAAGAAATTAAGTGTCTCATCTGAACCGAGACATAAGAAATAAGAAAAAAACCTACTCTCGAGTAGGTTTTTTTGTATCTTGCATTTAAAAATTATCGCATCATGAAAAAAATTTATCCTTTCTTACTTTTACTTCCCATTTTACTACTCTTTTCTTATACCGGCGGAGGCCCCTACGGGCATACCGGATCTCCGGGAGACAATAACCAAACCTGTGCTGTTTGCCATACTTTCAACGGCACGGCACCAACACCTACCATCACGCTTTCAGGCTTTCCTGCCGATGGAAATATTTACGAAGGAACAACATATAACCTCACACTTGACATTTCAGGCGTCAACAATACCAAGTATGGTTTTCAAATCACGGCAGAAGATGCCGCCCATCAAAAAATCGGGACTTTTTCAAGCCTTGATAACAGCACGCAAAGTCTGAACTACGGCAAATCTTTAGGACATAAATCTCAAGGAACATCTCAACACAGCTGGAATTTTACATGGGAAGTTCCCGTTCCTACTAAAATATCTACCCAAGATATTACTTTCTATTATGCTTGTAATCTAAGCAATAACAACGGAAGCGACAGCGGAGACTATATTGCAACGGGAAGCCTGACCATTCATCTGAATATGTCGTCAGTTGGCGAATTGAGCAATGATTTATTCAAAATTTATCCAAACCCTGTTGAAGATGTGCTGTATTTCAATAATAATTTAGGAAAAATTTCCAAATTTGAAGTGGTTGACATGAACGGCAAAACATATCCTGTAAAAGCCGACAAACATCACATAGATATGTCTTTTTTGGCAAGCGGAAACTACTTTCTTCGTATAAAAACAACAGACAAACAAGGCATCAAACAATTTATCAAAAAATAATTGTGTATTGCGGATAATATCTTTATCTTTGCAGCCAATTTTAATTTAAAACGAATATTATGAATCATTATGAAACTGTTTTCATTTTAACTCCCGTTTTATCTGACACTCAGGTAAAGGAAACAGTACAAAAATTTGAAGATTTTTTAGTTTCCAAGGGAGGAGAAATCATCTGGAAAGAAGACTGGGGTTTGAAAAAACTTGCTTATCCCATCCAACACAAAAAAACCGGATTCTATCACTTACTGGAATTCAAGCTTCCACCGGAAAACGTAAAAGACTTAGAAGTAGCTTTTAGAAGAGACGAAAGAGTTATGCGTCACTTGGTAACCAAGTTGGATAAATTTGCTGCCGATTGGGCGGAAAAAAGAAAAGAAAAAATCAAAGAATCTAAAAAATCTTAAAAGACGATGGCAACGATAGATCAACAGAACAAAGGAAATCAATCCGAAATCAGATATTTGACCCAACTGGATGTTGATGTCAAATCACAAGAAAAAAAATACTGTCGTTTTAAAAAATACGGTATTAAATACATAGACTATAAAGATCCGGATTTCTTGATGAAATTCGTGAATGAGCAAGGCAAACTTCTACCTCGTAGAATCACAGGCACATCTTTGAAATATCAAAGAAAACTTGCCAAAGCCGTTAAAAGGGCACGCCACTTGGCTTTAATGCCTTATGTAGGAGATATGTTAAAATAAAAATTGAAGAAACGATGGAAATTATATTAATAAAAGACGTAGAAAATTTAGGATTTACCGACGATGTCCTCTCGGTAAAGAATGGATACGGCAGAAACTACCTTATTCCGCAAGGTTTTGCCATATTGGCAACTTCATCTGCAAAGAAAATCTTGGCAGAAAAATTGAGACAAAGAGCTTTTAAAGAAAAACACATTATTGAAGAAGCTTCAAAACAAGCTGAAAAACTCAGAGCCTTGGAATTGAAAATTCCCGCTAAAGTAGGTGAAGGAGACAAGCTTTTCGGTTCTATCAACAACCAAAATTTGGCTGATGCATTGAAAAAAGCAGAATTTGATATCGAAAAGAAATTTATCTCTGTGATTGGCGGTAACATCAAACGTGTTGGAAAATACGAAGCAAAAATTCGCTTGCACCGCGAAGTGGTGGTCGACTTTCCTTTTGAGGTCACTCCCGTTCGTGATGAAAAAGCAATTGCTGCTGCCAAAAAGGCTAAGGAAGAAGAAGCTAAAAGAGCTGAAGAAGCTGCAAAAAAAGCTGAAGAAGCTGCAGCAAAGGCCCAAGAAGGCACTGATGAAGAAATCAATCCGATTGCTGCTGCATCTGAAGCGCCTGAGGCACCTGAAGCTGAAACAAAAGAATAAAACAACAATCAAAAAGTTTTATATATTGAAAAAGCTACTCGATTTGAGTAGCTTTTTTTTATAATAATTGAAATATAGACATTACATAATCAATCTCACACCACCGAGTTCTTCCAATCTGTACGGAAATTTTTCATCCGGAGAACCTATAAACATAAAGTTAATCGGAATGTTCCACTTTTCAGATAAATCTTTGATCAGCTCCGGTCCGAATTTCCCTTCAACCGGAACGAATTCAATATCGATTTCAGGATATTCTTCATCCAAAATCTTGATATTACGAATCAATTCATCCGAAGGCTGTTCTCCGGGCATCAAGACTTTCACTATTTTCACGCGTTTGGTATGCTCATTGTCTCGAATATAAAGCATGGCTTTGTTCATATTGGCAATACTTTTTCCTTTTGTAAAAAATACAAATTCTTGAGAGTTGATTTCATCAATTAGTTTATCTATACCTTTATGCAATCGAAGGAAAAACTTACGAATAGGTTCAAAAACATATTGCACGATACTCAATAAAACTTTAAGCAACATCGTGCGATTGAGCATCATCATCACGAAAATCAAAGCAGGAAAAAAGTACATGATAAACACCACCCAATTGGTCGGATCATCAGGATTTTCAGGCTTCATGGTGATATTACCAATCAACGCAACAGATACTGCTATAAAGGCTACTAAAATACCAAACCAAGGCGCTCGTTCCGGTCTTGGCAAATGCTTTCTTTTAACCTTAAGCAACACATTGCCAATCACAAACAGCAACATCACAGATAAAAATGAAATAGTATACACTCCCGCCAATGTGGTTACTTTTCCGTTGGTTATCAGTAGAACGGAAACACTTAAAATAAAAAAGAATAAAATAATGCGATATGATGCATTTTTGTTGTTCTTTTTCAAGAAATAATTAGGCATAATCCTATCAAGCGTCATTCGTTCCAATAGGCCGGTCACTCCAATATAACTAGTCAATACAGCTCCAGACAACACCAAGAAAGCATCAACGGATATAAACCATGCCAGCCAATTCCCCGCAGAATTTTCTCCCAACTGAATCAACAGAGTATTTTTATCAACATCATCAATACGCAAGGCAGCTAAAGCCAGAAATGCCATCAACGGGTTGAGGATACTGACAACAATCCACATGTTTCTCAATGTTTTAGGAAAAACGCCCGGTTTTTGTTCTTCTACAAAGTTGGCAGAACTTTCAAAACCGGATATTCCGAGCATTGACGCTGCGAATCCTAGAAAAATTGCCATCATTATGCTGCCGTGTTTTACCGGCGCGTTCCAGTTTTCGACAAAAGTATCAAACCCATGCTGCGTGATATATATAATCAATGCAATGATAAGTGTACTCATTATCAATAAGTGAAAAGTGAAAATCAAAATAGCTACCTTTGATGACTCTTTGATTCCCATAATAGCCAATCCGGCAAATAGAGCCAATAGAGCTGTTGTACCTAAAATTATTTGCATATTATCATGAATATGCATAATGTGAAATAAATAATGCACCGCTTCATTTGCCGATATCACGGCTGTTGCCATATATGACAACAAAGTAAGTGTTGCCGCTATAGAAGACATTCTTTTGCTTGTCGTATTCAACAAGGCATTATATGCACCTCCGTTTAAAGGCAAGGCTCCGACAACTTCTCCATAAATTTTTCTGAAGAAAAAAAGCACCAAAGCAACTATTGCCAAAGTAACCCATGCATATTGTCCTGCAAAAGCTATAGCCAAAGCAGACACATACAGTACTGATGAACTGATATCGTTACCACTAATGGCGGTTGATGCCAACTCACCTAATTTTTCATGTTTTTTCAGTTCGGGTTTATTAAAGTGTATCACCTCATCCTGAGTGGGATTTGAAGTGCTTTCATTCATATTTGTGTTCATAATCTTTAAATATTAACAACGGCGAAGTTAATAAATATATGTTAAACTTGTTACAATGGCAAAAAAAAAGTGCTACACCCAACAGTGTAGCAGCTTGATAAATTTATTAAAATCTAATTCAAAAAAATTATTTTTGGAATTTTGCATATTTTTTCTTGAACTTGTCTATACGTCCCGCTGTATCTACCAACTTCATTTTTCCTGTATAATACGGGTGAGAAGTTCTTGAAATTTCCACTTTCACCAGTGGGTATTCAACACCATCAATTTCAATATTTTCCTTAGCTTCTGCAGTAGAACGTGTGATAAAAAGATCGCCGTTTGACATGTCTTTAAATGCTACCATTCTATAATTTTCAGGGTGAATTCCTTTTTTCATCTTATTTGTAATTTTATTTTCCTTTTATTGAGTGTGCAAATTTAAAACATTTTTTTATTCTATCCACATAATTTTATATTTTTTTACAGGCGTAGTCGTTTCCTTGCAAAACTGTATAAAAACAACAACACCGCCAGAAAAACACTCACTCTGGCAATATAATCTCCATGTTTTGAATAAAAAGTTTTGGTCTCGTTCAAACGCACATTTGCCGATAAACTTCCACGAATTTCATAGTCTAAAAAATCGATAATCTCTCCTTTTTGGTCAATATGAGCCGAGATGCCGGTATTCGCCGCTTGAAGCACGTCTCTCCTGTTTTCCACGGCACGAAGCCTTGCATAGCTCAAATGTTGTTTATAGCCTTGCGTTTTCCCCCACCAACCGTCATTTGTAATAATGCCCAACAAATTTGCTCCGTTTTTCACATAATCGGTAACATATTCTCCATAGATAGATTCATAACAAATAATCGGAGCAACTTTTATATCGGAATATGCCACTTTAAAAACCGTTCTTTTTTCTTGTTTTACGTGTGTTCCCATACTACCACCCAAAGAAATCATGATATCTCCCAAAATAGGTTTTAGAACTTTTCTGAATGGTGTGTATTCTGCGCCTACAACCAATTTGGATTTATGATAAACCTTGAAATCTTTCGATGCATCTATCAATACGGCAGAATTATATAAATCATACCAAATTTTCCTGTTCTTGTATTGGTTGGCAGATTCCGGAACTTTGTCTTGATTGCGATACCATTGCACAAAATCTACACCGGTGAGTATAGCTGTTTTGGAATGCATCAAAGCATAATCATGCAAAATATTATAGGCTTCGGTATTCACAAAATAGGGTAAATCCGTTGATCGAGAAATAGCGGTTTCCGGTGCCATCAACAACTCAAAATCGTTCTTATTCTCTGCCAATTGCAATAAATCTTCAGCGAGTTCTTTGTTGTTATACTTAAACTTTTCTTTCCATGGATCCAAATTGGGTTGCAACAACAATACCTTGGCTGCATTTCCTTTCTCCTCATATTGCCGAAACAATATTAATGAAAATATGATGGGAACTCCCATCCAGAAAATTGCCTTTATAAAAGCTTGATAGAGTAGTTTTTTTTGCTTGATTTTAAAATATTTTCCGAGTGAAAAAAACAGCAATACGTTCACCGTTAAAATCCATAAACCTCCACCGAAAAAACCCGTATATTCATACCATTGAACCAAAGCGGTATGCTCAGAAAAGACATTGCCCAAGTTCAGCCAAGGCCAAGAAAAATCCCAATTCAGGTGGAATTTTTCAAAACTCAGCCACATCACGGGAAAAAACACGTATGCCATTCGGTCAGGGACACGCTTTCTCACAAAATGAAAAAGCCAAAAAGTCAATCCCATCAAAAATGAATTAACCACAATGGCAAAAACACCGCCAAACGGCGTGGAATTCCATACCCACCAAGTGGTGATCGAGTTCCAAACGAAAAAAGCCAAGTATATATATAAGAAAAAATGCTTTTTGTGTTTATTTTCATAATAATCCTGCTCAATGAAAAGCAACGGAATAAAAGCAAAGAAAATCAAGAGCGGAAAGCCATAGGTCGGCCAAGACAGAGCAAACAACAGGCCGGACAGAAGTGTTAAAAAGATATTTTTTTTCACGAAATCAATATTATACGAGAGCAAATATAAAATATATTTTCGCTGCTTTCCTGTTCCTGCAAAAAAAAGTATATTTGTTCCATGCTAAGCATCCTTCTCTCTTGGTGTTATATTTTGTTTATATCTACCGGATTTGGAATCGGATTTTCCAAATCGGCAAAACTTGATTTGAGCAAAACTCCGACCTTTGTCTTTTTGAACGGATTGTTTGCTTATACTGTTTTTGCCTGGCTTTTCAGCTATTTATTTGCCATTAATGCCTATTTCTATGCACTCGGCATATTCATCAATTCTTTGCTTATTATCAAACATAAAACAAGCGTAATCAGCATATTTTCAGATCTTAAACAAAAATTCAAATCTTTTCGGCTCGGCATCAAAATCAGCTTCGGAATAATTTTCCTGCTTGCACTGGCGCAAAGCAGCACCTGCCCT
>Ga0256846_1000382_pt1 | contig 18527 bp, 15 predicted proteins | sample TevniametaG_FD_189098 | JGI IMG/M metagenome (GOLD analysis project Ga0256846, IMG submission 189098) | Tube worm associated microbial communities from hydrothermal vent at the East Pacific Rise, Pacific Ocean - Tevnia | ecosystem: Host-associated > Annelida > Integument > Unclassified ...
TATTTATTAAACCTTGATATAATCCGGATTTGTTAAAACCACTTGAAATCTTTTTTGTCAAATGTAATAAAAGCCTAAAGGTTATAGTTGTAAACCAACTTTAATCGTGAATCAGGCTTATATGGCATAGAAAAAATGGATTATGAACTTATACTTAAATTTGTTCCTGAATTTTATACCCTTTTTCACCTGGCATCCATTGCTGCTGCTGTCCATGCAGGACTGACGGTCAGAACCTCCCAGGGCGCTGTTGCATGGGTTGTATCGCTGGTGGCTTTCCCTCCCCTTGCCCTGCCCCTTTACCTGGGATTTGGACGGAATAAATTCAACGGCTATATTGAAACCTTAAGAAAGATAAATGCTGAAAATGAAAATTCGCTTCTCAGGCTGCTGCCCCCTGTTGAAAAGTACAGCATTGTCCCAACTACAACAAAACTTGCAAATTTTGATAAGCTGAGTCTCCTTAAAGCATCGAGGAATAATTCTGTGGAGCTCCTGGTGAACGGAGAAAAGACCTTTGATGCAATCTTCAATTCCATTGACAGGGCAGAAAAATACATCCTCATTGAATTTTTCATTGTCAAGAGTGACAAAACAGGAAACAGGTTAAAAAAGCATCTCATTGCCAGAGCTGAGGCAGGAGTTAAGATTTTCTTTCTCTATGATGAACTTGGATCAAGGAAACTTAAAAAAAAATATATAAAAGAACTTAAAAGGGCAGGTGTCAGAATCCTCCCCTTCTGGACAACCCGGGGGTTAAAGAACAGGTTCCAGATTAATTTCAGAAATCACAGGAAGATTGTGGTTGTAGACGGCAGAACAGCTTTTGTGGGCGGTCATAATGTCGGGGATGAATACCTTGGGAAAAGCCCGAAATTCGGCCATTGGCGGGACACACACGTCAAAATACACGGCCCTGCAGTACAGGCTTTACAGATAACCTTTATTGAAGACTGGTACTGGTCTGCCGAGGATAAACCAGACATTGACCTTGTAACAGAACCTGCTGCAGCAGGCAACATGGATACAATTGTTCTGCCGTCCGGCCCTACCTCAAAGCTGGAAGTCTATTCTCTGATGTTTATACAGCTCATTAATATGGCAAAAAAACGCCTCTGGATTGCAAGCCCGTATTTTGTACCCAATTCGGCGATAATTGCAGCACTGCAGCTGGCCGCACTCAGGGGAGTCAGGATAAGAATCCTTTTGCCCCTTAAACCTGATCATCTTCTGGTTTATCTTGCATCGTACTACTATCTGCACCAGATGGCACTGCCCAATATACATTTTTTCAGATATGAGAAAGGGTTTATGCATCAAAAGGTGATGCTCATTGATGATGATCTTGCCCTTATAGGCACGGCAAATTCTGATAACCGTTCTTTTTACCTCAATTTTGAAGTTGGTATCCTGGTCAATGACAGAATATTTGCAGAAAATGTTGAAAAGATGCTTGAGTCTGATTTTTTAAAAAGCAGGGAGGCAGGCATTGAAGACTATGAGAATAAAAGTCTGATCTTTAAACTTGGCGTACGTCTATCACATCTTTTTGCACCCATTATATGATTATTTTTCACTTTCATGGTAATCAAGACAGAACTCAACCTCCATGGCTTTGTGATCCGATGATGTAATATCTCCAATCACCCTGCTTTTAAGTATTTTCAAACCTGAATAGAACACGTGGTCAATGGCACACTTAAACCGCTTTGTCCTGGCATCGGGTTTAAACATAACCTCTTGCATACCCGATCCCTTGACTATCCTTAAAAGAAACCCAAGTTTTTTTCCGGTCCATGTATTAAAATCGCCTGCAAAAATAACCGGGCCCCAATGTCCTTTGATCTCCTTTACAAGGGCAGATATCTGGGATTTAAATATTTCAGGCCTGACAAAATTAATGCCATGGGTGTTCACAACCAGAAGTGTAAAGTCACTATTATCTAATGAATATTCAGTAAACAAAGACATCTTAGGTGTATTCACAACAGGTTCCCTGTACCTGCTCCGCAGATATTTCACAGTAACGGGGCAGGCCCTGGAAAGGGTCATAACTCCTGTATCTGATAAATATCTTGCATTACAGGAAAAACTCCTGGCAAACTCCAGCCCCATACCTTTTACCCTGAAACGTCTAAAATCATGCCTCAACATGTATGCTTCCTGGACAAGTATAAGATCCATATCCCTTGCAAGGGTTTGGAAATCATCTTTCCAGCCCGCTCTCTTACCTTTATATACATTCCAGTTCAAAAGCCTGATTGAGTCAGGATCCAATGCTTTCCTGGAAAAACTTCTGACCGACTCAACCACCCTGGAAGGCTCTGGTATGCTTATCTTGTAATATTTTTTCACAATATACCCGGGTAATAAAAAAACAGCCGGCAGTACAACAAGAAGGACACCGGCGAAAACAACAACTATTTTTCTCTTATTTTTCTTCATTATAAAATCAATTTGTCCCATTGTACAGGTAATTGATTTTTTTTAAAAAGATCAACTCTCATTATTTATTCTTTCAATGATTTTTTCAAGGGCCTTTGTTTCAGATGAAAAAATATTTTCTTCCTTAATAATCTCAATATAACCTCCCCGCTCAAGCACCTCCCGTGTATGTCCCTTAAGCCCGCACAGGTAGAGGCCACCCCGGAGCGCCTGCCTCTGTTTTGCCTCATTGGCCAGCATTTCAGCTCCGGTTATATCAATGAAATTAATTCCATAGGCCAGGATAAGAAGATGACACTTATACATTTTATGTTTATCAAGATTATTGAAAAAATCCATGATATGATTCACAGCACCAAAGAAAAGAGAGCCATCAATGCGGATAATTCGTAAACGCACCCTGCCGGGATTAAAGGTACTGCGTATCTGCTTAACTGCATGGTGGGTCTCGGTCAAATCAACAATTTCGGGATGGGCAGTCTGGCTTAAATATAAAATCAGGGACATGAGAACACCGGAATATATGGCAAAATCAAGATCAAGAAAAAGAGTTGCAAGAAAGGTTGTCACAAGAACTATGGTCTCTTTATTACTTGTTTTTATAATATTCCTGATATTATGGAAATCTATAAGGCTGAAGGCAACCAGAAGTATCACACCTCCCATGGCAGCAATGGGTAAAAACTGTGTCAGCGGTGCCATGAACAGCAGAATCAATGATAGAAATATTGCTGCAAATACAGCTGACAGAGGAGTCATGGCGCCTGCACGGTAATTAATTCCGGATCTGGTAAAGGAACCTGAACCAGCATAGCTTGAGAAAAAACTTCCCACAATATTTGACAGGCCCTGGCCAATGAACTCCTGGTTACCGTCTATCTGCTGGTGGGAAAAAGCAGCAATTGATCTGGCAATTGACAGAGCTTCAATGAGTCCTATAAGAGCAATGGCAAAGGCTTTTGGTGCAAGTTTCCTTAACATGGGAATGGACAGGTCAGGAAACGAAACTCCAGGCAGATGGCCTGGAAGGCCTGCCATTAAATGTACTCCGTGGGACTCAGCACCCATGGCCATTGCCATTATACTGCCTGCCACCATGGCAATGAGCAGGCCCGGCCACCTTGGTTTTAATAATTTTATTATGACTGCACAGAAAAGTGTTGCAGCAGCAATGGCAAATGCATAGGGGTTTATATGATTAATTCCATGGAAAATATTGACCCAGGTCATGAAAAATGATTCTCCGCCGGGCAGAGCAATTCCAAAGATATGTTTCAGCTGGCTTGTTGCAATGAGTATGGCAGCACCTGCAGTAAAACCTGCAAGAACAGAGTGGGATACAAAATTAACAAGTATGCCCAGGCGGGCCAGGCCAAAGGAGAGCTGGAACACCCCTGCAAGGAATGTAAGGGTTAAAGCAAGTTCGATAAACTGTGGTGATCCGGGTGGAGCATAGGGTGACAGGGAGGAGAACACAATTATTGAAATGGCGGTTGTGGGACCTGATATGAGGTGCAGGGAGGAACCGAACAGAGCAGCTACCAGAGGCACAACAATGGCGGTATACAGCCCGTATTCAGGGGGCAGGCCTGCAATCATTGCAAAGGCAACTCCCTGGGGCAGGACAATGACAGCACCGGTCAAGCCTGCCAGGAGATCAGCCTTTATTGTGTCCCAGCCAATAAAATCCCACCAGCGGAGAAAGGGAAAGAATTTGCGCCAGACACCCATGGATGAGCCGGAGAATCGTCGCTGTTTTGAAAACTTCATTATTTTTGAAACCCTTTAAAAATAGTCCCGGCCCTCCGGGGTTATCACTCTTCAATGTGATGGGGAACAATATTAATGTGTGCTTTTTTTACACCATCTATTTTATCAATAATGGCACCAGCCTTTGATACAATACTTTGCTCATCAACCAGTGAGCCCCTGATACTTACAAAGGCAGTACCGTTTTTTGTATCGGCAAAAGCCTTTGGAAAGTCATCAACCAGGGCTGCTTCTATCTGTGCATTTAATGAAAGATCATCAAGTTTTCTGCTGCTCTTTTCTGATGTTTTAAAACAGGGAAGCTCAATGGTATTTAAAATAATTGATACAGCATCATCCACATCCATGATATCAAGGTGTAATGTCATATCATAAAACTGAGGGTTTAAAATATCTATGTCATAGAGGTTCAATGTCCATTTATGGCGTTCAGCATCATCTTTAACAATTATATGCCGTGCCTTTTCAGCAGAAATATTCTCACGTTTCATCTCCTCTGCGATCCGGTACTCAAGATCTGCAATAATGCGCACCTTTAAGACATGGGGAATCTCCTGTAAAAAAGCATGTCCTGCAAGACCATGGTAAATAATATTATCCCGTTTAAGGTGTTTCAACAAAGCAGCCTTGAAAAAGGCCATGTACCTCTCCCTGCCATAGGTGAATCTGTCAAGGATGGAGGGTGCATCATGTATGGCCCGGATAAGCTTGATCTCCGGAATATTGAACTCCTTGGAAGCTTCGATGATTATTTCCCGGGAAAGGCATTCGTATTTTAATGCCTGTGCAAGCTTTTCAGCCACTTCCTTTCCGCGGCTGTAAGTGCCCCGGGAAATGGTTACAATGGTCATGGTATAACTTTAATCTCCATTTTATATTTATTAATCTTAATAATATCAAAATAGAGATTAATAATACATTAAAAAATTAATAAAATAAAAAGAGCATACCAATGAGTACTATCAGAAACAGCACTGTCATTCCTGCCCCTGCCCTGGCATAATCCATTGTTTTATAGCCGCCGGGACGCATGATCAGGGCATTGACCTGGTGGGTTGGCAGCACAAATGTATTGGATGCTGCAAGGGCAACCACCATGGCAGTGATTCTTGGGTCAGCTCCTGCTTTGACAGCCATGGACATGCACAGGGGAACCAGCAGCACTGTGGCACCGACATTGGAGACAACCAGTGTGAAAAACGATGTTAAAAGACCAACCACCAGAAGAAAAATAATAACCGGAACGCTGCCTATGGCAGTCATGATTGTTGTGGCAATAAACTCTGCTGCCCCGGTTTTCTGGAAGGCAAGGCCCAGAGGTATTAAACCACCCAGAAGAAAAACAGTCATCCAGTCCACTGATTCATAGGCTTCATCAATACTCAGCACATTGGAAAGTATCATGCCAAGGGCGCCTGTTAAAAGACAGACTGAAAGGGAGAGTTTCATTTCTGACAGGCCGAAAAACCCCATTAAAGGTTCAAAGCAAAGGACAAGAAAGAGTGCGACAGCAAGCCAGAAAACCGCTGTTTTAGCTTTGCTTTCACGCATTAATTCACCCTTAACCTCTGTTGTAAAAGCAAAGGTGTTTTTACATTTCAACCAGTGAAATACACGCCAGGCACCAAACATCAATACTGCATCTCCTGATTTGAAGCGGTGATCAGGCAGGTCATTAAAATGACAATGGCCGTCAGTGCATATTGTCACAGGGACAGCATCAAAGGATTCACAGAAATGAATTTCACCAAGTTTTTTACCCACAAGCTCAGACCTGTCTGTAATAATTCCCTCCATGAGCCCTGAATTATTGGGGGAGAGGTCTTCGGCAAAAAATTCAAGATCAGGTTTTAAAATATAGCCCATATCCTTGGCCATGGCCTGGACAATCCTTTTACTATGGGCTATGACAGCAAAGGTGTCATTATTGTCAAGGGTATCGCTCCTGCGCGGTGCCAGGGTTTTTATCTTTCTTTTCTGGTGATATATGGCAATTATATTAATATGGAACTGCTCCCTGATATTTAATTCATCCAGATTGCGCGGATCATTATGGTCTTCAGGAACAGTGAGTTCATATATTGCATCAATCATATCATAGGTGTCCACCAGGGAATCGGGAACCAGAGAGCTTGCACTGTCATCTTCTGATTTGGCAGGCAGGACAAATCTGCCAAGTACAATAAAATAGATAATAGCGCTTGCCACCAATGCCACACCAATGGGTGTCTGGGTGAAAAGCCCCAGGGGTTCAATCCTTTCCGGCATAAAGCCAAGGGAGTTTGCCTGGTCAATCAAATCATTGAGCAGGATTGTAGGACTTGCACCAACCAGGGTCATGGTCCCGCCGATAATAGCACAAAACCCCATGGGCATCAGAATCCTGGAAATTGGAATCCCGGTCTGTTTACCAATCCTGATTGCAGCAGGCATGAAAAGGGCGGCAGCACCTATATTCTGCATAAAACTTGAAATAAATGCCACAGTTCCCGATATCAGGGTAACTATTCTGCTTTCAGCCTTGCCTGCTATCTTCAGTATCTTCCTTGCAAGTATATTCATGACTCCGGTTTTATCAAGCCCTGCTCCAATGATGATCACGGCAATTATTGACACAACAGCATTACTGGAAAGTCCGCTGATTGCCTCCTTTGGTGTAACCACTCCCAGAATGGGAAGGATAACCATCATAATAATGCCCACCACATCAACCCTTACAAATTCAAATATGAACAGCAGGATCGCAAGGACAAGTACACCCATTACAATCCCCATCTGCACGGTAAATACTATTGTGTCTCCGCCTGAACCATCTGCTGCAAGGGAATGTGCCGGCATCAGTAAAAACCAGATATTAAAAATTCCAAGACTGTATATTAATTGAACAATCCTATTTTTCACTACATCTTCCTCCCTGAATAGATAATCTGTTAAAAAAATTCATCTCTATATTTTTTCTCCATCTAATTTTGATGTATCCAGCAGGATCACCAAATAATTTTTCTCTTTTTCTATTTTAAGCTCGCAGTCAAGGCAGTCTAGCAGCGCCTGTTCAGGTCTGCCGGGAAATGCCCTGCTGTTTTCAAGATCCATACCTGAAAACCGGATATTTATTTTTTTGCCTTTCTGTTCCAATTCAATGGCTATCCTGGCGTTTTCATCTGCATGATCAGCAGCAAAAACAAGGCAGGTGACCATAAGATTTATAAAAAGAAACGGATTTATATCAACGGACACAGACTCTCCCTTTATTGAAAGCCCTGGAGCTATGCCCTTCCGGCTTAAAATTCTCCGGGAGAGGGAAAGGGCTAACTTTACCATGATAACCGGATCTGATACTTTCTTTAAATGATCTGCTGTATGAGCAAACTGGTTAAAATTATTAATAATCTCGTGGGTTTTTAAGACAGACTCCTTGATTTTCTGAACAATCCCAATCCATTTTTCAAAATCAGGTTCACTGCCCTGGTCAGACATCAGTGCAAGGTCTTCCAGAAGCCCTGCCTTTTCATTGATAACCCCAATGGAATTGTTTAATTCATGGGTGGTTGTGGAAGATATCTTACCAAAAAATTTTATTCCCTCGGGTCCAAGAATATTCCAGTCAGTTTCCATAATTACCTCCAGGCACTATATAATACTGCTAAATAATCCATGTATGACGGCTGCAACTGCAAGATCATAACAGATGATCTCCCTTTTTTATTTCATAGGGTAAAGTTATGATGAATGTGGTGCCTTTGCTGGGCTCACTGTCAAGTTCCAAAGTTCCGTGAAGATCCCTGATAAGTCCGTAGGTCAAGGCTAGCCCCAAACCTGTTCCCCCGATTTTTGATTTTGTTGTAAAAAAAGGTTCAAATATTTTCTTTTTGTTCTCTTCGGCAATACCGCAGCCATTATCCTGAACAAAAATATCAATACTGTCATTTTCAATATTATTTCTGACCTTAATGGAAAGGGTGCCATTCTCACTCAAGGCTGCAATTGCATTGTTGACAAGGTTAATTAAAATCTGGAGCAATTTCCCCTGGTCTGTTTTAATATCTGGAAGATCCTCTGGTATATCAATCTCAACATTTATGGATTTATACTCTGCTTCCTTTTTAATCAGGTCTGTTACCTTTTCAATGGTCTCTTCCATATCGATCTTTTCAATGGAGCTGTCTGTCTTTCGTGCAAACCCGAGCAGCCTGTGGGTTATTGTACCTGCCCTGTCCACTGATTCAATTATGGAATCAATGATACCAAGGATTCTTTCATCTTTTTTATATTCATTACGAAAGGTAAAAAGATCCTGTAAAAGGCCTGCTTTCTCATTGATGATGGCAAGGGGATTATTTATTTCATGGGCAACACCTGCGGCAAGTTTACCAATGGAAGCCATTCTGCTGGATCTTGCCGCCTTGTTAAGATAGAGCTGTCTTACTTTATCTGCCTTGTACAATAGCTGCACAACATAGGTCACAAGCACAAGCACGGCAATCAACACAAAAAGCACGGAAAAAGAGAACATGATAAAAATATGGGATTTGATCCTGGCCATGAAAGCTTCAAAGCTCTTGTTTGCCATTAAAATGCCCACCCGCATGTCTGTATGCCCGATTTTACTCACCCCGGAAAATAAAAATTGACCTCCTTTTTTATCCCCACGTGGGTTTGTAAGGGTTCTGGACAAAGGAAGATCCTTGGATTTAAGCGGTTCAGGAGTAAATCCTGGTCTGCCAAAATACCTGGATGCTGTAACCAGGATACCGTCTTTGTCCATGAGGAATATATCAATCACATCTCTTACTTTAAGTTTTTTTAAAAAAACATCCACTGATTTATCATTAATGATACCAGCAAGGAAAAAACTGTCACCAGTCTGGCATACGAGTTTAAGACTGACAAGAAGTTTGATTTCCCCTTTTTGGGTTATTATTCTGTTAATTGTATAGCCATGCTCTTCCTGCAATGATATCAATCCCGGCTGCTGAACTTCCCAAGGGCACCTGTCCTCCTGGGTTGAGACCACACAGTGACCTCTCTTGTCAAAAAGATAGAGACTTGCAAATTTGACGTTGGTCCTTGCAAGGTCATTAAAAACAGATTCAAACAGATCTTTTTTCATCAGATCCACAGGCTTGTTCTGTGTGCTTATCAGTTTAAGGGCAAGTAAATACTGATTAAGGAATATTTCAATATCAATTGCAGCTCCCTTTGACAGCACTTCGGTTTCCAGCAACAGGTCTGTAATGGTTTCGGTTTTATTATTTTTATAGAAAAAAAATGTGGAAACAATCAAAGGAACCAGAGTCAAAACGCATGTAGCCTGGATCAACAAAAGCCATTTACTTCTGAAAATATATTGCTGACCCTTTTCTCCGGCAACACGTTCTGTGTGGTGCCAGAACTCCGGAATAATTTTTTTAAAGGAGCCCATGGGGTTTATCTGTGTTTATTCAGCCTGTTGATTAACTTTTTCATTTGCCTTTTTAATAACCTCACTCAATTTTGTAATGTCAAGGGGTTTATGCAGATAATCAAATGCCCCAAGTTCCAGGCACTGTTGTTTGTCTTCTTCTGAACCATGGCCGGTGAGGATGATGATTTCAATTCCAGGATATGATTTTTTCACCTCCTTTAAAACATCAATGCCGTTCTGTCCGGGCATTTTTAAATCCAGCACCATTACATCAGGTTCATCCTGCTTTATCAGGCGAAGGGCTGATTCACCATCATGCACAACAGCAGATCCCATATCCCTTAAAGCAAGGCGCTCGGAAAGTGTCTTAACAAAATCCTGCTCATCATCCACCAGGAGAATCCTGGAAGGCATGTTTTTATCATACTTCCTATATGCTTCATGGCCCGGCAGGTTCTCCTCTTTTTTTATTTCTATTCCATTGACACCATCCACTTTTTCAAGAATGGATGTAAGTTCATTTTTCAGATGATCAAATCTTGAAACCTCTTTATCTATCTTGATTGTGATATCTCCTCTCCCGGCAGTCACCACCACATCATGGCCCTTTTTTGTCAAGGCAACCTCGGCTCTTGCAGCAAGGTTAAAATCTGCAACCGCCTGGGTGGATGATCCTGTGGGCTGAAAAATATCATCCTGCTGATGCTGAATTATCAACTGGGCTGCATCATCAATGGATTCTGTATTCATGGGGATGATCAGGTCATAATCTGCAGGGTTAAATGCTTCATAAACACCGCAGTACTTGGCCATCCACTTGGCCTGTTCTTCATCAAGTTTCTTAATCTGCTGTTCAGCATTGGCCTTGGAGATCTTCTCCTGCTCCATGAGTGTTGCCACACGAAATTCCATATCTGCAATAAGACCAACACGGAAAAAATGCGTAATATCCTTGGGTATCAGCTGGGTGGAATAACCTGTGAGAATCAGATCCCTTCCAGCTGATATCATCAACATCTTGGAAAGCACAAGTTTAATATGTGCCAGGGCATATTTCTTTTCATGGGTGAACTTTTCAAATACTGAAGTCTTATATGTTAAAGCTTTCTGAACCTTTGCAACTTTCATGTCGGAAAGTATCGCAGCTTCAGACACAATCTGGTCAGTGGAGGTATGTCTGAATGTGGTTTTTTCAACAATCTTGTCAACAACTTCATTGCACTTGCAGAATCCTACACCAAAGGCTTTTATAATTGTCATTGCATTAATCTCCTAAATTATGAAAATTTTAATGATGGTTTATCCAGTTGATTTTTTATTTTCATTTACCTTTTTATAAGCTCTATTCATGGTTTCCGTCAGAAGCTCAATGTCAGTGGGTTTCTCAAGATAGGCAAAGGCACCAAGCTCCATACATCTCTTTTCATCACTTTTGGACCCATGTCCCGTAAGAATAATTACCTCAATGTGGGGTTTTGTCTTTTTTATCTTCTTTAACACCTCAAACCCGTCTATACCCGGCATTTTAAGATCCAGTACCATAACGTCTGTCTCATCTGTATCTGTAATCTCCAGTGCCTGTTTACCACCATAGGCGATTTCACTTGAAAACTGCCTCATCTTCAGACGTTCTGAAAGGGTCTGGACAAACTCCTTTTCATCATCAACCAGCAGCAGACGTGCCGGCGTATCAACATTAATCTTGCGTACAATGGGACTTGAATAGTAATTTTTCCCAAGTTTTATTGTAACTGACTTAACCTTGTTTATGTTTTTGACAATTGTAGTAATTTTCTGTTTAAATTTTGAAAGGAGCATTACATTCCTGTCAATTGTTACTATTACATCTCCATCATCAGACTCAACAGATAACCTGCTACCGAGAGGAGCCAGCTGCACAGCAATTTCTGCACTCAATTTTGAATTGTCTTTCTCTTTTTGTATAAGCCCTTCAGGAATAGTATCAAGGTGTTTCACATGCTTTACAATCAGGGCAGCTGCCTCTGTGGTATTGAACTTATCCGTTGGAATAACAATATCATATATTGATTCATCAAAGGCTTTTTTCCCAAGTATTGTAAGGCTTGACAAAATGGAAGCCTGGTCAGACATGTTAATGGCCTTTATTACATTCTGTCTTGAACCTCTGGTTGATGCCATTGCATTTTCTATCCTTGTGGCTTTATTTGTCATGACAAGGATACGTATCACATGGGAGATGTTTTCCGGAATAAGATGGCCAAGTATGCCATGGATTATTAAATTATCCTGCTCAAGGTATCTGGCAGCAACCATCCTTAAACAGGCAATGCATTTTTCCTTTTCATGGGTAAAATCGTTAAATGCAATCTGCTTGCCACGGACAGCTTTTAACAAAGTTGCCTGCTTGAGTTTGTATGTCAGGGCTGTTTTTTCAATTATCTCCTTATCTGTTACAATTGTATACCCTGAACCTTTATCAAGCTCCTGAATTATTCCCCGGGCATTGGAATATAGTCCATTAAATATTGTTAATACCGGCATGCTCACCTCACCATTGGTTTATTCATATTGGTTTAGGTGATAGCAAGGAATATACCATCAATGAAAAGACAGGCTATACAGTAATGTTATTGAGACAGGAAAGGATATGGATACATTTTGAAACTATATGAAACAATAATAGAAAAACATAATAGTACATTTTGAAACAAACTTAAAATAATAAAATCAGGTTTATTTTTTTAAGGCCAGGTTAATTTTACCAATCAACTCATTTATATCCAGCGGCTTTATAAGGTAATCAAAGGCATCATGGCGCATACCTTCAATACCGGTTTTTGTCGAACCATGGCCTGTCAGTAAAATTACAGGTATATCAGGATAATTGTTTTTAATCTGTTTAAGGGTATCCATGCCGCTTAATCCGGGCATCATCAAATCAAGGATTACAATATCAAACAGATCCTCTGCAAGGGCATTGAGTCCGGCCTGGCCTTCATGGACAGCCCTGGCATAATAGCCCCGGTATTCAAGCCTCTGGGCCAGTGTTGTAACAAATTCCTCTTCATCATCAATCAATAAAATTTTTACGGTTTTACCAGACATTCTCTCCTTCTACTATTCTCCGGCCCATAAAATCACCGGAACTCAATGAGTTTTTCAGAAAACAACTAAAAGCTGTTTCCCATTTCCCTGCAATATTATCAAATATTACAAGCTTTTTCCACTTCAGAAACTGATAGAATTCATCTTCTATTGCACCGCAGATCAGAACAGTAATGTCTTCTGAAAGTATCCGGTGGCAGAGATCTTCCGGAGACGATCGTGGAAGGACAATGTTCTTCTTCTCTTCGATCTCTCCTTTACCTGTAACAATGGCAATCATAACTTCCGTTGCAAGATCAAAACGGGGTGCTACTTCATCCTTATATAGAGGTATAATAATTCGTTTAATCATAATCCTGCAATATTATATAATATAAAGTTAAATTAAAAAACTCTTTTACTCCAATTGATGCAATTTAATCTTACGCCACAATGTACTCCTTCCCCAGCCAAGGATCTTTGCCGCCTGAACTTTCTTTCCCTTTGCCTTTACAAGGGCATTAAGGATCATCTCTTTTTCTGCCTGGGCCCAGTTTCCATGGGAAGGGACAGGTTTTTTTTCCAGGGCAGCATCCCTGATGGCTGTGCCGGGCCCATGCCCCTTTGAAAAGATTTCTGTACCCTGTGACATAAAATCAGATCTATCCGTAATATATGCAGGAAGATCCCTTGTTTCAATCTGTGCACCATTTGAAACATTCACCGCATACTCCACAATATTTTTCAACTCTCTTATATTACCTTCAAAACTGTAATTAAGGAGCATATCAAGAACATCACCTGAAAACCCGTTGAGTTTCCTTCCCAGGCGGTTTTTATAGGTATTGAGAAAATAATCAAGAAGCAGTCTCACATCACCCTCCCTCTCCCTCAGGGGGGGCAGATGCACCCTTGCCACATTCAATCTGAATAAAAGGTCTTTTCTGAACCTGCCCTGGCGTACCATCTGCTCAAGGTCTCTATGGGTTGCTGCTATCATGCGTGCATTAACCTTAAAACCCTTTGTACTGCCCAGGGGATATATAATATTATCATCAAGAAAAGTCAGCAGCTTCACCTGGAGGGAAAGGGGAAGATCGCCAATTTCTGTTAAAAAAATTGTTCCATTATGGGCAAGCTTAAACCTTCCGGGCTTGCTTTCCACAGCTCCTGTAAATGCTCCCTTTTTATGGCCGAACAGTTCTGATTCAAGCAGGGTCTCGGGAAGAGCCCCGCAGTTTATCTTTACAAAAGGGCCTGAGACCCGCCCGGATGTCTGGTGAACCGCTTCTGCAACAAGGTCTTTACCAGTACCTGTTTCACCGGTGATGAGTATGGACACATGGCTCTGGGCAAGCACAGGGAGTGTCTGAAAAATCTTTTCCATTTGATAGCTTCTGCCGATGATATTGGCAAAACTGAAAGCTGTATCCCCCAGAGACTTCTCCTTTTTGGAGATACGCAAATCCTCAATGGTCTCAATATAGCCAGATATCTTACCTTTCCCATCAAGGATGGGTGCAGTTGTCATCCTGATTGGCAGAAGCTGGCGGTCAAGATTGATCATATTGCTTTCACAGGAAATACTGCGGGTATCAGCAGTTATTTTTTTGACCGGGCACCCTTTAATACATGCAGCACTCCTTAAAATATTCCTGCAGGGCATTCCCCGGGCGTGGACAGTAAGAAATCCTGATTGTGCTTCAAAGGTTCGGTTCACAACAACAACCCTTTGCTTAAGATCAAGTATCAGGATACCAAGGGGAATATCATTAATAAAATTGATAAAATCAATGGGCTGCTTCACAAGCTTATCAATGGCAGGATAAAAATTTTTCATGGTGTAGCCCCGGAGCAACTCCTGATTTATTGGATTATAGGCTTTTAATGTATAGGGTATAAGACATCAAGAAGTTTCTTGTCAAGTTAATCCCCAATTAACCAGCAATTAACCTGCAGCTAAGGATAAATATAAAATCTATATCTCTTTTAAGACATCACCTAAAATTTCAATGGCTCTTTCCAAAGTGTTTTCACTGCTCATTGTATAATTAAGCCTCATGGTTTCGATGCCTTCACCTTCTTTTGTATAAAAAAACTTTCCCGGCACAAAGGCTACTTTTCTTTTTAATGCCTTATAATAAACCTTTTCCATATCCACACCCCCGGGACCTCTAACCCAGAAAAACATACCGCCGTCCGAAGGGCTGCACTTAAAATTTTTCGGAAAATATCTTTTGATTGCATTCAGCATTGCTGCCTGTTTAGGCTTATAAAGCCCGAGTATAACCGGCAGATGCTTTTTCAAATAACCGCCGCTCAGATATTCTGCAGCCAGGGCCTGATTAAAAGTACTTGTATGAAGATCTGTGCCCTGTTTTACAAGAACAAGCCATTTTCTGATAAGTTCTGGACCTGTAAAAAATCCAATCCTTAAACCCGGGGCAAATATTTTAGAAAGTGTGCTCACATAAACCACGTTCAAGGGAGCAAGGGTTTTTATGGGTGGTATATCTGTACCATGGTATCTCAATGAGCCATAGGGATCATCTTCCACCAGAAGGGCATTGTGCCTGATAATAATATCTGCGATTCTCTCCCTCCTCTCCAGGGGAATGGTTCTGCCTGTCGGGTTCTGAAAGGTCGGGACAAGATAAATGAATTTAATCTTGTGACAGGTGAGAATTTCATCCAGAGATTCTGGTATCAAACCGGAATCATCGGTATCCATCCTGATATATTCCGGCTGGTAGGGGTTAAATGCAGAAATTGCCCCAAGGTAGGTGGGTGCTTCCACTGCAATCTTATCCCCAATGGAAATTAAAATCTTAGCCATGGCATCCAGAACTCCCTGGGAACCACTTGCAATATTGACATCACACGGGTCAACTTTTATACCCCGTTCCTGAAGAAGAACTGCAAGCTGCTCCTGCAGGGGCATGAACCCTTCTGTTAAATCATACTGAAACGCCCTTGAAGAATATTTGCCAATAACCCTTTCCGTAAGTTCACCTATGATTTCCATGGGAAAACTTTCCGGTGCAGGAATACCTCCTGCAAGGGATATCATTCCCGGTTCCGATACAACCTTGAGTATTTCCCTTATGGCACTTGCCCCCATGATTTCAGTACGCTCTGCAAGCAAACTTTTAAACTCCATGATTTCTCCTCTTTTTTAATTTTCAATGGAACTATAATAAGATTACTGATACAAAAACAGATACAGAAAAATAGAAATTGATGCATAACAGATGAATAGAGATCAGGAATTTAAAAACATGAATAAGCAGAACTTTTTATATCAAACCCTTGTATCGGATCTGATGCAGCAGATTAAAAACGGAACTTATAAGATTGGGGAGAAACTGCCCTCCATCAGAGCCCTGCACAAAAAACTCGGCGTGAGTATTTCCACGGTATATAAAACATATATCGAGCTTGAAAGTATGGGAGTTGTGGAAGCACGCCCCAAATCAGGATATTTTGTTAAACCCGGGCCTTTATTAAACCCTCCTGCCATAGTGAAAACATTACCTGTAATACGGGAGATAAATTTCTCATCCATTGTTATTGCAGTACTGAAGGATCTGAACAATCCGGATATGATACAACTTGGTTCTTCCACGACATCACATGAACTCCTGCCCGTGAAACAGCTGACAAGGATAACCAGGGCTGTTAATGCCCAGAAGATGAAATCACTGATCTCTTACTCCATGGCCGACGGCAATCCCGGGATGAAAAGGCAACTTGCAAGACTTTTCATGGGAACCATGGGGAACACTGCGAGGCACGATATCATTATCACCAGCGGCTGCATGGAAGCCGTTACCATCTCTCTTATGGCCCTCGCAGAAAAAAATGACACCATACTCATTGAGTCCCCTGCCCATTTTGGTTTTCTTAAGCTCTTAAAGGAGCTTGGCCTGAATATTGTGGAAGCTCCTGTAGATCCAATAACCGGTATCGATCTGAACCAGTTTGAAAAAATAGTTAAATCAGAAAAAATAACTGCCTGCCTTGTAATGTCCAATTTTCAAAACCCCACCGGTGCATTAATGCCTGAAGGCAATAAGAAAGAATTTGTAAAAACAGCAGCAGAATATAATGTTCCTGTTATTGAAGATAATATTCTAAGTGAGCTGTATTATGGGAAAACCCGACCTTCTTCATTGAAAAAATATGATATATGGGACAATGTTATCTCCTGCTCATCTTTTTCAAAAACAATTGCACCCGGTTTGAGAATAGGCTGGCTTGCAGCACCTGAAAAGTACAGGAAAAAAATACTTTCCATAAAATCAGGCATATCAATATCATCTTCCAACCTGAATCAATATATAATAACAGAATTCCTTAAAAGCGGAGCCTATGACAGATTCATGCGCACTTTAAGAAACAAGCTCAGAAAACAGATCTTCAAGGTCGCCCAGGCAGTAAAAAAATACTTTCCCGAAGAGACACGTGTTTCCATGCCGGAAGGGGGCTCTCTGCTCTGGATTCAGCTTCCTTGTGATGTAAACGGCATTGAGCTTTACAAAACTGCCAGAAAAAAACAGATCTCAATAATTCCGGGCCAGGTATGTTCAGGTTCTGGTAAATTTAAAAATTATATCAGGCTTGGATGCGGTTCTCTTTTTGATAAAAACATGGAACAAGGGATAAAAACCCTGGGAAAATCCATGGGCATATAAGGCACTGATACCCTTTTCAAATTTCAAATACCTTTTCCCTTGTGATATTTAAAGGATCTCTGCGTTTAAACCGTGTTGCCTTGTAACGCTTAACAACGGGATGATTTTCATCCTGCCTGTCACCATTCAGGTATTTTAAAAGGATATTATCAGCTGTTGAGTAATCAGCAACCCCTATCTGATCAAAATCACTTGCTGTAATACCAAGACCATCTGTTGGCACAGCATCTATACTCTTTCTTAATGCATCAGCCTTTTTAATATCATTGTTTTTCCGGTACATTTTTTCAAGATATTGTGCAAGGCCATAGACCTCAGTCTTCCATAAATACTGGAGAAGTCCGAAATTACCCACATCTCCGTGGAGAGTCCAGAATCCCAGCATAAGTTCTGTAAAATTATCTGTGGACAGCACCATTCCCCTGTTAAAATGGGCAAGATCAAACAGATATATCATTCTGATGCGTGCCTTGATATTGCCCTGCCTTACCTTTTCTTCAAACAGCTCCTCCGGACCGGCCTTTTTCCCACGTCCTGCAGGTACCATATGTTTATAAAGGGCCTTGTACGCATCGGTTAAATCAAAGGTCTTATAATCGTGGCAGAAAAGATTACCAATCTCTTCTCCCCTTGATATTTCATCCTGTTTATTGGTCTCAATGGGAAGGCTCCTGCCCAGAAGTACAACACCTGGCATATCTTTTATTGCCTCCCGGGCAAGAACACATGTAAGTGCACTGTCAATTCCACCTGAAAGCCCTATCACAAGTGTTTTTAACTGCCTGTTTTCAAACAGATACAAAGAGAGCTGTGTCTTTATATTGGCCAGCATTAATTTATAATTATCACTAATCTCATACATATTATCAGCACTCAATTTATCAATCAGTATCAGTTATCCGGTTATGGGCACTTGTTTAAAAACTTTTCAGACAACTCCCCGGGGCATCAATGGAACATCTTCACCACCCAGGACATAACCTCCGTCAAGTCTTAAAACAGTTCCTGTCATGTATGGCGCATCATTTATAATAAACATGCATGCTTTAACCACATCATTGATCCTGCCCACTCTTCCGGCAGGGATGTGATCGATTACTGCACTTTTTTCTCTGTCTGTCAACACTTGCTCCCATCCCCGTGTGCCC
>Ga0256846_1000383_pt1 | contig 18494 bp, 10 predicted proteins | sample TevniametaG_FD_189098 | JGI IMG/M metagenome (GOLD analysis project Ga0256846, IMG submission 189098) | Tube worm associated microbial communities from hydrothermal vent at the East Pacific Rise, Pacific Ocean - Tevnia | ecosystem: Host-associated > Annelida > Integument > Unclassified ...
AAATACTACACGAATATATTATCAAAGGTTTTGCAATGGACGATGAACGTCTAAAACAAATAAGACACTTTGGAATAGATTATTTTGAAGAAATGCTCGAACGAATTCGTGAAATTCGTTTAAGCGAAAGAAGATTATATCAAAAGATTACAGATATTTATGCATTATCTGCCGACTATGACAGCAAATCAGATATTACAAAACAGTTTTTTGCCGCGGTTCAAAATAAACTACACTGGGCAATAACAGGTAAAACTGCTGCCGAAATTATTTACACTGAAGCCGATGCCAAAAAAATATATATGGGTTTAAAAACGTGGAAATACGCACCTGATGGTAAGATATTAAAAAGTGATGTTACCATAGCAAAAAATTATTTGAACCAAGAGCATATCAAAGCTTTGGAGAGAATTGTAACAGCATATTTAGATATGGCAGAAAATAGAGCAAGGAACAGAATTGTAATGAATATGAAAGATTGGGATAAGTTTTTAACGCAATTTTTAGAATTAGCCGATTATCCTATACTCAAAGATAATGGAAAAATATCTATGCTCGAAGCTAAATTAAAGGCTGAAAGCGAATACGAAAAATACAGAGTAATTCAAGATAGGAATTATATTTCTGATTTTGACCGAGAAATTAAACGAATTGTTAAGGAGAAATAATTGTTAATGAATAAAATAGTATGAATGATACAATTATTCAATGATACAATGATTTAATGCAATAATGCAGAAAAGGATTTGGAGCCTGAGCGGAGTCGAAGGCGAATTAGCAACGAAGAAAAAAATAAATTAGTGCTAATTAGTGTAATTTGTGGTTGAAACCTTTGCGGCTTTGCATATTAGCGGTGAAAACCTTAATTTTTTAATGTTTCAAAATTGCTGAGCAAAGCAAAGCACAACTTAAATGTTCTTAAATGTCTTATATGGTTCAAAAAAATGAGCGTAGCGAATGTGATAATGAGTTGAAAATTAAATTATAATCAGATGAAACAAGCATGATAAAAATAATTATTAACACACACTGCTTGTTCCGAATTTATTTCGGAAATAATGATTATTTTTCATCAGGCGGTTCCATCTGGCAACTAAAAAATAAAAATTAATCAGATGAAATCGAAAATAGTATATATAATATTATTGACAATGCAAACATTACTTTTGTCTGCACAGCAATATACTATTGACTTTAATATCCCGTTACAACAAGCAATTACTAAAAAAACAGTTGATAAAACCGTTTTCACTTTTTCTTATTCAGGAATAAATTTTATTGAAGTAAGCACACAGCAAGGTGTATTTAATCAAATGGTTGTACCCGGCACTTATCGTTCGGGAGAGGTTGGTAATCCGCAACTTATAAGTTCAAATAAGTTGATAAATATTCCGCACAATTGTAAAGTGAAAGTAAAAATTATTGATTACGACGTAACCGAATATTTTATTGACAACTACTTTGCCGATAATAAACTTATTCCATATCAACCGTCGTATGCCAAGTCGGAAAATATTGCCGACCAAAAGTTTATTGTAAATAAAAAAACATATTCAAAAAATACCTATTTAACCAATAACTTGGCTACCGTAAAAGTTTTGGGAAATATGCGAGACAAACACATAGCCAAACTTACGGTAAATCCTGTTGAATATAATCCCGCAAAAAATTCAATTCGTTTTTACAACAATATCAAAGTAAAACTTATTTACGAATATCTTGACAATACAAAGAAAAATTCGAAAACCAACAACACTTTTTCACCTTATTTTAATGGGACATTCAAAAATATTACCGATGCAATTCCCGATACAAAATCAACCAAACATCCCGATTTGGAAACTCATCCCGTAAAGTATCTTATTGTTGCCCCCGATAATTATATTTCAACACTGCACGATTTTATTGAATGGAAAACACAAAAAGGCTATCAAATTGTAGTTGGGAATATTAACAACATAGGCTCTACAGCTTCTGATATTAAGACGTGGATACAAAATCAATACAATAATTCTACCGAAACAAATCCTGCACCTTCGTTTTTATTGTTAGTAGGCGATGTGCAGCAACTTCCTGCATCTCAAAACGGCAATTCCACGCATCTTGTCACCGACCTTTATTATGCAAGTGTTGACGGTGATATGTTTCCCGATATGTATTACGGCAGACTGCCTGCACAAGATACCGCTCAGTTGCGGGTAATGCTGACAAAAACAATGTATTACGATAAATATCTGTTTGCCGATGACTCTTATCTTAATAATGTAACACTTATTGCAGGAGCCGATGCAACTTGGAACCCGCGTGTGGGACAACCTACAATAAACTACGGAACAAATTATTATTTTAATGCAACAAACGATTACTCAAATATAAATGCTTATTTATCGTCGTATTCGGGGTGTTACGATGCCGATAAAATAGCCGTAGGAATGATAAATTACACTGCACACTGTTCGCAAACATCGTGGTCAAATCCAAGTTTATCGGCAAGCACCGTATCGGGATTTACCAATGCGGGAAAATATCCCATAGCCATAGCCAACTGCTGCACTTCGGGCGATTTTAATGTTAACGAATGTATCGGTGAGGCTTGGGTGCGTAATCCCAACGGCGGTTCGGTAGTATATATCGGCAGTGTGCCTTTAACATATTGGTGGGAAGATTTTTACTGGTCGGTGGGTGCTCATCAGCCTGTTTACAACGAATACCCCAAAAAAGATTCCAGCGGAACAGGTGCTTACGATGCGGCTTTTATTAACGATTACAACACTGTTGATGCTTTGGTTTTTATCGGCAATTTAGCCGTTACCGAGGCTCATAACGAAGGATATAACAGCGATATAAGTTCACAATATTATTGGGAAGCGTATCACTGTTTCGGTGACCCTTCGCTAATGCCGTATTTTACAAAAGGAAAAGACAATATTGTATCGCACGATACTGTTTTCCCTTTCGGGACAAATGCTTTTAAAGTAAAAGCTCTGCCCGGCTCACTGGTTGCCCTTTCCAATTCAAACGGTCTTATAGGCTCTGCTTTGGCTGCATCCGACAGCATTGCTCAAATAACTACCGATACACTTACTTCTGTTGATTCGGTTATGATTGTTGTTACAAAATCGCAATACAAACCGTATATCAAAAAAATTCCCGTCGGCAATATAAATGGAACTTATTTAATAGTGGAAAATACAAAAATTATTGATACACAAGGAAATAACAATGGTGTTTTAGATTTCAACGATACGGCAAATATTGAACTATATATAAAAAACATAGGCGATACAACCGCCCACAATATTACCGCTACAATTACAACCAACGATATTTATATTAAAAACTTTACCGATAATCTGAATATTGCTGTTGACAGCATTCAAAAAAATGAAATTTTTACCCTTTCGGAGAAATTTAACTTTGTAGTTGCCGACTCTGTTCCCGATGGTCATAAGATTACGTTTAACATTAAATTAACTGACAGTATTTCGGGAGAGGAACAAAAAACATATAACTATAAAACCGATAAAACAATTGCAGCCCCTGTATTTGAAATATTTCCCGAACAAAAGATTGATGATTTTTTAACCGGTGGAAACGGAATACTTGATTACGGCGAAACAGTAACTTTACAGTTGTCAATTGCCAATACGGGACATTCGCAAGTAAGCTCTACGGTAAATCTTACCAATATTTCACAAAACAATATTATTTCAATTAATACTTCCGGCATTTATTTTGATACTCTTGCCGTAAATGATACTGCAAAAGTTAATTTTGAAATAAATTTACCTTACTCCGCAACCGGCAAACTAAGCGATACTTTATTGTTGAAAGTTGAATCGGGGAAATATTCGGTGCAGGATACTTTTATTGTAAACACAGGACAAAACCTGTCGGTGCAAGTGGGCGAAGGAACAATTACCGCCACTAATTATCCTTTTAATAATTACTATAAAAACAATACTACTCAAATTTTGTATCACAACAACGATTTTAGTGCAGGAATAAAAGTATTGAAATCAATCGGTTTTAATATTAAAGATTTTACACCCGATGCCGCTTATCGCGACTTAAATAATTTTAAAATAAAAGTTCTTGAAACTGATATTGATGAATTGAAAAGCAAAGTGGATTTCAATTCGGCTGTAACAGTTTACGACAGTGCCGTTTATCATCTTCCCGCCAATTCCGGTTGGGAAATATTTACAATGACTCAGCCTTTTATTTTGTCGGGAGACAAAAATCTTTTGTTTGAAATAAGTTGGGGAACAACCGACAACTATGCACATTCGGCAGACAGAACAACAGTTTATGCCACTCAAACACCATACAATTCAATTGTTTGGGGAGCCGATGACAATGTTTACCCCGCACCTGCCAACGATTTATCCGACAAACGCCCAAATACAAAATTTGAGTTCGACTCTGTGGGAATAATCAATATTCAAGTAAATGCCGATTTGCCGCTTAAAAACGGAGATAAAATGCAAGATTGCTCTGTTTCAATAGATTCACAAACTAAATTAACCGACAGTTTGGGCAGAACACAATTTTATTTTACCGAATTTTCGGGTGATTACAATATTAATTTTTCGGCTTACGGATATGCTGATACTTCGATAATTTTACATAAAACATCAACTTCCGAACTTGTAAATATTACTCTTCGCAGGTATCCCAAACTTATTTTTACTGTTAAAAACAGTATGGGAATGCCTCTTGAAAATGCAGTTGTTGCTTTGGTTGATTCAAACTTTGTTACCAATGCCGATGGAACTGCCGAAACATATTCAACTGATATAAATAAAAAAGCGATTTTTACGATAAATTGTGAAGGATACAACTCTATTACGGATACAATTCTTGTTGATGCCGCCGAAAAATCTTACACAGCGGTATTAACTTACAACTTTGCCGATATAACGGTTTCGGCGAAAAACACACAACAATCTCCTATGCAAAATGTGGAAATATACCTTGGCGGGATAACACAGCAAACCGATGCAAACGGAACAACAATTTTTAAAGATATAACACAAGGAGAATATCTTATGGGTATTTACACTCAAGGATATGCTTATATTACTGATACTGTTAATATTACGACAAATGATACATTGTTGAATTATACGCTGAAAAAATTATTGAATATTTATATAAACCTTTCCGATGGTGTTAATAGTTTACCGAATATTACTGTGTTGTTGGATACAATTGAGCAAACAACCAATATTTACGGAACAGCCGAATTTAATACCATAGCCGAAGGAAAACACCAAATAACAGTTGATACCTGTGACTATTATCTGTTTGAAGATACTGTTTTGTTTTCAGAAACAGACACAGTTGCAAATGTCAAGTTAACCGACAAACCCGAAGTTACTTTTTTTGTATCAAACGGTTTTGTTTGTCTGCCCGATGCAAAAATTACATTTGACACTTTACAAACATTTACTGATACCAACGGATTGGCTGTTTTTGCTAATTCAACAACAGGCTATCACAAATACACTGTTTCGGCACAAAACTATATCGAAATAACAGATTCAGTTAATTTGTCGGTTGACACTGTTTTAAATATTGTAATACACAAAATTCCCGATGTTATTTTTAACATAACGGCACCCGCAGAGATAAATATTGAAGATGTGCCTTTGGTTTTTGATTCGGACACTTTATTTGCCGATAAATTCGGAATGCTTATTATTAACGGTGTCCCGAAAGGAGAACATACATATTCAATAAATTACAACGGATGTCAACCTGTTTGGAATAACATTATTGTGAGTAACGAAAATATTAATATTGACATAGAATTAAAATCTGTTCCCGATATTAAATTTGTGGTATCGTCAGGTGGTTTTGCTATAAATAATGTTGCCGTAACTGTCGACGATTCGGTGATTTATACCGATATGCTCGGCGAGTCTCTGTTTGTTGATTTTCCCGAAAGGGAATATACCTATAAAATAAGCAAACAAGGATTTGCAACAGCAGAAGGACAGTTTGTTTTACATGATAATGATACAACCATTTATATAAACTTGGAGCAATTTCGTTTTAATGCGGGCTTTACCGTAACTTCGAACAATTCCGCTATTGATAGTGCATTGATAACCGTAAACGGAATTTCAAAATATACCGATGATTCGGGCTATTGCCTGTTTGAAGATATTTTGGCAAACAGTTACCATTTTTCGGTTAAAAAAGACGGCTATCAAACATTTTACGATACAATATCCGTTTATCAGAATATTAATACCTATGTTGACCTTGTAACAGAAAGCTACAGTGTATTGTTTGTTGTTTCCGACGAAAACGGTTTTGTTGAGGGTGCAAATATTGCTTTTGGCGGAAAAACAAAAGCAACCAACAACAACGGCAGTGCCATGTTTACCGAAACACCTGCCGGCTCTTATGGATATACCGTTTGGGAAAGCGACAATCACAAAACCAAACAGGGAGATATAAGTATAAATAAAGATACAACCGTAAATATTTATTTGCCGCTTATAGGCATTACCGATGCCGGTTATATTGTTAAAATTTATCCTAATCCCGTAAAAAACGAACTGTTTGTTGTTGCAAATAAAACTCTTATAAATGCCGATTATCAAATATTAAGCAGTAGTGGAAAAGTAATTTTAAAAGGGAAAATAACTAATATTCCGCATAAAATTGAATTGTTTGACTACTCAAAAGGCATGTATTTTATTAAAATTACCGGAAACGATAGAGTAATTACCAATATCTTTATTATCAAATAATTACAATCTTCTTGATTTGCAATATAAATTCAAAACAAATTATTTAATCTCTAATTAACCTTTAATTTACATACATTTATCTTGATAAGTATTAATATTGTAAAGAATTTAAAACAAAATAATTATGAAAAAAGAAAAAGAAGTAACAATTGCTTTAGTTGCCCACGATAAAAAAAAGCAATTAATGTTAGAGTGGGCAAAAGAAAAGATTGATACTTTGCGTAATCGCAAATTAATCGGGACATCAAATACCGCAAAACTGTTAAAAAGCGTATTGGATTTAGAGGTGGAATCGTATGGACACGGACCTTCGGGCGGAGATATTTATCTTGCTGCAAGAATTCTTGATAACCAAGTTGATAAAATAGTATTTTTTATTGATTCGGAAACTCCACAAGGACACGAACACGATATTCAAACTCTTATACGGACAGCAGTAATAAACAATGTTCCGATAGCACTAAACAGAGCATCTGCAAACCATATAATAAAAGAAGAATAACTTGTTTTTACAAGTATTCGTTTTTAAACTCATGATACTCTTAAATTTACAACAAAAATTTTTATAATTTCTGTTTTTCAGATTATCAAAATATATAAAAATAAGTAAAACGAATCTTCCTTACAGGGAAGTGTCCGCCTATGACGGATAATAGTTTTTATAAATAATCTCTTACATATTATTTCCTTTTCAATTAATCAATATCAAACTCGCTTTTTAATCTTTTTGCCGAATAATATATATATTTGCACTTTAAATAATTAGTCTCTGTAAAAAACATCAAAGACTTTAAAATTTGCAAATACTAGAATTGAAGTGATGGAGCAAAATTTAGAAGAAGTAGTTTATTCGGAAAATGTTATAGGATTTGCCACATTAGCATCGGAATATTGTAATTTATTGGATACCGTAGTATTAATATCGCAAAAAGAGTTTGTAGATAAATTACATCGCCTATTGCCTTTAGTTTACCTGAAAGCAATAATACTTCCCGACACCGAACCTGTAATGCCCGATATGATTGAAAAAGATGTTACGCAAGAAGAGTGGGAAGCCGTTTATCAAACAATGGTAAGAAAACTTGAAAACATTGATGAATACAAAGAAGTTTTAGACCCGTTAAACACCGATGATCAAATGAGCAGCCTTTCGGAAGGAATTGCCGATATTTATCAAGACTTAAAAGATTTTATATCTTCTTACAATATGGGAACGGTAGAAATAATGAATGATGCCGTATGGGATTGTAAAAAGAATTTTAAAGAATACTGGGGACAACGTTTGGTAAATATTTTAAGAGTATTACACAATTTATTATACAATCCAAACAGTAATTTAAAAGAAGATGATGCTATGTCGCAAGACGATTTTGACCCTGAAAATTGGGATAAAAATACAGAAATCGAATAAACTATTATTTTACCTCTACACATTTTAAAATACATCCTTGTTTTATGAACAAATCAATATCAAAAGAAAATTTAAGTGAACTGCCTGTTAAAGCATTTGAGGGAAAAATAATAATTATTGATTACGCTCGCGATATAAAAAAGGTGACGCCTTTTTTATCTAAACAAAAAATACTCGGGTTTGACACTGAAACAAGACCATCATTTAAAAAAGGAGTAAAAAATGAAGTAGCACTGCTGCAATTATCAACCAACAATCAGGCTTTTTTGTTTCGCCTTAATAAAACAGGACTACCGAAAGAACTTACCGATATTTTATCGAACCCGAATATTATTAAAGTTGGCGTTGCCATTAAAGACGACCTTAAAGACTTAAACCGCCTTACAAAATTCACTCCCGCAGGATTTGTTGAGTTACAAGAAATGGTTAAAGAGTATGAAATAGAAAACTTCGGATTGAAAAAATTGGCGGGCTTACTACTCGGATTCAGAATTTCAAAGGCACAACAAACATCAAACTGGGAAGCCGAAACTTTAAATACCGCACAAATAAAATATGCGGCAACAGATGCTTGGGTAGCACTGAAAATTTATGAGCATTTACTCAAAATAGATAAAACAGACTCTGTCTAAAAACAGATAAAATGGAATATATAAAAATAGTTTTAAAATCGGGTAAAGACCAGTCGTTAAGACGTTTTCATCCTTGGATATTTTCGGGAGCAATAAAAAAAATATACGGTGGTGAACCCGCCGAAGGAGATATTGTTGCCGTTTACGACAATAAAGATGAATTTTTGGCTCTCGGACATTATCAAATAGGAAGCATTGCCATTAGGATTTTTTCGTTTGAAAATATAACCATCAACCGTGAATTTTGGAAAAATAAATTTCAAGAAGCAATAAACTATCGTCGTCAAATAGGTGTTTCAACTAATCCCGATACTAATGTTTATCGTTTTATTCACGCCGAAGGTGATGGTATGCCCGGATTAATTATGGATTATTACAACGGAACCGTTGTTATGCAAACACACTCGGTAGGAATGCATCTTTTAAGAGAGACTTTTGTTGAAATACTGAAAGAACTTTTAGGTAAAAACTTAAAAGCAGTTTACGATAAAAGCGAAGCAACTCTGCCGCATAAAGCCGATATTAATCCGAAAGACGGCTTTTTATATGGAAGTGATACCGATAGTGTAGTAACCGAATACGGAAATAAATTTAATATTGATTGGGTGCGTGGACAAAAAACAGGTTTTTTTATTGACCAACGTGAAAATAGAAAATTACTTGGCGAATACTCAAAAGGCAAAAAAGTATGCAATGTTTTCGGCTATACGGGAGGATTTTCCGTTTATGCTTTAAAAGCAGGAGCCGAACTTGTTCACTCCGTTGATGCATCAAAACTTGCCATTGACCTTACCGACGACAATGTGGAATTAAATTTCGATAAAACCGAAAAACACAAAGGCTTTGCCATGGATGCTTTCGATTTTTTTGACAATGCACCCGAAAAATACGATGTTATTATACTTGACCCTCCTGCTTTTGCCAAACATCAAAAAGTATTGCACAATGCTTTACAGGGCTACAAAAGAATTAATCAACGTGCTTTGGAGCAAATTAAATCGGGCGGAATATTGTTTACATTCTCTTGTTCGCAAGCAGTAAGTCGCGAAAATTTCAGAAAATCGGTTTTTGCCGCTGCCGCAAATGCACGACGAAACGTAAAAATATTGCATCAACTGTCGCAACCTGTTGACCATCCGGTAAGTATTTTTCATCCTGAAAGTGAATATCTTAAAGGTTTGGTTTTATTTGTAACCTAAATTCAATTTAACACAAACCCTTACTAAATGCAAATAGTTTGTTATTACATAGCTCCTACTGCATAAATCAGGCTTAATATATTATTTTATAAATATCAAATAAATGAAAGATATAGCCGAACATATCTTAGACATAACACAAAACAGCATAGCAGCAAATGCAAAAAATATTAAGATATCAATAATTGATTCGGAAAATAATAATTTGTATGAACTTAAAATATCAGACAATGGAAAAGGGATGACAGCCGAAAAAGTAAAACAGGTTACCGACCCTTTTTTTACATCACGGACAACTCGAAAAGTTGGATTGGGTGTGCCGTTGTTAAAACAAAACACAGAAATTACCGGTGGTAAGTTTATAATAGAATCAAGAGAAAATGCAGGCACAACAGTAATTGCTCAATTTGTAAGAAACAATATTGACCTTTTACCGCAAGGCGATATTGCAGGTTCAGTTATTTTTCTTGTAATTTCAAATCCTGATATTGAGTTTATTTATTCCCACAAAACCGACAAAGGTGAATATCTGTTTGATACTGTTGAAATTAAAAAAGTTTTAGGTGATACTCCGTTGCACATAACAGAAGTAAAAAAATATCTTACTGATATGATAAAAGAGAATGTATCGGAACTTTATCCCGAATAATTATATTTAAAAGAATTATTCTATTCAAATATAATCATTAAAAAAAGCAATCGTTACAAAGGCAAAACCTGTGATAATCTGTTAGAAATACATAGTTGTTTGCTGACAGATTTCTCACTTTGTTCGAAATAATATTAATATTTAGAAATAAAAGCAGATAATTTAATATCCGAATTGCTTAGATTAAGTTTTTTTCTAATACGAGAACGAGCAGTTTCAATACTGTTTGTATTTAGATGTAACAGATTTGAGATTTCTTTTGACGACATATTCATTTTAACAAGAGCACACAATCGCAACTCCTTATAAGTGAGAGAAGGAAAATCTGTTCTGAGATTTTTATAAAAATCGGGATGTATATTAGTAAAAATAGTTTCAAATTCCTCCCATATATTGCTTTTTTGATGCATTCGCAAACTAGTAACTATTTTATCAATAAATGCTTTATTATTTTTTTTGAAATTTAATTCCGAATTGGTTAACTGGGTTATTACATCGTTAATAATTTCATTTTTATCTATCAGCGATATAATTTTATTTGTAAGTTCTCTGTTTTTTAAATTAAGTTCATGATTAAGATTACGCTTTTCATTGGCTAGAGCTTCTTTCTCAAGTTTTGAATTTTTTATCTTTGCTAATTGGAATCTTGTTACAAAAAACAAAAGTAAAACCATAACAAAAAGCCCTCCTACAAGAGTCCACATTTTAAAAATTTTGGTATTATTTTTTAACTCTTGTAGACTTTTTTCTTTTTCGAACTCAAATTTAAGCTCCATAAGTTTTATTTTATCAGCTCTTACTTTAGCATTTATAGTATCGTTCAAATACAAAAGACTATCAAGATATGCATATGCAGTTTTGCAATCACCACTGTCATAATAAATTTTATTTAATACAATAAGCGATTCTTGGTATGATAAATTTATTTTATTTTTTTTCGATAAATACAAAGCTTTATCTGCATACTGTTTGGCTAATTTATATTGTTTTTTGTTATGATATAATCGAGCATAATTATTTAGTATCCAAGGCAATAAGCTATAGTAATGATTTATGGTAATAATACTGTCGGCTATTTTACAATATTTAAAAGCTTTATTAATAGAATCCATTCCAAAATATAATCGGGAAATATTTATATAATTTGAAGCCAACCAAACATTATTATTATATTTTTTATTTATTTCGGCAGCTTTCAACATATAATCAAGCGACAAACTGTCTTGATACAACATACCGTATGTTCCTCCAATATTATTATAAACTTTTGCTACGGAAGCAGTATCTTTTAACTTAAAATACAATTTTAACGATTTATTATAATATTTTACAGCCTCTTTATTATTTCCTTTTCTCCCCGTAATAGTACCAATCATACTATAACTTTTAGCAATAAGCAAGGTGTCGTTTAGTTTACTGGCAAGTTCAAAAGATTTAATAACAAACTCTTGTGCCATATCATAATCGTAATTGGCAAAAATCTCAGAAAATTCATAATTTGAATAAGCAATACCTCTTGTAAAATTCAATTCTTGTGAAAGTTTTAATGCTTGTTTTATAAACTGTTGATTTTTGTTGTTCCCTTTATCTCCGTAAATTTCTGCTATTTTTAAAAGCAAAAATACTTTATTTGTGTCTTGTTTACTTTTTATCAGCTCAAAAAGTAAACTATCTTCAATGTTTTGCGATAATTTTGTTGTTGCTTTCACAAAACTATAATTACTCATTATCATTAATGTAAGCAATACAATAAACTTTCGCATAATCCTTATTTGCTTTAATACTAAACTGTTATTTATAAAGAAAATAATATTTTGTTAAATTTAATAATTGTAAATGTTGTTACCTAAAAAAAAACGCAAGAAAATTATTCTTGCGTTTTTTTTACATTCATTTAAAATCTATTCCGATAAAGGTTTTTTACTTACACTTGCAGCACCCACCATACCAAAGCCATCTGTCACGTTATTTAATACGGGAGTAGCTTGATAAAAAAGTTGCATACCATCTGCATCATCTTGCATATCAACACCTTGCATGTATTTAAAAAAATCGTATGTTATGTGTTCCAATGATATTGAAAAATCTTGTTTCGTTATATCGTTGGGAAGTTTATTACCGTCAAAAAGTATTGCATATTGAAAAACATACTCTTTACCATTAAAAAGTATATCCGAAAAGTAATAATAATCATCTATCCAATCCCAAACAACAATAGAGGGGTCATTAGTGTAATTACCTATACTATAATGATTATTGTTAATAATAGTATCTCCGGTATAGTAATCAATTGTAGTGTCTTTATAAGCAGGTAAATTTAATTTTATTCTATAATAATCTTTTTGTCCCGGAGTATCTTTAAATTTTATGCCATACAATGTATATATCGGTGAATCTCCTCCATAATAATATTCTTCGGTAGTAGTTCCTATAGAATCAATTGAAATTATAGGAATAACCGGCAATAATTTTGTTTTTCCCGATGCTTTTTTAAGTTGTGGCACTGAAACTGAAAATTCATATTCATGACCTACTACAGCTTTAGCCGTTTTGCTACTGTAATGACCTACTGAATCAAGAGTTAAAGTCTCTATAAGGCTGCCATTATCTAATACATCAACTTTTGCATTGTTATAATATAAAAGTTTTGATATATCATCTTGAATATGATTACTGCGAAAAATATTTGCAGTAAAAAAACTATCTTGCTGAACTATTGCATTTAAAACAATTTTACGTTCACTGTCCGGAACATCAATATTTATCTCTTTTTTACATGAAAAAAGAGTGATTGCTATAATAATTATCGTTATATATTTCATGTCTTATTATTTTTATTTTAAAATTCAAATCTATAAGCAACTGACGGTATAATAGGGAATAAACTTATTTGCATCAATTTATATTTATTTGTTTTAAGATCGCGTTCCCATTTTAGCATAAACGGATTTTTTCTATTATAAACATTATAAATTGAAACCGACCAAGTTCTTTTTCCCCATTTTTTTTCTTTATGAAAATTAATGCCTAAATCTAATCTGTGATAACTTGGCATTCTAAAATTATTCCTGCTTTCATAATAAGTAATATCAGGCTCATTATCACTATAACCATAAGGATTAGGTGTTTGTCCGTATTTGGTTTGGAAATACGACGGATATTTTTCGTATCCCAAAGTTGTAGCATTACCTGTGCCAAATACCCAAGTCAGTCCCATATCAATATGATCGTTTAATTTGTGAGAAATAACAATGCTTATATCATGGCGACGATCATATTTATAAGGAAATATATTCCCGAAACTTATTTCTTGTCCGGGTCTATCAAACTGCCTGTTTGATTTTGACCAAGTATATCCTATCCATCCGGTAGTTTTTCCGTATTTTTTCATTACAAGTAACTCAATACCGTATGACCAACCTTTGCCTTGAGCTATTTTTGTTTGCCAATTTTTGTCTAATTCAAAAAATGATGCACCTTCTTTGTATTCAACAAGGTTATCCATTTTTTTATAAAATCCTTCTACACTTATATTTATATCTTTATTTAAAGCATAAACAGAACCCAGTGCCACTTGATATGCTTTTTGAGGTTTTATTTTTTCGGTAGCGGGAACCCATAAATCAAAAGGTAAACCTACATTTGAGTTTGCCAATAAATTAAGATATTGATTCATTTGAGCAAATGCCGCTTTAAAACTTAATTTTTCGGTAGCTAAGAATCGCATTGACGCTCGCGGTTCAAAAGAGTTATAAAAAGTATTACCAACCGAAAAACCTGTCCAGCGTAAACCTAAATTCATTTTTATTAATGCACCTATTCTAAAATCATCTTCGGCATATGCACTGAATTCATGTGCATATACAGGATTATTTCCCAGTTTCATTTCACTGTGTGATGTGTCTGATGCGTTATATTTTTCAACATAAACTCCCGGATTAAAGCTGTGATATGTTTCAATAACACCAAATTTTACACTATGATTAGGTGACGGATAATAATCAAAATCAACCTTACCCGACCAGTCGGTAATGCCGGATGTATATTCCATAGTTTCGTGACTTTTCCCCCACTTACTATCCATCCCTGTAAGTATTTTATATCTACTGTAAGTTAAAGTAGTATTGGCAAAAAACTTTTTATTTATCATGTAATTCCAACGTAATGCCGATGTAATATTTCCCCACCAAAATGTTAAATCATCACGATAACTGGATGTAACTTCTTTCATTTCTCCGGTATCAGGGTTCCATACAGATTCTGTATAACTATCGGCTTCTTTACCGTAAAATTTATCTTTACCTAAATAAGTACTTAAATACAGACGACTCTTATCGGAAAATTTATAATTTATTTTAGCATTTAAATCATGAAAAAAATATCCGTATCTGAGTTCATCATAATCATATTGTTTTTCTTGCATTAAAAAAAACGGATAAGCCAATAAATCAATATAAGTTCGCCGCCCCGATACTATAAATGATGCTTTTTTACCTATAGGACCTTCAAAAGTTAAATTTGAAGCAATAAGTCCTATTCCGCCTCTACCGTGAAACTCTTTTGTATTACCTTCTTTCATGCTAATGTCAAGAACTGACGACAATCGTCCTCCGTAACGAGCAGGAAAACCACCCTTTATTAATTTTACATTTTGAATGGCATTGGAATTAAATACCGAGAAAAAACCGAACAGGTGACTGGCATTATACACAGGAACACCATCAAGAAGTATAAGGTTTTGATCGGGGCCTCCTCCTCTTACATACATTCCGCTCATTCCTTCAGAACCCGATTGAACTCCCGGTAAAAGCTGAACCATCTTAATAATATCGGGTTCTCCCAAAAGAATAGGCAGATTGCGTATGGTTTTCATAGGTATGTTTATTACACTCATTTGCGAACTTTCAACACCTCCTTCTTGTAATTTCCCTTCCACAACAACTTCTTCAAGTTCAATGTTAGGTGTCATTTCGATATTTAGTGTAATATCTTTATTTAAATCTATCTCTTTTTGAAAAGGAGAGTATCCTACATATGAAACAGTTAATAATACCTTACCTTTATTAAGGGTAATTGAGTAAAATCCGTAACTATTGGTTGTAGTTCCTTTGTAATTATTGGCATCATATACATTTGCACCTATCAGTTTTTCTCCATCTTCAATATCGGTAATATAACCGCTTATGGTGTATTTTTGAGCATATACTGCCGTGACCAATAGTAGGTTAAAAGTAATAATAATAATTTTTCGTAGCATAGTTGTAGTTTAAATTAATGATTAAAATAATTTTAGTTTTATCTTATGATGTAATAGTTTTTAAATAGTTGCAATTTTTTATATTAAAACACGAAAAATTATTATAACCCTACCTATTTTTTAATATTTGATATGAAAAAAGCAACTCATTTAAGAGTTGCTTTTTTATTAATTATAATGTTAAACTTTTTTTTATTTCAAATAATCATCAAAATATCTTGACACCTTATCCATAAGATGTATTCTATCGTATCCCCTTACGTTGTGTTCAGCTCTCGGATAAACAAAATAATCTACAGGAACATTATTTTTAATACATTCACGAATAAAAAGCAAACTATGTTGCCATACAACAGTATTGTCTATTGCCCCATGAACAATCAACAATTTTCCTTTTAAATCTTTTGCTCGCGGAATTAACGATGTATAAACATACCCATCAGGATTTTCTTGCGGTGTATCCATATATCGTTCACCATACATTATCTCATAATATTTCCAATCGATTACAGGGCCTCCGGCTACTCCCACTTTAAATATTTCGGGATAATTTACCATTAACGATGTTGTCATAAATCCACCATAACTCCAACCATGCACACCAATACGATTTTCATCAACATATCCTAAACTTTTTAAAAAATCAATACCTTTTATTTGGTCTTTCATTTCAGCAACACCGCATTGTCGGTGTATAATATTTTCAAAATCCAAACCTCTGTTGGCTGAACCTCTGTTGTCAACAGTAAACATTACATAACCTTTTTGTGCCATATAATAATTCCACATACGAGCTCCGCCAAGCCAACTGTCAGTAACAAGCTGAGCATGAGGTCCTCCGTAAACATACACAACTGCAGGATAATGTTTTGTTGAATCAAAATCAGCAGGTTTAATTAATCTGTAATACAAATCTGTATTGCCGTCAGCTGATTTTATTGTACCTATTTTCATTTTCGGCATATTGTATTCGGTAAGAGGATTGGGTGCTTTCAAAACTTGTCGTATCTGCTTACCCGATGTGCTTACAGTCCAAATTTCATTCGGTATTTCGGTATTCGAAAATATATCAATAAAATATTTTGCACTGTTATTAAAAACAATTCTGTGAGTACCGTGTATTTTGGTCAATTTTGTTTTTTTACCCGAATTAATATTTACTTTATACAAATGTCGTTCTATAGGGCTTTGTTCGGTTGATATATAATACATGTTATTACCGCTGATGTTTACAATATTTATAATCTCCCAATTACCTGATGTTACTTGTTTGATTAATTTACCCGAAGTTTCATACAAAAAAGCATGATTGTATCCGTTATTTCTCGAAAGATAAATAAACCTGTCGGGTTTGTTAGGTAAAAAAGTCAAAGGAAACAACGGTTCAACATATTTATCATTTTTCTCTTCAAAAAGTGTTTTGTTTAATTTTCCGTCATTCACATTATATCTATTCAGTTTCATGTGATTTTGTTCTCTGTTTAAAACCTGAATATAAATACTTGTTTCATCGGGCGACCATGTAATATTTGTTAAATACTTTTCACTTTTAGGGTCGTTTTCAATAAACAGAGTTTTTTTTGTTTCTATATTATAAACACCCAAACTAACATGTTCACTTGCCATTCCCGCCATAGGATATTTTATATTCTCAACTTCAGCTTCTCGTTTTGTAATATCAACCAACGGATAATTTTTAACATCACTTACATCTTTTCGGTAGAAAGCAATAAAATTTCCTTTCGGAGACCAAAATATTCCACCTTCAATTCCAAATTCATTGCGACTCACCGATTGTCCGTTTACAAAATTTTCATCAGTATCGTCGGTAACAGCTATACTTTTGTTATCAGTGCCTATTACATATAAATTATTATCAACAGTATATGCAATAAGTTTTTTATTATACAAAAGAGTATGATTTTGAGCATTCTCCGGTAATGTTATCAATGCAACAACCTCTTTTTTCGATACAGAAACAGCACACCAGTAGTTATCATTATAAAAATAAAACTCATCGGAGTTTGCCCATTTTATATAAGGAAAATAATGTATGGAATCTAATTTAGCTTTTGTTAAAACAGAATTTAATTCATCAATAGAAAAAATTACGGTAGAATCGCTTTTTGTAATACTCTGTTGATACAATTTTTGATAATCCTGAAAAGTAAAATTATTTGATTCTCCTTGCCACTGCACGTTACGCAATGTCTTTGGGTATAATGCTCGCCATTGTCCTATTACCGCATCTTCAATTGTAAATAATTTATCTTGCGAAAAACCTATTAGCGATACAGCTATAAAAGCTATTAATACAAAATATCGTTGCATGTTTTACTATTTTAAATTGTTACTATATATTTAATTTTTATTATACAAATAAAGATATTTTATAAAGAAATTATAAATAAAAACCGATAAAAATATTTTTTTACCAATAAAACTACACATTTAATCACAACTCTGTTAAATACTGCTTTGAGAATTCATATTTTTTTTATTACTTGCATAAATAACAATTAAAAACCCAACAAACTGCTTTATGAAAAGGCAATTTACAATTATAGTATTATTATTTT
>Ga0256846_1000384_pt1 | contig 18479 bp, 17 predicted proteins | sample TevniametaG_FD_189098 | JGI IMG/M metagenome (GOLD analysis project Ga0256846, IMG submission 189098) | Tube worm associated microbial communities from hydrothermal vent at the East Pacific Rise, Pacific Ocean - Tevnia | ecosystem: Host-associated > Annelida > Integument > Unclassified ...
TCTTATAACAAAAATCCCAATTCAACCAAAAACTTATAACTTAACACTCAAAACCATTTTTTTAGGCTTCCGCCGTTGGTTTTGCAATACAAATGAATATAAAAACATTCTCACTAAAATAATTTTACCGGATTTTCCTTTCCACATATCCGGTAACAGGTTAAATAATCTTATATAATGTTTGAAATTTTTTTACAATAGATTTTTAGGATTATATTTTTTCAGGATTATTAATATTTTGGTAGAGACGCGATGCATCGCGTCTCTACATCTCGGCGTATAATCGCATCTCTACATATCACCGTATAAATCGTATCTCTATGTTGTTTAACCCATTTTTTTATATTCATAATCTTCAATTTAGAATTTAAAATTAAAAATTCAAAATTTTTCAGATGGGCTGCCGCCGTTGGTTTTTGCAAGATTAACGTGTACAAAAACACCCTCTATAAAAAATTTACTCCTGTTTTACATTCCGCCAGCTTACTATTTCAACATTTTCCCTTATATAATTCTTATTTCCACCGTATATTAAGCGATTTTTAATGCTAATATCACTTATATCAGACAGATATTTTAAATTTTTAAAAAAAGAACTTGATATTGTTTTTCCCGACTTCACTTCAATTCCCGTAATATTAACGCCGTTGTCAAGAATCAAATCGACTTCATGCCCTTTTCTGTCCCTGAAATAATAGATATTATCAGGCATAGCTCTGTTAAAATTTGATTTTAGCAATTCGGAAAATACAAAAGTTTCAAAGACAGCCCCTCTTAAAGGATGCATCTGCAAATGTTGAGGGGAATTGATCCCGAGAAGATAACAGACGAGTCCCGTATCAATAAAGAAAAGTTTCGGTGCTTTAACCAATCGTTTGTTAAAATTTTTATAAAACGGTTTTACACGTTTTATTAAATAACTTGCCTCCAGAATAGTCAACCACCCGGAAACAGTATTATGAGAAACACCGCATTCGTTGGAAAGCGAAGACATATTTAGAATCTGCCCGGTTCTACCCGCACATAATTTTAAAAATGTTTGAAATTTTGAAAGATCCTTAATATTTATCAATCGCCTTAAATCCCTTTCAATATATGTATTAACATAAAACTCCATTGCATTATACGGGTCCAACCCTTTATCGAATATTCTCGGGTAAAATCCCGTACTTAAAACCGAATCCAAATTCAAATTATCGTTTTTTTTATAAACTTCCGACATCGAAAACGGAAGCAGCCTTATTATTGCGGTTCTCCCGGCAAGCGACTGGCTAAGTTTATCCATTAATTCAAACTGCTGACTTCCAGTTAAAACAAACATTCCGGGAGTGTTATTTTTATCGACAATAGTCTGAATATACGAAGTTAAATCGGGGACTCTCTGTATTTCATCAATAATTACTCCGCTCGAATATAAATCCAAAAAACCAACCGGATCATTTTCGGCAAATTCTCTATTGTCGAGGTTTTCCAGAGAAACATATTGATAATCATTAAACAGCATTTTACTTAGAGTGGTTTTACCGGATTGACGAGGACCGGTAATAGTAATAACCGGATATTGTTTGCTGAATTCCAAAACTTTATATGCAATATCTCTTTTAATCATAAATCCATCATACTTTATTTGGGGCAAATTGTAAATACAACTTACAATTTGTCCCGGTAAATCTCGCCAAATGTATGGTAAGATCACTTTTCAAAATTGAATCAACTGTAATTAAATGATAAAATCCCGATTAATTAATTATCAGAGGTGAATGATGAAAGATTATGCTTTTTTATTTCCCGGACAGGGATCTCAAGTAATAGGAATGGGAAAGGACCTTTATGAAAAAACAGATCTGGGGAAAAAGATATTTAAAACCGCCGATGAAGTTCTCGGTTATAAATTATCGGAAATCTGTTTCAACGGACCTGAAGAGGAGCTTAAATTAACCCACAATACCCAGCCGGCTCTTTTAACGGTTTCATATATTTTATTTTCATTGCTGGGAAAAACTCCTCAAATTGCCGCCGGACACAGTCTGGGAGAATACTCTGCGGTATTGGCATCAGGGGGATTAAAATTTGAAGATGCGGTAATGCTTGTTCACAAACGCGGAAAATATATGCAGGAAGCAGTCCCGGTAGGCAAGGGAGCTATGGCTGCAATTATAGGTACAAAGATCTCCGAAATAGAGGAAAAAATCAAAACCGTAAGCGGGGTTGTCAATCTGGCAAACTGGAACAGCTCTTCTCAAATCGTCATTTCCGGTGAGAAAGATGCAGTTGAAGAAGCCGTTAAACTTATTAACGCTCCAAAATCTGTGATGCTTCCGGTATCAGCACCATTTCACTCCGAATTAATGCTCCCGGCACAAGAAAAACTTTCGGTCGATATTGATAACACCACTTTTTCCGATCTGAAATTTCCCATAATAAACAATGTAGATTCCAAAATTGTCTCCGATAAAGAAAAAGTTAAAGAGGGCTTGAAAAGACAGGTCACGGGAGCTGTTCTCTGGCACAAATCAATGACCAATCTGCTTGAGGAGAAAAAGATAAACAACTATCTTGAGATCGGAACCGGAAGGGTTTTATCCGGACTTATAAAAAGAACTTCGAGAGAACTCGGGATTGATGTAAAAATAGAAAACATTCAAAATTTTGACGATCTTTCAAAATTTATTTGATCAACTCTTTGGCAATAGCAATCTGACCAAGAGCAATACAACCGTCGTTAAACGGAACATTTTTCGGAAGTAATATTTCAAACCGAGCTTTTTCCAACTCTTCTATAAAATCGGATAGCAGCAATCTGTTTTGAAAAACACCTCCGCTTAACGCCACTTTATTAATACCACTCTCTTCTCTGATCTTTTCTATCAGCTCAACGGAAGATCTGACAAGGGAGAGATGAAACGCCAGTGAAACATCACTTCTTCCCAATCCCTCATTAATAAGGTTTGTTACACCGAGGACAAAATCGGTTGTATTCAGGATATATTTATCGTCTGTTTTTTTAATATTGACGGGAAAAACTCTTTTTATTTTTGCTAAAAGTGCCGACTCTTCAAGAAGTTGTGCCGCTTCGGCTTCGGCTGAAATTATATCCGATATTCCGAGTATTGATGATATTCCGTCAAACAATCTACCAACACTGCAACAAAGCGGAGAATTTATACTGTTTTTCAGCAGCTCTAAAACAAAATTTCTTTCGTTGTTTTTTAAGTTGTAATCCTTGCCATAAGCTTCAAACATTAACGAAGCACCGATCCGCCACACCTCTTTTATCGCAGCCTCTCCACCGGGGAGTTTAAAATAACTGAAGTGACCGACTCTTTTAAATTCGAATTTATCCGCAACAAAAAATTCACCCCCCCAAATATTTCCATCAAGCCCGTATCCCGTCCCGTCAAATGCAACGCCTATCACATGGCTTTCCTCGCTATGCTCCTCAAGAACAGATGCAATATGTGCATGATGATGTTGAATTTTGAAGGATTTTTTGTCTTTTCCCAATCTGTCTGCTATTTTTGAAGAAAAATAACCGGGATGCATATCGGAAACATATATTTCCGGTTCAATATCAAATATCTTCTTAAAATGAGAAACGCTCCTCATAAAAACCGCTTCGGTTAATGGACTCTCAAGATCTCCTATATATTGACTTAAAAAAATTTTATCCTCTTTTGCAAGCGCAAAGCTATTCTTAAGATCCGCTCCTGCTGCAAAAAACCTCTTATCCGTCTTTTTTGAAAAGAAGGGAACCGGCACAAAACCTCTGGACCTTCTTATAAAAACCGGAGTATCCTTTATAATAAACATAACCGAATCATCACTCTGTTGGATAATATCTCTGTTTGAAGTTATAAACAGATCGGCAATATCTCCAAGTTCATCAAATAATGACTCCTCTTTGAAAATTATCGGCTCATCGCTGATATTGCCGCTCGTCATTATCAAGATTGTATCTTTTTTCATTTTGTTGAAAAGAAGCATCTGAAAAGGAGAGTAGGGAAGCATTACACCGGTGAATGTCAATCCGGGAGCAATATCTTCCGACATTATTCTTGTTTTATCCTTTAATATTACAATCGGTCTCTCTTTTGACTCCAGAAGAGAACTCTCCTTTTCTGATAATTGAAAGATTTTTTCTGCAATAGCTTTACTCTCTACCATTACCGCAAAAGGTTTGAACGGTCTTTTTTTTCTCTTTCTCAGTTTTTTAACTACTTCATCACTCTTTGCATCTCCGGAAAGATGAAAACCACCAACACCTTTAATTGCAATAATCGATCCCTTTTTTATCTCTTCGATAGTTTTCGAAATGATCTCATCAATTTTATCTGAAATTATCTCACCCTTTTTGTTCTTTAAAAAATATTTTGGTCCGCATACAGGGCATGAAGTAGGTTCCGTATGAAATCTTCTGTTAAACGGATCCTCATATTCCGTTCTACAATCTTTGCAAAGGAGAAACGGACTCATCGCCGTCTTTTCTCTGTCATATGGAATATCGGTTATAATACTGAATCTGGGTCCGCAATGTGTGCAGGTCGTAAACGGATAGTGAAATCTCCTGTTATCCATATCAAAAAGCTCGGATCTGCAATTTTCACACAAAGCCGTATCGGGGGGAATAAACGTATCTTTTTTTAGAGTTAATTCACTTTTAACTACTTTAAAATCTTTAAAACTTCTATGTGAAAATTCTTTAAAGCTAATATTTTTTATCAAAGAGAGAGGGGGTGAATCGCTATAAATTTTTTTTATAAAATTTTCAACCTGCTCTTTATTGCAGGAAATTCCAACAAGCACTCCTTCCGTATCATTTCTCACAAATCCTTTTAAACCCGACTTTTTTGCAAGTCTGAATATAAACGGGCGAAAGCCGACACCTTGAACGATTCCTTCTACTCTTATTTCAAAATATTTCAATTTTCTATCTTTCACTTGAATGAATATATATAGAGGCTGTAAAAAAAGCAAATATTCTTTACTTTGGAAAATCTATGCTTATCCTTTCTCAATTTTTTTCTGTGCTTTTATCTGATAAGGAACAAGAAATATATTCGCACAAATCCTTCCAACGAGATATGCAATTGCAGCTCCTATTGCTCCCGGTATTGAAAAAACAAATATTGTGAGGGACAGCACTAAAACAATTAATAAAATTTCAATTGCCGAAGCCCACTTAACCGGAGATGTATTTTTTGTATGGACAAGAATAGATCTCTGGAAAGAGATATACAACGTTAAAAGAGGTAAAACAAATAATATTCTTACCGGTATTATTGAAAAATTGGAAAGTTCAACAGTCAAACCGGCAACATTTTTAAACCAGATGTGAATAAACGGTGTAAAAACAATAATTGTCAATAAAACAATAAGTGTAATCGCAGTTCTTTTAATAAATTTCACAAGCAGTCTGTAATTTCCTCTTCCTTTGCTTAAAATTGCTATTATCACTTCCTGCATAGAGAGTCCCACGCTTCGAAAGATAAAGATAAAAGAGTTAACCACCGGTAAAACAGCAAGAGATTCAATTGCCATAACACTTCTGCCCATAAAAAATGTTACAAGGGGATTGACTCCGAGTGAAAGGATGGATGTTAACGCAAGCGGATAATAAAATGATGTGATTGAAGAAAAATTCAGCTTGTCGGATCCGTCATGTTCAATTTCCAGAACTTTTTTCAATGTTTTATTAACTACCACTCTGCTGAATACGGATTCGGCAACAACACCGGCAGATAGAGCAAATGCACCGAGATATGCCCCTTCAATTCTTTGAAAATAAAAAAAGAGTGCGGTCATACTCATGAAGATCAACCTTACTACTGTTCCGTATGCAACTTTTTTTGTCAATCCGTTTCTTATAAGTATCCCCTGATAAAATCTTCTGAAACCAATCGCGGCAGGCCAAGGTAAAAGGATCATTGATGAAAAGTATGTAAGCCTTGCAACTTTATGCGGAAGACCGATCAACTTTTCGGCAATAAAATAAAAAACGGGCGGATAAAGTCCGATCAACATTATGACGGTTATTCCCAAGTTAAGAATAAATATATAATTTCTAAGTTTAAAATAATCATCTCTGCTTTCCACAAGTGCGGTTGATGCACTCATAATCATAATAATCGGTGCTTCAACAATCAAAGCAAAAGAGAATGCAATACCAAAAGCAGCCAGATTAAATTTCGGTACATCAAGTCTGGCAATAAGAGCGGTTAGAAAAGGACCTTCCACAGACATCATGAGCCACGTTGCAGCAAGAGGAGCCCAGAAGTATAAGATTTTTTTTGATGAAAATATCTCTTTTTTCATAAGCAGATTTAACGGTTGCTAAAAACCGTTAGGATAATTAACAGATATTTTAACTCTTTCTTTCGAATTCTTTCATAAATTCTACAAGGATTTTTATATTCTCAATCGGCATTGCATTGTAAATTGATGCTCTGCATCCGCCAACACTACGGTGACCTTTCAATCCGACAAAACCCTCTTTTACGGATTCTTCGATAAATCTTTTTTCAAGATCTTCGGAGGGTAATCTGAAAGTTACATTCATCAGAGATCTATCCTCGTCTGCAGCAGTACCTTTATAAAAATCACTTTCGTCAAGAATATTATAGAGAAGAGCTGCTTTTTCTTCATTGATCTTTTCAATTCCCTTCAGACCTCCCTTTGAATTTAACCAATCCAGAACGAGGTTGATTATATAAATTCCAAATGAAGGAGGAGTGTTGTAAAGAGAATCCTTTTCAAAATGAGTTTTATAGCTAAGCATTGATGTGATATTATCAGCACCCTTATTTACAAAATCTTTTTTTATTATTACGAGAGTCACTCCGGACGGACCTATATTTTTTTGAGCACCGGCATATATCATTGAAAACTTTTTATAATCAAGCTCTCTGCTCATTATATCGGAAGACATATCACAAATGAGAGGAGTGTTCCCCGTATCCGGGAAATTCTTATATTGAACTCCGCCGATAGTTTCATTTGATGTGATGTGAATATATTCCGGGTTGTCGGAATAATTGATATTTTTTGGAATATAGGTGAAATCTTTATCTTCCGAACTTGCGGGAATATTAACATTTCCGAAAAGTTTGGCTTCTTTTATCGCTTTTTTTGCCCATGCTCCGGTATTAACATAATCCGCACTTCCTTCCTTTAAAAAATTCATCGGGATCATTCCGAACTGTTGACTTGCACCACCCTGAAGAAACAATACCGAATATTCGTCACCAAGATTCATTAGTTTTAATATTTTTTCCTTTGCTTCGTTTATTAAAATATCAAAATCTTTTGATCTATGACTTATCTCCATGACCGATAATCCAATTCCGCGAAAATTTAAAAATTCATCTTTGGCTTTTTTCATAACAACGTCAGGTAATATTGCCGGACCTGCATAAAAATTATATTTTTTCATTGTTTCCTCCTTAGATTTTTTAAGAAGTCATTATACTAAAAAAATAGTTAATTCGGAAATTTTAATTGAAAATTTATTTAAATTAGATTAGGTATTTAGTATGGGATCAATAAACAATGAAATTAAACAAGCGGCTGATGCAATAAAAAATTCCGAAGCGATAATTATCACTGCCGGTGCCGGTATGGGAGTTGATTCGGGGTTACCTGATTTTAGAGGAAATGAAGGATTCTGGAACTCTTATCCGCCATATAAAAAAATCAATATGAATTTTTATGACATGGCAAACCCCTCTACATTTATTTCCGACCCGCAACTGGCATGGGGATTTTACGGCCACAGATTGAATTTATACGGAAAAACAGTACCGCACTCCGGATTTTCCGTTTTATTAAAATGGGTGAATCGAAAACAAAAGAATTTTTTTATTTTTACATCAAATGTTGACGGCCAATTTCAAAAAGCAGAATTCGATCCGGAGAAAATTATAGAATGCCACGGTTCTATAAACTTTTTACAATGTTCAACACCATGTTCGGAAGAAATTTTCCCAAACAAATTTTCAATTAAGGTAGATCATAAAACAATGAGAGCAATAGAAGAAATCCCAAAATGTCCAAATTGCGGTTCTGTTTTAAGACCCAATATATTAATGTTCGGGGATTTTAACTGGATTTCAAAAAGAACAGAGGAACAAAACAGAAGATTAACATCCTGGCTTTTAAAGAACAGAAACAATAAAATTGTTATCATTGAACTCGGTGCGGGAATTTCAGTCCCTACCGTTCGATACTTCTCCGAAACAACATCAATTAAATACAACGCTCCTTTAATTAGAATTAATCCTATGGATTATAATACGAAAGGCATTCCGATTTCTATGAGTGCTAAAACCGCTCTTGAAAAAATTGATTTATTGTTGTCAAGTTCTAAAGCCACTTTGTAAGACTGACAAAAACTTTTAATTTTGAGTCGGCTTCTCTTAATCTGGAAGAGAGAATTCTGGCAAGTTTCAAAAGTATCTCTACTCCGGCCTCACTATTTTCACTTAAAAATTTTAAAAAATCCACTCTTCTGATTTCAAGAAGAATAACATTTGTATTGGATATAACCGTAGCAGTTCGCGGGAGCTCTTCAAGCATTGCCATCTCTCCGAAAAGATCTCCTTTTTTAAGAACAACAAGAGCTTCTTCAACCGTTTCTTCCGTTTGTGATACTCTCACTTCTCCGGAAACAACAACCATCATTGAATCTCCGACACTTCCCTCTTTAAATACAAATTCATCCTTACTGAAAATCTTTTCATCGAAAAGTTTTGCGAGTTTTACAAGAACTGTTCTTGAGATACCTTTAAAAAGATCAAGATTTTCAATTATCTCAATAACAAGTTCTTCTTTAGATGTATTATTATCTTCCAACATATCAATATTATACTACCTTAATACTTTTTTTTATTCCAGTTGTTTATTTTTTTTTCATATTATAAAATATGAAAATGAATAAATATTTAAGAGTTATTCTTATAACAATATTGTTGGCGGTTATGGCTTCATGCGGTAATTCTAAAAAAAAAGATTCCGTATTTTCAAATCCGGTAAAAGCCTATAATAAATCTAAAAATTCTATTGCAATTGATCAATTAACGACAATTTCAAGAGCAGTTGATTCATATTATATAGATAATGGGAATTTTCCGGAGACACTTAATGATTTGATCCCCATGTATTTAAGAACAAAAAACGAGATCACTGATCCTTGGGGTTCTCCGTTTGAGATTAGAACAGATGATAATGAAAATTTCTATTTAATCTCACCCGGAAGAGACCTAAGCTTTGAAACCAATGATGATGTAAAAAGGAGTTTATAATGAAAGTTTCTCAATTAATAAAAAAGGATACACTTTTTATTGAAGATAGTTTTACCGATACCGATGAGCTTTATCAATATTTTTCAAAACATTTGAAATCTAAAGATATAATCGGTGAAAGTCAGCTTATCAAAAGACTTTTCATAAAAAGAGAAAACTTGGGTTCAACTGCTATCGGAAAAGGTGTTGCAACTCCACATATTTTTAGTGATAAATTTAAAGATTTTTTTATCTCTCTTGGTCTTATAAGAAACGGAATGCCGTATAAAGCACCGGATAATCAAGATGTTTTTCTGGTATTTTTAATTATGAGTAATGATCAATATGTTAGTTACCATCTTAAAACATTGGCATCTATTGCAAGAATGGTCAGCAATACAAAAATTGTCAATACTCTTAAAAGTTCAAAGGATATAACCGATCTATACAACAAATTTGAAGAGATCGAAAATCAATTTAAATCTTAAAACTTAACCTAAAACAATTATATCTTCCAGTGGTAAAAAGCATAGTGTTCCGGATTTTTCTTCTTCAATATCACTGCAAATATCTTTTGAAACTTCAATTACTTTTTCTTTCATCTCGTTACTAACCGTAAATATAATTGTTTTTCTTATCGGACTACTCCCTGCAAATGCATCCATTAATCCGGCGAATATCGGAATATTCTCAGAAATTATATGACCCATAGCGGATGAATCCAATACATTTGCATCCTCAATGCCAATCTCAAGAAATGCCGACAAAAGATCTTCAAGCAACTCTATTCTCTCAAGTATGATAATAGCAAGTTTCATATTCTTTTCTTATCCGAAATGTTTGTCTTCATATGATCTGAAAATTTCAATTATTCTCTCGGGAGAATCGGATTTTATCAACTCTTTTCTAAGTTCCTCCTTTCTAAGTAATCTAGATACCCTTGCTAAAAATCTTAACTGAAGAGTAACATCATTTTCCGGGAAGAGTATCATAAATACAATTTTAACTGGAATATCATCTATGGATTCAAATGCCATTCCGTTTTTAATGATTCCGATAACGGGAATAATGGTTTTACAATCTGCAATTCCGGTATGTGGGATCGCAATCTCTTTCCCTACACCCGTTGATCCGAGTCTTTCCCTTTCCAGAAGTCCTTCCAGTGCAATTTTTTTATCTATGATTTTATTATGCGAATGTGCTGTTTTTAAAAGCTGCATAAATATTTCGGTTTTTGAAGCTGCGGATTTTAAATCAATTTCAACCAAATCCCTTGTTAAATAATCACTGATTTTCATAATAGTTAATATTATTTAAAAAATATCTTTTAGTCAATTAATAAATCTTTTTAAGATTTTTTACTTACCGATCTTTCATTACGAGTCTCTTTTGATAAAGTCAGTCCGTATTTTAATAATATAGGACCTACAATTTGATTAATAGTTATTGTTGCAATAAGAATAGTTTGTATTTTTGTACCGAATTCGGGAAACCTTCTTAAAACTTCGGATAATAACCCAAGGCTGACTCCGGCTTGTGTAATAAAACCCATCCATCCCCATTTTGTTATACTCTCTATTGCTCCTGCCATTTTTCCGCTTATAAATGAACCTGCATATATTGTTAGAATTCTTGAAAGAAAAGCAATTACTCCAATAAACCATCCTTGTGCCAATGTATTTAAATTTATTGAAGCACCTGTAATTGAAAAAAAGGTTAAAAATATCGGTATTGAAACCTTCTCCATCCTTTTTAAAAAGATTTCTCCCTGTTTTGAAAAATTTTGTACTGTAAACCCTGCTGCCATACATATAAGCAGCGGTTCGAGATTTAAACTTATTTCATATGTTTCTACAATATAGTTTCCTAAAAAATGTGAAAATTTTATTACAAAAAACCCCAAGGCTATTATAAGGATAGAAAACTCAACTTTAACCATATTCATTAGGAAAAGAATAAAATATCCCAAAACAAACCCGATAAAAAAGGCAAGTAATATTTCAACAACCAAATAAAAAATAAATTGCGGATTAAATGATTTTGAACTTTTTATTAGAATCTCTCCGGTCGATATAGTTATCGCAAAAAGTATAATTATCAGTACATCTGTTACAATCGTGGAACTTAATATTGCATTTGTATAACTTCCTTTCGCTCCGGTTTCATTAATAATGGCAATTGTCGAAGATGGAGATCTTGCAACGGAAATTACTCCGAATATCGAAGCAACTCCGATCTTTGCGGAAATCGGGAGAAATTTCATAAACGGAATTATTTCGGATAAAAAATATATGGAAAGCGTAACACCCAAATAAACAAAAACCGTCACTCCTATTGTTAAAAATGTGATCACCCTAATGTTTTTTATCAAATCTTTTTTTCTCAACTCGGCTCCGGCATTAAACGCAATGAAAGCAAGTGCCATACTGTTTAGGAACGATAGACCTTTAACGGTTTCAACAGAATAAAATTTTAATATGTAAGGACCGAATAGAAGACCTGATATAATATATCCCGTTATTTTCGGTAATTTTAAGGTTTCAAAAAAATCTCCTATTATATATGATGCCAAAAGCATAAAGCCGATCATAAGAGTTGGAGATATTTTTTTATTACTATTTGAATTTATTATAAAAAACATTGCAAATATTAAAATTAATATTATTATTATTTTATATCTCATTATCCTTCAAGGTCTTCTGAAAAATCATTGTTTTTTGTCGGGTCTTTTTTACTAAATTGAGACAATATCAATTTAGGGCTGATTAATTCGGTAATTGCCGCAGACAAAAGCACAATTACAATAGCTATTTTTCCATATTGGGGGAAAAGTAAGTGAAAATCTATTAAAATTGCAAAGCCAATACCTCCTTCCGACAAAAGAGCCAATCCTACGGTATTTGGAATACTAAAATTTGCCGGAAATAATTTAATCGCGATAAAATTTCCGGTAAATTTTCCAAAAACTCTGAATAAAAAAAATATAGCAAAGAAAATAAAAATAAAACTTACGGATAAATCAAGGCTTGCACCCAGTAAAAGGAGGATTAATATATAGATTGATTTTTCAGCTTCTTGTAAAAAAATGATCGCATCTACTCTTTTTCTACAGAGATTTGCAAGAATAATTCCTCCAAAAAACCCGGAGACAAGTGAAGAGTGATTAAAATGAAATGCAAGCCCTCCGGTAAATGCAATAATTCCTATTAAAATTGCAATAAAATCATAATGTTTCTTTGAAAGTTTTAAAATAAACGAAAAGAAAAATGCAGGTATTACTCCTATCAATATTGTAATCAATATCCACTCTGCAAATAACAAAATACTAATTCCGGGAAAATTATTATTTACCAAATAAGAGACAAGAAAAGAAAATATAATTATTGATAATAGAGAATCGACACTTGAAATATACCTTAATAAATCAAACAATTTTCTATTTCTAAACCTAAAATTTTTATTTACTATAGAAAGAGCAGATGGTGCTGTTGAAACGGATATACTTCCAAGTATTAATGCACTTATCAAAATATCGGTTTTTTGACTCTTTAAAAAAAGAGGAGGTATAAAATTGATAGCCAGAAAAACTGATATAAAAGTAAAAATCCCCTGTACAATTGTAATTGAAAAAAATTTTTTAGGAAGTTTTTTTAACTGTTTAAATTCAAATTGAATTCCAAACAAAAATCCAATCCATGTTAATCCGAAAACGGTAAACGGCTCAAACTTAACAATAGAATCTCCATCAAGAATATTAAATATAACAGGACCTAATATAAATCCTACAATAATATATTCCAAACCGGTGAAGAAAATATTTTTTATACCAAGTGAAAGATCTTTTTTCCCTGAAAAAAATTTAGTTCCGGCAAAAGTAATAATCATTAAAACAATTAATGATAAAAGAAATTTCATGTGCTTAATGTAGCTGACATAAAAAAATATTTCAAGAGTTTTAAATAGATTATCTGTTCCTAATTATTTCATTTGCAGCTTTAATTCCCGAAATATAAGCACCATGTGCCGTTGCGAGATAATTCGAAATTGTTGAATCACCTGCAAAAAATATTTTATTATCAATTGAATATCCAATTTTATCACAATCGGACAATTTTGAACCGGGTGGAATATGCGGATAAGATCCCAGTACAAAGGGATCGGTATGCCATCCTGTTTTATAAATGTTTGTGGGGTTGGGAATTGAAGAACCGTATATTTTCCTCAGATCGGAAATCACCATATCTCTTGTCGCATCAATATTCATCTTTTCAATTTTTCTCGCTTGTTTTCCGGCAAGAAATACTATTAGAACATTTTTATTCCCAATTGGAGCATAACTTTCATAAATCATCATCTCCGAAGCATTATTTTTAAAATATTCTATAAAATATCCGTCTTTCGGCCAAAAACTTTTTTCAAAATATAAAAACACCTTGTTCATAGTTCCGATTGCCGTATTGTTAATTGAATCTTTTTTTATTGATGGCAATTCAGGATGAAAAGTAACTATTTCATTTTTAAGCATTCCAAGCGGCAAAGCAACAACAATTTTATCAGCTTTATAGGATTTTCCCGAAATTAATTTAGTTGCATCTTTATTCCCGTGACAGGCATGACAAGATCTCTTCTTTTCTATTGAAGAATAATCTGTAACAAAAACCTCAACTTTATTAGAATAGTATTGAATATCCGTAACAAAGGTATTTTTTATAATATTCAGTCCGGAAGCCAATTTATTTATTATCTGACTCATCCCTCCCGGAAACAGTACATTGTTTCCAGGAAATGAGTCATCACTGTTTAAAACATTTGAAGACAAATCATTGCTGTCTTCTGCATAGGGTATTTCTACTTCGGTCCTTACAGCTCCGTAAAAAAGACGTCTCTCTTTATCAGAAAGATTTAATTTGGCTTCAGTTTGGATTGCTAATTCTTTTAAAGGAATATTCGGGTTTTTTAATGATTCATCAAATAAAAAATCAAGATTTTTTTTTACTGCAGCCCAATCATCTTCGGTTATCTCCGAAGAGTCAAAATCATAAAGATATGAAGGATCATCAAAGGTAGCAACAGTAGAAATCTTGTTTTCCCGGCTGAAGGAATATAGTGGATTTCCGTCTGTACCATGAATCCAGGATGCACCCGCATCCATTTTAAACCCATTAAAATCAACGGTGTGAATTCTGCCGCCTATTCTATCTCTGGCTTCAAGGACTGTAACATTATATCCTGAAAGTGATAATTTTGAAGCAGCGGCAAGTCCTGCAATTCCGGCACCAATTACAATAATATCCTCTTTTTTATTAGTAAAGACATTGCAGCCGTCAAAAAAAAGTCCACCTAATACAACATATAGGGAATTTGAGATAAATTTTCTTCTGTTAATTGTTTTTGTCATTAGCAAAATATAACAAAAAAAAATTTTTTATACTACAGCTATAACTTCAATCTCTATTAAAGCATTTAACGGGAGATTTGAAACTTCGACAGTTGATCTTGCCGGGAATGGTTTGGAAAAATTTTTCGCATAAATTGCATTAACATTTGTAAAATCTGTCAAATCTTTTAAAAAAACGGTTGCTTTAACAATAGATGACATATCGGTCCCTGCTTTTTCAAGAACATTTTTTATATTCTTAAATACTTGAACTGCTTGAGCTTCAACTCCTCCTTCGACAATTGCTCCTTGCTTAGGATCAATACCTATCTGTCCGGATAAAAAAATAAATCCGTTGCTAAATACAGCTTGTGAATATGGTCCGACAGCTTCCGGAGCATTTTTGGTTTCAACAATTTTTTTATCAGTCAATTTTCCTCCTCGAAAAAATCTCTCTCCGAAACTATCCCGGGATGAGGTCTCTTCATCATATATATTTTAATAAAAGCCGCACCAAAAATAAAACCTCCGACATGTGCAAGCCATGCAATATTTCCGCTCCCCATATAAAAAAATTGAAACACAAACCAGATAACAAGAAATATCCAAGCAGGAATATCAAAAAAAGTAATAAAAATTATAATTAGTACCAATGTTTTTACTTTTGCTTTCGGAAACAGTATTAAATATGCTCCCATTATGCCCGAAACCGCTCCGCTCGCACCAATAACCGGAATCATGGAAGAGATATTAAAAAGAATGTGCGTAAATGCTGCCGCAAAACCAGACATCAGATAAAATGATAGAAATAGAAATTTCCCGAGATAATCTTCAATATTATTTCCGAAAATCCATAAAAAAAGCATATTTCCAAAAAGATGCATAAAAGAACCATGCATAAAAATTGAAAAAAGAATTGTTATAAGGGGAGTTGTTTTTCTGTTTTCATAAATCGGAAAACCCCACGAATCTTTGCCGATGAGAATTTTAACATTTGAAAAATGTGTTACTTCATAAGGAACAAGAGAATAGTGGTTGATAAAAAAGGGAAGCTTTTTTTCTGAAATGACTCCCTGATAAAAAAAAACAAATATATTTATAACAATTAAGAGAATTGTAACATAAGCAACGGATTTTGTAGGGTTATAATCCTTAATGGGTAAAAACATTCTTCTTAAGATAATTTAAAAAATTTTTTAACCTTTTAACCGATTCCTCCTTTCCCAAGAAAGAATAAACATCAAAAACCGAAGGGCTTACATTCATTCCGGTAAGTGCAAACCTGCTTGGATGTATAAGGACTTTTGCCTCAACTTCAAGCTCTTCCGCAATATTTCTAAGCTGAATCTCAATGTTTTGAGATGAAAAATCATCTGTTTTGAAAAGTTTAATAATAAATGCTTCCAAATATTCGACTATTGATCTTTTAAGAGACAAAGATTCAAGCTCCCTCCGCTCATATTTAAAATTGCCAAAAAGATAGATCCTAAAATGATGAATAAAATCATTTATAAGTTTCATTCTCGGTTTTATCAATTCAATAAGATCAAATATTCGTGATATTTTTACATTTTCAAATTCTTCTTTTATTTTTTTATCTTCAAAAAGGATATCGGCAATTCTTTCAGGTTTTAAATTCCTTATTGCTCTTGAGTTTAGAAAAAGAAGTTTATCATAATCAAAAACAGGACTGTTTTTTGATAATTTACCAAAATTAAAGTTTTTTGAAAGTTCTTCCAAATAATAAACCTTTTTTGTATCACCGGGATTCCAAGATAATTGTGAGAAATATGTAATCAATGCTTCCGGAAGATATCCTTTATTTTTAAATTCTAATACTGAAGTTTCTCCATGTCTTTTACTTAGTTTTTTTTTATCATTTCCAAAAACAAGTGGAAGGTGCGTATATTTCGGAATTTTTCCTTCCATTGCTTTAAATAACATTATCTGTTTAAAAGTATTCGAGATATGATCATCGCCCCTAATGACATCGGTAACCCCCATATTCAGATCATCAACTACAACCGATAACTGATAAGTTGCACTGTTATCGGATCTAAGAATTATAAAATCTTCAATTTCACTATTTTGGGTTTTTACCTCTTTATGAATTCTGTCTTTAAATTTTGTTATACCTTCGGGAACTAAAAATCTGACAACATAGGGAATTCCATTTTCAAGTTTCCCATCTATCTCTTCTTTTGTAAGCTGCAAACAGTGTCGATCATACATATAACTTATAGTTTTTCCATCTACAACCTGTCTTTTTTTTAACTCTTCCGAAGTGCAGAAACATCTATAAGCTTTTTTTTCCGCAAGAAGTCTTTCCGCGGCTTTGCGATAAAGGTGGATGTTTTCAGACTGATAATAGGGACCTTTATCCCAATTCAAGCCAAGCCATTTTAAACTTTGAATGATCTCTTCAGACATTTCTTTGGAAGAACGGTCTCTATCCGTATCTTCAATTCTCAGAATAAAAATCCCGCTTTTACTTTTGGCATAGAGATAATTAAAAAGAGCGGTTCTTGCTCCTCCGATATGAAGATGTCCGGTCGGTGAGGGGGCAAACCTTACAATAGGTTTTTGTTCTTCACTACTCATCTTCGGATTCCGTATCTTCCAGTTCCACCGCTCTTACTTTGGCCATGGAAACAAGCTTATCCCCCTCTCTGAGATTAAGGATTTTTACTCCTTGAGTTGCTCTTCCCTGGGATCTGATCTGAGTTGAACTCTGTTTATTTACAACTCCTTTTTCAGATGAGAGAATAATTTCATCGGAATCATTTAATACGGTAATCCCTATAACTTTTCCAATCTTTTCATTTATCGATATATTTTTTAACCCTTTACCGCCTCTTCTTTGTGACTTATAAAGATCAAGAGATGATTTTTTCCCATATCCTTTTTCAGTAAGGGTCAATATATATTTATCATCTTCACTGATAATGTCCGCACCAACCAGATAATCATTTTCCGAAAGCCTTATTCCTCTGACACCCCTTGCACCTCTTCCCATTTCGCGGACATTATTTTCGTTGAATTTTATTGCTTTTCCTTCATGAGATCCGAGAATTATATGATTATTTCCCGACGTTACCTGTGCTTCAAAAAGTTCATCATTATCATCAACAACCGCCGCAATAATTCCCGAAGAACGCGGGCGGGAAAATCTTGCAAGATTGGTCTTTTTAACATAACCTTTTCGTGAAAAGAGCATTACATACTTTTCAGGATCAAATTGTTTAACATTTATTACGGAACAGACTTTTTCCTCTTCCAGAATACCAAGAATTCTATTTATCGGTTTTCCCCTTCCGGTTGTCTCCCCTTCCGGTATTTCATATACTTTCTTCCAGAACATTCTTCCCTTTTTTGTAAATACAAGAATATAATCGTGTGCGGATGCAACAAAAATATTATTTATTATATCTTCTTCCTTAAGCCCGAACCCCCTTCTTCCCATTGTTCCTCTATTTTGGATCCTGTAGGAATCAAGAAGAGTTCTTTTAATATAACCTTTCTTTGTGAAAAGAATCACATACTCATCATCTTTGATCATATCTTCTATATTTATTTCCGTTAATTCGGATTCAACAACTTCGGTTCTTCTCTCGTCTTCAAAATTCTTTCCAGAGTTGATAAGTTCTTCTTTTATAACATTCAGCATTTTATCCTCGTCAGAAAGAATTCCGGTCAAATATTCTATCAAAACTTTTAACTCTTTATATTCATCCTCCAATTTATTGATCTCAAGACCTGTCAATTTATATAGCTGCAAATCTAATATTGCATTAGATTGAACTTCGGACAGAGAGAAAACCGTCATG
>Ga0256846_1000385_pt1 | contig 18466 bp, 11 predicted proteins | sample TevniametaG_FD_189098 | JGI IMG/M metagenome (GOLD analysis project Ga0256846, IMG submission 189098) | Tube worm associated microbial communities from hydrothermal vent at the East Pacific Rise, Pacific Ocean - Tevnia | ecosystem: Host-associated > Annelida > Integument > Unclassified ...
TATTCCGGATAATCAAAAACCGTTACTCTTTTTTCAGTTACGGATGCAGAATATGTATAGATTCCGTCATAATCCGAAACTTCTTCGCCTATCTCTTCCAATTGTTTTAAGTATTCACTTATGGATTTTGATTCAATTATAATTATTTTCCCGATTTTTTTTATTATTGGACTGTGTTTTCTGGTTGTATCATGATCAAATTCAAGTATTCTTCTTCCATAGCGAGTTATCCCGACTACTCTGAATGTCATGCTTTTTCCAACTCCCGGAAGGTTTAAAATACTACGGTCGGTTGCTAAGAAAGGTAATCCTTTCTCTCTCTTAAATTTTTTCATATGTTTAAGTAGAAAATGAGGATCATAAGATAACTTTGTCGAATAAAAGAAAATATCGGATTTAGGTTTCCCTAAATATTTTTCTTCAATTATCTCCTGAACCATCCTTGCATTCGGAGCGAAATTTGAATAATTTTCCATATAGCCCTTTACTGTAAAAGTATAGTAAGGGAGAATCCCGATTTCAAGAAGTGACTTCCTCAATTTAGCATTATGACCTCTTCTCGAAGATGCAACGGTAAAAACATGTTGATTGGTTACCATCCAGCCTGAATCAAGAATTTTTTCAACTGAATTTTTCATCTCCGGAGTTATTTCCATGGAAGATTCGATATGAGTCTGAATAAGAAACTGTTTAATTCCGAGTTTCACCGCTTTGCTTTTAAAATCAGCAAGAATCTTTATTAAATCGGAAGTGATCCTCTGAGGAATATATGCAAGTAAACGCGTTCCGATTCTGATTCTTAATATCTCTGCAAATTTTTCCCCGTCAGGTCTCTCCATATTATCTTTGATCTTGTTTTCGGCAAGTTTTAAAATATGATTTAAAATATTTTTTAATGAATCATCCGAACTCATCAGAGCATCGCCGCCGGTAATCAAGATATCTCTCAGTTGTGAATCATTTCTGAAATAACTCATCAAGCTTTCAAGTTTTGTGTTCCAGCCTACTCTCGGTTTAAGCTTTTTTAATTCGAAATTAAGGTTTCCTCTCTGGAAATCATACATTCTCTGACATGATGCACAAAGTCCTCCGCATGCCCTTCCTACGGTATCGGGAATAAGAATTGCAACTTCGGGGTAACGTCTATGAATATTATGATATGAAGGAAGAATCCATCCGGCAGCATTCGGGATTCCGGGTTTTACTATATCTTCTTTTTCCCATGCTACAATTTTTCCGAACTCTTCGATTAACTTCTCACTGTATATGACATATGACCGTATCGCAAGGTCTGATCCGAATGACACTCCTTTCCCCTCTATTTGAAGCAGTGACAAATAGTATGGATTGACAAAAAAAGGGATTCCTTTATTTTTTGCTCTATTTAATAATTTTATAGTATCCGGATCAAGAGAATTATCCAACATTTCATTGATTTCCTCCGGACTTCTTGCGGCAAAATGTAAATGAAACTTCCAGTCGTCCCACCATTTAACAACCTGTTTATATTTATCACTATATTTCATATTTTTTGTAAATTTATATTTAGTGTTCATTGATCTTTTTTTATCTATATTTTTTATCAACACTTTTATGATCCTTTCTCTATTCTTTTCCCGCTGTTTTATAATGGTTTTAGTTAAGCCGGTGTAGTATCTTTTCATCCAATTTTCAACCTTTTTTTTATTTGTTCTTTTAAAAGATTTCAAACCCCTGAATTGTCTGAAAAGCTCTATCATATCAATAAAGAAATCCGGTTTAGCACCTCCCGTTCCTTTGTTTACGGCAAGCCATAAAAACTTAAAAGGATTGGTAACTGCATATTCACCCCCGAGATTCATATCAATATAGATCTCACCCGAGTGTTTAATATAGTCAAGGATCCTTATTGTTGAGAGATCTTTTTTTGACAAATGTTTAAAACAATTGATTTTGTTACAATCCTCTTCTTCATAAAATTTTTGAGCATAAATATTCTTTTTAAGCTCAGAGAGAGCCCATTTTTTCATATTCAACAGAACATCTTCATAATTATCCGATGTTTTCAGGATTTTTTTTAAACGCGGATTCTCATTTAAAAGAATTTTCAGTAATTTAAATGATTTCAGGCTTATTTCAACCGAGTCTAACTCTTTTAAGATCGAATTATTCACTTTCCCTCTCTTTAATAATATGTTTTAAATCCGTTTAAAAATCAATTATGGGAAAAACTATCCATCAACCGTAATCTTCTATTTTTCCGATTCGAAATTCTTTAAAAATTGATATCTTTTTGAAAATACTTTCTCATCTGTTATTAATAATAACAAATCCGGAAAAAAAATTAAATCAAAAATTCAAAAGATATAATTTAATCTATGTTCCGGTCACACAGACAACATCACAATTCAAAATTAAAAATTCAAAATTGAATTGACAGATTTCGTAATTTCTTAATGACGTTCACGAAGTGAACCAATGACTATAAATGACAAGCTTTTTAATTTCCATTAGCACGAAAAGTCAAACTCAGATTTGATCCCATTGCGAACACCTGTTTTTCTCAAATTTTAAAAGAATCGGAGTTAAGTGATTTATGCCCCTCAAAAACTGTTAAAATTTCAATGGTTTTTGCTTTAACTCTATAAACAATTCTATATTTTTTTACAATTATTTCTCTTATTCTTGTATCTGCAAAATCAGGAACCATCCTCCCAATATTAGGACTATCCAATATACTTTCAGCATTTTCAATTAGATAATTTACAAATTTTTCTGCTCTTTCCGGATTATTTACGCCAATATATTCTCCAATCTCATTTAATCTTTCTAATGATTCCTTTGTCCAAATAAGCATCATTTATAACTCTTCATTTCTTTCTTTTTTTTAATTCCTCTTTTAATTCCTTTGTACTAAAAATATCGCCTTTTTCTATATCGGAAACCCCCCTGTTTATTGAATCGTAAAATGTTCTTTTATAGACAATATCATCATATTCAAACGGTGATATCAATACTCCGGCAGGTCTTCCATTCTGAGTAATTACAAGCGGAGTACCTGTATTCTGTACTTTTTTTATCCATTTTGACAAACCGGTTTTAAACTCTCCTATCGGAATAATTCCATCTGACACACTAAGTCTATTCATATTTACCTCCATATTTAGTCCCGTATTCCTACCTTAATATAGTATTGTTTAAAGTATATTTCAAGTACTTTTATAATTTTCTTAATTTATTTTTTAAAAATCAAAAAATAAAAACTCCGATAGCTGGAGAAGTTATGGTAATTGAGGGTGTTGCGGTTGAATCTCCGATAAAGAATGAGAGAAAAGACAATACATATAGTAATTTATAGTTCATATTATTCTCCCTTTTATTTTTATCGATTGTTGAGAACCTTGAATTCATTTTCCCAATCAATTATTACTTTTTCCTCTTCGTCGAGAGAAATTTTCTTTTTTTTATTTCCGCTAATCAAAATCGTTTCCCCCTTTTTTCTTGCAAAAACACTAAGCTTCATTATCTTTTTATTTTTCCACTCCATTGAGATTTCAAAACCACCTCTGGCACATACACCCCTAACATATCCATCTTTCCATGCATCCGGTAACGCAGGCAATAACCTGATTTCATGCTCATTTGATTGTATCAACATTTCTACAACTGCTGCCGCACCACCGAAATTTCCATCAATTTGAAATGGGGGATGAGCATCAAATAAGTTGGGATAAGTTCCTCCGATCCTCTTATGACCTCTCACCATTCCGTCCGGTTCAACATAGTTTAAAAGTTCACGAAACATTTTATACGAATGGTTACCATCCCAAAGTCTCGCCCAAAGATTAATTCTCCATCCCTTTGACCATCCCGTTGTTTTATCTCCTTTTATTTCCAAAGTCTTACGGCACGCATTAGCAAGTTCAGGTGTTTTATCCGGTGAGATTTGATGCCCCGGAAAAAGTCCGAACAGGTGTGATTGGTGACGATGTCTCGGATATGCATCTTCCCAATCATGATACCATTCTTGCAAATTTCCCCTTTTTCCGATTTTATAAGGATACAAGCAATCCATGGCATGCTCTATTTTAGTCCGAAAATCCTCATCAACATTCAATATTTTTGATGCTTTTACGGTTTGCATAAAACATTCTCTAACCATGCTAAGATCCGCTGTTCCCCCATACATTGTTGCTCCAATATACCCTTCAGGTGAAACATAATAATTCTCGGGAGAAGTGGATGGTGAAGTTATAAGTTTACCCTCTTTATCTTTAATTAACCAATCCAAACAAAACCGTGCCGCACCCTTCATAACGGGATACCCTTTTTTTCTAAGAAACTCTTCATCTTGAGTAAATAAATAGTGCTCCCATAAATGGGTACTTAGCCAAACACCTCCCATGTTCCAATTTGCCCAGGCGGGATCTCCATTACCGAAATCTCCTACCGGATTGCTCATTGCCCAGATATCGGAATTATGACAAGCTGACCATCCGCTAACACCATAAAAAGTTTTAGCCGTGGTTTTTCCCGTTACTGCAATATTTTCTATAAAATCCAACATGGGAAGATGCATTTCCGACAGATTGGAGTTCTCAGCAAGCCAATAATTCTCTTCCGCATTGATATTAATGGTGTAATTACTACTCCATGGTGGTCGAATATAAGGGTTCCAAATCCCCTGCAAATTTGCGGGTACACCTTTTGTTCGAGAACTTGATATCAATAAATATCGCCCGAACTGAAAATACAAAATTTCAAGATTTTTATCTTCCTTTCCTTTTGAATAACGTTTTAATCGTTCATCTGTAGGAAGATCAGGTGCATCGGTTTTGCCCAAAAATAACTTTACCCGATTGTAAAAAGATCGGTAATCGTCCATATGTGTTTTTTTTAGATCTCGGTAGGTTTTAATTGAAGCTGATGCCAGATTGCTTAACGCTTCGGTTCTATGGTTTTTCCCATCTGAAACCGGATCTTTGTCAAATCCATTAAAACTTGTGGTAATTGAAACGAGGATAACCGCTTCGCTTCCATCCGATAATCTTATCGATTCACCTGTATTTGTTACTTTACCGTCAAATTTTTTTATTGCAATAAGGCCGGTAAATCTTGTCCCTCTATTCTCATCAAAAAGAACTGCATTCGGAACATCTCCGAGATAATTCGGTTCGACATGATAAGGAGCATATCCGCTTACGACCACCATATTTTTTTTAAAAGCAATTTTGTACTTCAATAAGCTTTCAAATCTAATGGAAAAATTCAATGCGTGTTCTTTACTGCTGACGAGTTTTATAACCATAACTCCATCGGGATGAGATATAAAATATTCCCTTTGAAAATCCACACCGTCAACTTTATATTTTACTTTCGAAACAGCATTACCGATATTTAGTTCTCTATAATAATTTTGAGGAATACCTTTATGTTTAAAATCCATATACATTGTCCCGAGAGGTGAATAAGACTCCGAATAGGAACCTTGTACCTTCCGATTAAGGGAATCGGCCAATTTATAGTTTCCATTTGTTAGAGCTTCTCTTATCGCAGGAATAGTTTTATATGCTTTCGGATTCATATTTGCATTTACAGGTTCTCCCGACCAAAGCGTCGCATCATTCAAATATATTTTATCCGAGTTAACTCCTCCGAAGACAGAGGCACCTGTTTTCCCGTTTCCGAGAACCAAGCTCTCCTCAAAATAATTTGCCGGATGTCCATACCACAAAATATCGGTTGATTGAGCAATGATTCCTCTCCCTCCAAACACAACAAGAAACACTATCGCAACGAATATGGTTTTCTTTATCTCTATATTTTTCAATTAAACTCCATGCTTCATTTTTGTCTAATAAGCCTCAATACCAATACATCGTGAGATATAATTTTAATTTTTAAATTACTTTTTGTATTGCCTATGTTTTTATGCTTCCAAACATCACGTAAAGTATAATTTTTTAATGATTTATAACTATCTGAATAGCCACTCTCTTTTTTGTTAAGTGTCAAAGACTCCCAATTAAAATCAATTGATTTTATCCCGTTTGAGCGGTTTAAAAAACAAATTGCCCATTCACCATTTTGCAGAGGTTTCAGAAATATATTTATTCCGTCTTCATCAACAATTCTTGTCGCTTGCTTCCCAAGAGGATCTTGATCAATAGAAATCATCTCTCTATTTAATAAGATATTCTTTGTAGCTTCATTCATATCCCTCACATCCGTATTAACAATCAAAGGTGCGGCCAACATACACCAAAGGCTAAAATGACTCTTATATTCTACATCGGAACACCCTTTTTTATACTTCAATGATGAAGACTTGCCTTTACCATATAATCCTACCATCAACATATCAGGGTCATTCCATCCACCGGGACCGGAATATTTCTCTAAACCGATCTGTTTATCTAAGATGTTCATTATCCCTGCACGCCCTGCAGTATATTTTTTTGTTTCCCATATATCACGTGAATCCCAAGTAGTACGCCACAAGTTACCGCCGACAGTCTTCCCCCATATCCAAGGTTCTCTCCTCCCCCACTCACAAATTGCAAAAACTATCTCTCTTCCCGATTTTTTCAAAGCACTGCTCATTCTTAAATACCTTTTGATAGCTGTTTTCTGATCCTTCGGAGCATTACAATAATCATATTTTAAATAGTCTACACCCCATTTGGCAAAAGTTTCGGCATCCTCTTTTTCGAATCCATAACTTGCCGTAAACCCTCCGCAAGTATAGTACGCAGCATTTGAATAAATTCCGAATTTTAAACCCTTATCGTGGACATAATCCGCTAACAATTTAATTCCCGAAGGGAACTTTTTCGGATCGGGTACTATTCTATTCCTGTTATCCCTGCCACCTTGCCAAACATCATCAATAATAATATAGACGTAACCCGCATCTTTCATCCCCGTTTTAACAAATGCATCGGCTATTTCCTTTACAATCTTTTCATTAATATCACCTTCAAACATATTCCAACTGTTCCATCCCATCGGAGGTGTTAATGCAAGCTTTTTGTTATTTTGTGCCGAAGCATTGAGAAACACTAAAAACACAACTAAAAATATAGTTAATTTATCCATTTTATCAGCCTCTTTATTTTATCGACTTGTATATTTTTTGCTTTGATCTATAAATTTTTTAATTGTCCCGTTTTCAAAGGGAACAATTATAAAGCTATACTTATGAATCTTATCACCTTTTATCAAATACTTCTCTTGAGGTTTGGAATACCAACTGTCATCACCTCCAAGTCCCCGTTGATCAAGATCTATATTTAGCTGAATCAAATCCCGCTCCAAAATATCATAAATATGTTTCCTTTTATTTAATATTGATAATTCTTCGGATTCATACCTTTTATCTATTTTTTGTTTTTTATTATACCTAAGCCCAGATGTCGCATCAAAATCTTCATTTAACATATTCAGTGCCGTTATACCGAGTCCTTGTTTCTTGTTCTCGGCGACCACAAGCAAACCGTTACCTTTATCATTTGTAAAAGCCGCCCACCGTACATCAGTTTTGTTCCCGTTTTCCTGAGGACGAATATAAGGTACATATTGATCCTTTATTCTTGATTTGTACAAATCTATAAATGCCGAACTATTTCTGTCTTTATAATTTTCCCAAGGACCTCTCCCGAAGTAAGTAAAATTATCATACTCTTTCGGAATCTGCATTTTCATTCCTATTCGAGGGATATCGGCTTTGTAATTTGTAGATTCCAAAGTATTTGACACCTTTATAACCCCATCTCCGTTAATAGAATACACACTAATAAAATTTGTATCTACTCCGGGTAAACAATATGTTATTTTCACTTGAATAAGATTATAGGATTTTCTTATAACGGAGATATCGGAAACTTCGGCAAATAAAGATGCTTTTTTCCACTCTATATTTTTTATCTCCATATGGTTCCCGAAATCATTGTCGGTTACCGCCCTCCAAAAATTCGGTCTCGGTCCATAACCATGTTTAATCAATTGATTGCTTTTATAATTGTAAGAAACCAACCTCCCCTTAGCTTTATTAAAAACCAACTGCACATCATTATTGAACACTTTAATCGTATTGCCGTTCTCATTAATATTAAGTTTCTTACCGTTACAAATCTTTGTCTTTAAAATTCTATACTTCTTTGCAAGGTCTATCTGTTCGTGAGCAATTTCGAAACCTTTCGGAAGTAGTCCCCACCTCTCTTTTGTAGTCGCACTTAAAATCACAAAATATTCGGTATTCTTCAAAAAATCAACGCCATCCAATGAGATACGAATTAATTTTCCGGTATGACACTCAACATTCGGATTTTTGACGGAAATTGTTTTCAAAACTTTTCCGTCTGATTTTATCCGTGCAGTAAAATTAAACGCACTCAAATTTGTAAAATCATAAAGATTCTCCACCAGTACCCGCAATTCATTACTTTTATTAATACCTTGCCCTTTAAAATTTATATATTCGTAAACCTTTTTCACTTCAAATAAAGCAGGTTGCGGACTACGGTCCGGAAAAACTATACCATTGTTCAAGAAACTATTATCGGAAGGCATCCCTTCTCCGTAATCTCCACCGTAAGCATAGAAATACTTCCCGTCCTTTCCGATTTTCCGAAGTGATTGGTCAACCCAGTCCCAAATAAAACCACCTTGTAAATTATCGTATAATTCTATTACATCCCAATAATCTTGAAAATTTCCGGTACTGTTTCCCATTGCATGAGCATACTCACTCGGAATATAGGGGCGATCCGTTTTAAGTTTCCCAATATGTTCAAGATCTTTCGGAGAGGGGTATTGAGGTACTATGATATCGGTATTCCAATCCATATCAAGATCATTTCCATCGTGAGTTTTATACGAACGTTCATATTGCACCGGACGTTTCGTTTTATCATTTTTTTTAACGGCACGATATCCGGCATAAAAATTCGTACCATTCCCTGCCTCATTCCCCATAGACCAAATAATTACCGACGGATGATTTTTATCCCGTTTTACCATCCGCACCAAACGGGAAACATGAGCTTGCTCCCAGTTCGATTTTTTTGCAAGCGAATATTTTCCGTAATACATTCCGTGAGACTCAATATTGGCTTCATCAACCACATAAATTCCATATAAATCACACATTTCATAAAAAATATCCCCCCTCGGATAATGACTTAACCGGACAGCATTTATGTTATTCTCTTTCCAAAGACGTATATCTTTCAATATCAACTTTTCATCTACAACATGACCTGTTACAGGGTTATGCTCATGTGTATTTACCCCTTTCAAAGTAATACGCTCTCCGTTTACCAACAATAACCCGTTCTTGATCTCTACCGATCTAAAACCTACTTTCACCGGAATAACCTCCCCGATATCCCCGTTTTCATATTCGGTTTTTATTAATAAGGTATACAATTCGGGATGTTCCGCATTCCACTGCCTGACATTGTCTATTCTTGTTGAAAAATTTACAGTTGAACATCCGTTCTCTTTAGATTCAACATTACGAATCCCTTCCTTGATAAGCTTATTATCATTATCAAGCAATCTATAACCGAGTTTGATCTTCTGTTTTTTTTGTGACCCGTTATGCAAATCGACCGTCAAAACAAATTCTCCATCCGAATATGCCTCATCTAATTTAGAAACTATTTGGAAATCGCTTATCCTACATTTCGGTTGCCCATAAATAAACACACTCCGTTCAATGCCGCTAAGTCTCCAAAAATCCTGGCACTCCAAATATGATCCGTCCGTCCATCGAAATATTTGCAAAACAATTGTGTTTTCACCCTTTTTCAGATGTTTGGTAATGTTGAATTCGGCAGGAAGTTTGCTCCCCTGAGAATATCCTACATACTCCCCGTTTATCCATACAAATCCTCCTGATTTCATTGCTCCGATGTGGAGAAACACCTCTTTTCCCATCCATTTCCTATCCATATTAAATTTGCGATGATATGTACCTACAGGATTATATTTATGAGGTATTTTCCCGGGATTTGCCGGATAATAATTTTCAACAAACTTTATTTCATCGGAAACAGGTGCTTTATAATCGGCAAATTCATACTTCTGATTAACATAAATAGGAATGCCAAACCCTTCCACTTCCCAATTACCGGGGACTTTAATAGTATCCCAGCCGTCCGAAACCGGATCAATGTTCATAAATACTTTCGGTCTATCCTCAGGCGAACGAACCCACTTAAAATTCCACACTCCGTTAAGTGGCAGAAAGAATTCCGATTTTTTACCCGTCAATGCGGATTTTTCCGACGTATATGAAACAAATGAAGTATGTGCAGGTTCTTTATTTTCTTCAATTAACCGTTCATTCTCTATATAATGCCAAATATTCGATACACGATTATTCTGCTCAGTATAAATGTTTATTGAGGTAAAAATTACAAGAATCACAATAATTAAGCCGTTTTTTTTTGTTTTTTCTTTTAACTCCGAACAACTTTTCAATATTTCCATATATTTCCTCCGAAATCCCGAACAAGCTTCAACGATCTTATACTTTTTGAAAATTCGGACTTTGCTTCGAGAATTAAATTTTCCGATTTAAATGTTTTAACAAGAAAAGATGATATTCCCGCTTCCGAATTAACAATTGTAGGTCCGACAACGGAACCGCCTTTAATTACGGATAGTGAAATTTTTGTCTGATCATTAACACACAACACACCGTTTTTATCTTTAATACTCACATTAACGATTATCAGGTCTTCTGTCAAAGCGGGTTTACCCGATTCAAAATAATTGATAAACAGTTTGTACGGTTTTTCCGGGGTTATGACAAATTGCTCGGCTACAACCGCTCCTTTGATATACCCTACAGCTTTTATCTTCCCTTTTTCCCATTTTACATTGTTAAAAGTAAAGGGAGGCTTTTCCAAATTAAGACAGTTGCCACCGTCAAACGGATTCCCTCCTTTATACCACATCTCCTTACTATCGGCATATTCACTATCTTGTCCGTTGTCACATCGCTTTCTTTCAATTTCTCTGCCGTTTATAACCAAAGAAACCTCATCCACATTGGCATATACAACTACTTTATTATCATCGGGTTGATTATCCCAATAATTGGCAATAAAGATATATGGACCGAATTCACCCGATGGAAGTTGTTTGGAAACTTCAATCTGACTTTTAAAGAAAGGAACACTAAATTTATTTATTCGGAAAATATCCGATACCCCACTACGACAAATATTATCGCAACATCCTCTGTTGTAATCATACATGCTCCATACGGCATCACCGGTAGTCCATGGATAGTAAGAGCGATACCGATTATGAGACCATTGTGCATTCCAAGCATTTTGCAGTAAAGCTTTTTCACCGTCACCCCGCTTAACCCGAGTAGTACTGTAGTGACCTCCAAATTCATAATCATAATATTCCCTGATAAAACCCGGTTTTTTACTATTATTCGGTCGATTAAATCCCTCTTCCCAATCGTTGTACTGCACATCCCATCCGAAATAATTATAACTGTCACCTGAAGTAAAACATTGATCTCCCGGATACTCTTCATGTGCCGTTTTTGCAGCTATATCTTTCCACTCGGCAGGTGGCCACGATTCGTTTAAAATCACTTCCCACATAATAACCGACGGATGATTACGATCTCTTCTGATCATATATCTGATATCACGGTAGGTCAATTCACAAAAATTATTGTTCTTATTAAAGAACTGCCAGCCCGGTATAGGCTCAATAGCCATAACACCAAGTTCATCACAAGCATCCAATACAGATTTATCCTGAATATAATGACCGAGTCTTACAATATTAAAACCACTCTCTTTTATATGATAAATATCTCTGTATTGAGCACTATCGGGGATGGCATTTCCGATATAAGGATATTCCTGATGCCTGTTAGTCCCTACAAGCCTTACTTTTTTCCCGTTTATTCTAAAACCGTTCTTCAAACTAAAATCCAATCTCCGAATTCCGATTCGTCGTTCTTCCCTGTCAACAATACTATTGCTCTTTAAAATTTCTGTTTTTAATAAGTATAAATTCGGTTGATCGGGTGACCATAGTTTGGGATTAGTGATTTCAATAATTTGCTTTACATGCTTTTCTTCACCGGCGGATAAGACCTCCTCTGTTTCAATAACCTTCACTTTACGCCCCATCGTTCTCTTATTAAAATGTCCGTTAATGACAATTAAACTTTGGCGGACACTTATGTCGGTCTTACCATCGGTCTCATTCGCTATGTGTGTTTTAACACTAATTTCAGCCTTGTTTTCAGACACTTCCGGATATGTAACGAACACACCTCCTCCCGCTACTTTGTCGGCTAACAACGGATGTGTAATATGAATCTTCTCTTTTACTAAAAAATTAACATCTCTGTAAATTCCACCATAATAACAAAAATCAAGTTTTTCCAAAGGTTTTCCCGGAGGAATTATAGGATTGTTGCGGTTATCAAGACGAACCAACACTTCATTTTGTTCACCAAATTTCAAATAATCCGAAAGATCAATAACAAAAGGGGTGTATCCTCCGGCATGTTGGATAGCATGCTTCCCGTTAATCCAAACATCAGCAAGATGCATAGCTCCCTCAAATTCTATATAACAAATTTTATCTTTCAAGTTTTCATCTACGATAAACTTTTTTTTGTAAAAGCATATCCCCTGCCATTGATGTAATACCGTTAAATTTTCAACCTTGGGAGTATGAGGCAGAGAAACATTCTCCCAAACTACATTTTTCAGTCTATAAAATTCCATTTTCAATACTTTTTTTGGAATACTAAGGATATTATTTGATGAAACATGAGAGATATCATATTGTGATGACCATTCGGCTCCCTGATTCATAGTTTTTATTTCCCGATCAAAATCTTGGTCAAAACGGACAAATTGCCAATCTGCATTAAATGAAAAACTATGTGACTTATATCCATCGTTACATCCTAAATTAATAAAAGTAATAAAGATCACAATTCCGAAAAGATATAATCTATTCATGTTTTCACCATTTTTCACTAATTATTAAACACAATCAATAAAAAACTTTCAGCTTTGGAAAAACTAACATTATGATTTAAAAGATTCCAGTTTCAATAGTCTTTTTTTAACCTGTAATCCTCCACCGTATCCAACCAATTCACCATTACTTCCTATGATTCTGTGACAAGGAATAATTAATCCGATTGAATTTGCACCGTTTGCATTTGCAACGGCTCTGACAGCTTTTTCATTTTTTATTTTTTTTGCTATATCCAAATATGAAACTGTTTCCCCATACTTAATTTGAGTTAAAGCCTGCCACACACTTTTTTGGAAAATAGTTCCAACCATCATAATAGGAATATCAAACTCTTTTCTTTCACCAAGTAAGTATTCATCAATCTGTTTTCCGGTTTCTTTTAGGATTTTATTATCTTTTTCTATAAATTCCGCATTCAGTCCCCTTTTTATCCTATCATCCACTGCCTTTCTCATTTTTCTATATTTGAAATCAAGGATACACAATTTATTCTCAAAAGATCCTAAAATCAACTCCCCGATTTTAGATTTATGATATTGAATATTTATCTGATTCATTATCGGTTCTTAAACTCTCACTCACCGTCCCCGAAATACTCTTTGATCCGAAAATCATCAAAATAGCTTACCGCATCCGCTTTGGTCCACAAACCTACTTTTCCTGCTTTTGTAAATGTTTTATCCCTCACTTGAAATAATTGCTTTTCATTCAGATATACCGTAAACAGATCGTTTAAAACCGTCAATCTTAAACTATTCCAACCTTTTCCGAGTCGTTTAACTTTTGATCCGTAAGTTCTCCCCTTCCCTATCAGAGGTAAATCCGTTCTTCTTCCGTTCTTAACTTTATATAACACCACATTGTCCTCCAAAGGATTTGCACGGACAACGTAATAGTTATCGGAATCAATGAACCTCCAGACAAAACCTCCACCTTGATCCATTTTCCCTCTAACACCCTTCATTCTTACCTGCAACTCAACATTTTTAGCTTTAAATCCATTGTATACAATTTCGTTAAAATGATAGTCGGGATTATTTGACGATAATTGTGCCAATACTTTATTCCCTTTATCTTCAACAATCTTCCAATCGGTTCCGGACCCTCTCCCCGTAAAATATTGAGACCAATCAAAAGGGATTTTATCAAGTTCATACTTGTTGAAAGCGAAAACTCTATCTTTTTTTAACGTTTGCGATTTTTCAGTACCGTTTTTTAATTTTCCTACTACAGGACTTTTATCATTTGTCCCTGCATTGCCATAACCAATCAGTAAAATTACACCCGTAAAAATTAAAATTAGTGATCTCATTTTATAACCTCCTATGTTTAAAGAATACTACATTACTTTAAAATAATTAATACTCCAAAAAATATTTAACGAATTTATTCTCCGATTTTTTTATCTGTTCCACAGTTCCGAATTCTTCAATACGACCCTCATTCAATACTATTACCTGATCTGCAATTGCAAACGCTTCTCTATGATCATGAGTCACATAAACCAGAGTTATATCGAAATTTTGTTTGAGATTTTTTATATGTTCCAAAATCTTCCTTTTTAATTTTACATCAAGATTGGCAAGAGGTTCATCCATCAATAAGATTTTAGGTTTTAAAACCAAAGAGCGTGAAATAGCTACCAATTGTTTTTGCCCTCCTGAAAGTTGATGAGGATATTTATCCGCTTCACTCTCCAATGAAAAAAATTTTAACATTTTAAACACAGTATCGTTTATATTCTCCTCTTTTCTCTCCTTCAATCCGAAAGCAATATTTTTATAAACCGTAAAGTGGGGCCAGAGTGCCAAATCCTGAAAAATAAAACCGATATTACGTTTGTATGTCGGAACAAAAACTTGTCTGTTCAGGGTAACAATTTTATCATCAATTGCAACTTCTCCTTTTTGGGGGTTTTCCAGACCGGATATAAGTCGCAATATAGTGGTTTTTCCGCATCCTGAACTACCGAGTAAAGATGTTAATTGATTGGCTTTGATACGTAAATTCAGATCGTTTAGAACAGATTTATCCGCATAAGAGTGATATATTTCTTTTAGTTTAATCATTAAGATACCTACGGTTAATTGTAAATAATTTTCCTATAAAATAGAAACCGACAATTATCAATAAAGTAACAGAAAATACAATTAATGTCATTGAACTTGTAAGTGATTGAGGTGCATTCGCCATAATAGTATAAACCTTTATCGGCATTATTTCCGTACCGGGAGGATAAAGCATAATAGTTATTCCTAATTCCCCAAGACTAAAAATAAAAGTAATAACAAAAGAGGCGAATAGCGAAGGCATTATCAATGGAATTAGTATTTTTCTTGTTCGTGTGAAAAACTTGATTCCTTCAATTTGTGCTACTTCATCCAATGAATCTGGGATTTGCTTAATCGAATTTCCAATTAACTTAGCGGAGATAAAAGAGAATTTTCCAATATATCCAATTAATATGATAGCATAACTTGAATAAATGAAATCAAGAATAGGTTGATTATAAAACTTGATCAAGCTTATTCCAAAAATAGTCGAAGGTATCGCAAAAACAATCAAAAGTATCCAATCAAAAGATCTTATCTTTTTTGTTCCAGTCTGTTTAACAGAAAAATAAGCAACTATTAGACCGATAAAAACTATAATTAATGCTCCGGCAAATGCCAATCCTATCGAATTACTAAAAGTTGGGATCAACAATTCAAATGCTTGAATAATTTTACTTGTCCCATCCTTAAATGATTGTGCTATAAGAATGATGAAAGGTGAAAGAATGGAAATAAAGAACCAACCGAATAAAAAAATCAAACTTAAACGATTTCTGTTTTTCATAGTGTACAATTCGTTGCTTACTCCCTTACTTCCAACAGATAAAAACGGTGCATCTGCAATATGTTTCCTCTCGGCAAACAGCAACAAAACACATATCATTATCAGTAAAGTTGATTGTAAAATAGCAAGAGAATGATTGTAAAATGCTGAAAACCGAGTAAATATTTCGGTTGTAAATACCTTTATTCCGAAAAATGCCGGAACTGAAAACTCGGAAATACTAAAGATGAATACAAGCACAAAAGAACTGATCAATGCAGGCTTTATAAGTGGAAATATAATTTTCAAAATCACTCTTCGAAACTTTGTTATGATAAAACCGGACTCTTCCAATTGTACATTTATATTTGATAAAGCACTTCCGACAATAAGCATTGATAAAGGGGTAAAAGTAATTGTCAATACCAGTATAACTCCAATGTATGAATAGACGAAACCGGTGCTATTAAATAACATGAAAAAAAAATCTTTCCAAGCAACCGCCATAATGTAAGGTGAAATGAACAGAGGAATTAATAATGATATCTTAAAAAACGGACGAAAAAGTATATCCGTTTTGTATAGCAGGAATCCAAGCATAGTTCCGAACAATGTAGAACTCAACGCTATAAAAAAAGCAACAACACAACTCTTAATTAAAAGGATAAATGTTTTCAAGTTTAATAAAAGCTGAATATTCTTTATTAAACCGTCGCTAAAAAAGGATGATCCGAGGGTATAAATAATCGGTAACACTACAAAGAAAAAAAAAGTTACATAAACGATAGTGTATATCGGATGATTTATTAGTTTTCTACCCATTCTTTCAAATAATTTTGGATCTCCTCTAACTTTAGTGAAGCCTTACCATAATCTATTTTCATCGGGATAATATTGTCTAATGACGGAATATTCTCCGGTATTTCCACACCTTTATGAAGAGGCATCTGAGCACATGATTTTGCTAACTTGGCTTCCGTTTTCCTATCCAAAAGATAATTCATCAATTTTCTACCATTCTCCTGATTGGGAGATTCTTTTATAAGATTAACGGTATTTGGAATTATTAAACTTCCGAATCCTTGCTGATCTAAAAAAACAATACCGATATTCGCACCGTTCTTTATTGCTTCGTAAGCATCATCGGTATCGGTAATTCCACATGCAACTTCCCCCTGAACAACCTTTTTTCTAACATCTCCGTTGCTGGTTGCTATCACCACTTCATTATTTTTTAAATCAGTGAGAAACCGCTTCATCTTTTTATCTCCGAGAATTTCGAACAGAGCCGATATATGAAAAGTCGTTGTTCCGAACAATGGATTTGCTATTGCAACTTTCCCCTTGAACACTTCTTTGGTCAGATCAAAGATTGACTTTGGAGTACTCTCAACATCCAACATATCCTTATTATAGATCAATACCCTTGCTCGTGCGGAGAAACCCGTCCAATGATACTCGTGATCTTTATAAACGGTATCAATTCCATCTGCAACCTTTGAATGATACGGTAAAGTAATTCCCCTGTTTTTTAAAACGATTGCCCTTACAGGATCGCCGCTCCAAAATAAATCACACTGAGGATTCTCCTTCTCGGCAAGCAAGCGGTTCAAAACTCCGGTGGATTTTGTCTCTTCCGTATCATAAACGGCTTTAATTTTAATTCCGGTCTCTTTTTCAAATCCTTTTAAAATAGGTTCCGAAAATATTTGATCAACACTTGTGTAAACAACAACCACATTGGAATTGTTTGTACACCCGATTGTAAATAAAGCAACAATCAAAGACAATATTAAAATGGTACTTTTCATGGATTTTCTCCTTTATCAATCAAAACAAACCGTCTTATTTAATATACTTCAACATTATAGCGAAGCCCCCACCTTTAGCAAGGTGAATTACTTTTTTAAAAGTATTATTTACCGTTAACTTGGACAGTTTAAAATCCATAGCTATTCTATCCGCATTCACTCCATCTCGATACAAAGTCATCCGATACTTTTTACCTTTCGGAAGAAAAGACAAATCAACATTTAATTCTCTTGAATCCCAATCGGTCATTCCACCGATATACCAATCATTTCCGCTTCTTCTTGCAACCGATAAATAATCGGAAACTTTCGCTTCCAAAACTATTGTTTCATCCCACACGGTCGGGACAGCTGATAAAAAGTTCATAATATCCGGCTCTTTGTAATAGTTGGACGGAGTATCACACAACATTTGTAACGGACTTTCATAACATACAAACATAGCCAGTTGATGACAGCGTGTCCCCATGCTCATTGGAGTATCGAATATAGGTTTGAAATCCTTTTTCTGTGCATTTCTCATTGCTCCGGGAGTATAATCCATCGGTCCGGCAAGCATCCGTCCGAACGGAATAATAAGATCGTGTTCAGGTGTCTGCCGAAAACTCCACTTGTATTGTTCTCCTCCGTTGACCCCTTCCCTTGTTAAAACATTTGGATACATCCTTCTAATTCCGGCAGGTTTATAAGAGCCGTGAAAATCGACCAATAGTTTATGTTTTGCAGCTTTTTTTGCAATTTTGTAATAATAATTTACCATCTCTTGATCATCTCTATTCATAAAATCAACTTTGATCCCTTTAATACCCCAAGCTTCA
>Ga0256846_1000386_pt1 | contig 18369 bp, 19 predicted proteins | sample TevniametaG_FD_189098 | JGI IMG/M metagenome (GOLD analysis project Ga0256846, IMG submission 189098) | Tube worm associated microbial communities from hydrothermal vent at the East Pacific Rise, Pacific Ocean - Tevnia | ecosystem: Host-associated > Annelida > Integument > Unclassified ...
CAACCCTCACATCTTATAGAAAAAAAGGTACTCCCTGACCCTGGGGGGATATTTCTTCCTATAGAACCCCACCCCCCTGAGGGTACAAAGGGGTCCCCCTCGGTCCTAGGGGGGTGGCCCCTTACACCCCAGAATCATTGAGGAAACAAACAGTACCAACAGGACCTATAGGACCTCCCCACTAACAGAATATTATTAGGTAATTAGTTACTAATACCGAATATAATTAGGTGAATAGTACTTACGGCAGAATTATGGGAAGAAAAAGAAAAGACATAAAGGTTAAGAAGAATATAACCAATCTTAAGCCCCAAGAGAAGTGGGGGATATTAGAGGACTATATGTCCCTAAAGATGTCTACCTCAGAGATAGCTAAGAAATATAAAGTTACATCTAAGAGTATCTCACACTTTATTAGAAGGTTCAATAGTAAATTCTACAATGCTAGGTCCATAAAGACACTAATGGTACAAACATCAGAAGCTTTAGCCTATAGGAAACAAGAGTTACTGGAGAAAACTAATCCAGAAACGTTAAACAAAGAGTTCCTTGAACTTGTCTCCAGGGAGGATGAACCTCTTACCCAAGAGGAAATCCTATTCGCTGAACTACTCTTAGAGTATGGAGATGATATAACTGCAATTAGAAGGGCTAATCTGGATGTTGGATTAATTAAAAACAATAGAGCTCTCTATAAGGAAGCTATGCAGATGAGAGCCTTTTACCTAAAGAAGAAGTTGAATGTTAGAGACTATATCACCCAAGCTAGGAAGAGAAACCTAGAACTAATAGAGGAAGGTAAGGAGTATGTACAACAGACTCTATTAGAAGTAGTTGAACAATTAAAGAACAGTGGTGATATTAAAACTACCAATAGTAAACTTAAGGCTATAGAACTAATAGGTAGAACTTTAGGTGTGTTTGATGATAAGCTATCTGTTAATCATTCCAATGGTGATGATGCACTAGATAGAATCTTAGAAATGGCAAGTGCCAATGGCGAATAGAGTATTAACAAAAGATGAATTTAACTCTCTAATATTAGCTTGGTCTAAAGATCACATACTAGCCATAGAGAGTTTATTCAATATTTCTTTAACTTCCCAACAGAAGAATTTAGTTAACTTAGCCAATAGTCAAACAGCCAGAGTTGCAGTATCTTCAGGTACTGGTACAGGTAAGACGAGTGTCCTAACTATGATGACCCTCCTATACCTAATGATACTACCAGACTGTAGGATATTAATTACATCTCCATCTTTTAATCAACTAAGCCGAGTATTCAGTTCTGAACTTAAGAAGTGGTATCGTAAGATGCCCAAGCAGTTTCAAGATTTTTTCACTATTACTAGGGATACCATTAGGTATACTAACTCTGAAAGGTATGAACAATTTGCATCTCTAGTTACAGCCTCAGTTGAAAACAAAGAGGCACTGCAAGGTGGTCATGCTGAGAATTATGTCATCTTCGCTGATGAAGCCTCTGGTATTAATGAAGAAGCTTTTGATATCCTCATAGGTACCTTAAGTACTGGTAAGGGTGGAAGGTTTATCCAAGTATCAAACCCTGTTAGATCCTCAGGAAGATTCTACCAAATATTCCAAAGTGATAAGGGTACCTGGGAGAAATTATATTTCTCTGCTATCGACTCACCAAATGTTAATAGGGAGTGGATAGAGGAGATGAAACAAACCTATGGAGAAGATTCTGATCTCTATAGGATGAGAGTATTGGGACAGTTCCCAAGAGTGGGTGTATCCCAATTCATAGGCTCTGATATAGTTGAAGCAGCTCTCTATAATCAACTAGAGCCTATTAGTTATATGAATTTCCCAAAGATAATGGGAGTTGATATAGCCAGATTCGGTGATGATAAGACTTGCTTTGTAGTTAGACAAGGACCAAGGGTTATAGATATTAAAACCTACACTGGTCTAAGTACAATGGAAGTTGCAGCTAGGGTATCTGAATACCAAGCTATACATAAATGTGTACAGATACATATAGATGCTATAGGGATAGGGGCTGGTACCTACGATAGATGTAAGGAACTTAACCTTCCAGTCGTGGAAGTTAATGTATCCTCTAAGTCAACAGAACCGAATGTTTATTGCAACTTAAGAAGTCAGATATGGGGAAAGATGAAAGACTGGTTGCAGAATGGAGCCAGTATCCCATACGAATATAAAGATATACTAGGTCCTGAACTTACCAGTATGGAGTATTTTTATAACTCTCGTATGCAACTACAACTAATGAGTAAGAAGGACCTAAAGAAAGCTGGTCATCCAAGTCCAGATGCTGCTGATGCACTTTCTTTAACTTTTGCTTCAGCAATCTTTGAAGTTAAAAGAAGACATAAAACTAAATTAAATATTAAAAAGCCGAGGTTCCTATGGATATAATGTTTAAAATGATTAGGGACCATGAGGGTTATAGGATTAACCCATACAAAGATACTGAAGGTTATCTCACAGGTGGTATTGGCCACAAGTTTACCAAAAAGGATTTCCAAGAGTGGGACCCTAATTGGGATGTTGATACGAAGAAAGCCTATTGGAAAGATAGGTTTGTAGAGGATATTGATACAGCATACAATCAAGCTAAGAAGATCCAGAAGGAATTTAATATAGATGATACAAATGAAATAGTAACTGCTGTATTAACCGATATGGTCTTTAACCTAGGGGCTGGGGGTGTGAGAGGATTTCCAAATTTCCTCAAAGCTCTTTCGAAGAAAGATAAGGCTAGAGCTGTTAAAGAGATGAAGACTAACTCTAAAGGTGGTAAGAGTCTCTGGTATAAACAGGTTGGTAGAAGAGTAGATGATCTAGCAAAACTCATAGAAGAGAATCTATAATGAATGTAATTGATGATGCACCTGGAGTGGTTATAGCCAGTCCCGAAGATATACAACTGATGGAAGAGAAGGAACTTCAATTCCATCAGGAAGTTGAGGGCGAGTTGGATGAAGAGTTGCTGCAGTCTTCACTAGCCTCTCATATTATTGCACAATTCCAAATTAATAAAGATGCTAGAGCAACCTCCGGGATAGAGGAGAAGATGCTCCAGTCCCTTAGGGCTTATAATGGACATTACGACCCTGAAGACTTAACAAGAATCCAAGAGTCTGGTGGATCTGAAATATTCATGAACATCACTCCTACTAAGTGTAGAGCTGCGATGTCATGGATTAGAAGCATTCTCTTACCTGCTAAGGAAAATGCTTGGTCACTTTCTCCAACTCCAGTTCCAGAGATACCTAAAGAAACTAGGGAAAAGATTAGAAAGAAGGTAGAATCATTTGTAACTTCCGAGAAGCCTGATAACTCTCCAGTCGATGCAGCTTCCAAGTTACAGGAACAAAATCAAATACAGGCTGATATAGAGGAAGCTATTAGGGATGAGATATATAAGGTTGCTAGAAAGTCTGTAGAGAAATTTGAAAAGCAAATAGAAGATGAATTAGCTGAAGGTGGTTGGGAGGATGCTCTTAGTGACTTCATAGAAGACTTCTGTGTCTTCCAAGTTGCAATAATGAAAGCTCCTGTTATTACTAGGAGGAAGAGATACACTTGGGAGAATGGAGAGCCTGTAGTCACAACAGATTTTATTTATCTTAATAAGAGAGTATCTCCATTAGATATATATCCTTCACCTAATAGTACCCATATAAATGAAGGAAATCTTTGTGAACACATAAGATTAAGCAGGAAAGAACTTTATAATCTTATAGGTACAGCCGAGTACAGTGAAAGTGATATTCGTGAATTACTTCAGAATGGTAGTATTACAACCTGGCTCAATACTTCAATTGAAGAAGATAAGGTAGTTGAAGAATATAGGGGAGATTCTTCCAGTGCGAATAAAGGTGTGTACCATGGAATACATTATCATGGAACCGCATCCTATGAACAACTAGCAGAATTTGGAATCCCACCAGAGAGTTTAGGTGAGGATAAGGACAAAGAGTTTGATATTGAAGCTATACTTGTAGGGGATAGGGTTATTAAGGCAGTTTTAATGGATGACCCGCTCTTAAGGAGACCCTACTATAAAGCATCCTTTCAAAACATTCCTGGCAGCTGGTGGGGAAGAAGTTTACCTGAGTTGATGAGAGATATCCAAAGGATGTGTAATGCAACTGCAAGAGCTCTGAGTAACAATATGTCTATCAGCTCAGGCCCACAAGTGGATGTTAATATTGATAGATTAGCTGCTGATGAAGAGATTGAGGGTATGAGACCTTGGAAAGTATGGCAGACTACATCAGATCCTACAGGAGCTGGTGGTAGGGCTATATCTTTCTGGCAGCCTAGTAGTAATGCTAATGAACTACTAGCTGTATATAAAGAATTTGAACTTAGATCAGACGATGCGACAGGTATACCCAGGTATGCTTATGGTAACTCCCATGTAGGTGGTGCAGCTGCAACCGCATCAGGACTGTCTATGCTGTTAGAGTCTGCGTCTAAGGGTATTAAAGATGCTATTAGACACATAGATGATGGACTCATTAGGCCAAGAATAGAGTATCAATTCTATTATGATATGATTACAAACCCAGACTCTGATTTTACTGGAGATGTGAAGGTTATCGCTAAAGGATCACAAGCCTTAACAATGAAGGCTGCACAGGAGATGAGAAGGAATGAATTCCTTCAGATCATCTCAAATCCAACTATATTCCAGATTGTTGGTGTTGAAGGTTTAGCTGAGATCCTAAGGGAGATGAGTAGATCTCTTGGACTAGGGGAGGATATAATCCCAAGTAGAGTTGAACTCAGGATGAAGCAGAAGAAGTTAGAACAGATGCAAGCACAACAGCAACAGCAAGAAGCTCAAGCTAAGGAGAATCAAGCTGCTGTTGGAGTACAACAAGTTCAAATCCAAACTGCACAAGCTGAACAAGCCTCTCAAAGAGCTGCTGCCCTTAAGGATAAAGAACTCCAGCTTAAAGCTGCTGATAAGGAAAAAGATAGACAACTTAGGGTTATGGAGCTTGAGGCTAGGAGAGAAGAGAGTGTAAATAAAAACACCACAGCAATAGTCAAGCAACAATCTGAGAATGCTCAGAAGGATAGAAGTGAAAATAAAAAAATAGCTATGGAGTTATCAACAAATGTCCCAGAGAATTTCCAACCTAGGCGCTGATTCCCTATCTAGGATAAAGGCTGGTGATTGGGGATTCTTTAAGAGAATTCTACAAAGTGAACTAGAGGCCACTAGTGAAGAGCTTTTAGAATTCCCTATAGAAAAAGTGGAAGAGTTAAGAGGAAGAGCAAAGTTATTAAAAATATTGTTGGAAATAATTCCAACATAAACCCTACAACCTGTAATTTGTGTATCTCTGAGAATCATTATTTAATTATAATCTCTTAGAACCATACAAGGCAGATTACACTGGAGGCTAAATGGATTTAGAGAAACTGCACGAGGAAGAGAAAGCACTGGACAAGTTGGTTTATGGAGAAGAGGAAACTCCTACTTCACCCCAGGAAGAAGAGGTAAAGACTGAGGATAAGGTTGAGGAAGAAAGTAAACAACCAGAAGTAGATCAGAAGCCTAAGAAACCTAGAACCTCTTGGAAGAAAAGGTACACTAACTACAAAGCAACAACTGATAACACTATCTTTGAATTGAGGAAAGAACTCGCTGCTTGGAAGTCTCAAGTGGCCTCTAAAGATTCTATCGTTGAGGATCTTCAGAAGGAGTTATCCAAATTAAAACAAAAATTAACCGAGAAGGTTGATCCATTCGAAGGTGTTATCACTAAGGAAGATGAGGATCTTATAGGTCCTGAAGCTGTTGAGATTATTAAAAAGGCTGTTAAATCCAGACCAACAACTGATGACAGTAGGTATCAGATGTTGCAAGAGGAGATAGAGTCGCTCAAGCGAGAGAAACGTGAGCAACTTAAACGAGAGGCTGAGGCTGTTGAAAAAGACTCTCTGTTGAATTTAAAGAGAAAGCTTACAGCTCTAGTACCAGATTGGGAAACTCTTGATCTTGAGGATGGGTTTAAAGAGTATATTAATGATGCTGATCCAGCTTCTGGATTACCAAGGTCTAAATTCTTTTTGAATGCAGTCAGTACCTTTGATGTTGAAAGGGTGGCATCTTTCTACAATGCATATAAAGCTCTAAAGCCAAAAAGTAAAGAAGAAATATTAGAGAGTAAGGTGACTCCCGCAGGTGGAGGGTCTGAAGAGAACGATAAGAAAGTTGATGAGAGTAAGAAGATTTATTCGATTCAAGATTATAACCGTTTTATGGATGACCTTGCTAAAGGGAAATATAATAGTACAGCACAACTAAGAAAAGAAGCAGCTGTACTGGAAAGAAAGTTCGACCTGGCCATTATGGAGGGTCGTATGAGGTAATTTAAAATGGCAAATGGCGTATCAAGGGCATTAGATGCCAATACTAGTTATAGTGGTAATTATCCTACAATCGCATCTGATAGTACTTCCAAATTCATCCCGATGATTTGGTCGAAGAAGATGCTGAAAAATTTCTATGCTACCACAGCGTTCATGGAAATTGCATCTACTGACTATACTGGTGAAATTTCAGGTCAGGGTGATCAGGTAATTATCACCACAACTCCTGCTATCACTATCAATGACTATTCAGTTGGTCAGACGCTTTCTTATGAGGTACCTGAGAAAGCAAACGTCACGCTGAATATCGACCAGGCTATGTAATTTGGCCTGTTTAAAGTTTAGCTTAATAACGGGGTAAAATCCGAAACAATGTAATCCCTTAGAGTAAGGTGAATCATGATATTTAATACAAGTACCTTAGGGTATAAGTTACTTAGTGGACAGTTAAGGAAGAACAGGAAACATTCTGAACAATTAAATAAGTACCTTGCTGGTTATATAGATGGAGATGGGTGTTTTTCTATAGGATTTAAAAAAAGACAAGATGGATTCTATGGAGTAAGAGTTAGATGTCTAGTGTCATCAGGATTTAATATAGATTGTGATGGACAACTATTAAGAGCGTTTAGGGATTTTTATAACCTTGGTAGTATAACTATAATAGAAAAGAAGAACCCTAAACATCACCCAATAACTGTCTGGGAATTAGGTTGCAAAGATACTCAAATATTATTTAATAGGATTGGAAAACACTTAAGAGTTAAGGGTACTCATGCTGAAAACCTTATTTGGTTATATAACAACTTAAAAGATATAGATCTAACAAAAGATCATATTAAGGAACTTAGAGAATTTTCAGATTGTTCAAGAAAGAATAGTAAATGGTTAAAACACCCTAAGCACCCCTCTTGGGCTTGGGTGGCTGGAATGGTAGATAGCGACGGTTCTTTACAGTATTCTATTAGATATAGGAAAGATAGGAAGAATCCATCCAATGTTCTATTAATTGCAGTTACCGCAGCTGAAAAGGATGAACATATTATTAACTTCTTACATAAAGCTTTTCGTGGTAGAGTTAGGCACCAAGAGAAATTAAAAGCATATACTTGGGAGAGGGCTTTAGGTAAACAAAATGAAAAGTTTGCATTACCTTTCTTAAAGAAGTTAAGAAAATATTCCTGTATTCCACATAAGTACACTAAGATAAATGAGATGATTAAATTTCATGAAGATAACAAGTTGCAGAGACTAAGCGCTAAACACTCAAAAAGAGTAAACGATAGTCCAAATAATTAAGACCTATTTGAAATCATGGTCTTTCAGGCTTGACGATATTGACGATGTACAGTCCTCTCTCCCACTGATGGAGAAGTTCACCGCAGATGCTGGTGAGAGACTGAAGATTGCAATTGATCAGGACTGCCTTGAGTATGTTGTTGGTAAGGCTGATTCTGATAATAGAGGTAATACAGCAGGTGCGATCAGTGGAAACATTGATCTCGGTGCAGCTGGTGGTACTAACGGAAGCTTGGCTCTGTCTGTAACCAGCTCTAACGCAACTGATTTTATTGTTGACTTCAATACCGTATTGGATGAGGCCAACATCCCGAGCGAGAATCGTTGGGTAGTTCTTCCAGCATGGTTCTGTGCTCTGCTCAAGAAGTCTGATTTGAAACAGGCTGATATCACTGGCGACAGTACTGGTGTACTGCGGTCTGGTGTGATTGGATTGGTTGACCGTACTAAGGTTATCCAGTCTAACAACCTGTACCATGCAACTGAAGGTACTGCTGAATTGTTCTACTGCCTTGCAGGAACTAAAGAAGCTATGACCTTCGCCCTTCAGCTTACTAAGACTAGCACTCTTGAGATTCCGGATTCTTTCGGTACCTATATGAGAGGACTGTCTGTGTATGGTAGGGAAGTTGTACAACCGACTGCACTCGTAGAGGCTGTTGCAATTAGAGGCTAATTGAACAATAACCGTGCCCGACCCCCTGGTCCAGACATGATCTGTATTATGGTCGGGCCTTCTTGTATGAGGATAGTTCTTATGAAGTTTAAGTTGTATAAGAATAAAAAGAATGGCGGGTTTTACATGCTTACTGAAAAGAAAGTTAAGAATGAACCTGGCCTGTGGGAAGAGACTACTCTGGAAGAGTTCAGTAGGGATGAGCTTAAAGAGAAGTTGAAAGAAGCTGGTGTTGAGTTTAAAGGGAACGCATCAACTAGTACCTTAAGGGAACTTTATAATGAACTTCCTTGAATTAGTAAAAGCAGTTAGAAGTAGGGTTGGTATGCAGGGTACCGGCCCTTCTTCCGTAACTAGTGCAACCTCAGCAGAATTAGATTTAGTTAATGCTGTATCTGATGCTTGGGTAGACATCCAGCTTTTCAGAAAAGATTGGAAGTGGATGAGAGACACCACTAGTTTTCTATTATCTGTTGGGACTACAACCTACACTATCTCTGATATATTTGGGCCTAATGATAGACATTCCCATTGGTTGTTGAATACCTTCTATATTGTTGTGAATGGAAAGAAACAACTACTCAAGTTCATAGAGTATGATAGGTACACATACAACCACAGGGATGACGATGAGAACTATCAACCAACTGAATTTACTATAAGGCCCTGGGATGAAGCTGTAATATTTCCATCTCCTGATAATACGTACACAGTATATGCAGACTACCAGAAGTCCCCACAGGAACTTACAACAAACACAGATGAACCAGAATTACCTATCCAGTTCCATAGACTGATAATGTATGCAGCTATTGAGAAGTATAGTGTTGTTATAGTAACTCCAGAAATATTCAATCAATATTCAACTCAGTATGCTACTATGATGGGCCAGCTCATGAGGAGCCAAATAGAAAGTAAAAGAATTTATCCTGGTGGGTTAGCATGAGAGCAAAGAGAGTTTCATTTAATAGAATGAGATCTGTCCCAGTTAAGATTGAGGGTGGTTTAAATGAGAACGTATCCTCAATAGAACTTAGGGGTGGTGAATTAATTACTTGTTTAAACTACCAATTCTTTGAAGGATCATCTGGTGGTTATGTTTCCATAGAAGGATTTGAAAGGTATGATGGCCAAACATCCCCATCCTCTATAGCAGCAAGTGAGACTGATGATACTGATAGGGAAGCAGCTAGAGCAGCTATAGGGGAAGTTCCAGGAGAGGGTGCAGTTCTGGCAGTGAAGGTATTTGAGGGGAATGTATATGCCTTCAGGAATAAAGTAGGTGGTGCAACTGCTGGGATGTATAAAGCTACTTCTTCTGGTTGGGTTGAAGTTGATACTTCAGCTAACCCACTTAATCCAGATGGGGATTACAATTTTATTGAATATAACTTCTTCGGTTCTTCCAGTACTGTATCTATGTATTGGACTGATGGGGTTAATAAAGCTAGAGCTTTTGATGGGACGACAGTGACTGTGATAGACAACGCTGGTATGGACCCGAATGATCAACCTATTAATCTAGCAGCACATAATGAAAGACTTTGGTTAGTGTACCCAGGAGGGTCTCTACAATATAGTACAACAGCAGATCCGAATGACTGGACTACAAGTGCAGGGGAATTTGGGTTAGGCAGGGAAATCACTGATTTGATTGTTGGAGTTGGTGGTACCCTTATAATCTTTTGTGATAAATCAATTAAGATACTCAAAGGTTCCAGTACATCCGACTGGGTATTGGAAACTTTTTCAGATATATCAGGTGCCTACGAGAAGACAGCCTTTAGGATGTTTGGTACTGTGTACCATATGGATGGTAGGGGTGTTACTAGTCTAACTGCAGTACAAGAATTTGGTGACTTCGGTTCTAATAGTATATCTCAGAAAGTTTATAAGACACTGCAGGAAAACAAGAATAGTGTAACAACCGCCACAGTATCAAGAATTAAGAACCAATATAGACTCTACTTTGATTCTGGTCTGGGTGTTTATTTCTCATTTTATAATAAACAACTTAGAGGTGTCACCCTAGTAGACTTTGGAATCCCAGTTATGTCTGTCTCTGAAGGATTAGACTCTAATGGTGATGAAGTTATATTCTTTACATCCTCTAGTGGTTATGTGTACCAAATGGATGTTGGGACCTCCTTCGATGGGTCAGAGATTCCTACTAAACTTTCAACATCTTTTTACCACTACGGTTCCCCAAGGTTGTGGAAGAAGTTTAGAAGTATTGAATTTGAAGTAGCATCATTAGATCCTATTGATGTTTTAATTAGAACTCTGTTTGATTATAGTGGATCTCACCTCCCAGTATCTGGTAGTATTACCAAGTCACTCACTGGAGCTGGGTCTCTGTGGGGAACTGGTGTTTGGGGAACAATGACATGGGCCACTGGGGAATCTACTAATAGATTTATCCATTACATAAAAGGCCTAGGATCTAATATGAGTATCTCTTTTATAACTTCCTCAAAGTACAGTAGGCCACATACATTGCAGAACTTTACAACTGATTTCGAATTAACAAAGAGGCAATTATAAATGTCTAAATATTACGATAGTTCTGGGAAAGAAGTCTATGATGCTGAGGTTGCAGAAGCTTCAGATCTGAATACTATCAATACAGCCATAGATACTGGGTTTGATCTTGTAGAGGCAGATATAAATGATCTTGATGACACTACCGAATACTGGTCAAATAAATCCCAATCGTGGGCTACTGAAGCTGAAGACACTGAGGTTGAGCCTGGACAATACTCCTCCTTACACCATGCAGCTAAGTCTTCTGCATCAGCAACTGCTGCACAGACAGCACAGACAGCAAGTGAATCAGCACAGGCAGCCTCAGAGACGGCAAGGGATCTCTCTGTAGCAGCTAAAGACGATTCAGTGGCAGCTAAGGTAGCTAGTGAAACAGCTCAAGCTGCAAGTGAAGCAGCTCAATTGGCTAGTGAATCGGCCAGAGATAAGGCCCAAGAGTGGGCTGATAACGCTGAGGATGTTGAGGTTGAGACTGGTAAGTACTCTGCACTACACTGGGCTGCTAAGGCAGAGGCATCTGCTGCAACTATAACACCCCCAAGCGATGCAGTATATGATGCTACTTGGGATGGTGATACAACTAACTCAGCTAGTAAAAATGCAATCTACGATAAGATAGAATCATTATCTAAAAGTGATGTTGGGTTAGATAATGTAGACAATACTAGTGACGCTGATAAGCCCATCAGTACAGCTCAGGATGCAGGGTTAGTCTCGCAGGATAGTGATACTGGTGCTGCTGAGATACCAGCAGGAACGACTCTACAGAGACCTACAGGTGCTAGTGGTCATTTAAGGTATAACTCGGATAATGATGTATTTGAAGGTTATGTGAATGGATCTTGGAAAAATATAGGATCTGTTAATTGGCAATCTGTATCCACCACTGATGTTACTGCATCAGCCTGGTATGGGTACCAGTTTAATACAACCACAAGTGGTTTAACTCTTACATTACCTGCTAGCCCGAATATAGATGATACAATTAGTTATAAAGATTCTTACAAAACTTTTGATTCAAATCCGTTAACACTTAACTTAAACGGGAATAAATTAGAAGGCCTTTCAACTTATGTTGATTATAATAAAGGATCTTCAGTTACTCTAGTCTGGTCGGGAGACTCTTCTGTAGGATGGATAAAAGTAGCAGCTGTATATGAAGATATAACCCCATTACTTGGGAACTCATTGCGTGGAGGGATAATAGGGTTAGATTTTGAAAAAACAGGAGCTAATGAGGTGACATTCTCATCTGGGTCTTGTAAGTGTTCAGATGGATTACGTACACTAGTTCTAACATCTACACAAGTGCTCTCTTCTTTATCAACTACAGCTGATGCAAAGATTTATTTTTTCTTGACAGATAGTGGAGTTATTAAAACTGATACTAATATCAGCGGGACGAACCTAACAGATGAAAGTTTCCGGTTTGTCGGAATGGTTAAGAATGACTCTTCAGGGGTTATTATCCCATTTTTACAAGCTGGGGATCTTATTACATATGCACAATATTCGAAAACTATATTTGCAACAAACCCAGTTACTGGGACTACTTACACGTCAGTTGACCCTAGTAATTTTATATCTGAGAGAACAACCCAAATATCAGTTGGGGCTCATGTAACTTCAAATTATGAACTTAGAATGTCAATAGATGGTACTAATACTGTAGGAGCTTTTGGGTGTTTAGCCACTGGAGCAGATACTGACGCTTATGTTTGGGGTAGAGTACCAATATTACTACCTTATAAGGCTGGATCTTTCTATGTAGCCACGACAACTGGACAAACCGTATCATCAATCGCATTACATACTTTTAATATGGGTAGATAAAATGGCAGAAGGATTATTAGATAATATAGGAGCCACTACTCCTACAGACCCAACTAGTATTAGCCAGGATGCTCAAGATACCTCTAAGGCGTTAGGTGTATCATATGAAGACCTAGCTAAGACTGAAGAACAAAGACCAACAACTGACTTCCAAGACTATGATGCAACTAAGGTTGGGAATCAGATAGAAACTAATGTAGATTTTAAACCAACATCTTCTTATATTGATGAGGCTAAAGATACTGTTGCTGGGCAACTAAATACACTCTTAGCGGATGATAGCCCATATATCCAACAGGCTAAGCAGAGTGCATTAGAACAATCCGCAGCTAGAGGTTTGCAGAACACTACATTAGCAGCAGAAGCTGGTAGGACAGCAGCTATTAAAGCTGCCCTCCCAATAGCTCAACAGGACGCTCAAACGTTCGCAGAGTTTGAGAAAGCCAGGCAGGGTGCTGAGTATAATGTAGAGAATATTAAAGCTGAGGCTATAGTCTCTAGTGAGATGGTGGAGCAGAAAGCTGCTATCACAGAGAAGACCCAGCAGATTAATAATGCCTTCCAAGCTAGGATGGCTGGAGCTGATGAACAAAGTAAAGTTTGGCTAGCTGATCTACAGAATTCTTACAACGTTGGGTTACAGAATTTAGATGCAACTTTGAAACAGACTCTCACTGAGATGGAGTTAAATGCACAGCAGTCCCAGGGGGTTGCTGATGCTAGTGCTGCTATTATGCAGAACTATCAAGTGTCAGTTGAGAACATGATGACAGACCCAGACTTCCTTAACTTAGGTGCAGATGCAGTTAATAACGCAATTAATCAACTTCAAACACTAGCATCCAATAGTATCAAGTTTATAGGTAAGTCTCAGGGTATTGATATGGACCCATTCGTTGATGCATACTTATCTGACTTGGATGTATTACAATCTCCACCTGAAGAGACAGAATGATAACAATACAAGAAGAAAAGATTACTGACAAGCTCTTGGATGAAATAGAGCCCCTATTGGAAGAGACAGCTAAAGAGACTGGGGATCTCAATGGGGAGTTTAAGGTTAATAGGTTGATGTATATTCGTATGTCAGATATTGGAGTATATGCAGCTATAACAGCTAGGGACTCTAAAGGTTCTCTAGTAGGGTATGCAGGATACACCGTATCTCCTCATCTCTATTACCAGCAGTATGTTATGGCAATGCAGGATGTTATCCATGTTAGTAAGTCTCATAGGAAAGGATTTACTGGTATTCGATTGTTTAAAGAGAGTGAAAAGATTCTAAAGGATAATCATAATGTTAATTTGATTATTCAGAATTCAACACAAAAAATAGATTTGAGTAATTTATTCTATCGTTTAGGTTATAGAGACAGCGATAGGATGTTTCTAAAGGAGTTAATATAATGGCTATTGGGACTTGGGCTGGTGGTGTAATAGCTAGTGCTGTAGTGGCAACAGCTTACGTAGAAGCTACGACTGCTGTTTTAGCTGCTATTATAAACGGAGCTATTATAGGGGCAGTTGTAGGTGGGTTCTCTGCTGCCATTATGGGTGGTGATATAGGAAAAGGTGTGCTCTATGGGGCTGTAGGTGGTGCTGTGACTGGTGGTATAGGTGCCTATATGTCTGGAACCGCAGGTGGCGCTGGCGCTGGGGCTACTAGTGGCGTAGGCTCTAGTGTGAACGCTGGTACACAATTAGCTCTGCAGGAGGGAACGTATGGTATCTCAGCTTCCTCTGGAGCTAGTGGGGCTAGTGGATCTAGTAGTGGTTTTCTATCTGGAAGCGAGTCTTCTGGTTTAGGTACTTCTATTGCAGAGGGTGCATTCCAAATAGGAGGGGCTGTACTTAAAGGTAAAGCAGCTGAGGAAGCTGCCAAAGAAGCAGCAGATAGGGCAGCTGAAGAAGCACAAAAAGATAGAGATGCAGCTATGGCACAACTGAAAGAACAACTAGCTGCACAGAAGGAAATGCAACCAGCAGATCACTTTGGCGAGGAGTTAGCCTTTAGACGGGAAGAACTCTATGCTAATCTTAAGGAGAAGAAAAGAGAGTTTGATATCCCACTAGAGGAAGCAGAGATCAAAAGAAAGAGAGCTGGTGGAGTACTTGCAGATTTAGCTGCTATTAGGAGAGGAACTTTCAGTAGGCAAGAACCTTCTATCCAAGAACAAGTCTTTCAAAACTCTCAAGGTTATATGCCAGAGACTCCAACTCTTAACACAGAAGGAGAGATAGAAAATGCTTAATGATCCTAGAGCGTTAAGAGATAATAGAGATAGATCTGGAGGAAGAGATCGTTACAGGGGTAGAGGATCTATAGTAAATTATTACGAGGATCTTGGCTTAGCAACAACCGAAGAATCTTACAATGAGTGGAAAGAGCAGGACAATCTCTACCAATCAAGTATGGCTCAAGCAGCGCAAGACCTACAAACAGCTAAAGAGTCTTATAGCAGAGAAAAAGGAAGATATGATAAGGCCCTTAGAAGTTTGCCAGACTTAAATACAGCCTTAGAAAAATCCTGGGAAGAATATAAACGTGGGTTAACTAAAGTTGTTGTAACTGGAAAAGAGGGGATTACAAACCCAAACTCTTCAGCTATAGCTGATTATTATGCTACACACCCAGGGGCAACCACAATGCCACAATCAGAGGTAGATAAGGCTGGGCTGAATAACTGGGAAAGTGACAAAGGGATAAAAGGTACTTTCTATTTACCTAGAGATGTAGTTGATAAGTATAGGCTATCTCGTGGTATCTTTGCTGTAGATAGGGGTCCAAATGAAGTTCATATCACAGGGAAAGATGATCACTATCTTAAGGTTTATAAGGCTCTTAAGCAAGGAGAGGAACAATTAAAAAATAAATACATTCAAACAGCAACACCCCAATTGGCTAATGAACTAGCTCAGGGTAATGCACAACTCTCAGAAGCTAAGGGTGCCCTCGACGCAGCTCAGGCTCAAATAGTTTCAAGGGAGGAGTATTTAAAAGAGACTGATGCACAAAGGCAAGCAGAGATGCAAGCCATTAGAGATAGATATAAAAATAGATTAAGTACACTTAAGGAAATATACGGAGGAATGACTATTGGAACCTAGAGCTGAGGGTAATTTTGTTGATGATCCCAAACTAAACAAAGAAGTTGATGCATATTCCTCTGGTCTAATTAACCTTGTGTATAGTAGGGAAACTAATGGCCAGATATATGAGATCTTAAAGAGTGCCCCACCAGAGACTAGTATACCTCAAGCTGCTCTTCTGGTCAATGATGTGATGGAAAAGAAGCTAACGGAGAGAGGGAAGAAACCTTCGTTGGATGTACTCTTAAATGCTGGTATTCTCTTAATCAAAGAGCTGATTGATGTTGGGCTAGCTGGTGGATTCTTTGAGCTAGAGAAGGATGATGTAATGCCAATCATCCAAGAGACTATGCAACAATACATTGAGAAGGGATTGAAGGATGGTAGTATAGATCCTATAGAGCTCCAACAGGCCACTGAGAAGATTATGCCAGAGGATATGAAGCAGGAGGCACTCCAAGCTGGGGCTCAAGCAGGTGTACCACAAAAGCCTGGTGTTGGTGCAGCTATGGAAATGTATGCCAATGAGAAAGTTAAGAAGGCTAATGCTGGTATGAGGAAATAAATATGTCATCTTATGGATTACTTGGCGGTCTTGGGGAAGGCCTTCAGAATTATTCGTTAGTCTTAGGTGAGAAAAGAAGAGAAGATTGGGCTAACAAGAAAGCTGAACTCCAATATAAAAGAGACCGAGAGCTGGAGAAACTCAGGGCTGAAAATAAGAGAAGACTTGCTGAACAGCAAAGGGGTTGGAAGACTGAAGATATGCAGACCCAGAGGGAGTGGAACCTTCAGGACCAGCAGACAAAAAGAGACTGGACTCTTCAGGACAAACAGACTCAAAGGGATTGGCAGTTAAAGGATAGAGAAGATAAAAGAAAAGAGACTAGAGAAGATTATGTTTGGAAGCTAGGTGAGGCTAATAAAGCTGTAGTAGATACTAAAAAAGAGACTTGGGATGAGTTGATATCCTCTGGTGCTTTAGATGGATATAATAAACAGCAGATGGATGCTATGAAGGCTGCGTATATCTTTGGTATCAAATTACCTAAAGGTGTGAAAGTAAAACCCCCTACAGATAGGATGTGGGAGATTGCCCAAGAGATTGTAACTACTTCAGCTCCTGAAGATGCTAATCCAAAAGATCTTTTATCTTCAATTAAAACAGTAGCTTGGGGTTTAGCTCAAGACCCAGAGACTACTTTCTCTTCTCTTAAAGCTGGAACTCTGGATGAAGGTGAGATTGACTTACCCAAATTAATCTCTCTGGCGAAGAGAGCTTCTGAGGGTAATAGAGGAGCTAAGAAGGAGTATGACATCCTAGCCCAAAAGGTTAAGGAGGGTGTTGGGGTAGATGGTTACAATAAGATTATGGATGTAGTTAACAAAGCAGTTAGAGGTTCTATCAACTCCCCTAAAGAACCAAAAGAGACTGGACGTGGTTTCTTTGGTTCAATGAAAAACTTTGCACAAAGGGATTACCTTCAGAAAGACTTTGAGAAGGAAGTTGATACAACTTACATGACTGATATGGCTAAGAAGTTAGCTTATGAAAAGTGGTTAAAATCTAAAGGAAGATAATGGGTACATTTGATACAGCATTCCCCTGGTTGAACCAAGAGCCAGAGTGGAAATGGAAGCCAATTGAACGGATAGAATCTTCTGTCCAAAGTTCCTTTGGGAGTCTATGGGGTGCTGCTAGTGCAATCGCTGATGTAGCTGGTTTGGAAAAGGCTAGTGATTGGGCTGCTAATAGGTCAGCAGAATTATTAGAGAAAGCTGCTGATCATAATTTACAGAATACTAATTTCTCAGATATTTCATCTCCAATAGAAGCAGGTCAGTATGCGGTTGAACTAATAACAAACCAAGTACCTGATCTGGTACTGATGGTTGCTGGTGGACTAGGTGCTGGTTCTTTAACTGGTAAACTCGCAACTAAAAGTGGCCCTGCAGCTAAGGCAGTTGAAACAATGCTTCATAAGGGTTTCACTAAGAACCTGAAGAATGTTATTAAGGAAGTTGGAGCTGATGTAAGTAAGGATAAAATCTACAAGGAAGCCATTAGGAGAACAGCCAGAGATACTGGAGCTCTTATTGGTGTTGTAGGTTTTGAAGGTGCTCAAGGTACTGGCAGTGAGTACATACAGAATGATAGGCAAGACCCTATAGGTGCTATTGGGGTTGGTCTAGCCCAATCAGCAATTGCAGCTTTCAACCCAGTGAATAAAGTCCTAGCAGGTAAGCTCCCGAAAGGAAAGCTTAATTTCCTAGCTATGACTGGTGGGGAGGCTGCTGAAGAGATGGGTCAAGAGATTCCAGCTATGATGTATGAGGCTGGTCTTGATCCTAATAAAACCTTCGGTGAGATCCTCTCCAGTGATGAGGGGATTGATAGGCTAATAGAGAGTGGAGTTGGTGGTGCTCTCTTAGGTTCTGTCTTTGGTGGAGGTACTCATTTTCTCACTAGAGAGAGTAAACCAGAGATACAAACAGAACCTAGCCAACCTAGTTGGCAAGAGAACCTTGAGAAGATTATTGCT
>Ga0256846_1000387_pt1 | contig 18363 bp, 14 predicted proteins | sample TevniametaG_FD_189098 | JGI IMG/M metagenome (GOLD analysis project Ga0256846, IMG submission 189098) | Tube worm associated microbial communities from hydrothermal vent at the East Pacific Rise, Pacific Ocean - Tevnia | ecosystem: Host-associated > Annelida > Integument > Unclassified ...
TGTGAATGGACTGAACCGGCTGGAATACCTGAAAGCCAATCCCATACAGAAAGCGATATGAACGACTGAGGCAGGAAATAACTGCTTTCCCCATAGTCCGGACAGGCCTGGCCGGATCGATCTCCGCCTGTCCTGTCCGGCCTGTCATGCACCGGATCCTGCACTCGGATACAAAAAAGTACTACTCCGGGAAAGGAGCGTCACCGAAAACGAGTAAAGGGATTATTTAATGCGCCGGAGATACCGTTTTTTCCGGCCCCCGTCCTTCGGCATCACGGCGCGCACCGTGGTTTTGACCGCATCAAACCCCAGCAGGGATCGTACGGCCCGGGAAAGGGGCGGCCCGGCCGCCAGCCGAAGATCATCGGGAAGCGCAAGAACTGTTTCCGTTTTTGCCGCCTGGGCCAGATGCAGGTATCCCCTGCAGGTGCCGGGGTGAGCGGCCAGTGTCTCGCGCAGCTGTTCCAGAAGCGCCCGGTCGGCCCGCGCCACATCCAGAAATACGTGGACCGATGCCGACCATATCTCTTCAGCCTTTTCTATGGGCGTCACGCTGGCTGCCAGGATTTTAACCTCGGTCTCACGCTTTTGCACTTCCCCTTCAACAAACACTACCTGTCCATCCTTAATCAACGTCTCAACGCCTCCATACAGCCGTGAAAAAACGATCACCTCGATAATACCGTTGATATCTTCAAGGGAAACAAAAGCCATGCGCCCGTTTTTGGAAGTTATTTCTTTAACGCCGGAAATAATCCCGCCCACCCGCACCGTCTGACCGTCGCTTTTCTCCGGCAAAGTCAGCATATCGGCATCGGAATAGTTTTCCAGCGCGGTCCGGTACGTATCCAGCGGATGGCCGCTGATATAAAAGCCGAGGGATTCTTTTTCCAGCTTCAACTTTTCACGCGGTTCCCATTCATCTATTTGAGGCACCTTGGGATAGTTGGATACCGGCTGGGCATCATCTATAAAATCAAACAGCCCCATCTGGGGATTATTCTTTTCACGTTGTACCCGCTGCCCGTATTCGACGGCATCGTCCAGAGACGCCATCAAACGGGAACGAAACTCACCGGTGCTGTCAAAAGCGCCGCTTTTGATCAGGCTTTCGATAACCCGTTTGTTGCACTTGGTCAGGTCGAGCCGCTCACAAAAATCGAACAAATTGCCAAACGGCCCGCCGGCCGCCCGTTCGGCGATCATTGCCTCGATGGCGCCTTCACCCACGTTTTTCACGGCCACCAGTCCGAATCGGACCTTTTCGCCTTCCACGGTGAATGTTATCTGGCTTTTGTTGATATCCGGTGGCAGGACTTCAATGCCCTGACGCTGACATTCGGCCGTGAATTTCACGACCCCCTCAGTGGAATGCATGGCGCTGGTCAGCAGTGCCGCCAGCATCTCCACCGGAAAATGGGCCTTGAGATAGGCCGTCTGATAGGTAATCAGGGCATAGGCGGCACTGTGAGACTTGTTGAATCCATACCCGCCGAATTTTTCAATCAGATCGAAAAGAGTCGCCGCTTTGTCCCTGGAAATATGATTCTCAACCGCCCCGTCAATGAACCGGGATCGATGCTCTGCCAAAAGAGATGTAATCTTTTTCCCCATTGCCTTGCGCAGATCATCGGCCTCGGCCATTTCATAGTTGGCCAGCGCGCCGGCAATCTGCATCACCTGTTCCTGGTAGACAATAACCCCGTAGGTTGATTTAAGCACCGGCTCCAGCTCCGGCACCAGGTATTCCACGGTTTTGCGGCCGTGCTTGCGCTCAACGAAATCATCCACCATACCGCTTTCCAGCGGCCCGGGACGGTAGAGGGCCACCAGGGCAATGATGTCATCAAAACATTCGGGTCGCAGCTGGGCCAGCAGCCCTTTCATCCCCGAGCTTTCCAGCTGAAAAACCCCCGTGGTGTCCGCGGCGCACAGAAGCCGGTACGTATCTGCATCATCGAAATCAAGATTGGCCAGATCAGGGACATCTTTGCCCTGTTCGGCGATCAGGCGAAGGGTTTCCTGGATCACCGTCAGATTGCGAAGCCCCAGGAAATCAAATTTGACCAGGCCGATTTTTTCGACGTACTTCATGTCGAACTGGGTGGTCACTTCCCCCCGTTTACCCCGATACAGTGGCATGTAGTTGACCAGGGGCCTGTCGGCAACCACCACTCCGGCGGCATGGGTCGAGGCATGGCGGGGCTGGCCTTCGAGAACCCGGCAGATCTTGATGAGTTTGCCGATCTCGGGTTTGCTCTTCATCAGTTCCCCGATACGGGGTTCTTTGGCCAGGGCGCTGGCCAGGTCGACCTTGGGGCCTTCCGGCACCATCTTGGCCAGGGCGTCCACTTCCGGCAGGGGAATGTCAAGTACCCGTCCCACATCCCGAATGACGGCCCGGGCCTTCATCTTTCCATAGGTAATAATCTGGGCGACAAAATCCTCACCGCCATACTTATCAACGACATATTTGAACACTTTTTCCCGGCCGTTAATGCAGAAATCGACGTCGATATCCGGCATGCTTTTCCGGGCCGGGTTGAGAAATCGTTCAAAGATCAACTCGTGTTCAATGGGGTCCAGGTCCGTGATGGCCAGGCTGTAGGCCACCAGACTGCCGGCTGCCGACCCCCGGCCGGGTCCCACGGGAACGCCTTTCTCTTTGGCATAACGGATAAAATCCGCGACAATAAGAAAATAGCCGGGAAATCCCATTTTGATAATGGTGGTCATTTCGGTTTCCAGCCGGTCGCGATAGACCTCCGTATCGACGTCGGGATTTTTGGCACAGACTTTTTCCATGACGCGTATAAACCCGGCCTCAACCTGTTCGCGAAAAACATCTTCCACGCTCTGCCGGGTCCCCGTGTCAAATTTGGGAAAATGAAAACTGCCGAAATCAAAATCAACCTGGCACCGCCGGGCAATCTCCACCGTATTGCTCACCGCGCCGGGATAATTTGTGAAGGCGGCGGCCATTTCTTCCTGCGATTTGAAATAAAGCTGGTCGGTTTGGTATCTGAATCGGTTGGTGTCGTTGAGGGTGTGCCCCCGCCCGATACAGAGTAGAACGTCGTGGGCAACAACGTCTTCGGGCGACAGGTAGTGGCAGTCGTTGGTGGCCACCAGAGGGATGGAGAGCCGCTGGCTCATGTTGAGAATCGCCTCGTTGACGCGTGTCTGGGCCTTGATCCCGTTATCCTGAACTTCAAGGAAAAAGTTGCCTTCACCGAAAATCGACTGATATTCCAGCGCGGTGGCGTCCGCCGCGTCCTGCCGGTTCTCCCGGATCCGCTTGGCCACTTCGCCCTGGAGACAGGCGGACAGCGCAATGATCCCTTCCGAATATTGTCGCAGCAGTTCCTTGTCAACCCGGGGACGGTAGTAAAAACCTTTCAGGGCGGCAATACTGGCCAGGCGGCATAGATTTCGGTAACCGGTGTTGTTTTCGGCCAGCAGAACAAGATGGTAGCGTTCCTTCTGGTCGGCCGCCGTGCGTTCGTCAAGCCGCCCGCGCGCCACATAGCATTCGCACCCGATCAGCGGTTTGATACCGGCGGCTGTGGCCTTTTCGTAAAATTCGATGGCACCGAACATCGTCCCGTGATCGGTGACCGCCACCGATGACATGCCGAATTTTTTTACGTGTGCCAGCAGTGCGTCGATTCGAATGGCGCCATCGAGCAGGCTGTACTGGGTATGCAGGTGTAGATGGACAAAATCGGGCACAGACTCAGGCATTTCCTAATTTCCTTCCGGAAGGTTCAATCAATCCGGTAGTTCGGGGCTTCCTTGGTGATGATGACATCGTGGACATGGCTTTCCCGCATGCCGGCGGCGGAGATCCGCTGAAACCGCGCCTTGTCCCTGAGTTCGGCCAGGCTATGGCTGCCAACATATCCCATGCCGGCTTTCAAGCCCCCAATGAGCTGATGTATATTGTCGGCCAGCGCCCCCCGATACGGAACCCGGCCCACGATCCCTTCCGGGACCAGTTTGTTGTCTTCTTCCTGTTCGGTCTGGTAATATCGGTCCTTACTGCCTTTTTTCATGGCTTCAAGGGATCCCATCCCTCGGTAGACTTTATAGCTTCGCCCCTGAAAAAGCACCTGTTCGCCAGGGCTTTCATCGGTGCCGGCAAACAGCCCGCCGATCATCACCACGTGGGCACCGGCGGCCAGCGATTTGGTGACGTCGCCCGAAAACTTGATACCGCCGTCGGCAATCAGGGGGATGCCGGATTTTTCGGCCACGGACCGGCAGTTCATGATTGCCGTCACCTGAGGAACGCCGATGCCGGCAACGATGCGGGTCGTACAGATAGAGCCGGGGCCAATACCGATCTTGACTCCGTCAACGCCGGCGGCGATGAGTGCTTCCGCCCCTTCGGCGGTGCCGACATTTCCGGCAATCAGTTGAATGTCAGGGAAGCTGTGTTTCAGTTTTTCCACGGCACGGATCACGTTTTTAGAATGCCCGTGCGACGTATCGATGCAGATCACATCAACCCCGGCATCGAGCAGCGCCTCGGCCCGGGCCTCCATATCAATGCCCACGCCGACGGCCGCGCCAGCCCGCAACCGGCCAAGCTCATCCTTACAGGCCTGGGGGAATTTTTTTATTTTTTCAATATCCTTGATCGTGATCAGCCCGACCAGTTTCCCGGCGTCATCAACAACAAGCAGTTTTTCGATCCGGTGGATGTGAAGCAGCTTTTTGGAGTCTTCCAGCGTGATGCCTTCTTTGACCGTCACCAGATTCTCCGCGGTCATCACATCGGAAACCGGCTTTAACATATCGGTCTCAAATCGCAGATCCCGGTTGGTGACAATCCCCAGCAAGGCGTCCTCTTTCACCACGGGCAATCCGGATATCCGGTAGCGTTTCATGATATCCAGGACCTCACCCACATTCTGGCCCGGATGAACGGTCAATGGATCCACGATCATCCCGCTTTCCGATTTTTTGACCCGATCAATTTCCCTGGCCTGGGATTTAATGCTCAGGTTTCGGTGGATAAATCCAATGCCCCCCTCCCGGGCCAGGCTGATGGAAGTATCTGACTCTGTCACCGTATCCATGGCCGCACTGACAATGGGGATATTTAATTTGATGCGACGGGTCAGCTGGGTTTCGACATTGGCATTGCTGGGCAGCACATCGGAATAACCGGGCATCAATAAAACATCATCAAAAGAAAGGCTCTCTTTCGGGAGAATCGGGGTCATTGTGTACCTCCACTGTTTCCTGCAAACGTGGTTATTTTATCGGGTATTGGTTGAATTGATTGCAGAAAGATGTAACAAATGGGTCCGTCATACGCAATCTAATTCTTTCCGGCTTGACAAGAAGAGTGCTGGTGAATAAATTTAACGCACTGTGATTATTTGGTATTTATATATACAGCAGTTGTGAGGAAATATGCTGTTAAAAATTAATTCCCAGAATCCCCCCCAGCGACTGATTGACCGGGTGGTTTCAATTCTGAATCGAGGCGGCATCATTGCCTATCCCACCGACACCTGTTACGGCATCGGCTGCGATATCACCAACAGAAAGGCGATCTCCCGTATCTACCAGCTCCGGCAACGGAAAAAGGAAAAGCCGTTCAGTTTCGTCTGTTCCGATCTGAAGAATATCAGCCACTACGCCAAGGTTTCCAATTACGCGTATAAAACCATGCGGCGTCTGCTGCCCGGCCCCTACACATTTATTCTGGCCGGTTCCCGGCAGGTCCCCAAAATGATGCTGACCAGACGAAAAACCGCCGGCATCCGGGTCCCCGATCACCAGACCTGTATCCGGCTGGTTGAAGGGCTGGGCCGCCCCATTCTGTCCGCCAGCGCCAAGCTGCCGGACAATACCGAGATCAACGATCCCTCGCTGATTCATGATCACTTCGGCAAACGGCTCGATGTCGTCATCGATGGCGGCCCCGTACCGGGCCGGCCATCCAGCGTGATCTCGCTTTTCGACGATACGCCGGTTATCATCCGGGAAGGATTGGGGGACGTCAGCAGTTTTGAATAAACTCAAAACATAACCGCAATGCGCGGAATCGATCATATAACCGGAGCAAGCTGCCCAGGCACTGCTCGCCCCAAACAGGTAGAGCGGATCAAAAGATCCGCTCTAATTTGCCAGGCTGAAAGGCGCTCTCGCATATACACGCCGTGGTAGAGCATCTGCGTACTGCCCCTCTTTACTCCTATTTTCTGAATTAACTTAACTGACGCACAGCAGCGCTTTACTCCGGCTGATCCGCCTTGTCCTCAGATACCGGCGCATCCACATCGGCCGGTGCCTGTTCCGGTTTTTCCGATTCAGTAGTTGCTTCGGCACTGGCTTCGGCGTCCGCTTCGGCACTGGCTTCGACGTCGCTGCTTTTCCCCAATTTTTCCTGAAGATTCTCACGCAGAATTTCGCCGAAGGTAGAGGTCGGCGTGGCCGCCATTTTGGCATAATCACTTAAGATAGCTTCGTCGTCTTCCATATCCATCCGCTTGATGGAAAGACCGATCCGGCGTTCCTCACCGTTGATATTCATGACCCGGGCGGTAATCATTTCACCGGGCTTGAACATATCCACCGGTGTCTTGATTTTCTCTTTGCTGATTTCCGACACGTGTACCAGCCCCTCGACGCCCTCTTCCAGTTCTACAAAAATACCGAAATCGGTCACATTCGTGATGGTACCGGTAATTTCTTTTCCCACATCGTAACGGTCGCTGGCCGTGGTCCAGGGGTCAGGTTCCAGCTGCTTAATTCCCAGGGAAAATCGTTCCTCGGCCTTATCGATATCCAGAACCTTGGCCTGAACCATGTCACCCTTCTTATAAAGCTCTGACGGATGCTTGATCCGTTTAACCCAGGAAATATCCGAAATATGAACTAGCCCGTCAATCCCCTCGTCGATCCCGACAAACATGCCAAAATCGGTGATATTTTTTATCTTTCCCTCGATAATGGTACTGACGGGGTATTTCTCCGCAATCACATCCCACGGATTGGGCACCACCTGTTTCATACCCAGGGAGATCCGCCGGTTATTGGGTTTGATATCCAGGACCACTGCCTCGACTTCTTCGCCGACGGAAACCACCTTGGACGGATGCCTGATTTTACGCGTCCAGGACATCTCCGAAATATGAATCAAACCTTCGATTCCCTCTTCCAGCTCGACAAAGGCACCATAATCGGTCAGGCTGACCACTCGCCCGGTCAGACGGGAAGTTACCGGGTACTTTTCGGCAGCAGACAGCCACGGATCCGGCGTCAGTTGCTTGATACCCAGAGAGACACGCTCTTTTTCAAGGTCGATCTTCAGAATTTTGACCGTAATCCGGTCGCCCACGGAAAAAAGATCGGACGGATGCTTGACCCGGCCCCAGGACATATCGGTAATATGAAGCAGGCCGTCCACGCCGCCCAGATCCACAAACACGCCGTATTCGGTAATATTCTTGACCTCGCCTTCCACTTCCTTGCCTTCGGAAATAGACGCCAGCGTTTCCGCCCGCTGGGTTTCCCTCTGGGCTTCGAGGAGCACCCGCCGGGACAGGACAATATTGCTTCTTTTCCGGTTAAACTTTAATATCTTGAATTTATAAGTACCCCCGACGATATCGTCCAGATGGTGGACCGGCCGCAGATCGGCCTGGGATCCAGGTAAAAAGGCCTGTACTCCCACATCAACCGTAAAACCACCCTTCACCCGGCTGGAGATAACCCCTTCAATGGGTTCTTCATCCATATATGCCTGCTTGATGGCGTCCCAGACCTTGACCTTCTCGGCTTTTTCCTTGGAGAGATTGACGACTTCATTTTCATCATCCCAGAATTCAACCATCACCTCCACCGTATCGCCGACCTCCGCATTAATTTTGCCGCTGCTGTCAGCAAACTCATCAATACGAACCTGCCCCTCGGATTTATATCCGATATCAACAAGTACATGGTCACGATCAACGGAGATAATCCGGCCGTTAACCACCTGGCCTTCTTCGAACTGTTTGAAGCTCTTCTCGTACATTTCCATCAGAGCTTCCATGGTTTCCTCCGGCTCCTCTTCCGCCGCGGCGGTTGATCCTGTTTCCGGCGTTTCATTACTTTCCGGTACTTCAGCATCCGTTGAGGGGCTGTCCGGTTGGGTCGCGCCCTCTTCCATCACCGTGTTTTCAAGGTCACTTGCGCTTGTTGTTTCGGCATCCTGCGGTTGGTTTTCTGTTTGGTCGGTTGACATGGTTTCCTCTACATCGTTCATTAGCTAAAATCCTCTGAAACCTTTGAAAAACGCCCCTTTTGAGGACTGGATTTCAATCCAATGGGTTAAATTGACATTTTTCCAAAGCCTCGCCCCCTTGACAATACCGTTACCCGTAACGGCGGCACACATGTGCATAAACTTACTTAATAACAAAGTAAAAACCAATATACAACTAAAAAATGACGAATTATTAAGAAATTTTGTTGTTTACAGGGTGATCGCGTCCATCCGCCAGGCAATGCGGTATTTTTCTGCCGGACTATTGCCTTATTTTTTCCGATAAGCATCCGTCGCGATCTCTACTATCCGCTCAACGACTTCGTCAATTGTCATTCCGGCCGTGTCCAGACAGATCGCATCTTTCGCGGCTTTCAATGGCGCCACCGCCCGCGTGGCATCGTTTTTATCCCGAAGCTGCATGTCCCGCCGCACTTCCGCCAGGCTCACCTTGTGTTTGCCGGCCAGTTCACGATACCGTCTTTCGGCCCGGACCGATATGTCGGCGTCAAGATATAATTTAACGGCCGCGCCAGGGAAAACCACAGTGCCCATATCACGGCCCTCGAATACCGATTTCCGGTGGCTGCCGAGACGGCGCTGCAGTTTTAAAAGAAACTGGCGCACCACCGGGCGGGCGGAAACCGCCGACGCCGCCATGGCCATCTCGGGTGTCCGGATTTTATCACTCACATCCTCGCCGTTGACCATCAGCCGCAAACCATCATCCCGGCGGATCAGGCGGATATCGATGGTATTGCACAGGCGCTTGAGCGCGGCATCATCATCCAGCGCGATTTTTGCCTCAACAGCCGCACAGGCCACACCGCGATACAAGGCCCCTGTATCCACATAATCAAATCCAAGCCGGGTGGCCACCTGGCGGCTGACCGTGGTTTTCCCCGACCCGGCCGGGCCGTCAATGGTAACAATGAACGTGTCATCAGCCGGTGTACCCATGGCCGAAGCCACCGGTTCGGTGTATGTCAATCTGCTCACAGAAATTATCCTTTGGGTAGAATCTGCTCAAGCGCCCGGATCAGCCGCATATTCTCTTCGGGCAGGCCAATGCTCACACGGATATAATTCGGATACCCGTAAGCAGTCATGGCACGGACAATCACCCCTTTGGCCAGCAGCCAATCATAGACAGCATCGGCGGACATGCCGACATCGATGAGGAAAAAATTGGCTTCGGTCGGAAACCAGCGGAGTCCCAGTCGGTCCATGGCCCGGGCCAGATCGTCAAGCCCTGTTCGGGTCAGTTGCCGGGTTTTTTCAAGAAAGGCCGTATCGCCCAGAGCCGCCGTGGCCGCCACCTGGGCGGGAATACCGACATTAAAGGGGGGCCGAACCTGGTGCAGGACAGCAGCCACTTCCGGTGGCATGAGACCGTAGCCGATACGCAGCCCGGCCAGGCCAAAGGCCTTGGAAAACGTCCGCAGCACCACGACGGGCCGGTCGCCATGAATATAATCGACGCCATTCGGGCTGTCCGGATCACAGACAAATTCGCCGTAGGCTTCATCAAGGACCACAACAACGCCCGGGGGAATTTTCTGGAGAAAAGTTTCAAAGGCCTCGCGGGTGATGACGGTACCGGTGGGATTGTTGGGGTTGCAGAGAAAAACCAGCCGGCACCGGTCGTCAATGGCCGTCAGGAGGGCCGCCGGGTCGATGGTCATCTCCTTGAGGGGGACAAAAACGCATTCGGCACCGGCCCAGCGGACGACCAGCTCGTACATTAGAAAGGACGGCCGGGGAATGACGGCTGTATCGCCGGGCCGGAGAAATGCCCGGGCCAGCAGAGTCAGAATCTCATCCGAACCGTTACCCAGAACGATGGCCGCCGGATCCACCGACCATCTGTCGGCCAATGCCGCCGTCAGATGGTGGCCGCCGTCATCCGGATATCGATGCAGTCCGTTTAGGGCCGCCTGCAGGGCGGCCACCCCCAGGGGCGACGGTCCCAGTGGATTTTCGTTGGAGGCGAGTTTGATGGAATCGCGAATCCCGTATTCGCGTTCAAGCGCCTCAATCGGTTTACCCGGAACATACGGTTTGAGAGACCGGATATGTTCGGGAACGGGCAGTGAGAAAGAGTCTGGACACATTGCTTTCAGCCGGCCGCCGCCGCTTCCACGCCGGCGTCGATTGCTTTCATATTGAGGGGGATGAGCTTCGCTTTTTTGGCGAATTCCATTTTAACGCAATCCCGCAGCCCGTCCAGCTCAACCACGCCGGAACGGGCTACAAATGCGGCCAGAGCAACAATGTTGGCGGCCCGGACATTGCCGATCGAACCGGCGATATCCACCACCGGCACGGCCAGCTCATCCACATCGCTCCGCCCGCAGCCGATATCGATCAGCGAGCGGTTGATAAAAACAACCCCGCCCGGTTTCGTCGTGGGCGCAAATTTTTCCAGGGAAGGCCGATTCATGGCAATCAGGTGCAGTGGATTACGAATAATCGGCGATCCAATGGGACGATCGCTGATGACCACCGTGCAATAGGCCGTCCCCCCGCGCATTTCCGGCCCGTACGACGGGATCCAGGCCACCTCGCGTCCTTCTTCCATGGCGGCATGCGCCAGGATTTTACCAATCATCATAATGCCCTGGCCACCAAAACCGGCAAACATCACTTCACTTTGCATGTATTCCTCCATGTAGATTGAAGATTGTCTATTGTCGATTGTCTATTGAAGAAATGCTTCCAGTTTTAATCGCTCACAAACACAAACAATCGTCATTCGTCAATAGCCAGTCGTCAATCCGATCCCCTATTCTTCAGGCGTTTTAAAATCGCCCAGAGGATAATAGGGCAACATCTGTTTTTCCGCCCAATCCAGCGCTTCTACCGGCGTCAGTCCCCAATTGGTGGGGCAGGTGCTGATCACTTCCACGAAGCTGAAACAGCGGTTTTCCAGCTGATACTGGAAAGCCTGTTTGATCGCCTTCTTGGCTTTGACAATGTATTTCGGCCGAATCGACGCCCGCCGCACCACGTAGGCCGGTGTTTTCAGAGAAGCAATCAGCTCCGCCACACGGATCGGCATGCCAACGGCCTGCGGATCCCGCCCCAGGGGCGACGTCGTTGTCCGTTGTCCCGGCATGGTTGTTGGCGCCATCTGGCCCCCGGTCATCCCGTAAACCGCATTATTGACAAAAATCGTGGTAAATTTTTCACCCCGGTTGGCGGCATGGATAATTTCGGCCATGCCGATGCTGGCCAGATCGCCGTCTCCCTGATAGGTAAAAACCGTGAGGTCAGGGCGCACCCGCTTGATCCCCGTCGCCATGGCCGGCGCCCGGCCGTGGGCGGCTTCCTGGAAATCAAAAGAAAAATAATTATACGCGAGTACCGCGCAGCCCACCGGGGCAATCCCCACGGTGTTGCCCCGGATACCGAGCTCGTCAATTACCTCAGCCACCAGCCGATGAATCACGCCATGCGTACACCCGGGGCAATAATGGGTCGCCACGTCCGTCAGCGCTTCCGGCCTGTGAAATGTCTTTCCCATATACATTCTCCCTGTTTGGGATTGAAAATCGAAGGATCGCCAGCAGCAGAAAATGCCACCGGGCAGTCTTCCCCTTCGGCTATCCGCCGAAGCTTATCGTCAACCCGTTATTTTTTACCGTTCAATCTCCAACCATCAAGCGTCCAGCGCGCCCATGACTTCTTCCGGGGTCGGAATATTGCCGCCGCATTTTCCATACCAGTGCACGGGCCGCTGTCCCTTCACGGAGAGGCGTACATCTTCCACCATCTGCCCCATGCTCATTTCAATGCTGTAAACCGCCTCGCAGCTTTCCTTCATGGCCGCGTCAAAGACCGCTTTTTCGGGAAAGGGAAAAAGCGTCTGAGGCCGAACCATCCCCACTTCCAGCCCCTGGGCTTTCAGGTTATCGATGGCGGTTCGGCATACACGGCTCATGGTGCCGTAGCTGACAATGAGATATTTATAGTTCGAATCAAGGTTGTAGGTGTCGTAACGGATTTCTTCGGCAATCATCCGGTCGTATTTGGCTTTGAGTTTGAGATTATGCCGGTTCAGCTCGTCCGCATCCAGGAAAAGCGTCTTGACCAGATTCCGGGTATCGCTCTTACGCGCATCCATTCCCGTGGTCGCCCAGCTGTCTTTATTGCTCGGCGGCGCCTTGAAATCATCTGGAAAGGCAACCGGTTCCATCATCTGACCAATCAGGCCGTCGCCGAGAATCATCACCGGATTGCGGTATTTTTCGGCCAGGGGGAAGGCCTGCATAACCATCTCCACGGCTTCCTGCACGCTGGCCGGTGCCATCACCAGCAATTTATAATCGCCATGTCCGCCCCCTTTGGTGGCCTGCAGATAATCCGCCTGGGAGGGAAGAATCCCGCCCAGACCGGGGCCACCCCGCATGATGTTGACAAACACGGCCGGACATTCGGCCCCGGTGATGTAACTGATTCCTTCGGCCATCAGGCTGATCCCGGGACTTGAAGAGGTCGTAAAAACCCGTGCGCCGCAGGCGGCCGCGCCAAAGATCATATAGGATACGGCAACTTCGCTCTCTCCTTGCAGAAAAACGCCGCCAGCCTCCGGCATCCGACGGGACAGGTATTCGGCCACTTCCGACTGGGGGGTGATCGGATACGCAAAATAATTGAGACATCCGGCCCGGATGGCCGCTTCCCCAATGGCTTCATTGCCTTTCATCAACACTTTACCCATTTTTTCCTCCCTCAAGCGTTATTTAAACGCCCCACACAGGCGCCATCTGAGCGCCCATTTAAGCGCCGATCAGGCGCCAATGGTTTCATTGATCGTAATCGCCACATCCGGACAGATACGGCAACAGGTCGCACAGAAAACACAATCATCGGGTCGCGCCTGGTAGGCGGGGAAATACCCCTTGGGTCCCACCTTGCCCGCTATTTCCAGCACGTTCTTGGGACAAACCGCAATACACAGGCCACAGCCTTTGCAGTAGTCGGTATCAATTACATATGTATACGCCATTTTCCACTCCTTCCGGTCTTCAACCGCCGGTTACCACTGGACCGGCGGTTATTTTTCAGGCACCTCCGGGGCAACCTCCATAATTTTCAGGTTCCCTGGTCCCATGTTGTGGCCGATCCCCAGGGGGGAACCAGCTGGCGGTGGATCGGCAGTACCGGACAGCTGAACCGGCCACGGTCAATCCCGTCGAGACACCTCTTCTCGGCAGTAACAAACACAAGCGGCAGATCACCGGCACGGGCCAGGTCCTGCATGAATTCATATCCGTAAATAATATCATCACCAGTGGTTTCATCGATCAGATTGGCATTGCCCACCAGTCCGGTAACCGTCAGGCGGGAAGCATATTCGATTTCTTCCCTGATTTTCAGGCATCCCTCAATCGTTTCCGTATACGGCCGATAGGGATTGACCACCTGAAGCATGGTCACGGACTGGTCCCGAAACGGGTCGGCCAGTGCCGAGAGCACCGTTGCCCCGACCTTGTCCCCACCGACATCAAGGAGCGTCAACTGACCGGGCTGCCGGATCATGCCGGCCACCTTCGGGCTTAAAATTGGCAAATCCGCATTAAAATATCGCTCCGGGGGAATCACCACCTCGACCCCCATTCGTCCCAGTGTATCCCGGACTTCCCGGCTCCGGAAATAAGGGTTGACCAGATCGAGATCGGCGATGCGCACATCCATCCCCGCAGCCAGCCGATCAGCCGCCAGGTTCACGGTCACTTCCGATTTCCCGCTGCCGTAATTTCCCACGACGACAACGATACCCTCCAGATTAATCTCCATACCCGTCCATTGACACCTTAGAATATTATCGATGCCCGTTTGTATTTTCAACGCTGCCGTTTGTCAAGGCATCCTGCGGCAATTCGGAAACATATTTAACGCCTCCACAACGGTCACTTTCATGATACCCGTCCATATGCTATACACCCCATCAAGACAGTCAAGCCCGGCGCGTGCAAGATGGCTTGATTCCTGGTTTATTGTTTTACTTGTCAAGGGGAAGTACCCATGCCATCTGTTCGAACCGGCCTTGAAAACCTGATCGCGTCTCCACCCGATTCTTTATCCGGACAGCGGCTGGGCCTGTTATGCAACCCGGCATCGGTGGACAGCCGTCTGCGTCACGCCCGGCAGCTGATCAGCGACCGGTTCCCGGGCCGGTTGACCGCCCTTTTTTCTCCTCAGCATGGTTTTTTTTCCGAAAAACAGGATAACATGGTGGAGTCGGACGATATACGGGATCCGATACTCAATATTCCCGTCTTCAGTCTGTACGGCAAAACCCGCATCCCCACTGCCGCCATGTTTGATTCAATCGATACCCTGCTCATCGACCTCCAGGATGTGGGCACCCGTGTCTATACCTTCATCTACACGGTCTCGTACTGCCTTGAAGCGGCCCGGCAATACGGCAAGAAAGTATTGATTCTCGACCGTCCCAACCCGGTTGGCGGCGCAGCGGTGGAAGGCAACCGGCTGAAAGCGGCATGGGCTTCCTTTGTCGGCCGCTACGAGATTCCCATGCGCCACGGTCTGACCCTGGGCGAGCTGGCCCGGTTCATTAACGGCCGGTATCACATCGACTGCGATCTGACCGTCACCCCCCTGACCGGATGGCGGCGTGAAATGTTCTTTACCGATACGGGTCTCCCGTGGGTGCCGCCGTCCCCTAACCTGCCGACCCCGGCATCCGCCCTGGTTTACCCGGGCCAGGTCATCTGGGAGGGAACCAACGTTTCCGAAGGCCGGGGCACCTGTCTCCCCTTCGAGCTTTTCGGCGCCCCGTACATGGATCCGGACCGGATTCTCAAGGTTCTTAACACAATGCCCCCGGCGGGCGTTATCCTGCGCCCGGCCGCCTTTGAGCCGGTCGCCAACAAGTGGCGCCGGACATTGTGCCGGGGGTTTCAGATTCATGTGACCCATCCCCACCGGTTTCGGCCCTACCGGCTGTCGCTGCAACTGCTCCAGGCCGTCATTGACCAGCACCGATCCGATTTTCAGTACACATCGCCGCCATACGAATACGAATACGAACGGCGGCCCATCGATCTGATCCTCGGCGACCGGGAAATTCGCCGCCGCATCGACAACCTTGAACCAATCACCGAGATCGAATCATCGTGGCAGACGGGGATCAATACTTTTCTCGACGCCGTCCGCCCGTATCTGCTCTATCAGCCGTCCACTTTCCCGGAGGCCGTCTGATGGCAGCCGACACGCCCCGGTGGCGGCGCATGCAGTTTAAGAGAAACAAAGTCTGGCTGGAGGTAGACGATTCGGGCGCCCCGGTCGTCCACAACGGCAAGGTACGAATCAAATATAATTTAGATCAGGACTATGAATACCGGGTTCATCCGGAAAGTGTAACCGTTATCGATGAGAGTCAGTTGCAGAAAAAAACCGCGCCCCGCAAACCCGCATCAAAATCAAAAAAAAACACCCCGTCACCCGCTTCATTTGAAGCGGAGGCCCGACGGCAGGACGCCGTGCTTGTTTTTACGGACGGGGCCTCGTCGGGAAATCCGGGGCCATCGGGTATCGGTGTGGTTTTGCGCCACGGGGACCGCCAAAAGGAAATATCGAAATTCATCGGCCCGGCCACCAACAATATCGCCGAACTCAAGGCCATCCAGGCCGGACTGGCCGCACTGAAACAGACCCGCCTGCCCGTCCGGGTATTTACAGACAGCACCTATGCCCAGGGCGTATTGGCCTTTGGATGGAAAGCGAAAAAGAACACCGAACTGATTCGATCGATCAAACAGTTGATCAAGCGATTTGACGACATCCAGCTGATCAAAGTCCCCGGCCATGCCGGCATCGCGGACAACGAACGGGCCGATGCCCTGGCCGTGCGCGCCGTTAAGGACCATCGCGCATAGGCACCCCCATCTTTATGATAAAAAAAACCCGTACCCCGCCATGGCGGGGTACGGGTAAATATTTCGAAACGGATTTTTTGTTTTATCTTTGTGTTATCTAGGGCGCTTCATCCCTTTTCGCTTTTGAGGCTATCGATCTCTTTTTTCAGTTCATTAATTTCCTGTTTATATTTTTCGCCGTCATCCCCTGCACTCATGTCGGCCGGGCTGCTGTCTTTTTTCCACCCGTCTTTTAATTCGTCAAATCCCAGATAAAGAGCCAGGCCGCCGCCCAGAAGCAACATAATCGGCAACACACCGGCTATTACCTGGAGAAACTCCCCAAACCAGATCGAAATTCCGATTAAACCAAGAACCGCAGCAACCGCGCCACCAATTAACGTTTTCATAAATCGATACCCTCCTTATTCCTAATTATTCATGCTGGCTTAATAGTCAATTTCCTGCTCAATTTTTTTGATTTTTTAGCATATGAAAAATGATAGCGCAAGGGTAAAAATAAAGCAAGGTTGCAATGCCGATTTGATTTTGGTAATTTTCAGAGGATGCAATATTTATCCGTTACCGCAATCCTGAACGGGTCTCCCGTGTGAGTGATATCACCAGGGCATGATCCATCTATTTAGTCTGGGGAACATGATTCGCAAACTACGCCAGTCCCGTCTGGGACAAAAAGGAAAAACAATATTTCATCGACTGCTGCAGAAAAGCCGGGATTATTTTTTCTGTACGCTGCCCGCGCCCACCGGATATCTGTCCCGCCGGTTTCTGAAGGTTTTTTTCTCTGGAATCCGGGTCGATCCGGATCAGATTCACCTGATCCGCAGTATCCCTGAAGACGCCATTGTCATTTACGTCAACAAGTACCGCAGCCGTTTTGAATACCTTTTTTACCACAACCGGTACCGCGCCCTGGGCCTGCCCACGCCTGAAATCTGGCTGGATAACCATACCGTTATCTGGCAGCGGCTGTCCCGGATTTTCCGGATATTCCTGACCCACGCCCACCACGCCATCACCACACGCCATCTGCTGACTCCCTATAAAAGCGGCTATATCCGCCGTGCCCTGACGGACGGGCAGGCCGGCATGTTATCTCTGGTAGGCCGTAAAGGGTTCGAACGATGGTTCACACAGACAAAAACGGATCCGCTGCGATATTTGATTGAATTGCAGAAAAAAATCGGCCGCCCCATTTTCCTGGTGCCCCAGCTCCAGTTGTATTCCCGCAAACCGGTCAGCCGGTCGATGACCTTCACCGACCTGTTTTTCGGCAGCCGCCATCGGCCCGGACAGTTCCGGCGGATTATCACCATGGTCAGAAAGCCGGGAAAGGCTTTCGTGGAAATTATCGATCCGTTGGACCTGAAAACCTATCTCAACGCGCAGGATCGCCGGAATCTGGATTCGGATTTCCTGGCGCTGCGGCTGAGACGAAAACTGCTGAGAATCATCAATCAGCACCGGAAAAGCATCACCGGGCCCAGCATCAAATTCCACGAGGAGATCCGGGAAGAGATTCTCACCAGTGAACGGTTACGGCAGTACATGCAGCGCCATGCCGCAACCAAAAAAATACCCATCCACCAGGTGCGTAAAGAAGCGATCGGGTATATTGATGAAATTGCCGCCCGTTACCGTCCGGCGTTTATCAATACCGCCGCGCCAATAGTCAAATGGCTTGTCACCGCCCTTTTCGACGATGTTACCGTGAACAATAATATTTTTGTTCGTCTCAAAGCCATTGCCCGGCAGGGACCGCTGATTTTCGTCCCCTGCCATAAAAGCCATATGGACTATCTGATCCTGCCCTATATTTTATATATTAACGGCCTTCCCTCGCCGCACATTGTCGCCGGGAAAAACATGTTTTTCCCGCCATTTGGTACTATTGCCCGAGCCGCCGGCGGTTTTTCCATCCGGCGCTCCTTCCGGGGCGCCGCTTTTTACGCCAAGGTTTTTTCAGAATATGTCTGCAAGCTCCTCGAAGAAGGATTTAACATTAAGATTTTTATTGAGGGGACCCGCAGCCGGTCGGGAAAGTTGCTCCCACCCAAACTCGGGTTTCTCTCCATCCTGTTAAATGCATATAAAAACGGCGCCTGTAAAGATATGGCCTTCGTTCCCATCTTTATCGGATACGACCGGGTCCTGGAAGAAAAAGAGTATCTGTATGAACAGGAGGGGGGC